>Ga0182027_10011168_pt1 | contig 12720 bp, 13 predicted proteins | sample 712E1DmetaG_FD_121300 | JGI IMG/M metagenome (GOLD analysis project Ga0182027, IMG submission 121300) | Permafrost microbial communities from Stordalen Mire, Sweden - 712E1D metaG (Illumina Assembly) | ecosystem: Environmental > Terrestrial > Soil > Wetlands > Permafrost | place: Sweden...
ACGTATTCCCAGCGGAAAGAATCGGGAGCGATATAATAAAAACGGCCATCCGAGACGAGAGGTCTGGATAAAATTTTCATGGATTTTTTTTGTACGAAATTGGCCTGAAGTGTTTTGATATTGGCCGATTCTTTACGCAATTTCTCAAAAGCGTTCGTTCCGGCGTAAATTAGCGGATTTAAGACAAAAAGGACTCCGACAGCGATGCAAACAAAATTAAATAAATTGCGGTAAGTTTTCATCAGCATATTCCGCCATTAATGCCTATTACCTGTCCGGTAATATAAGAGGCGTCATCTGAACACAAAAAACGAATGACGTTTGCCACTTCTTCCGGTTTGCCTAAACGAGCCATGGGGATCATTTTTTTGATTTCGGCAACTGGCGCGTCCTTGATCATATCGGTTTCAATTAAACCCGGGGCAACAACATTAACGCGAATGCCAAAACGCGCCACTTCTGTGGCCAGCGAACGGGAGGCGGCAATTATTCCCGCTTTGGCCGCGGCATAATTTGCCTGCCCTCGATTAGGCATCAATGCCGAAAGAGAGGAAACGGAAACTATGGAGCCGCATTTATGTCTTACCATCTCGCGTAATAAAGGTTTCGTGACGTTATAAAAACCTTTCAGGCTTGTATTGATGACGCTGTCCCATTCTTCTTCGCCCAATAATATAAAAAGGCCGTCGGCGTTTATTCCGGCGTTGTTAACAAGGACTTGAATGTTTTTATGACGTTCAATAATCGCTTTGACAGCGTCTTTAGTCCGGGCATTATCGGCAACATCAAATTGAGAAATTTCTCCGGCTCCGCCGGCGCATTGTACAAGATTTAATGTTTCTGCCGCCGCTGTTTCGTTGGAATTAAAGTTTATAATTACAAAATATCCGGATTTAGCCAGTTCCACGGCTGTGGCGCGACCGATGCCGCGGCTTGCGCCTGTGATTATCGCTGTTTTTTTATCATCCATTTATAGGGCTCCCTAAAAATATTACTTGTCGTCTTCATTCAGGCGCAGGGCCTGAAGAGTGGCTGTGGCCAAAACTTTTTCGCCGGTTTTAACTGTTCCTTCCACCACTCCATAATTGTCAAAAGAATACTTGTTCGTAATCAGGATAATTAAATTTGTATTTACCGGTATTTTTTCTATATTAAATTCGGCGCTCTTGATGCCTACAAGCCATCCTTTAACACCTGATTTGCCCCGTTGTTTTCTCCTGTAGCCCTCAACAATCGCCGCCGTTTGAGCAATGGCCTCGATTAAGACCAGTGAATTTACCGAGTCTTCGTTATAAAGAGGCCAATCAGGATTTACAATCGCGGCGCTGATGGCAGAGTTTTCATTTATTTCAATAATTCCATTGATAATCTTTATTTTCTCACGATGCGGAATCAAACTGTCGATATCAATGTTAAGCATAGGCAACTTTTGGAAAATTTTTCCATAAACTAATGAAAAAACCGCATAGAAGTCAACAAGAATTGTGTTTCTTTTTAAAATAAGTGATTTTTTTCTTTTTTTACGATAAATAAGAACATAATAATTTAATAAATTACCGGAACATGACCGATATAAAAGAAGACTCCTTTATCAGTTTATATAAAAAAACTCTGGCGCCGTCCAAAGTCGTTTGTCAGAAAGAATTTACTTTTTCAGGATACAGTTACGGCGATGTGTTTGAATTAGCCGCTGGCCTGAAAAAAACTTTAGCGCGGCGCGGCCAGGAGAAAATCCTTTGCCTTTGCACCGTGAACAAGGCGGTTACTGCTGCTTGCGTGCTGGCCTCGCTTGCCGGTTCCTGCAAATTGATTTTGCCTTATTCTTTTTCCGGACATGCCATGACGGAGATGTATGATGCCACAGGTTTTAACTTTGCCATAGCCGATCATCCCGAAGAAATGCCGGCCGGAGTGGAAACAATTATGCCGCTTCCAGCCGCGATAGAAAACAACAGGACTGAATTAATCCGCGATCCGGATGAGCCGTTTTTATGTCTTTTTACAGGGGGATCAACCGGCAAGCCCAGAGTATGGTCCAAATCTCCCCGCAATTTATTTGCGGAAGCTTTTTATTTGAAGGAAAAATTTTCTCTGTCTGATCAAGATATTTTTGTGGCCACCGTTCCTCCTTATCATATTTACGGGTTGCTTTTTTCCGTTCTGGTTCCCTTTGTAGCTCATGCGCGCGTATTGCCGGATATTTACACTTTCCCGCAGGAAATCATTTCCATAACCAAAAAGCATAAGGCCTCTGTGCTGGTCAGCGTGCCCATTCATTACCGCGCCCTAAAAGTTGATAACTTGCTGCTTCCTTCTCTGAAGGTCGCTTTTTCTTCTTCCGGCGCGCTGGATCGTTCCGATGGTTTGCATTTCTATAAAAAAACAGGATTGGGAATAACGGAAATCTATGGCTCTACGGAGACCGGCGGCATAGCTTCGCGTTCTATCAGCGAACATACGGACAGTTGGAAGCCATTTGACGTCGTATCCTGGAAGTTGACGGGCAGCAGACTTTCCGTTAAGTCCGATTTTACGTCTCCTGAAATGGAGCGCGATCCCGATGACTTCTGTCCAACCGGGGATGAAGCTAGTGAAGACAAAGAAAACCGTTTTGTTCTTCTGGGCAGAGCCGATGGTATTGTTAAGGTTGCCGGAAAAAGAGTTGATTTGCTGGATGTCCAGAATAAAATAAAAACATTGCCTACGGTCAGCGACGCTGTTGTTGTGGCGTTTCCAACAGACAAAGGGAGAGAAAGCGTTATCGCGGCAGCTGTTGCCTGCGACCTGACGGAAACTCACTTGAAAAAGCTTTTAATGGATATGCTGGAGCCTTACGCAGTTCCCCGCCGCGTTAAAATTGTTTCCTCGATAGCCAGAACAGCCACCGGCAAAATTGACCGCCGCCGGATTGAAAAATTTTTCCTCACTGAAAAGAAATAATGTAATATTTATTCAAAGTCTCATTTCTCCGGATATACTTTTAGCCGTAACAAAAAGATTACAACAGAATACAAATACCTGTTGTTTATGTTTTTAATGGAAATTGTTATTTCACGTCAATGATGATAGTCATATAAAAATAAAGTTCAGCATGGTGATTATTATGTGTCCATAGTTATATGAGCAAATTGATAATTATTCATAAATTTAAAGATAAATTATGAACATGGACCTGCATCCGCCATAAAAAAATGGCGGTGAAGAATTTACGATCATTTCATCTATGACAACGAAAGAGGACGGAGCTGTTACCGCTGAGAGAATCAGAGAGGAATTTAAAAAAGATAATTTTTCTCCGGTGCCGGATAAAAACGTCAATCCTACAGTCAACATAGGGCTTGCGCACTATAAGAAACAAGAAGACATGAGGGCTTTTGTCAGTCGGGTTGTCCATCTTATTTGCCGCGGCAAAAAGAACGGAAAAGACAGAATTTGTTTTGAATAAGAGTTTCAAGAAAAAGCTTAAGTTGCCACAAACGACGCTGCCACTTACTTTTGCCGTTGAGATGTTAATGAAAATTAAGGAAAACTTATGAGATTGATGTATTGCATTCTCTCAGAGCTAAAGATACGGAATGCGGCGTTGCCCGGGAAAAAATGGCTGTAAAATCGGAGCCGCTTGGAGTGAATTATCTCTTATATTTCCCCATCAAATACGCTTCCGCCAGCACGTGCCCCTTTATTGCTTTGAACAGTTCGTCTTTTGTCAATCCTGCTTTAAAATTCAACATTGTATCCAGAGCGTATAATTTAAAATAATATCGATGGGTGCCACCAGGCGGACAGGGACCATCGTAACCATAACGCCCGGATGTATTTTTGCCGTTTTTCCCCAATCCCGTGATTTCTTCCTGACGCGAAACTTTTTCCGGCAGAGAATTAATAGTGACAGGTATGTCATAAATCACCCAGTGCACCCAGGTGCCCCCTGGTGCGTCTGGATCATCACTGATAAGCGCGAAGCTTTTAGTTTTTTCAGGCGCGCCGATCCAGAAAAGCGGAGGTGAAATATTCTGGCCGTCGCATGTGTATTTGGCCGCAATCATCCCTTCATGGTTAAACGACGAACTTGTTATTTCCATAGTTTTCTCTCCTTCTTTTATAGCGTTTTTTTGATCTTTTGCCTGGAGCGTTTCTCCGCTGCCGGCAATTAAACAAATAGTAAGTAAAAAACAAAAAAATATTTTCATTTCTTCTTCACCTTCAAATCAAATCATTTTTGTTTATAGCTATTTTAGCTGGAGATAATTGATTCGTCAATAGCTCTTATGGAGTGGTTCCTGCGGAGTGGTTCCTGTTGACACACACGCTTTCTATGCTATTATTATATCATTAAGTGTTTGGCAGGGATGCGGATGGAGATAGATAAACAGATAAGTCGGGAGATCGGTGTGCATGGACAACAATGGAACGCAATGCATGAAGATATTTTTCAAATTCTATTATAGCCCGTCCCCTTATTACAACGATATCTAAGTATCTGTCCGGTTCGACTACGGATGTGCTGGTAGATTTGGGAGGGGGGGCGGGATTCGTTCTGCTGGAACTTATCGCACGAGGCGTAACTCAAAATATGGTTCCGATGAATCTGGACTATTCTGCAATGCAACTGGATGCCATGGAGAAAAGAGGCATATTCTGTATAAACTGTTTGATTTCCGACTTCAGCCGGAGTGATCTGGCGACCCTCGACAAACGTATTTCTTTTATTATGCGATCTGTACTGCACTACTTTGGCAAAGACGAATTGATTCCAGTCCTGAGCCACATTCGCAATCAGGCCAAGACGGGAGAGGTGTTCATCCACCAGAACGCATGCTTTGAGAGTGCAATAGAAGCGCAGAGTATCAATGTTCTATATCGGGAGATGGATACCCCGAAGTGGTACCCATCAATCAATGAGTTGCGCGAAAGCATGGCGATTACGAGCTGGCAAGCTATCGATATATGTTCTGCGCCGCCGCTAAAATTATCGTCCGTTGAACTCGGACAGCGGTATGGACTCAATTCACAAACTCTCGCGAAAGTTTGCAGCAGGGTAATGGAGGAGTTTGGAGAAATCAATAATGTTTTTCAGCGGGGGCCGGATGGTTTCATCGCTTATCTTCATTACCGAATTTGTGTTGCAAAGGCAGCTTGAATATAGATTATTTTAAGAGCGTTGAATATTTTTCATTGTATTCCAATCAACATTATCGATCATTATAAGGAGGAATTGTTATGATTAAGAAACATTTTCGAAATTATGGAATGATCAGACCAACTATATTGCTTATAACCTTATTTTTCTTAACACTTGCAATGATTCATGCAGATGCTTGTTTTGCAAAAGCAAGTAACGACACATCCCTCGAGTGCGATAAGGAAATAGCGAAAACGATTGTGCATGCGACCGCATCGGGATTAGGTGAAGTTCTAAAAGATGTAAAGACCGAAGATAAACGCATTGCCCTGATCCGCGCCTTTATTAGTCCCATGCGGTTTTATAGGGATAACTCGGGATATTTTTATGCGTACAACTTCAATGGTATTAATATTGTTCTTGCGACACAAAAAGATTTACAGGGCAAGAATCTTTATGATCATAAGGATACAAAAGGAAAATATGTCATTCGTGAATTGATCGCCGCGGCAAAAAAAGGAGGCGGTTTTGTTGAATACTATTGGCTTAAACCCGGTGCGAAAGATGAACAGAAAAAACTTGGTTATGTTGAAGGCATTCCTGGAACGAACTATTTTATAGGAACAGGCGTTTATCTTCCGTAAACCGTGAAGAAAGATTTACACAGAGTATTGATAAGATCAGTCTTTAAAGGTTGAAGCAGATCCGCCGCGGTGGATCTGCTTCAACCCTATATAGAAATGAAAGAATAATATTATGTTTTGTCCAAAATATGGAAATGAATACAGGAAAGGTTTTTATAAGTGCGTCGATTGCGACTCTGATCTGGTTGCCGAAAAGCCTCTGGAACTCATGCAAGAAGTACATTATATTGACTTTATTGAGGTTTATTCCACGTATCAGCAAGGCGATATAGCTTTTATAAAATCTGTCCTTGATTGCGAAGAAATCACATATTATTTTGAAGGAGAAAACTCTAACTTAATTGTTGGAGGAGGGGCTTATGCCCGCCTGCTGGTAAAAGCCGAGGAAGCCCCGCGGGCTAGAGAAATTTTACAGGAATTGGGATTTTTGGAAAGCAATTGAATCTTTATGAAAAAATCAGAGATACGTAGCGAGTGCTGCTCCATAAGTATTTCTCCGGGGTCTTAACCGGTCGTGGCTTTTACCAGGTGGATCACATGAATGATTGCGAGGCTGATGATTAAATATTTTAAATGTTACGCAATAAATCATCCGTACTCGCTTTGACTCATTCACACTAACATCTGAAAAGTAATACTTCTTTCACCTCGCGACCAGCTTTCGTTTGGCATTGAATTCAGTTTATGTTATAGGAACGCAAGTATTTATGACTCAGGAGAACTGCAAATCATGATCTACAATGAAGAATTTGAAACCCTGCCCCGGGAAGCCCTGGAAGCGCTGCAACTCAAAAGACTTCAACAGGTCGCCTCGCGGGTTTATAGTAACGTCGGTTTCTATAAAAAGTCCTTCGATAATGCGGGCGTCACGCCCGATAATCTAAAAACACTTGACGATCTTAAGCGCTTCCCCTTTACTACCAAGCAGGATTTACGGGATAATTATCCCTTCGGATTATTCGCCACGCCGATGAGCAATGTCGTCCGCCTGCACGCCTCATCGGGCACAACCGGCGCGTCCACCGTGGCCGGCTATACAAAACGCGATATTGAAATATGGGCGGAATTGATGGGGCGCTGCTTTGTGGCCGCGGGTCTCACCAAGAACGACATCATTCATAACGCTTACGGCTATGGCCTGTTCACCGGTGGTCTGGGCGCTCATTACGGCGCGGAAAAAATCGGCGCCAGTGTGATTCCGATGTCCGGCGGCAATACCAAACGTCAGATCATGATTTTGCAGGACTTCCGGCCGACCGCTATCTGCTGTACGCCGTCTTATGCTCTCAATCTGGCCGAACAGGGGCGGGCAATGGGCGTGGACATGCGTGCGTTGGCGCTTCGCGTGGGAATTTTCGGCGCGGAACCATGGAGCGAAAAGATGCGCGGAGAAATTGAAAAAACTCTGAACATAACGGCGATGAATATTTACGGTCTTTCCGAAATCATGGGCCCGGGAGTGGCGATGGAATGTACCGAGGTGCGCGACGGCATGCACATTTTTGAAGATCATTTTCTGGTGGAAACTATAAATCCGAAAACCGGCGAAGTGCTCACTGCCGGCGAAGAAGGGGAACTGGTTTTCACAACACTCACCAAGGAAGCCGTTCCGCTCATCCGTTACCGGACGCGCGATATTGCCCGTTTGAATCCCGAGCCCTGCCGCTGCGGGCGGACGCTCAACCGGATGGGACGCGTCATGGGGCGCAGCGACGACATGCTCATCATCCGTGGCGTAAATGTCTTTCCCTCGCAGATCGAAGCGGTGATGATAGGTATCGAAGGGCTGGAGCCTCACTATCAGCTCATCGTGGACCGCGAAGGCACGCTCGATACACTCGAGGTTCAGGTAGAGTTGACAGAAACACAGTTCGCTAATGCCGATGAAGTCAAGGCACTCCAGAAGCTGGAGGGGCAACTGAAGAAAGACATGAAGGATTATCTGGGCATTACCGCAAAGGTCAAACTGGTGGAACCCAAAACCATCCAGCGCTCAGAAGGCAAAGCCAGCCGCGTGATTGATAGAAGAAAGATTTAAGCTTTGAAACAAAAGGTGCCGTCTATAAAGAAAAGAAACGCCAGGTGATCTTGACGCTGCCCTCTCCGATTACAACAAAGTATGGTGATTTAAAATGACCGGTGAATTATTTTTTGTATTCAGCCTCAACGGTTATTCCGATGCCTCCGCGCATGGCAAATTCCGCGCGCACGGAGCACCGGCGCGGCTTAAGCGCGGCTACCAGGTCATCAAGAATTATATTAGTGACGTGTTCATGGAAAACGCCGTCATCGCGAAAAGACCACAAATACAATTTTAAGGATTTGGATTCGATAATTTTCTTATCCGGGATATATTGGATTTTAATTTTGGCAAAATCAGGCTGGCCTGTCTTGGGACAAACGCAGGTAAATTCTTCGGTTTCCAGGGTAACCACATAATCGCGGTTGTTATTGTGATTGGGAAACGTCTCCAGCTTGCGCACTGGCCTGGCCGGTTTTCCCAGTAGAGTTAATCCAGCCAGATCATTTTTTTTGGTGTTTTTCGGCATCATTTTACCCCTGATAAAAATACTATATTTGCTTACCGAAATTAAGGTGTAATATCAAGAATATTCGTCACTGAAACAAGACATATCTATCCTGCTGTTTTGATCGATTTTTTGACCTGACTTAAAACAGTAGAAGGTGCAGTAAACAATTTACATTAATTCCTTAATTTTTACTGGCCGGGCATGATAATTTTCGATGCATCCTGACGCCTCATTTCTTCCGCTTCGGCAACCATCGCCTGAACGGTTTTTTCAATTGCTTCAGGTAATTTGGCCGCCGCTTCGCTCAAGTTTTTTACACCTTCAATAAGACACTGAACCGGGATAGGGCCATTGGGTGACATAAGTTGGGTCATGCCGGTAAAAATGGTTTCTCTGCTTTCGTCAATCGAACCATCAACCTTGATGGGTGTGAGACGCCTGATCGTGGCAAAGGTCAGGTCGGTGAATGATTCTTCCTTATAAAGGTTATCGGGATTTATTTTAATATCCGTTATTTTAGTTCCGCTTGCGTTACTCATTGTTTGTCTCCTTTTAATACGTGGGGTTATTTTTTTATGCCCCGAAAAAACAATGGAAACTGTGGGCTAAACGGCCTCCCTTTTTTCGGATCATTATTTTCTTTAATGTTCTTGAAAAAACCAGTTACGTTAAATTGGTAAAAACTTCAATTAATATTTTTCACCACTTCCAGACCAAGTAAAATCAATGACCGGAAGCGCATCCCACAGGGCAGTGCATAATGAATAGTTAGCCTTACCTTACCGGCAATTGCCACTTACGAAGTTGTAATTACCAGCGAATTGATATCAGCTCTTTTCCATTGTCTTCAGGAATTTAACTTTTGGCCATTCTTCCATGGTATGTGTGAGGCGCCAATCGCTTAATGCCAGATAAACAAGATTCCCTTCAGTGTCCAGGGCAAGATTGGTCTGGTGTTTCTTCTGAAAATCTTCCATTACTTTGGGGTCGTCGCAGGTAACCCAGCGGGCGGCGGCATAATCGGTTTTTTCATAATCGGCGTAAACGCTGTATTCGTCTTTTAGACGCGACATCGTCACATCAAATTGCAGAGCGCCTACCGCGCCCAGAATATTGTCTGAGCCCCAAAGAGGTTTAAAAACCTGAATAGCGCCTTCCTCAGAGAGTTGAGTCAGACCCTTTTGCAGATGTTTCATCCGCAACGGATCTTTAAGCCGCACGCGGCAGAAATGCTCCGGTGCGAAATGCGGAATGCCAGTGAATTTGAGAGGTTCTTTCTGGGTGAAAGTATCGCCGATCTTAATCGTGCCGTGATTATGAATGCCGATGATATCGCCCGAATATGCCTCATCGATATTAGAGCGGTCCTGCGCCATAAAAATTGTGGCATTGGCGAGAGATACTTCCTTGCCGATACGGTGATGAATAACGCGCATGCCGCGCTGAAATTGTCCCGAACAAATCCGCATAAAAGCGATACGGTCGCGGTGCGCCGGATCCATGTTGGCCTGGATTTTAAAAACAAAGCCGGAAAAATCATCTTCATCGGGGTCAACATTTCTTGTTATTGTCGGGCGGGCGACCGGCGGCGGAGCGATTTCCACGAAAGCGTCGAGGAGTTCCTTAACGCCGAAATTGTTAATAGCGCTGCCGAAGAATACCGGCGTCTGGCTTGCTTTTAAATATTCCTTGAGATCAAAAGGATTAGCCGCTCCTTCAAGCAGGGCGATTTCCTCACGCAGTTCGCCAGCCTGACTTCCCAATAATTCATCAAGAAGCGGATCGGATAAATCATTAATGACAACTCCGCCTTCCGAACGCTTTGCTTTTCCCGGTGTGAACAGATGCAGCTTCTTATCATAAATATTATAAACGCCTTTGAAGCGTTTTCCCATACCAATAGGCCAGGACAAAGGCGAGCATTCGATCTGCAGTTTGTCTTCGATATCCGCCAGAATATCCAGCGGAGGCAGACTATCTCGATCGAGTTTGTTGATAAAAGTTATAATCGGCGTATTGCGCAGACGGCAGACTTCCATAAGCTTCCGGGTTTGCGTCTCCACGCCTTTGGCGCCGTCAATAACCATTAGAGCGCTGTCCACCGCGGTAAGTACGCGGTAAGTGTCTTCCGAAAAGTCCTGATGGCCGGGCGTGTCCAGAAGATTTATTTCGCAATCCGCGTATTCGAATTTCATGACCGATGAAGTGACAGAAATGCCGCGGTCTTTTTCAATGGCCATCCAGTCGCTCAAAGCGTGCTTTGAAGCTTTACGCGCTTTGACCGCTCCGGCCATTTGAATAGCTCCGCCGAAAAGCAAAAGCTTTTCTGTAAGCGTGGTTTTACCGGCGTCAGGATGACTGATAATACCGAATGTACGGCGGCGTTCGATTTCTTTTTGCAGGCGTTTGCTCAAATTATGCTATCTCCAAACAGAACCGTTTAACTAAACGGTGTATATTAACCATAATGAAACATCTGTCAACAGTTATCCCGCGTGTTAAATCCTTTTGTAAAACAAAACATTACCAGCCATATCTTCTTTGATGGCACCTTCATCTTTGAGTTCCATCAAATAGACAAGGGTTTCATTCAAGGCCATTAATTTTTCAAAATCAGATAGCTCCGAGCCGGATATTTCGTTAGAAATAGCATAGGTTGTCTTTGACTCTGTGCCCAAACGATCAAGAATGATCCTTTTTCTTTTTTCATGGTGCTTCCGTATATCTTCAATTCTTTTCCTGAGATCAATAAAGGCGCTGCCATGTCCCGGATATACAGTAACAACAGGCAATTTCTCTATTGCGCTTAAAGAATCCAGATAAGTCGCCAGCGGACGAAAATTATCGTCAAATATATCAGGACTCAAAATCGGCGCTATGTAAGGCAGAATGTGATCACCGGCCAGAAGGAAATTTCCTTCTGGGAAGAAAAAACAAACATGGCCGGCGGCATGTCCGGAAGTGAAGATGACTTCAAATTTCCAGTCGCCGAATTCGTGGAATTCATTGTTCTTCAAAAAAATATCGGCATTAAATTCGGCAATTATGCTCCGTATATCTTCATATTCTTCGATTATAAGGTCAATTTGATGGGCAGACATGCCTTGACTTAAATAGAATTTCTTTAATTGCCTCACTGCAGGATCAGCTTGACGAAAATGCTGATATTCTTCGAAAGCCGCGGAGGAAAGATAAATTTTAGCGCCTGCCTTTTTTTGCAGCAAACCGGCCATGCTGCAATGATCCGTATGTACATGAGTCAAAAAAATATGTCTTATGTTATGGATGCTTAAGCCCACGCTTTTCAAATCTTTTTCCAGCGTTTCAAAACAGCCGGGCATATTGAGCCCTGTGTCAAAAAGAGCTAACTCATTGTCGAGAGCAAAAAGATAAGCGTTCACGTGTCTTAAACGATACGGCATACGCAAAGTGATACGGTAAAAGTTTTCTGAAATTTCAGAGATCATATCGGTTTAATATAATGAATCTTAATGTATTATGTCCGAAATATTCAGTCGGACACCCGGCTTCTTTCCGGATTTCGGCATTCTTCGGATTGACGGAATATATATTATTCTTCTTTGCGGCTTTTCTGCAGACGTTTTGTCGCATCCAGTTCCATTTTCCGCAGGCGCACGCTTTGCGGGGTTACTTCCACCAGTTCATTTTCAGAAATAAATTCAATGGCTTGATCCAGAGACAGAACTCGCGGCGGCCTTAAAATTATTGTGGCATCGGATGTGGATGCGCGCATATTCGTTAACTTCTTTTCCTTGGTAATATTGACATCCATATCGCCTGTACGGTTGCGCTCTCCGACTACCATTCCTCCATAAACTTCCGTGCCGATTTCCACAATCATTTCGCCCCTGTCTTCCATTGCAAAGCTGGCGTAAGGTGTAACACGACCGGAGCGGTCGGCAACCAGAACACCTGTCGTCCGTTGCGGGATAGGGCCGAACCACGGTGCATAATCTTCCAGCAGGGAATTCATTACGCCACCGCCTTTGGTGTCCGTCAGAAACTGGCTGCGGAATCCGATTAATCCGCGTGACGGGATTAGAAACTCCATACTGACTCTGCCGGATCCTTTGTTGACCAGACTTTCCATGCGTCCTTTTCTGATGGATAACTTTTCGGTAATTTTCCCCACAAATTCTTCCGGTATATCCAGAAATAATCTTTCTACCGGTTCCACAGTTTTGCCATCTTGTTCTTTTGTGATGACCTGCGGACGGGAAACCATTAGTTCGAAGCCTTCGCGGCGCATGGTTTCAATTAATATTGCCATTTGCAGTTCACCGCGTCCGCAAACTTCAAAGGAGTTGGTTTTTCCCAATTTCTTTATTTTGATGGCAACATTTCTCAGAGATTCTTTTTCCAGCCTCTCCAGCAAATGGCGTGAAGTGAGAAATTTACCTTC
>Ga0182027_10011169_pt1 | contig 12720 bp, 10 predicted proteins | sample 712E1DmetaG_FD_121300 | JGI IMG/M metagenome (GOLD analysis project Ga0182027, IMG submission 121300) | Permafrost microbial communities from Stordalen Mire, Sweden - 712E1D metaG (Illumina Assembly) | ecosystem: Environmental > Terrestrial > Soil > Wetlands > Permafrost | place: Sweden...
CCTTTCATTTCGATCTGGGCCGGCGCCTGGCGCCGCTGCGGGCGGAGGGCGTGCTGATCGCCGCCAGCGGCAACCTGGTCCACAACCTGCGCGCCTACGACTGGGGCGGGGAAGTGCGCGGCCCCTACGACTGGGCGGCGCGCTTCGAGCGGCACGCGCGCTCTCTCATCGCCGCCGGCGAATTCCAGCCGCTGGTGGATTACCAGAAGCTCGGGAGCGACGCCGCGCTCGCCATTCCGACGCCGGACCATTACCTGCCGCTGCTGTATGTGCTGGGCGCGCGCCAACCCGCGGACCCGGTCGCGTTCCCCGTGGAAGGCGTGGACGGCGGGTCGGTGTCGATGCTGGCGGTGCAAGTGGGACGGTAGTCTTCACGTAGGCGGGAACAGGATCGGGCGAACGTGCTGGCGCAGGCGGCCAACCTCTCGCGCATTGTGCCGGAGAAGATCGTGACTCCAGATGGCGTCGGTGCCCTCGCGGCAGTCCTTCGCCATCGCCTCGCCGATGGACTCGTAACCCGGTCTGCCGAGATCGGCCTTGAGCTCCTCTGGCTCGCTCCACACGCCGAGAACGAAAACCCGGTCTTCCAGATGGCTGGGAATAACGGCCAGCGCCTTGTCAAGCCTGTCTTCCTGGCGGTCGAAATCGATCAGCAGAATCATGAACCGGCCCGGGCGGGCATCCATATAAGGGACATGTTCCGAGCGGAACGAATCCAGAACATTGCCCCATCCTCCAGCCACCGGCAGAATCTCAATCTGGCGGCCCAGATCCAGGGCGAAGCCGTTCGCCAACTGGCGGTTGGGATCGTCCTCGGGCAGCACCGCGACGTGTGGCAGGAACTTGTTAGCAGCCATGGCTACACGTCGTCGCGAATCAGCGCGCCGACGAGATCCCCTACGATCTGCAACTGCCCGAGCGGGCGAACGACAGTGGGCTCGAGGTGATTCTCGCGGCGGAGATAGAGCGTATTTTCGTCGGAAAAACGCCGAATGGCCTCGGGATTGTGCGACGTCGCGATGAATTGTCCGCCGGACTGGAATGCCCTGCGAAGAGCCACCACGAAGTGACCAACCTCGTTCAGCGCCAGGTAGGTGTCCGGTTCATCCCAGAAGCAAACCAGGGGGCCGCAAGCACGGTTTGCGGCCAGCACCAGGGCGCATATCATGAAACACTTCTCCCCGTCGGACAGGTCCTCGAAAGGAAGCTGGATGGTTCCCTGAACGTTCGAGAACTGGACGACGAGGCTTCGCGAGTCCGTGCCGACGAGAGGATTCTTGATGTCCTTCATGTCCGGCATAACCTGCTTTAGATACTCGTCGATTGTCTGATATTGGGAAGGCGCGTAGAGCAGGAGGCCCGTGAACCACGCGCCGAAGTCGGTGACCTGAGGATTGGGCTGTAGCGTCTCGCCCGTTGAACTTCCCGAGATCAAGCCGGGCATCGGCCTGAGGATGAGCATGCGCGAAAGCCACTGCTTGAAGACGATCAGAGGATGGTTTTTCGATTGCTGTTGAATGATTGGAAGGGCCACCAAGTGCCAGTCAATCGGGAAATTCGCTTCCCTCTCCTGGCCCGTCTCCGCCAGGTGAACCTTCGCCGCCTCGCGAGTGAGAACGGGCTTGCCATCGACCGTGAGCTTCTCTTCCAGCACGCGCAGTTCCTTGAACCCCTCCGGGAATTCGAGGGCGATGGCGTACGCGTAAACCTTGCCTTCCAATTCGACCTCGATCTCAAACCGCATCGGGACATCCGTACGTCCGCCAGGGAGATCCTTCGGCTTCACCAGGTCGCCAACCCGGTTCGTGTCCCGTCCGATCTTCTGCAAGATCTCGAGCGCCAGCCCGACCGCGGTCTTCCCCGACCCGTTCTTCCCAATCAGCAGGACGGACGGCAGTCCTGAGACCGGTAGTTCGAAGTTCTCCAGGCAACGGAAGTTATGAATGTAAAGCCGACGTATCACAATAGGAATGATACCTCGCATCCCAGGCCGAGCGGAACGGTGCAGGACGACATGGGGGGGCGTGACTAGACTCAAGTCACGCGGATTTCGTAACCTTCCCATTTTCAAATACTTACGTTTTTCTGGTGACTTAACTTAAGTCACGGCCTCGTCACTGCGGCACCAAATCCGTCTCACCGTCAGCACCGCCCCGGCGGTTTGCAAGCCAGGCGCCGTGGCCGTCAACGGCTACACCGAAGCCTGGCGCCGCATGGGGGAAGAGATTCCGCGCCCGCGGGCGATCCTCGCCATTTCGGCGCACTGGTACGTTTCCGAGACCGCGGTGACGGTGATGACCGCGCCCCGTACCATCCACGATTTCGGCGGCTTTCCGCCGGAGTTGTACCAGGTGCAGTATCCGGCGCCCGGCGATCCCGAGCTGGCGCGGCGCGTGGCCAAGCTGCTGGCGCCGCTCGCCGTCAACCTGGATGAGACGTGGGGCCTGGACCACGGCACGTGGTCGGTGCTGTGCCACGCGTACCCGAAGGCGGACATTCCCGTGGTGCAACTGAGCATCGACCAGCGCGCGCCGGCGTCCTTTCATTTCGATCTAGGCCGGCGCCTGGCGCCGCTGCGGGCGGAGGGCGTGCTGATCGCCGCCAGCGGCAACCTGGTCCACAACCTGCGCGCCTACGACTGGGGCGGGGAATTGCGCGGCCCCTACGACTGGGCGGCGCGCTTCGAGCGGCACGCGCGCGCGCTCATTGCCGCCGGCGAGTTCCAGCAGCTTGTGGAGTACCAGAAGCTTGGAGGCGACGCCGCGCTCGCCATTCCGACGCCGGACCATTACCTGCCGCTGCTCTACGTGCTGGGCGCGCGCCAGGCGGCAGACTTGATCGAGTTCCCCGTGGAAGGCGTGGACGGCGGGTCAGTATCGATGCTGGCGGTGCGTGTGGGGGCGTAGGCCGGCGGCGGGTGGGGAAGGGCACACGTTGAGGGGCCTGTCGCGAGGGTGACATCGAGCCTTACGGGCCTACAAGGCCCACAACTAGGACCCTGGCGGCCGAATTGGGGTGCCGACCCCTATTCGCCATGTGAGTGCGATTGACGTGAGGAAGTGTCGGCTGGTAACGGCCGGGCAGGGCAGTGGGGCACAACAGCCGAGCAGCTTCGAAACCTCCCATGCGTCCCCTCCACCGTCCCCGGGGGTTGAAACAAACTTCGGCTCAGCGGATCTCCGAAAATGACGTTAGCGGCGGCGCTTGCTCGCAGTGCAATAATGGACACATGGCTACCTCCGCCGGGATCTCGCGGCCCACAGCGGACAAGGTCCGGGAGTTGGTGATGACCGCTCTTGGGCAGACCAAACTGGCCGGGATGAGCAGCGTCCTCCAGTTCATCGCCGAGAGCTTCGACGCCGATGGCTGCATCCTGTGGGAGGAGACGCCGGGTTCCCGGCTGAAGGCCGATCCTCCGGTGGGTGAGTTCTTCGCCGTGGCGCAGTGGTTCCGCCGGATGCCATTTTGGACAACGTACAAGCTGGACCTGGGCTGCGTGACGGGGCAGGCGGTGCTGGCAGGGAAGACCGCTTCGGTGGAGGACGCGAAGATTGATCCGCGAGTTGATTTCAGCCTGCCGTTCTTCAAGCGCACTGGCATCCGCTCGTTTTGCGCCATCCCAATTCCTTGCCCTGACGACCGCAAGGGATCGCTCGATCTCTACCGCCTGCCGCCAGGCGGCTTTGCGCCGGACGAACTGGATATCGCTCGCCGCATGGCGGATCTGGTGCCGGGGCTGTTTCAGGCGATTCGGGACCGCGTGAGCTTCGGTGTTCTCCGGGAGCTTGACCTCCATCTGCAAGAGGCCGAGCAGCGCATCGCAGCGGAAGCCGGCGATGCGGCTGTGAACGAGGCGCTGCAACGCGCGTGCGTCCTTGTTGGCGACGCGTTTCGGAGTCTTGAAACGTCGCTCGTGTTGGAGGACCGGCTCCGCACGCCCAACCGGTACGACGTGGTGGCCACGACTTTTTCCCAGCACGTGTCGAAGAAGAGCTACGTTGCGGGCGAACCGGGGCTGACGCCGTGGGTGCTGGAGCACCAGCGTCCGGTCGATGTGTTCGATCTGGCTTGCTTTGAGCAGGACCGCCCGATTCTCGATGCCAGGTATCCCGACATCACCTGGTCGGACCGCGACCATGTCCTCGATATCATGGCGAAGCGGTTCGATCTCCCCATTGATGATCTTCCCCCGGTCAGCTTCATCTGCGTGCCCGTGACCGTAGGTGAGCGACTGCTGGGGGCGTTGCGCTGTTGCGCCGCGTTACGCGCGCCGCATTACTATGCGGAACGGGATGTCGAACTGTTGAAACTGCTGGCGACGCGAATCGGCCAGTTCTGGGATAGCTCGCAACGCCAGCGCGAGATCGCGGAGAAGATCGCCAGCTTGCGCTCAATCACCGAGGGCGTAAGCCGGCTCAACCGGCTGGCGCAAACCGAGTTTCAAGGGCAGCATCCGAACCTGCGTGGGGTTGATGTGGAGGCCGTGGGGGTGCTGCGGAGCGCGGTGATCGCCGCCGACATCGCGGCAGTGGTCAACATGTCCGCCGCCGGCGGACCGGCTGAAGCCACCTTGCCACCCGGAGAGCCGCTGGCACCGGGCGATATGGCCGCGGTTCTGACGGCAGCGGAAGCTCTGCGCGCAGGCAACAACCCGCAGGCCGGAGCGGTGGCGGTGGCGGTTCCGGCAAGCTGCGAGCGCATCCGGCACATGATCGCGGCGCCGCTCCCGGCGGATGGAGCGGTCGACGGAGTGTTGGTGGCTGCCAGCGCGGGCGAGCGCGAGTTCACGCCTCTCGCGCTGGCCGTCGCCGGACTGGTTGCCGAGCAGATCAGTCTCTACCACGATCTTGCGCGCACGCTCGATGGCCGGCGTGAGGCTGAGCGCGAGCGCCGCGAGGCCGCTCTCCGGCAGGTGCGGACATACCAGAATCTCGCACATCAGTTGCGCAGCCCCGTGCTGGCGGCGTTACGCAAAGTCAGCGAAGAACTGAAGACCAATCTGCCGCCCCTGGTTCGGGATCAGCTCGCGTCAATTCGGGGCAGCCTGTCCTGGGCTAGCACTATGGTGTGGAGCACCCAGATGTTTGCGCAATTGACCGAGTGTGGCGAAGTGCTAGCTAACCTGCGCCCGGTAACGCGCATGGACTTGTTGGCCCTGGTCCAAACTGCTGCGCGGGATGAACAGGAGCGGCTCGATCCGGATCGCGGCATTGACGTCATGGTCTCCTCGGCGGGCTTCGTGGTGCTGGAGCAGCGCACGGTATGGATGGACCTGGAGTTGATCGAGCATGCAGTCAGCAACCTGCTCGACAATGCCGGCAAGTACTCTGTTCCGCGCAGCAAGGTGGAGGTGTACGCCGGGGTTTCCAAGAACGACCGTTTCCACGTCACATTTCGCAATAAGGGTTTGCGTATACTGCCACAAGATGTGCCCAATTGCGTCAAGCGCGGCTGGAGAGGCGAACAGGCCAAGCTCGTAACCGGTTCCGGAAGCGGCGTGGGCCTTTGGTTGGTGGATCACGTGATGAAGGCGCACAATGGGGAGTTGCTAGTGCTCCCAACCACACCGGATGGCTGGACGGAAGTCAAGCTTCTGTTCCGTTTCTAGTAAGAAAGGCAACCCATGGCGATCTGGCTAGTAGAAGACGATCCGACGCAAGCTAAAGACATTCTGGCAGTTCTCAAGAGTGCCTTCCCCACGCTGCCACTGTTGATGAAGACAGAGCAGGAGTTCCTGGCCGTCCTGAAGTCCACGGTGCTCGCGCGCCCGGACGTCGTGATCTTCGATGTCATGCTTCCCTGGACTGAAATCGCCGAAGACGGGACAGTGGTGCGCGCTCCAGAGGATTACGAGGAGTCCGGCGGCTTCTTCAGAGCGGGAATACGTTGCGCCGAGGCCCTGTGGGCAAACCCGGCTTTCAGCGAGGTGCCAGCGGTGCTGTTCACTGTGCTGACCAACGGCGACTTGGCCAAGGACCTGAAGCGGCTTGAAGGGCGGCCGGTGCACTACCTCAGCAAGAAGGAACTGCCCGAGAAACTGATCGCGCTCGTGGGCAGCCTAGTTGGCGATGAGAATCCGGGATTGAGCGCCGGAAACGTCAGATAATGGAATGGCGCCAAGGTCTTAAGCGGCGAAGGCGGGACAATCCACTTTAGGGAGCGCTCGAGGGTGATGTGCAAAAGCCCCTCCCAGGCCGCGTCGCTGCGATACCGGACCTGTTCCTGCATGCTGGCGAGATACGCAGCGAACTTGTCGTGGAAGCGCTCATAGTAGGCCAACGCCTCACCCCGCAGAGTCATTCTGGCCACGCAACCACCCCAGAGCTCCTGGCTTATCTGAACATCGAAAGAACTCCGGATCGTTCGCGCTACCGGAGCAGGCATACCTACCTCCCCTGGCTCTGTGAACCGGGGGAACATGTTGACGCAGGAACACGTCCAGATCGGCCATCGAGCCTCGTCGGCCATGAAGACGAGATCGCGATCCCAACGGGCGCTGTCTCGAGGAAACGCGGTGGTGAGGGACCGCAGCAGTTCCATGAACCGGGGGCGGCGCCGGTCGAAGTCCGACTCCAGATCCGCTGCAGCCAGCGACAGCGAATCCTTCACCACGGGCGATGGCCGCCCCCCGTCCACCGGCGGAAGCATGAGGGCGCCGTAGTACGCGTGAACCGGAGTGCCCGGCAGATAGTCCTCCTGGTTCCTGCCCATCCTCAACCACAACTCCGCGAGTTGGCCGTCGCCCTGATTCCCGATCAGGGCGGCGCGCAACGAGGCGCGCAGATCGGACCCGAGGAATTCTCCGGCCAGTTTTCTCCTGTTCAGCAACTCCAGCAGCGGCTGCCACAACCGGTTGGGCCTGTAGATCGCGGCGGCAAGTTGAAGCAGGTTATACAGAAGCTGCTCGCGATGCTTGCCGAGCGGTTCGACGTCGGGACGGCGCGCCAGCACAGCCTGAATCACTTCCGCCATTGCCTTCCGTGCGTCCGCTCCGTCTGCTCCGGGCGGCAACGAGTTCAGAATCCAGATGTACGGCTCGTCACCCCAGTCGGCCGCTTCGTCGTAGTTCTGCAGCCACCGGACGAGCCTCGCTTCCCGGTCGACGGGCGCGAGGACCAGCCATTGGTCCACGGCGCGCCGCGCCCATCCAACCGGATTGTCCGGATATTCCGCTTTCATCCTCGTTTCAGCATCTCCATCGGCGCGCGGCTTCACCGAAATGACTCACCAGCAGTTCGTGGTGCCGCCGGCGCTGTTCCTGGAATCCGAGCGTGTCAGTCATCTGGTCTAGTCCCACACGCCCGCCGGCGGACGTCCAGTGCTCAGGCTCGTGATCGATCTGCTGGTGCACATACTCGCTCAGCGGAAGCATGCACTCTCCCCTACAGTCCATCGTACACCCACCCCTCCATACCGGGGCGCTGCCGGCCGAGGGGGCGTGATAGCAATTCCAGTCGGCGTCAATCTGAGTCGGACGGTACAGGCTTCCCACTTCACCGGCGGTGTACTTAAGGACGGCATACCAGCGCGGGCTTGTCTGAGGCTTCAGCCCGAGAGCCTGGCGCCAGCGCGTGGCGCCGGCAGGGTGGCTCAGATAGGGGCTGAACTCATCCCACAGCGCCGCCCACACCGGTTGATACGGGAGAGCCTTACGGTCAGCATTGAGAATGTCGAGCGTAGCCCCGATGAACTCTTCCTTTGCGGCGTCGCCCGCCTTGCACTTACCTTCCAGCCATTCAGGAAACTTCGCCGGGTCGCGTTCCAAGCCGGTGAATTGGCCGGATTTGTGGCGCGTGTACCTGCGGTACACGCTGACCAATCCGCTGAGATCGAGCAGTCGGACCAGAGACAGGCCCGGCTGCAAGCCGTCGCCCTCAAAACCAGTTCGGATGGGTACCCGGTTCTCGGCATTGACTGGCAATATGAAGTCGGGAGTTTGAGTGAACCGGATGTTGCTCTTGAAGAAGTCCTTGAAATCGTCTTTGAACTTCGTGGCTGCGATGTCGGTCGAGCCCAGGGACTCGAGTAAAAGCCTCTCGCGGCCTCCTGGAACGCGGTGATCGTCAACCATATTGAAGGCTACGGCGGCGTCCTCGTCTCCGGTTCCGGCTTGCCGTTCAAGAAGCGCGCGGAGCGGGTGCTCGAGAGGATGCGTTCCTGGGTAAGAACGCCCGAATATCTTGAACATGAAACTTCTATTATTACACTTCTGTTACCACGCAAGCACTGGCAGCAAGTCCGGCGTCGTGGCAAAAAGCTTCATTTCTCCGTATTGCCTCCTATTGGCCAGTGGCGTGCTCATGTTCTGTCATGGCATCCACGATCACAGAACCGCTTGCGAGCACCATGGAAGGGACGCTCGCGCGGCTGGTGGCCTTCGAGCCCACCACGTTTCCGGTCTTGAGCGTTTACCTGGACACCCAGCCGGATCGGCACGGCCGCACGCCCGATGCCGCGCCGCATCTTCATCGCGAGTTCAAAGCTCTCTCCAGGACCTGGGCGCCGGGTTCCCCCGAACGCAACAGTTTCGATCGCGACGTGGAGCGGATTCTTGCATACGCAACCGGCAAAATCGACCCCGCGGCCAACGGGGCCGCCATCTTCGCGTGTTGGGGCGCGGATGAATTCTTCGAGGCAATTCAGTTAACGGCCCCGGTCAGCGAGAACCGCGTCTACGCCTGCAACCAGCCTCACCTGTATCATCTGGCCCATCTCGACGGACAATACCCGCGGTACGCCGCCGTGCTTACGGACACGAACACGGCGCGTATCTTCGTGTTCGGGCTTGGCCAGGAGATCGGTGCCGAGGAGGTGAAAGGCAAGAAGGTTCATCGGGTGAAGGTGGGTGGATGGTCGCAATCGCGTTACCAGCGCCGGGTGGGGAACGCGCACCACGAACACGCCAAAGAGGTGATCGAGCGCCTGGTCCAGATTGTCCGCGAAGACAATATCAGTCACATCGTCCTGGCTGGCGATCAGGTTGCGATTCCGCTCCTCGAGGCACTACTGCCTCCGGAGATGGTCCCCATGGTGGAGGTAATCAAACTCGACATACATGCTTCCGAGCACGATGTCCTCACCGCCGCTCTCGCCAAGTTACAGGAGCAGGATGCCATAACTGCCGCGGAAAAAGTGGAGCGGCTGATGCAGCAATACCGCGGTCGTGGACTGGCCGTAGCCGGGCCGGAGGAAACGCTCGAAGCCCTGGCCAAAGGACAAGTCGACGAATTGCTCATCAGCGGCGGCCTGGATGAGGGCCATCCCGAGCCGGAGGTCCCCGAAGCGGAGGGAGGAACGAAGAGCGAAGATGCGCCGCAATCGTCCCTGCCCGATGTCCTGGTGACCAAAGCCCGCCAAACCGGCGCAACCGTGACTTTCGTTGAAGACCCGGCTTTGCTGGAATCGGTCGGCGGTGTTGGCGCATTTCTGCGATGGCGCGGGTAAGTTGGCCATTAGCTTGCTCGTAGAGAAGTATGTCCAAGATCACAGAAGCCGGCCGCGATCACATTGCCGACGAGAACTTCGCATTCCCCAAGGAACGGAAAGAACCCATTCATGACGCCGCTCACGTGCGCAACGCCATCGCCCGCTTCAAGCAGGTGCAAGGGGTGACCGACGCGGAACGCGACGCCGCCTGGAAACGCATCAAGTCCGCTGCCAAGAAACACAAGGTGGAGTTGAACGAGGAAGACTGGCGCGAACTTAGTTGAGGGTGCGTCGCCGTTCCGGAGAGAGCGGGCGGGAGCGCGGCTGGAGTCTAGCCGCGGAGCCCCTCGACGTCTACTTCACCGTCAGCACCAGCCCCGCAGCCGCCAAGCCCGCCGGCGGCGCGGCCCCGCCGGCACGTCTGGCGATGGCTGGCCTGGACCGGGCTGTCCGACACCGTACACCCGCCGGTCCAGCGAGTGACGGGACTCGAAATCACTGCGACTCAACCGTCACGCCTTCCCTGGCTGCCGATGCCGCCGAAGGAGACCGGCAGCGGCAGGTTGCCGCCGGGCAGGCCGGCGGGAACCTAAACGTTCACCTGTAGAACACCCGTGACCATGCTCGGAGCCTCGCCATAGAACGCCACCGTCCGGCCTTTTGGGTCGGTCTCGCCTTCTCCGGTCAGATAGAACACACGATACGGCCCGCGGCCGTTGGGCTGGATGGTCCGTTCACGCTACCCGAGTCATTGACGATGGCCCCGGGGGAATATCGCGGGAGCCGCGGCAACCAGGCCGAGGGCGTACGCAGCCGATGCCTCGCCGAAATAGCGGGCCTGCACCGGCGTGCCGGGCAGCCCGTCCACTTCGTACGGCACCGCTACACCGCACCAAGGCGCAGGCCAATCGCGCCCTGCCGTGCTCTGCCGTGCCCCTGGCCCGCGAACCCGCTTCCTGATAGGATAGGCGGCCATGAAGATCCCCACTCTTCGCCGCCTTCCACTCGCTCTCGCCATCCCGCTCGCCGCCGCCCTGGCCGCCATCGCAATCCGGGCGCAGACAGCCCCGCCCCCGCGCTTTGCCCCCGCTTCGATGGACACCTTCCTCTACGGCGTTGCCTTCTACGAAGAGTACATGCCACAGGACCGCCTCGAGAAAGACGTCGCGCTGATGAGTCAGGCCGGCATCAACGTGGTCCGCGTCGGCGAATCCACCTGGAGCCTCTGGGAGCCCGAGGACGGGCGCTTCGAATTCGCCTGGATGGACCGCATCGTCGAACGGCTTGCCCGCGCCCATATCCGCGTCATCCTCGGCACGCCCACTTACTCGATTCCACCCTGGATGTTCAAGGAGCATCCCGAGATCCTGGTGACGCGCATCGATGGCGGCAAGGCCACTTACGGTCTGCGCCAGAACATGGACATCACCAACCCGGATTTTCTGCGCTATTCCGAGCGGGTCATTCGCAAAATTACCGAACACTACCGCGACAACCCCGCCGTCATCGGTTACCAGATCGATAACGAGACGACTTCCAACGGCACCGCCGGAGCCAATGTGCAGGCTGGTTTCGCCGCCTACCTGCGGGAAAAGTTCTCGACCGTCGAACGCCTCAACCGGATCTGGGGACTGGTCTACTGGGGCCAGAGCCTGCACGACTGGAGCGAGCTTCCCCCGCGCGGCGGCATTCTGAATCCGGGCTGGAAACTGGAGTGGGACCGCTACCAGGACTCCCTGACCACCCGCTTCCTCGCCTGGCAGGCCTCGCTCGTCCGCGAGCAACTTCGTCCCGATCAGTTCGTCACCCAGGATTTCGGCGGCGCCACCCGTTCCGATGTCAATGAGTTCGATATCTCGCGGCACCTGGACATTGCCGCTATCAACCCCTACCATGCAACCCAGGATCTCTACGATGGCGAAGGGTCGAGTTATGGCGGCGATTTCGCGCGCTCGCTCAAACGCACCAACTACCTTGTCACCGAGACAAACGCCCAGACCATTGGATGGGATTCGCGCACGCAGTTTCCGCCCTACGACGGACAGCTTCGCCAGGACGTCTACCTGATGGCCTCCACCGGCGCCAACATGGTGGAATACTGGCACTGGCACTCGCTGCACTACGGCCAGGAGACTTACTGGAAGGGCGTCCTGGCGCACGATCTGGAACCGGGCCGCACGTACTCCGAAGTTGCGCGCACCGCGCACGAGTTACAACGCATCGGTTCGAGGATCGTCGACTTACAGGCATCCCACCCGGTGGCGCTCCTCTACAGCAACGATTCGCGCCGCGCCACCGAGTCCATGCCTTTCCTGGTAACTCAACCTGCCGGCGAGATGCCCTGGAGCCACCCCGGCGGCTACGAACTGGAACTGCGGCGGCTCTACCGCGCCCTCTACCGCCTCAACGCCGGGGTGGACTTCGTCTTTCCCGAGACCGCCAGCCTAAGCCAGTACAAAGTGGTGGTGGTGCCGCCGCTCTATGCCGCGAGCGACGCCCTGCTCCAGCGCCTGGTGGATTACGCGCGTGCGGGCGGACACCTGGTTCTGACCCTGAAAAGCGGCTTCTGCGACGAGTATTCGACCGTTCGTTCCAGCCTGGCGCCGGGACCGCTGCGCGAGGCCGCCGGTTTTCACTACCAGGAGTTCTCCAACCTGGCGAAAAGCCTGCCGCTCAAAGGAGATCCGTTCCAGGCCGGCGCCGGGAACCGGGTAAGCGATTGGGCGGAGATGCTGCTCCTCGATACCGCGAAGCCCCTGGCCTACTATGACCACCCGTTCTTCGGAAAGTACCCCGCCATCACCGAGAACCAATTCGGCAAGGGAACCGTGACCTACGAGGGCACCGTCCTCAGCGACGCTCTCCAGCAGAAGTTACTCGAACGCGTCCTGGGTCAGGCGCAGTTACTCGGCCCCGACCAGAAACTGCCCGCCCCCGTCCGCGTGAAACACGGCATCGGCCGCGCCGGAAAGCCGTTCCACTATTACTTCAATTTCTCGCCATCGCCGCAACGCCTGACCTATCCGTATGGCGCCGGCGCCGAATTGCTGTCGAACCGTCCCGTGCCCCAGGGCGGCACGTTGGCGCTCGACCCCTGGGGCGTGGCCATCGTGGAGCAGGAGTAGCCGCGGGAGTTGTCGATCCGGCACGAGAGTAGGTCTTCGACCGTGTGGTTTGGCGCCCTTGCCGGGCCGCTCGCTCACGCTCGCGGTTCCGAACGCGACCACGCGGCGTTAGGGAGTGGCCTGTGGCAAAGGAACGGTACCTTGCGGTCACGGCACCAGGTCTTCGACC
>Ga0182027_10011170_pt1 | contig 12719 bp, 9 predicted proteins | sample 712E1DmetaG_FD_121300 | JGI IMG/M metagenome (GOLD analysis project Ga0182027, IMG submission 121300) | Permafrost microbial communities from Stordalen Mire, Sweden - 712E1D metaG (Illumina Assembly) | ecosystem: Environmental > Terrestrial > Soil > Wetlands > Permafrost | place: Sweden...
GCTCAACGAAGCGCGCGAGGCGTGCAGCGCGATCGCGGGGCGTCTTTCGGCCAAGCGACACGACATCGCAAAGAAGGTGGACAGGGCCGTCGTCGAGGAACTGGAGAAACTCGGGATCCGGCACGCCAGGTTCACGACCCGGATCCTCCAGACGGAGCTCCCCTCAGGAGGGGAGGGCGCGGACTTTGTCGGCGCCGGCCGGAAGAATGTCCGTCTCAACCAGCGGGGATACGACGATGTCGAGTTCTTTATCTCCACGAACCTGGGGGAAGAGGAAATGCCCCTCGTCAGGGTTGCCTCCGGGGGGGAAGTCTCCCGTATTATGCTCGCGCTCAAGAGCATTCTTGCCAAGTCGGATAGACTTCCAGTGCTGATATTCGATGAAATCGACGTCGGGGTCAGCGGGCGCGTAGCACAGGCTGTCGGCAGGAGTCTGAAAAATCTCTCAAATTTCCATCAGGTCATTGCCATCACGCACCTTCCCCAGATCGCGGGGCTTGCGGACACGCACTTTGCCGTCGAGAAGACGGAACGGGGAACGAGAACCACCACCGGCATGCGCCGCCTCTCGCTTGACGAGCAGGTGCGCGAAGTAGCACGGCTCCTGAGCGGCGCCGAAGTGACGGACGCCGGACTGCTCGGCGCGCGGGAGCTCATGGGCCTCACAGGCCCCGCGTAACAGTCACGCCCCACAACGGCGCCAGCGGCGCCGCAGGCGCCGTGATCGCAGATCCCGCCGATTTTCGGCGGAGGTAAGAACCTGATTCCCAACGAACACACACCGGCATCATGGCACTCCAGGTCTACAACACGCTTCACCGCCGCAAAGAACTCTTCACGCCGCAGCACGAGGGCTTCGTCGGCATCTACGTCTGCGGCCCCACAGTCTACGGTCACTCCCATCTCGGCCACGCGAAGAGCTATGTCTCGTTCGACGTCATAGTCCGTTTTCTACGGAGCCTGGGCTACAGAGTGCTCTACGTGCAGAACATTACGGATGTCGGGCACCTCACAGATGACGCCGACCAGGGGGAAGATAAGCTCGCCCGGCAGGCACGCATCGACAGGATTCCCCCGATGCAGCTCGCCGAAACGTACACCCGGAGCTACTTCGAGGACATGGACACCCTGAATGTCCTTCGCCCCGATATCGTCCCCCGAGCCTCCGGCCATATCACCGAGCAGATCTCGATGGTGCAGACGCTCATTGGCAAGGGAATGGCGTACGTCGCGAACGGGTCCGTCTATTTTGACGTCGGCTCATTTCCCGCGTACGGAAAACTCTCGGGCCGCACCGTGGAAGATCTCAACGCAGGCGCCCGGGTGGAAATCAAGGAAGAGAAGAAGCACCCTGCGGATTTCGCGCTCTGGAAGAGGGCCGATGCGGGTCACATCATGCGCTGGCCGAGCCCGTGGGGTGAAGGCTTCCCCGGTTGGCACATCGAGTGCTCCGCGATGTCGATGAAGTACCTCGGAGAAGGGTTCGACATCCACGGAGGGGGACTGGAAAACCAGTTCCCCCATCATGAATGCGAGATCGCGCAAAGCGAGGGAGCGACCGGGAAGCCGTTCGTCCGGTACTGGCTCCACAACAATATGGTGACGGTGAACGGGAAGAAAATGGGGAAGTCGCTCGGGAACTTCATAACGCTGAAGGACGCGTTCGCGAAATGGGACCCGCAGGTCGTGCGCTTCTTCATCCTCCAGAGCCACTACCGGAGCACGCTGGATTTCAGCGATGAAGCTCTCGATGGTGCCCGCGCGGGCTACGAGAAGCTTGCCAACACACTCCGCAACCTGCGCGAGAAAATCGCGATTGCGCCCGACGGGGGGGAAGGGACAGGGGTTGATCTCGACCGGCGCACGGCGGAATTCCGGAATGCGATGGATGACGATTTCAACACGCCGCAGGCAATCGCGGTACTGTTCGATGTTGCCCGTGAGCTGAACCAGGCTTTCGCGTCAGAGAAGAACTACGGCCGGCCTTCGCTTGAAGCGATCGACCGCTGGTATGCCCTCCACGCCGGTTCGGTTCTCGGGATAATGACGGGAGATGCGCGGGGGGCCGGGAGCTCCGGCCCGCTTGTGGGGCCTCTCGTCGAGCTCCTCATCGCAATCCGGAGTGATATCCGCCTGCAGAAGCTCTGGGCGCTCTCCGACAAAATCCGCGACGGGCTCGCGAGGATCGGGATCGGACTGGAAGACAAGAAGGCGGGGACAACCTGGAAAAACATTTCCTGATCATCGCCGACGGCCTCCTGCTCTCGTGCGATCCCGTGAACAGATGCGGCCGGTACAGTCTGCTCATACGGGACGGGCGGATCGTGGATATCAATCCCTCCGCGCAAACTCTGATCTCCCTCTATCCGGGGGCCGAGGTTGTCGACGCGCGCAATCGTATCATCCTCCCCGGTTTCATCAACGCGCACTATCACGGGGAGGGCGTTCTCCTCAGGTACATCACGGGGAGAGTCTCCTTCGGCTCATGGAATGAGCTCCCCGGCCTGCGCGGAGCGTTTGCGCGCCTGCTCGATCCCGCATCCGCCTCTGACATTGCGACACTGTACAGGACTGCCGGATATCTGCATATCAGGAGCGGCACGACGGCAGTCGCCGAATTTCCCGCCGGCTACACTCCTGCAGTTCTGCAGGGAGCGATAGAAAATATCGCCCGGGCAGGCGTCCGTACCGTCTTCGCCCTTCAGACATGGGATCAGGTCGAATCGTTCCGATCTTCTCCTCCCGCTCTGAGGCAGTTTTCGATCTCACTCGGGCCGGTGGAGAGCTATACCGTCTACAGTTTTGATAACTTTGTGCGCGTCTCGGCCGAGACACAGTTTCCGCTTGCGGTGCATCTCGGCGAAACGCGCGCGGAAGTCGAATCCCTCCGGGGCCGGTTCAAGAAAAGTCCTCTCCGCATAGTGAAGGATTCCGGCGCGCTCGTTCCCGCCACCCACCTCATACACTGCAACCACATCCCGGAAAAGGAGATTGATCTCACCCGGGACGGCGGCAACCCCGTCACGCTCTGTGTCCGCTCGGCGCTCGCCAAGCAAACAGGGTATCCTCTCCTTCGCTCACTTGCATCCCATGACGTCACGATCTGTCTGGGGACCGATTGGGGAGAAACGGATCTGCTGGGTGAAATCAGGGTACTCCGGAATCTGCGCACATACTACCCGGGGATCCTGCCATACACACCGCTTGAGCTCATTCGCATGGCCACGATCAACGGAGCACGCGCGCTCGGAATCGCCTCGCAGGCCGGGTCGCTTGAAGTGGGGAAACATGCCGATCTCGTGTTGATCCCATTCAATGACGTCCGTCTGCCTGCGCTCAGTGCGAACCCGACAGCGGAGGAGATTGCGGGAATTATCACGGACTACTGCGACACCGGCATGATATCGGACGTCATGGCGCAGGGAGTCTTCAGGGTGAGGGACGGCGAGGTTGTGCGCATCGACGGGAACGAAATACTCCGCGACTTCCGGCAGCTTCAGGGGAAATTCCTCCCCCCGGCGGCGGAGGAACATACGAGAGACCGCTCCCCGGGCATTCCGCTCGTCCTGTCGGACCGGAGCGAAAAACCATCCCTCCTCGGAGAGGGAGAAACAAGTCACGATGTTCCGAGGGAAGAGAAAGCGAACATGCACTCCCCCGGTCCGGTGGTTGACGAATCCATGCAGAAATTTCCCGTTGTCGTGAAAAAGATCAGGAAAGTATTCGGTGAGGATGACATCTGAGACGAGGACAATGACGAAGCGGATGTTCCGGCTGATTCCCCTCATGCTCCTCCTCTGTGCATCGGGTCCCGATCTGCGTGCGCAGGGTTCCGCCGGATCGGCCGGGAAACTCGAGCCAAGAGCCCTTGTCGATTTTCCCACCGCAGGAATGATTCCCAGGGGAAGTATTGCCCTGGACGTTAACTTCTACAGGGACGGCGGCATCGATCTCGCATGTGCCGTGGGGATCTTCGAGAGGCTGAGTGCGGGGCTTTCCTACGGGGGGTCGGGGCTGATCGGTGCGGGTACCCCCGTAATGAACGGGACCCCCGGGTTCACCATCAAGCTGCGGCTGCTTGAAGAGAGCGTCTACGTCCCCGCGCTGGCGCTCGGCTTCGACTCGCAGGGACATGACGGGTACAACAGGAGCCTGAACCGCTATGCCATCAAGTCCCCCGGACTGTACGCCGTTTTCAGCAAGAACTACTCTGTCCTGGGGTATTTCAGCCTGCACGGAGGGACGAACTATTCCCTCGAACGTTCAGATGGGAACCGGAACATCAATATCTTTGCGGGGATTGAGAAAACACTCGGACCGTTCCTTTCCCTCATGCTTGAATACAATCTCGGTTCAAACGACACGGGGAATAACGCGCTGGGGGAGGGGAAAGGCTATTTCAACATGGGGCTCAGGTGCTCACTCGGTGGTGGACTTACGCTGGGGGTAAACTTTAAAGACCTGGCGGACAACGGCGGAAACGTGACTGTCGCCAACAGAACCGTCCAGATAGAATACGTCAGATCCCTTTAACGCGATGGCTCCCCGATCCGGGAATCCACATCCCGCCCCTGGTGTTCTTATTAATGAACGGCCCTGTGGTATCTGTCCAGTAATATGCACAGATTGCTCTCCCCGGCCCGCCAGAATGGCCGGATTCAGGCATGTCCCTTGGCACCAATGTTGTAACCCATTGCAGTATGTGGACCCTCTCGGTTCATATTTTCATCACGAGGCGACGACAATGAAACACGCAACGCGATTTCTACTCTGCGGCTTCTTCGCCGCGATTCCGCTCATCCTCTTTTCCGGTTGTTACACGCAGGTGGGTACGGCCAGGGGAGACGTGGACGAAGGATACGATTACAGGACTGCAGCGAACGACCAGACCGCCGCTAACGACCAGAGCGCTGGCGACACCACGCAGCCCGGCGATTATGATTCCGCCCGGCGGGAGTTCTACAATGACTCCTACTACCCGCCCGACTATCCGGCATACAGCGTCGGTATCGGTTTCGGTTGGCAGACGCCCTGGTACGGCTACGGCTATCCCTGGTACTTCTCTAATGGGTATCCATACTACGGCGGGTTCTATCCGTACGCGTTCTGGTACCCCCACTCCTACTCCGGATATTACAATCACGGGGGAGGGTACGCATACAATGGAAGGGGATACGCAACGCGAGATACGGCATGGCTCGTACGACGGGCGGATCCCGGGGCGTCTATGCCACACCGGCCGGGGGTCACCCGGGTTCGCCGCTGCCGGCAGGGCGCACAGGAGCGACAAGGGGAATCTTATCGACCGGAAGATCGTCTGCACGTGGTGCTATTGTCGCCCGCCCGCCGTCATCGCGAGGATATGCAGGGACAAGAGTTTCACCGCGGAGTCAGTCGGGCATGCGGGGACCATCATCGCGCTCCGCCCCCCAGGGGAGCAGCCAGGGCAGGTCCGGCGGGAGGGGCTACTCCTCTCCCTCAGGTCACCCGGCACCATCCGGTGGCGGCAGCAGCAGGGGTGGGAGTAGCGGGGGAGGCGGAGGTTCAAGGGGCGGAGGCGGGAGCAGTGGTGGAGGCGGAGGCTCGAGAGGTGGCGGCGGCAGGCGCTAGACAAGAACCCAGACAATAACGGAATGACAATGAAACGATTCATGATTGCGGCGGTGGCTCTTCTGATGACCGCAGCTCCGGCAGGTGTATTTGCACAAATACCGGAAGATGCTCTTCGGCTTGGAACGCCCGGCATCGGTGTCGGCGCGAGGGCGATCGGGATGGGGGGAGCTTACACCGGTGTCGCCTCCGACTTCAGCGCGCTATACTGGAATCCGGCGGGTCTCGCCCAGGCCGTGCACGGTGAATTCTCCGTTGGGCTGAACTACAATAACATCGGAAACACAAGCACGTATTTCGGAACCGGTGAGCAGTACACCGTGAATACGACGAACCTGAACACGCTGGGACTCGTCTACCCGATCCCGGTGCGACAGGGGAGCGCGGTGATAGCGTTCGGGTTCGATCGTCAAAGCTCGTTCGCGAGCGGACTGTCATTTAACGGGTTTAACCCGAACAGCTCCGTTATACAGACATATGCACGGAACGGCGATTACGAGCCGGTGGATCTCACCGGGAACCTCGCGTATGAACTCTACCTTGCTGATACAACACTCTCCGGCAGGTGGAACAGTCCGATCACCGGGAGGCTCACTCAGCTCGGAAAGGTACTCGAATCCGGAGGATTGAACAACTGGTCCCTCGGCGGCGCGATCGACATCGGGAAGAACCTCTCGCTCGGTATAACCCTGACGTACCTGTCGGGGACATACAGGTACGATCATACATACAGGGAAGAAGACCGGAACGGTTTGTATGGCACCTTGCCGCTGGCGACCTACCAGACATTTTACTCCCTTGCCCTGAACGATTACATCGCCGACGATATCGCGGGATGGAACGCCAAATTCGGTCTCATGTACCGCGTACCGGATCTCTTCCGCCTCGGCCTCACGGTCAAAACCCCGACGGCATTTAACATCCAGGAGACGTTCGGCACTCCCGTCTCGTCCCCCGCGACCGCCGTGCTCGGATCGGGAGGTGCCACTGCGACAACCACGTTCGATCCCGGTGAAGGGTCCAACAGGTACAGTATCAACACGCCCTGGGTCTTCGGTGCCGGCGCATCGTTGATACTGCGGGACCTCGTACTTTCCGTCGACGCAGAATACACCGACTGGACGCAGCTCGAGTTCGCGAAAGCCAGTCCCGATATTCTCGCAAACAACGAGCAGATCAAGCAGATACTTGTCGGAACGACGACGCTCCGCGGAGGTGCGGAATACGATATACACCAGATCGGCGTCAGGTTGCGCGGCGGGTACATGTACATCCCTTCCCCGTTCAGGGGTGACCCCACATCATTCGATCAGAAGTACATCACCGCGGGCCTCGGCATACTCCTCGGCGAATCCACGATGGTCGACGTCGCGTACGCGCACGGCATGTGGAACACGTTTGTCTACAGCTACACCGACCCGAACGCGGTCGTTGCCCCTCCGTCGGCTAACGAGAAACTCTCGACGAACAATTTTTTCCTGACGCTCACGCACAGGTTTTAGCAGTCATGCCCAAGAACGGCGCCTGTGGCGCCGCAGGTGCCGTGATCGTTGATGGTGCCTTCGGCGCCACCGTCGATCCCGCCGATTTCAAGCGGGGCTGACACCCCGGTTTGCAGAAGTAGACTCCATTCGATATATTGAAGTCCATCATTCGATGGACTTCTCTATTTTAAGCAGATGAGCCGGAAAACCAGGATTATCGGGGGCACGATCGGCGTTCTGCTTGTTGCGATTCTCGCAGCCTCGCTATTTCTCCTTTACCAGATCCGCAAGTCCTTTCCTGTCACGACGGGGACACTGAGTGTCCACGGACTGACCTCCGAAGTACACGTCCTGCGTGACGCATACGGTGTCCCGCAGATTGAGGCCGCGAACGAACACGACCTGATGGTCGCGACAGGGTACGTGCACGCGCAGGACCGTCTGTGGCAGATGGACCTTACGCGCCGAGCCGGGGAAGGGCGGCTCTCCGAGCTCTTCGGTCAGGCGACGCTCCCGTTCGACAGGATGCTCCGCATCGTAGGGATCAGGCGGAGTGCCGCCAGGATCATTGAACACATGGCGCCCGAATCGCTGGACCGCCTCCGCTGGTACGCCGACGGGGTGAACGCGTATATCGCATCCAACAAAGGGCGATACCCTGTGGAATTCGATCTCCTCGGCTATGAGCCCGAGCTCTGGACGCCCCTCCACAGCGTGATCGTCGGACGGCTGACCGCCTGGGAGCTGAACCTGTCGTGGTGGACCGACCTGACGTACGGGAGCATCGCGGAGCGTGTCGGGCTCGACCGCATCTTCGACATCATGCCCGAGTATCCCGCCGGCGTGCCGCCGACCGTGCCGTCGGGAGAATGGAGGGCATACGCCTCGGTCGGCCTCCCGTATCTCCGGACTGCGCAGGCGTATGCCGCTTTTTCCGGGTCCGCGTCCCTGAGCGGGGGGAGCAACGCTTGGGCGGTCGCACCCTGGCGCTCCATCACCGGTGCCGCGATTCTCGCCAACGACACTCACCTGCGGCTGGAGTCCCCATCCCGCTGGTACGAAATCCAGATGCAGATGCCCGGGTCACGTGTCCGGGGGATGTCGATGGCGGGTGTCCCGGCGGTCGTCGCGGGGCGGAACGACTCGGTTGCGTGGGGTATCACCAACGTCATGGCCGATGACGCGGATTTCTACGTCGAGCAGCTGGACTCACTGACCGGCGCACATTATCTGTACGATGGCCAGTGGTATCCTCTCACGGTGCTCGCCGAAGAAATTCCGGTGAGGGGCGATTCCGCCCGCTCGCTCGCCATACGTCTCACCCGACACGGTCCTATCGTCACGGATATTGCAACCCCTCTCCAGAAGGGGAAGTCCCCCTACGTCGCCAGCATGCGATGGACGGGGAGCGAGGTCGACGACCAGTTCCTTGCATTCACACGTATCGACAGATCGAGGAACTGGGACGAGTTCACCGCGGGTGTCCGGGAGTTCGCCGTCCCCGGTCAGAATTTCGTCTATGCGGACGTTCGCGGGAACATCGGATACTGGTGCGGTGTGCGTCTCCCCGTTCGCACAGGAAGAAACTCGCTCCTACCCCTCCCCGGCTGGGATCCATCCACGGAATGGAAGGGCTTCGTGCCGTTTGCGCGGCTCCCGCACAGATTCAATCCCCCGGGAGGATACATCGCCACCGCGAACAACAAGATCGTCGATGATTCGTATCCGTTTCACATCTCCGACCTGTGGGAACCCTCATCGCGCATCCAGCGCCTGAACGATGTTCTCGGAAAAAAGGGGGATGTCTTCTCCGTGCAGGACTTTGAACGGTTGCAGCTCGACACATACTCCTCCTACGCACGCGAGATCATTCCTTACATCGTCGAGGCATTCCGCGACAGCATCGGAACACTTCCCGGAGGGGACAGGGTCTTTGAATACCTGCGCAACTGGCACTACCGGTTCACGACGGACGATGTCGCGACCTCCATCTACCAGGAGTTCCTCGTCCGGCTGCTGCGTAACACGTTCGCCGACGAGATGGGGGACGATTTGTTCCACGACTGGGTGCTCCTCACCAATATCCCGCTCAGGGTCATGGCGAGGCTCCTCACACAGGGAACGTCCGCCTGGTTTGATGACGTGCGGACCCCGGCCGTGGAAACGCGTGATGACATCGTCCGAAAGAGCCTCCGGGAGGCCCTGGCGGATCTCCGGGCGCAGTGGGGGGCGGACCCGAAGAACTGGCGCTGGGGGAATCTTCACACCGTGTCCCTCAGGCATCCGTTCGGACTCCGGAAACCCCTTGACCGCATATTCAACGTCGGCCCCTTCCCCGCAAGCGGTGGCTCCACTGCACTGGTCAGCTTCGAGTACGATCTGAACAATCCGTTCGACGTGACCGTCGGGCCTTCGTTCCGCCAGATATTCGACATGGGGGGGGTGGGGGAATTCCGGTCCGTCCTCCCCTCCGGGGAATCAGGGCAGGTATTCGATTCTCACTACTCGGACCAGACCAGCCTCTGGCTCAACGGGGGCTACCGGACCGGCGTGTTTCGGGGGGCGGCACGCGCTGACATGGAACATCTCCTCCTGGAACCCGGTCGATGACGTCCCGTATCTCTCCCGGCCTCTCACGGCGAATCGGTGACGCCCGCACGATCGTCGCCTTCACGGGGGCGGGAGTCTCCGCCGAAAGCGGTGTCCCGACATTCCGGGGCACGGACGGGATCTGGTCGAAGCTGAAGCCTGAAGAGCTCGCCAGCATGAGCGCATTCATGAAGAACCCCGCGATGGTCTGGGAGTGGTACGACCACCGGAAGAGGATCATGAGCGGGATTGCACCCAACCCGGGTCACTATGCACTCGTCCGGATGGAGACCATCGCCCCGTCATTTGCCGTCATCACGCAGAACATCGACAACCTCCACCGCCGCGCGGGGAGCCGGACTGTCCATGAACTGCATGGGAACATCGAACGGAACTACTGCATGAAATGCGGGACGCCGTACGGGGATGATTTTGTGGTGGCCGCCTCCGGTGTTCCGCTTTGCCCGGCATGCGGCGGACTCGTTCGGCCTGATGTGGTCTGGTTCGGCGAAATGCTCCCGGAAGATGCATGGGAAGCATCCGTGCGCGCGGCCGAGGGGGCGGACCTGTTTATGTCGATAGGTACATCCGCGGTCGTCTACCCTGCGGCGTCGCTCCCGCTGGTCGCAAAACGCTCCGGCGCCTACCTGCTTGAAATCAACCCCGAACCCACGCCGCTGACGGCGCAGGCGGACGAGTTTCTTCAGGGTGCCTCCGGCATTCTCCTTCCCCTCCTTGCGGAGGTCATGGAAGAAATGCGCCGTTCCCCCCACTCCAATGGCTAAGATGACAACGAGAGGAAGTGCATGACCTCCCCACGCGGCAAGACGAAGATCATCTGCACGCTCGGACCGGCCTCCTCATCCGCCGAAACGCTGGTAGACCTGATTGCATCGGGGATGGGGATCGTGCGGCTCAATTTCTCCCACGGGACACAGGGGCAACACGACGAAGCACTGAAGAATGTGCATCGGGCCGTTGAACGGGCCGGTGTCGAGGTGTCCGTCCTGCAGGACCTTCAGGGACCGAAGATCCGCATCGGCGAGCTCAGTGTCCCGTCGATAGACCTTCGCCAGGGGGAGAAACTGGTCATCACTACCGAGCCTCTCGTCGGCGGACCCGGGAGGGTCTCCACGACGTACGAAGGCCTTTCGCATGACGTCCAGCCCGGTGTCGACATACTTCTCGACGACGGGAAGCTCCGTCTGAAAGTCCTGGAGGTCAAAGGGAAAGATGTGACGTGCGAAATACTCGTGGGCGGAAGCCTCTCCGCCCACAAGGGGATCAACCTCCCCGGCGTTGCCGTCAGCGCGCCGTCCCTCACGGAAAAAGACATACAGGACCTTGAATTCGGGCTCGAGCGCGACGTCGATTTTGTGGCCCTGTCGTTTGTCAGGACCGCCGATGATGTCCGCAATCTCCGCGCGGCAATTGCCGCCCGCCGCCCCGCCGGGCTCCGCCCCCGGATAATTGCGAAGATCGAAAAGCCCCAGGCAATTGCGAACATCGACGAGATCATCAGCGCAACCGACGGTGTCATGGTTGCACGCGGCGATCTCGGCGTCGAGCTCCCGGCCGAAGATGTCCCCATACTGCAAAAGATGATCGTCGCCCGCTGCAACGGAGCGGGGAAACCCGTCATCATTGCCACCCAGATGCTCGAATCGATGGTCAGCAGTCCCACCCCCACGCGTGCCGAGGTGAGCGACGTAGCCAACGCCGTGCTGGACGGGGGGGATGCCGTCATGCTGAGCGGCGAGACGTCGGTGGGGAAGTACCCTGTGGAGACTGTCCGCATCATGGCCAGGATCATCCGCAAGGTCGAGTCGGAAAGTCAGGGGAGGCGGCACCTGATCATGGAGTCCAGGACCACCGTCGAGAACCGGCACGACGCGCTTGGCCGCTCTGCCTGCGTGCTCGCCGATCAGATGCGCGCCGCGGCGATCGTGACGGTCACGAACTCCGGGCAGACAGCACGCGTCATCGCACGGTACAGGCCTGATCCCCCGATCATCGCGGTTACCGACAGCGCCAGGACGCTCCGCTCCCTCGGCCTTGTCTGGGGGGTTCGGGGACTGATTATCGAGAACCTCGGGGATGATTCGGACAGCGCGCTGGCGAGAGTTCAGGAGCGCCTGACGGCCTCCGGGCTCGTGAAGCGGGGGGAATACATCGTGCTCCTCGCGGGACAGCCGTTCTTCGCCCGCGGGTCGACAAACTTCATCAAAGTTGAAAAGATAGGGTGAGAGGCGGGAGCGGCTCAATCCGCCGTCAGTGTTTTGCGGCGGACTCCTGGATCTCGAACAGGCGGTCCAGCATGGAGATCTTGAGCAGGCTTGACACCTTCTTGTGCACGTGGACGAGCTTCACGGTCCCGCCGTGCTCTTTCATCTTCCGTTCCGCGATCAGCAGGGCGCTCAGGCCGCTGCTGTCGCAGAAATCCACCTCGCCGAGATCGATCACCAGGGATTGTACTTTGGGCTTGCACAGGAGAAGGAACTCCCCCTTCAGTTCCGGCGCAATCGTAGAATCGAGTTTTTTTTGCTTCAGCTTCAGTGTCGTCGAAGCGCCGTTGTGCGCAATTTCGAAGTTCATACTTCCTCTGCACTGAAAAACATCTCGAGGCAATGCACCAGACGATCGTAGGCGTGCTCTCTGCGCGAGGCGGCCTCCAGACGAACCTGGAAATTGTAGAACGAATCTGCGTACCCCCCCGAAAATCCCGTCCGCACGCGCGCGTTGCTTTCTTTACAAATATAGGCGGAAGGAACCATGAAGTCAAGGTTGAGATCCAGTGCCAGGTCATAGCTCCGCTCAGCAACGAGTGTCAGGAATGCACGCCGCGGGAGGAAGAAGACGTTCACGTCCCCGGGTCCGACGAGGAGAACCCGGCAGCGGGGGAGAACGCGTTCGACCGGAGTCCCTCCGGCCATCGCGATCACCGTGATATCGGGCTCGTAGAAGTGCTCGCGCAGGAAAGTCAGAACATGGGCCTGCCCCTCTTCCGCGGACTGTCCCAGAGGCATGATGACGAGC
>Ga0182027_10011171_pt1 | contig 12719 bp, 11 predicted proteins | sample 712E1DmetaG_FD_121300 | JGI IMG/M metagenome (GOLD analysis project Ga0182027, IMG submission 121300) | Permafrost microbial communities from Stordalen Mire, Sweden - 712E1D metaG (Illumina Assembly) | ecosystem: Environmental > Terrestrial > Soil > Wetlands > Permafrost | place: Sweden...
CATGTTGTTTGCTCATAGAGTATGCGTATATATACGCATACTCTAAGGCATGAAAATAGGCCCGTCAAGAGGGAAATATCAAAAATAATGAAAAAAAATGACCGAAGGAGCTAAACTTTTACAGGCCGGGTTTGTGGCCCATTGCCGGAAAACCGCCGTAATCGAAATGTTGGAGGCGCTGCACTAGTTCCTCAAAAACGCGCCGACGAATTTGTGAGGACAAAATGGCTGATATAGTTAAAAAAGCTCTGACGGCTAAACGTGAGTCAAAACACGTCGAATTCAAGCAAAGCTTCGATCCTAATTCAGGTCGCGCATGGTGTGAACTGATTAAAGATCTTGCAGCAATCGCTAATTCAGGCGGTGGAATCATCGTGTTTGGTTTAGACAGTCAGGGGAATCCAACTGGCGAATCTTCCGAGAAGATAGCTTCCCTCGACCCTGCGGACATAGCCAACAAAATCTCGAAGTATACGGGTCTGGTAGATTTTGGATTTGAGATCCATTCGCTCGAAAAAATGGGGAATAAGCTAATTGCCTTCATCATTCAACAAACATCTATTCCCTTGGTATTTGAGAAGCCCGGGACATATGACATCGGTGGAAATGAGCAACGCACGGCATTCAGTGTTGGCACCGTTTATTTCCGGCATGGCGCAAAGAGTGAGCCAGGAACGAGTGAAGACATAAGACAAGTGATCGAGAGGCAGTTGGAACACATTCGGAAATCGTGGATTAAAGGCGTTAGAAAGGTCGTCCAAGCTCCACAAGGGTCTCAGATAGTGACTGTGCAATCCGCGAGCCGCAATGCGCTTCCAGTTTTAGCTACTCACGTTCGAGCCGTCAATGACCCGAATGCAATTCCGGTGCGATTAACTCGAGATCCCGCGCTTGCCTCTGGCTCTTTTGTTCATGAAGAGGTGTCCGATGGCATTTTTGATGAGATCAATAACGTCGTAGATGCAAACCGTGTTCTCGCGAGAGGACAAAAACACTTTTTTCTCGGACAAAGTGTATACTACCGGATATACGCTGAACGTCAGCACGTCCACCAATCGGAGGAAACTCTAGCTCTCCTGCTCCGCAATGGCATCGTTGATTTTTACGCTCCGGCGTTTTACTGGGCGATTGCTCTACCCGATAAATTTATAGCGGAGATACTCGCGGAGCTATACTTGTATCCAACCAATCGTCATGGGCATAATTTAATGCGGATAGCCGTGCTGCTTGGGCAGGGATTCTGCGATTGGCTTTTCGCAAAATGGCATGCGCGGTGGAAGAACCATGCACAACCGCCATCGTTTTACCGGACACTCAAGGAAAGGATGGTGGACATGCAAGCTTCTGATACACGATTAGTAGCCGCTCAGCTCTCAGCGACAAAAAAAATTGTGGTCAACGGAGAAGAGCCAATAGCGGTCAAAGATATTCTTCTCAAGCCACATTTGGCTGCAACGCTCGTCTCGAAGGTGTGCATGAGAGTTTTCCAGGGATACAAAGAATACACGTCCCTCGCGCGAGATCTCGATTATCTTGCCCACGGTCCAGAGGTTCAAGTCCGCGCATCGGCAATAATCAAGGCAGTTATTAAAATTGTTGGCGACCGCAAAGCAGGAGACATTATTGAGATAAAGGAAAGTGAGACATAATTATGAAAAATTAGAATGTCGCATCGGACCGGCGCGACTTTGACCCAACGGTATAATGAATAGAGCGAGGCGGCAAACGAGTGTCCAGGCATAGCGGGTGTCGGCCTCGGGGGGATTCGTTTATTCTCCGCTGCGTTCGTGGTTTTCTCGCTTTAGAAAAAGAAAATCGCGTTAAAGGCTTGATTCTGGGTGGTGTCGGCAACACCATTCTTAAGCCTGTTTGACTCTATTACTATGGCTACACCAAAATGTCCGAAATGTGACTCGATTCACTTCGAGTTGAAGGAGATCAAGATCAAAGACGCAAACTTCAGACACAACGCGATCATTTGTTCGAGTTGTGGTTCTGTTATCGCCGTTGAGGAGTTTTTCAACATCAACGCGCGCATGGATGTTATGGCGCGGAAGCTTGGAGTGAAAATTGACGGCTAGATGCCGTCGTGGTTTGAGGTTCACTTTTTTTCACCTTTCTGAGCGCGGGCGGTCGGTGACGGCATACCTGACGACACTGACTGCTCGCCCGAAGTCCGCAGCCGGCCAAAGTCTTCGAGTTTTGAGGCGGAGGGCACGGGGTTGAGGGGGTGCGCCTGGAAGGAACAAAACATTGCAAGTCCTTGGCCCGGACAGCCCGTTAAACCCGTCTGCCCTCCAAACCCGTTCGCACGCCTGCCGCAGAGGTGCGTGGACGTGCCAGGTCCGCAAATAGTCCGCTCAATTGTCCACAGTCGAGCCGATTGGATCGTATTGATCCAGGCAGGTTTAATCTTGGATTTTCAGAACCACCGCCAGAGCGTCTGCGATCTGGCGAAGATGGCACCTCTACGCATGAAATGCCTCGCCATCCAAAGCGGTGAAGGCGGTCAATTCACGGTCATTGGAATAGTCGCCCAGCAGCGCTTCAGCGGCCCGCGCCAACCGCGCACTGGCTTCTTCCACACCTTGAGAGCCCGGACCTTCCAAGTCCTCACGGAGTTGATGCACCGTTGCTTCGACAATCTTGAGACGCTCCGCCGCGGAGAGGTTTTTCAGTTGTTCAAGAATTTCGATGTTTGTCATGGCACTCATCCTCCTCAAGCATAACCGCAGGCACAATTCCCGTCAAGATTTCGCAACGGGATACAACCGAAAAAAGTTCGTTTTGGCGTGTCATCGTGCAATACAGTCCAAAAAGTCGGGCACCCCTATTGGAGCAAGCCCCGCTTGCGGAGGAGGGCGTCCATGGCTTTTTCCATGAGCAGATCGGCCAGGGGGTGGGTGGCCTCGTCCAGGGCAGCGAGCGCGGATTTGAGAGCGACGGGATCGCCGGGGTCGGCGGCGAGCTTTTCTTCGACTGATTTCACGGCGGCTTCCACTTTGATTTTGTAATCGGGTTCGATTTCACCGACGCATTCGGCGAGGGCTTTGCTGGTGGCGGCCAGGGTCTCGTCGGCGCGGAGTTTGGCCTCGATCCATTGGCGCGCTCTGAGATCGTCAAAGGCGTGCTCGACGGATTCTTCCACCATCTTCTGCACCTGGGCGTCGGAAACGTCCACGGCGGATTTCATCTCCACAATCTTCTGGAGGCCGGTTTTGGTGTCGCGGGCCAGGACGCGCAGGATGCCGTTGGCGTCAATTTCAAATTGCACGCCGACGCGCGGGACGCCTTTGACGGCGCGCTCGAATTGGAGGTCAAACTTGCCCAGGCTCCAGTTGTCTTTGGCCCGTTCGCGTTCGCCTTGCAGGACGTGGATGAGCATGCCGGCCTGGTAATCCACGGCGGTGGTGAAAAGTTCGCCGGCTTTGACCGGAATGGTGGAATTGCGCGGAATGATCACGTTGGTCAGGCCGCCAAAGGTTTCAATGCCCAGGGAAAGCGGGGTGACGTCGAGCAGAAGAATATTCTTAAAGCCGCCGGCAAGGATGCCGGCCTGGATGGCGGCGCCCAGGGCGACGGCTTCGTCGGGATTTTGCGACGTGTTCAGGCGCGGACCGGCGGGGCGGTGATAATCGGCGCCGAGGCGGAGGTCGCCGCGGGGGGCGTCGAATTCGGGACAGCCGAAAATCCCGGCCACCATTTTGCGGACCATCGGCATGCGGGTCTGGCCGCCGACGAGGATGACTTGATCGAGGTCGGCGGGCTGGAGCCTGGCGTCGGAGAGGGAGCGCAGGCAATGCTCGCGCGTGCGGGCAATGATGTCGCGGGTCAGGCCCTCCAGTTGGGCGCGGGCCAGGGTGTGATGGAAGTGAAAATCCGGCGTGAGGAAGGGCAGCGCGATGTCCACGGATTCTTCGGTGGAAAGGCGGATTTTGGTTTCCTCGGCGGTTTCGCGGATGCGCGAGAGCATGGGCAAATCCAAGGCGGGATCGGGGCCGCCCGCGGCTTTGATTTTTTCGACCAGAAAGTCAACGAGGCGCTTGTCCAGGTCGTCGCCGCCGAGGCGGGTGTTGCCATTGGTGGAGAGGACTTGAAAAACGCCGGCGTTAAGTTCGAGGATGGAAAGGTCGAAGGTGCCGCCGCCGAGATCATAGACGGCGATTTTGGAGTGCTCCGCCAAGTTGTCCAAGCCGTAGGCCAGGGCAGCGGCGGTCGGCTCGTTGAGGATGCGTTCAACGATCCAGCCGGCCAGTTCCCCGGCTTGTTTGGTGGCGTTGCGCTGGGCGTCGTTGAAATAGGCGGGGACGGTGATGACGGCGCGGGTGAGGGTTTTGCCAAGGGCGGCCTCGGCGTCGGCTTTCAATTTTTTCAAAATTTCCGCGGAAATCTCTTCCGGGGTGTGGCGGCGGCCGTGAATTTCCACGGCCACCGGGCCGGCGCCTTCGCCGCGCATCGGATAGGTGACGAGCATCTCTTCGCGGGGGATTTCCGAACCGCGCCGTCCCATGAAACGTTTGATGGAATAAACCGTTTCCGCGGGATGGAGGACGCGCGCGCGGGCGGCGGGGCGGCCGACCAGGGGCGGGACCCCGGGGCCGGGGAAATGGACCACCGAGGGAGTGAGCCGCTGTCCCTGGGCATCGGCGATGACGTAAGGGATGCCGGAATCAACGGCCGCGACCAACGAATTGGTGGTGCCGAGATCAATGCCTACAATTTGACTCATCACCAATCAGTTTAAAGATTGGAATTCAAAGTTGAAAGAAGTTTGCTATTCTCTTGTGTGTTCCGTGCTGAAAACCGAACCCGAAGAAGCTCCTTTATGAAATGCGTTGTCACGGCTGGGCCGACATACGAGGAACTGGATGAAGTGCGGCGGTTGACCAATTTCTCCACCGGCGCGCTGGCTTCCGGGCTGGCGGATTTTCTGGCGCAAAATGGACATGAGGTGGAGTTGTTGATCGGTTATTATTCCACCTGCCCCCCGACGGCCAAGGCGCAACGGCGGCAGACTTTTACCACCACGGCGGATCTGCGGGAGCGATTGCAGGGGCTGGCTTCGGCGGAGATGGGGGCGCTGTTCCACGCGGCGGCGGTGAGTGATTTTGAATTCGGGAAGATTTTTGCCCGAACGGCGCAAGGAGAATTGCGCGAAGTCAGATCGCCGAAAATCGCCACGCGGCACGAGGGGTTGCTGGCGGAATTGAAACCGACCCCGAAGATCATCGGCCAACTGCGGGGCTGGTTTCCGAACGCGCTGCTGACCGGCTGGAAATACGAGTTGGAAGGAGACCGCGCCCAGGCCATCGCACAGGGAGAGTGGCAAATCCGGGAAAGCCAGACGGACGCTTGCGTGGTTAACGGGCGGGCTTACGGCGCCGGTTTTGGTTTGCTGACCCGCCAAGGGAAGCTAAGGCATTTGCCGGACAGCGCGGCGCTGTTCGAGGCGCTGGAGGCGCTGCTGAGATAGGTTGTCCGGCTAGAATTCAAATCGTTCAATCCTGCGCAAGGCCAGCCGAAAGGGCATCCAGCCCATGAGCAAGGACAACAGGGCAAAGCCCGCCCAGGAGCCGAGAATCCAGCGGACGGAAGTTTCCCCGCGCCATCCCCAGGGCGAGCCGACGGCCAGCAGGGTGACCGAGCCGAGGATGTAAAGAAAACTGAGCACCAAACAAAGGGTGCCTCCGAAGCCGCTGACGATTTTGGCCGGATTGTCCTCCCGGAAATTGGGAAAGATCGCGCTCAATCCCGTGGCCAGGGCGGTGAGCGAAAAGGTCATCGTCCCGATGATCAGGCCCAGATAAAGTGTGCGGTCCAGGGGCATTCGCAGCATGTGACAAGACAGGACGATCAGACTCAGGGTGACCAGGAGGGCGGCGCGGCTGGCCAGCCAGAATTTGGCGCGCAAGACTTGCACCAGGCCCAGCGGGGCCAGGCCAATGATCCAGAGCCGTTTGCCTTCCAGGGAGAATTGCGGATAAACAAAACGCGTGGTCAGCGTGGCCAGATTCAGAGCGCAAGCCCCAAGGTTCAAATAACAAATCAGATGGACCCAAAAAGGACTGGTTAACTGCTCGGAAAAATGGCGCAGATTGATGATGTAAACCCCCAGCAATCCCAGCAGCACCAGCGTCTGGCCCCATTGGGCGGTGTCGCGCCAAAACATGCGCGCATCCTTGACCAGGAGCGCCAGGACGTCGGACGGGGGGTTGAAGAGGAATTGGAAACCTCTTTCCATCGGCCCTCGGGGAAAGTCCAGGCGGCGGTTCCGCCCCCGCCATTTTCGGAACCATTCCCAGCGGCCGAAGATGCTTTCCCGGCTTTGCACCACCGAAAGGGATTCATAGAAAAGCTTTCCGGCGCAGTTGAAGGAAAGCCACCCAAAAAATAAAACATGGCTGAGCAAAACCAGCAGGAAGAAGCCCGCCGCCGTCAGCGCCCCTTCGGCCCACCGCATCACGCTGGTGGAAAGCCAAAAACTGGGCAGCCACGGCCATTCGGAAAAACGCGTGCGCAGCAGGAGCTTGTCCAGGTTGGACAAAACCCGGGTGTCCAGCGGGTTGTCCGGCAGGATGTCCGGCCGGAGCCAGACGCCCAGGAGCGGCAGGAGCACGGCCACGACCACGACGGCCAGGACCTGAAAGGAGCGCCGGTCCAGGAACCGCGCCAGCACCAGCGCCACCCAGGCGCCCGCCACGCCGGGCAGGACGATGAACAACGCGATGGCCCCCACCGTCATCACGTAAAAATGCCAGGGCACCCCGCGCGTCAAACCGTAAGCCGCCAGCAGCGGCGCGATCAGAAAAAGAAAGGCCCAGGAGGCGAGCAGGGTGGATTCGAGGAATTTCCAGCGGAAGATGGTCTGGGCCGAAACGGGCAGGGCGGTCAGGAACTGGGTTTCCCGGTTGCGGAAGAAATTGCCGTAGCCGATCACCAGGTTGCTGAAGAGCAGCAACACCAGCAGGAAGGCGAAGAGCAGGTAGAACAGACGCTCGATTAACAACGCGCCCAGGGCGGGGAAATTGTTGACGAACTGGAGACCCCGCGAAAAGAGCAGGAAGGAAAGGACCTGGTAACCCACCATGAACAAACCGACCGCCAGCGCCAGCAATCCCGACGTCTTATGAACGGATTTCAGACGCTGCCAGGACTGGAGCAGATTGACGCGCACCAATAGGAGAAGCGGGCTTTTATAGTGCATCATTTAAAACTTTAATGAACAATTTAAGAAATGGAAGCGTCTAATTTGTGAGCGCGAGAAACTTAAACCATGGAGCGTCGTATGCCGCCGTATAATGTCCGCCAGCCCCGCATCGGTCTCAAGCTTTGCCCCGCCCTGCTCATGGCCGTCCTGTCCGGCCCCTCCGCCTTCGGCGCAAATCCTGTCATTCTCGTGCTCTCCACCAATTCCAGCGGGGCGGAAATCCAAAAGGCGCTGGACAGCCTGCCGCCGGATGGAGAAGTGGTTTTAGAGGCCGGAACCTACCAAATCTCCCAGCCGCTGCTCTTGCGGCACGATTCCATGACTTTGCGCGGCACCAGACCAGCCACCATCCTGCATCTGGCGGACAAGGCCGACTGCCCGGTCGTAATGCTGGGGCCGCCCGTGACCGGAACCAATCCTCCCGCCGCCCATCTTCGCCTGGCCGATCTGGTCATTGACGGCAACCGGACGAACCAGAACGTGGAGCTTTGGGGGGCGGCCGCCGACGGCTCGGCCATCAACAACAATGGGGTGTTTATTTGGAATGTGATTGATGCCGTGGTCGAACACGTGGTCTGTTGCCGGTGCCGTTCCGGCGGTCTGGTCACGGCCGCAGTCCGCCGCCTCCAGGTGAACGATTTGGACGCCTTTGACAATCAATTCGACGGACTGGCCTGTTATCAGACCACCGAAAGCCGCTTCGCCGGCCTGCGCCTGCATGACAACCTGGCGGCGGGCATTTCCCTGGACCTTGACTTCACAAATAATTTCATCACCAACGCGGTCCTGGCCGGCAACGACCTGGGCATTTTCATGCGCAACTCGCGGGGCAATTCATTTCAAAGCCTGACCATTTCCAAGAGCCGTCATGGTGGAGTCTTCATGGCCCAAACCGGCTGGCTCACCCCGCAAGGCTGGCATCTATCTCCCGACACCGAATGCATCGGCAACATTTTTGAAAACCTGATGGTCAACGATTGCGGCGGGATGGCCTTTCTGGTCAACGACGCCTCCTGCATCAACAACGTCATTTCCGGCGCTCACTTCCTGGGCAACCTTCTGGGCGGCCTGGCCGAGCCGTTCGTCAACCTCGTCAACGTCCGGGAACTGGTGGATCGCTGAATTGGTCCCGATCACAATCGGGATTCGCTCGACCGATCTGGTTAGGCATCTTTGTCCCTCGCGAGAGCCTCACCCCAAATGTTGATGGTGGTGGTAAATGAGCCTGGGTTGGAGGCTGTGATCTTGATGGCAATCGGGACAAAGCTCTTACCCTGATACTCTGGCAGTGACTGATACTCGGTAATTTTGCTCTCAGCTATGAGTGGCTTGATGATGTTCGTATCAATGTCTGACTTGATAGCAGCAAAGCCTAGCGGCACGTAAACAATGTTGCGGGGATCATCCGTGCCGCCAAACTCCGGCGGCAGAAGGAACATCTTTTCCAGTTCGCGGCGCTGCAGCCTTTCCTCGGCTTTCGCTCTGGAATCAATGTCAGAGAAATCAGGCCCATTTGGGACTGGCGATTTGTTCTTCAGCCAACTGAACATACTCAGATGCCCAACCTTTCAAAACGCTTCCAGTTTATTGGACCGAGCGAACAAAAACTGGAAAACGGTTTCTGGCCGCTTTTGTGAAAAACCATGTCGCCACCAGCGCCCGAAATCAAGCCTTGAACGCGCAAAGTTCGCTGTTCCGGCTTGTTTCACGGCTGTTCTTTCGCAGAATAACCCCAAAGTGCATGGCGGCTCTCACATTTTGGTCACGGGCGGCGCGGGATTCATCGGCTCCCATCTGGTGGAACGGCTGCTGGCGGAGGGGAAATCGGTCACGGTGATTGATGACTGCTCGACCGGCCGGCTGGAGAATTTGCAGACCGTCCAGTCCCATCCGCGGCTGAACGTGATCGTGTCGAAGGTTTCCGCTTGTGCCAACCTGGGTCCGCTGGCCGGCGGGTCGGAGGCCATTTATCATTTGGCGGCAGCAGTGGGGGTGGAACTGGTCATGAATTCCTGCGTGGCCACCATCGAGGCGAATTTGCGGGAGACGCAGGTGATTCTGGACGCGGCGAGCGCAGCGGGGATTCCCCTGTTGCTGGCTTCCACTTCGGAAGTCTATGGCAAGAGCCGGAAGCCGGCGTTTTCGGAGGAGGACGATTTGCTGATCGGGCCGCCGCATCTGAGCCGGTGGAGTTACGCATGCTCCAAATTGATGGATGAGTTTCTGGCGCTGGCTCATGCCAGGGAACGGAAAATGCCGGTGGTGATTGCCCGCCTGTTCAACACGGTGGGACCGCGCCAGACGGGACAGTACGGCATGGTGCTGCCGCGCTTTATTCAGGCGGCGCGGCGGGGGGAGGCGCTCAAAGTCTTTGGGGATGGACGCCAGACGCGTTGCTTTTGTTTCGTGCAGGACACGGTGGAAGCGCTGGCGCGGCTGCTGAGTTGCCTCCCCGCCCGCGGGCAGGTTTTCAACGTCGGCGGCACGGAGGAAGTCAGCATCGCCCGGCTGGCCGAACTGGTGATCGAGACATTGCAATCGCGTTCCAGGATTGAATTTGTGCCGTATGAAAAGGCTTACGCGCCCGGCTTTGAGGACATGCTCCGCCGCAAGCCGGTCGTGGACAAGCTGGCGCGCTACACGGGATTTCGTCCGGCCACCTCGCTGCGGGAAATTATTGCAAGGACGGCGGCGAACTGACGTTAAGGTTTACTCCTTGAGCTGGCGTCCGGGCAGGCTATGCTCGCGGAGATGAAAGCAGCCGTGCTCCATGGCAAGGAAGATTTGCGGGTGGTGGAAATGCCGGCGCCCGCGCTCAAACCAGGCGAAGTGCGTGTCGCCATTGAGGCGGCGCTGACGTGCGGGACTGATTTGAAGGTCTTCCGACGGGGTTATCATGCCAAAATGATTACTCCGCCCGCCGTCTTTGGCCACGAACTGGCCGGGCTTATTTGCGAAGTGGGACCCGGAGTACAGGGCTGGCAGGTGGGGGACCGGGTGGTTGCGGCCAATTCCGCGCCGTGCGGCATTTGCCGCTATTGCCGGGAAGGCCGGGAAAATCTTTGCGACGACCTCCTTTTTCTCAATGGCGCTTTTGCCGAATCGGTTGTCATCCCGGCCCGCATGGTGGAGAAGAACCTCCTGCGCCTCAAACCGGGGACGGCCTTCGCCGACGCCGCGCTGACCGAACCGCTGGCCTGCGTGGCGCAGGGATGGGAGGAGATGAATCCGCACGCCGGGCAGCGTCTGCTGGTCATTGGCTGCGGGCCGATTGGTTTGATGTTCGTGGCGCTGGCACGGCACGCGCAATGCCTCGTCACCGTCGCCGGCCGGGGCCGGGAACGGCTGGAAGCGGCGCTCAAGCTGGGCGCCAGCCAGGTGGTGGATATCGCCGGGCGAAGTGATTTGGCCGAAGCGGTGAAAAGCGCGTGCGGCGACGGCTTTGACATGGTGATCGAAGCGGTGGGGAAACCCAAGACGTGGGAATCGGCCGTGCGGCTGGTGCGAAAGGGCGGAAAGGTGAATCTGTTTGGCGGCTGCCCGTCTGGAACGACCGTGACCATGGACACGAAATTGCTGCACTATTCCAGTATCACCCTGCTCTCCAGTTTTCATCACACCCCGCGCGCCATTCGCCGCGCTTTGGAATTGATCGAGACGGGCGTGGTGCAGGCCCGGGATTTTGTGACCGGCAGGTGCGCGCTTTCCGAATTGCCGGAACTTTTTCGCAGCATGAGCGCCGGCAACCGGGCGGTCAAGACCCTGGTCCAGACCAGGCTCTAAGAGGACTCATTTCGGCTTGGCCCAACTCATGGACGTCTTGGATTGGACGGTGGCCAGCACTTTGTCCTTGTCATCCAGGAGGGTGATTTCAATCGTGTCGGCGCTGAACAAGTCAGGCCCTTTTGATTCGGGCGGGACTTTGATCCTGACCAATTGCAGGCCGGGGCCGGATTTGATGGGAACATCCTCCGATTCAAACCAATCGCCGCTGGCCGGCCTGGCTGAATCAAAAATGCGCAGATGGATTCTGCCGGAGGCGATGGCCAGATTAAAACGGGCCGTAACGTAGCCGCTGAAGGGATCGTTCTGTTTGAAGCTTTCCATCTGGACCGCGCTTTGGGCCGTGGCGGCGGCGCCCGGAGCAGCGGACGCCCCGCCGCCCGGAGGATGCCACATGAGCAGCATGGTTGCGTTGAAGATATAAGATTTCTCACCGCCGCCGCCGAGCAGATAAATCCAGATCTTGTCCGTGGGGAAAGAACCGCTTTTGGGGGTGGCGCCCGCCGGCGGGCTGAACTTGACGGGGAAGAGGACGAAATTCTTGCTGCTCTTGCCAATTTCCAGGGTGGGGCTGGAGAAGTAACTGCTGGCGGCCGGTTCGTCGGTGCTGGCAAAGTCCACGCCCATCTGGGACATTCCGTCGTCGGCGGCGTAGGCGAATTCCACGCCGATGGTCATTTCGCTGCGATCCAGGCTGCGGTTGACAATATCCACGTTGCTGATCTTGGAGCGGGCCTTGGCTGACATGGCAAAGGAGGGTTTCCGGGCGGCGGGCGCGGCTTGAGTGACCACGATCTTGGAAGCGGCCTCGGCCTTGGCCTTTTCCTCGGCGATCCGTTTCTCTTCGGCAACTCGTTTGGCTTCGGCTTCGGCCTTCAAGCGCTCCGCCTCACGGGCCTTGACCTCCGCTTCGGCCTGGAGCCGGGCAAGTTCAAGGGCCTTTGCCGCCGCTTCGGCCTTGACTTTCTGTTCCGCGATACGCTGCTCCTCGGCAAGTCGTTTGGCTTCGGCTTCCGCTTTCAAGCGGGCTTCCTCACGAACCTTCGCTTCGGCTTCAAGGCGCGCCTTTTCCTCGGCGGCCTTTTTCTCCGCCGCAACGCGTTGGGCTTCGGCCTCCGCCGCCGCTTTGGCCCTGGCCTCGGCTTCAAGGCGGCCTTTCTCCTCAGCCGCCTTCTTCTCCGCCGCAACACGCTGGGCTTCGGCTTCCGCCGCCGCTTTGGCCCTGGCCTCGGCTTCGGCCTTGGCTTTCGCTTCCGCGATGCGTTGTTCCTCGGCAATTCGCTTGGCTTCCGCTTCTGCTTTCAAGCGAGCTTCTTCCCGAGCCTTGGCTTCGGCCTCAAGCCGGGCTTTCTCCTCAGCGGCCCTCTTTTCCGCCGCAACGCGTTGAGCTTCCGCTTCCGCTGCCGCTTTGGCTTTCACCTCGGCTTCCAGCCGGGCTTTCTCCTCAGCCGCCTTTTTCTCCGCCGCAACACGTTGGGCTTCGGCTTCCGCCGCCGCTTTGGCCCTGGCCTCGGCTTCGGCCTTGGCTTTCGCTTCCGCAATGCGTTGTTCCTCGGCAATTCGCTTGGCTTCGGCTTCCGCTTTCAGACGGGCTTCCTCGCGCGCCTTGGCTTCGGCCTCGAGTCGGGCTTTCTCTTCGGCGGCCCTTTTCTCCGCCGCAACACGCTGAGCTTCCGCTTCCGCCGCCGCTTTGGCTTTCGCCTCCGCTTCCAGCCGGGCCTTCTGCTCG
>Ga0182027_10011172_pt1 | contig 12718 bp, 8 predicted proteins | sample 712E1DmetaG_FD_121300 | JGI IMG/M metagenome (GOLD analysis project Ga0182027, IMG submission 121300) | Permafrost microbial communities from Stordalen Mire, Sweden - 712E1D metaG (Illumina Assembly) | ecosystem: Environmental > Terrestrial > Soil > Wetlands > Permafrost | place: Sweden...
CATTATTCTCCCAACGAATGGCAAAGATATCTTCACGGCCACGGAAGAGGCTGCGAAACAAAGCGATTCGCTGCTCCGCTGTGGCTATTCCAGGCTTCCGGGCCTCAGGCGCAGAATTCGAGGTTTGAGGATGATGCAAGGTTGGTTGTGCCGCCTCTGGAATTGGTATGTTATGCGCAATCAATAGGCTTCGCAAACGAGCGTTCTCTTCCAGCAGCCGACGAACTTCCATAGCGGAAGCAGCTGAACTCGATGGTTCTTGATCGCCTGAATTCACGCTGAGCTCCATTCGAATATTCTTGGATGTCGGCACCAAAATGATCGCACATTGCCGGAAACGTCTGCGCTCTTCACCGGCACAGCCGTGAGTGTCAGGGAAAACGGCGGCTGCGATTGGCCGCTAGCATCCTGGAATTGCCCAGACATTGTCTGGGCAATTGCGATGGCTGGGAATCGTCCAGACGCCGTCTGGACAATCTTCGGGAACCTTTTGCAAAATACGATAGGCTTTAAGGTATGTTGCATTACGTCATTACAAGTGAGTAAGTAATGATGGTTTGACGCAATGAGCACTACAAAGCCAATTGAGAGAACGATGCAGTACGTCCGCCGGAAGGGAATCGTGAGGCCCCGCGAGCTGGAGGCTCTCGGCATTCCGCGCGAGTACCTGCTGCGTCTACACCGTCAAGGAAAGCTAAGCCGGACCGGGCGCGGGATCTATACTCTGCCAGAAGCGGCGGTCACGGAGCACCACTCCTACGCGGAGGTGGCAAAACAGGTGCCGTAAGCGATTCTGTGCCTGCTTTCTGCGCTGGCCTTTCACGAACTTACTACCCAAAGTCCGGCCGCGGTCTGGATTGCTCCTGGCAAAGGGGCAAGAAAGCCTGCCATCCTGTCGCCTTCACTCCGGGTGGTTCGTCTCACGGAACCTTCGCTCTCCGAAGGCGTCGAAAAGCATACGGTTGAGGGCGTGCCTGTGCGCGTTTACTCCGCCGCAAAGACTGCGGCGGATTGCTTCAAATTTTGCAAGAAGATCGGTCTGGACATCGCCATCGAAACGCTGAAAGACTGCCTCCGCCAAAAGAAGGCTACCATCAACGATATCTACCGTTATGCGAAGATCTGCCGCGTGAGCAACGTCATCCGCCCCTACATGGAGGCGCTATGACTCGCTAACCGGCGAAGAATCCAGCGGCGTCAATCCGATCACGTTTGCTCGCTCTGGCCCAAAGCCTCCATTGGAGCGAACAGCAACGAGTTGCAACAGCATCAAGAGATCTTGCTAGCGAGGGACAGCACTCGATTGTCGGGTACAAGTTCGGGTACAGACATCAGTTTGGCTTGATTGCGGATAATTGAGCTAAATTGCTGATACGTTACACTTGCGCCAATGCTAAAGGCCGAGGGAGATCCCCGGCTCTGCCGGGGTGGCAGTAGCAGTTTGACATTTACGGGAGTCGGTCTTTATCTCGTCTCTGGTCGGTGCCGTCGCAGGCAGTAAGCAGATCGGGCTTTTGCTTTTGTTCTTGCTTTTGCTTTTCAACGGTTGCGGTCAGGCCCCTTTGAGGGGCCAGCAACCGTAAAGCCACCGGCTCTGCCGGTGGATACTTACATTACGCTCGCTTTTCCTTATTGAAAGCACTCTGACGCGGGCGCTCACTCTCTCCCAGGAACGCATGGACGATTGGGTAAGAAATACATTGGAGCAGTCTATCCGCGACGCGCAAAATGCACTTGCGTCGGCAACGGCGGGCTTCCGGGCAAAGCTCGGCGGTGTCTGGGGCCGGTTGCCGCGGCTCTCCTAATGGCAGGTGGGTTCTGGCTGGCCCGAATTGGTAATCTGAGCCTGAAGCAAGATCAGACTTCTAGTCTCCCCTCGACCAGATTTCGGCCAATACGCAGGTTTGACCCGACCCTGTGGCGTATTTCGGTACCGATCCAGGCCGCATCGCTATGATTGATCAAACCCGGCGTATCGGGAATGCCAGAACCCTCCCATGTCAGTCAATTGTGGCCCCGGTTTGTAGCTCGCTTTGTTTAACGCGTCTGTATACCTATGCGTTATTACCTATTACATAACTGACATCTTCAGATGGGCGGTCATCCAGGCGCAATCAGGCAGGGGCCAACTGGGCACGTCCGGGACTTTTTTCTTGGAAGCAATACAAAAGAGTTCGCGAGCGGATGCAATCGTTGGTCGATTCTCTTGCAGCCGAGAGACAAAATGGAAGTTCTGGTCACACTTTATCTGATCGGGCAACGACAGGGGCAACGGTTTGCCGGGACAGTTACGCAGGGTCATCGATACCGGCGATTACTCTTCTTATTCTCGTACATGTTTGCGTCAGCCTTTGCCACGACTTGATCAATCGTCTCGCCGGGACTCCATTCGGCGATCCCAATCGATGCACTTACTTGAAGATCAATGCCAAATTGATTATTTTCGATCGGCACGCGATATTTGCCGAATACCGTATTATTCACTCGCTCGATGTACGATCGGCCTTCTGACTCTTTGCACATCGTGACAGCAATAAACTCGTCCCCTCCCCATCGACCCAGAAGATCGCCCGCACGGGTAACGGCCTGAAGGTTGCTAGAAAACTGCTTCAGCACGTTGTCGCCAGCACTGTGTCCAAACTCATCGTTTACAGGTTTGAAGTGGTTGAGATCAAACATAACTATGCAAAATGTCAGTTCATGCTGGATATTCCATTGGATTTGCTGTTCAATGCGGCACCGGTTGGCCAAACCCGTGAGCTGGTCCTTGAAGGCGATCGCCTCCGCAAACTCGAGCTTTTGCTCGTAGGCTGAGATTTGCTGCTTGAGTTGCATTACTATGTCTTGGCTGTTGCGCCTCATTTGGCCGACACTGCTCTTGATCTGGGCAATATTTCTCGCCAGAGACGTCTTGATTTGGGAAACATCGTCCAGGGCTGCTGCACTCGCAAGGCTTCTGCTCAGATCCTCAAGCTGGCCCGTACATGCATGATCATAGTTGCCGACCAATTGAACCGTGTCCGCCAAGGTAAGCAGAAGAGACTTGATGTCATCAGTCTTTGCTCTGGAGTCCTCCGCAACTCTACCACCCCACTGTTCGATGAACGAATCTGCTTGTAAGGCGATTCTCTTGATTTCGCTGGCCGAGGGCTTGAAGGAGAAACGCTTTTCAAGTCCCTGCAGTCGCTGTTCCAGATCCATGCTGTAGGGAGTGCCGATCTGCGCCGCGCATCTTCCTACCACCAGCATTGTCGTCCGAATGCACCCGATCACCGTAGCCATGTCCTGGGAGTGGCGATCTTCATAAGCGCGCGAGTTCTGAGAAGTCGCGTAGGTCCGAACTGACATCATTTCCTCCGTTTCTGATCTGTTGCGTGCGACAGCAACGGAGACCATTCGATCAACTCACGAGGGTCGATGGGGACACCTGAGCTCGCACAGCTGCAAAGCATCAAAGCTACTTTATCGGCAGACTTGGCGGAATTGTGAACCCTTGGTGCGCATTTCAGGCGCCAACAGAGAGAGAAGCCTACCAATACGTAGTGGTTTGAGAATCACTACCTTGAATAGCCGACACACACTTGCAGATCGTTCATTGTCGGCACGAGAGGTGCGCGGCCCCGGCTCAGAAGTTTCCACGAGCGTCCTCTCCGGTGCGCCCATCCACGAATCGATTCGGACAAACGGGGCTCGCATGGCCCCGGTGAAAGCACCTTTCCGGGAAATGCGATGCGGCATTGGAGTTAAACGGAAACAAGCGATTAGCAATTCCTCATCCGCGCATATGCAATTGAACTCTGCCGCAGTTTTGCCGATATACGACCAATGAACTGCCCAATCAAGACCCGAATCTCCGTATTGCGACCAGTGATCCTGTTTGTGCTGGCCTGTGGCGTGGCGCAGGCCCAGACAGTCGATCAAAGCCGCCAGGTGCTATCGCTCAGCGAATGTTTGCGCATTGCGATGGAGAAGAACCACAGCCGTCCGGCCAGCCAATTCGCCGTTGCCATGGCCGAGGCGCAGCACCGGCAGGCGCTCGCGGCCTACTGGCCGCAGATCAGCGCCAAGGGCGGAGTGGACGAGATGAGTACCTCGCCCAACTTCATCTACCCGGCCAGCGCTATGGAGATTCCGTCTCAGACGGTGACGATTCCGAGCGGATCGACATCGGTGACGATTCCCGCCAATGCATTCGGGCCGGGCTTTCCGCCGGTTGCCGTGCAGATGCCGGTGAGCTTTCCCAGCCAGACCGTCACCACCAACGCGCAGGTATTTCCCATTCCGGCACAGAACGTGAAGCTTATGAGCCCCACGACCGAATCAATCTCGGGTGAATTCAAGTGGCTGCTCGTAGACGGCGGGATGCGCAAGGGATTGAGGGAACAGACTCAGGGCGCAGTAGACATTGCGCATGCCGAGGTGCGGCGCACCGATATGGAACTGACGGAAAACGTCATTCGCCTGTATTACGGGGCGGTGCTGGCACGCGAGTTGAGCCAGCTTGGCAAGGACACGCTGGATCGCATGGAGGCCACGCTCACGCTGACCGAGTCGCTCTATCAGGACGGGACAGGAACGGTAAGCAAGACCGACTATCTGGACAACAAGGTGATGGTGGAGACGGTGCGATCGATTGTGGCGCCTCTCGAGGCCAACGAGGCCGCAGCCGAGGCGGCCCTGGCTTACACCATTGGCTTGTCGTGGAAGTCGAGCGTGATTCCAAAGGACGAAACGCTGCCCTTCCAGCCATACAACGGTGACCTGGACAAGTTTGTCTCGAATGCGTACGAGTTCAATCCGGACTGGGCAGAGATTGAAGCTGGGCTGCGCGCTCTTGAAGGGCAGCGGCTAACCGCGGCCAGCGAGTATTACCCCACCGTAGGCCTCAAGGGCGAGTTGCACAAGATGTGGAACAGCTACGATGGCGGGCTTGTGACCTCCAACAACACGCAGGGCTGGTCGGTCGATTTCGGAGTGGAGATTCCGATCTTCAACGGTTTTCTGACCCGCGAAAAGGTTGCTGAGGCCAGGGCGAAGATCAACCAACTGAAGGAGAAAAAGCTTCTGCTGGCAGAGGGACTTGGATTGCAGCTTCGCAGCATGTTCCTCAACCTCGAAGCAAACGAGAAGGTTGTGAAGGCTGAGCAGGATGCCTCCGCAAGCGCCAAGGACGATACCGATCTGACATGGCGCGGTTATCAGAGCGGGCTGGTGGCCACCGAGAAGGTGATCCGCGCGCAGTTGCAGGAGGCGCTGGTGACGGCCGCGCGCGACAAGGCGGAGTACGACCATCTGGCTCTGCAGGCAGGCATCGATCTGGTTGTGGGCAAGAGTGTCGAGGACGCGTTGAGCCATTAAGGCAATTCGAGGAGCGGCGCGAGTGCATCGATATTCCCGCGGGCTCGTTCAAATCGAGTTCGACTTACTGGCAAATCAACCCTACTGAGCAGCAAGAGCCCCGTATGACGGGAGTGCAATATGGCGTACTTAACCAAACGATTCACGCGGCGGCAATGCCTGGGCAGGCTGACGGCGATCGCCGCCAGTGCGGCGGGCGCGGGCTTGGCGTCAAGGCTGGCCCTGGCCGCGGATGCGCCGCATGTGATCCGTCTTGGAATGAGCGCCGACACGCTGGCCGGAGCCAATGTGAATGACGCCCGGGCGGCGTACCAGGTTTGGACGAAGGAGATTCTGCGGCTTCTCCCGGTGGGGGGTGCCGAAGTTGATCCCAGGATCTTTATTCCCTCCGATGTGCTGCTCAGAGAAATCCGTCAGGGAACCATCGGTTGCTTTGTCGTCAATGCCATGGAGTACTCAAAGCTCCAGGATCTGGCCGATCCGAATTATTTCCTGGTTCAGGACTATATGGCCGACGGGATCGACTACGTTCTGCTGGTTCACAACACCAGTTCATTCAAGAAGACCGCCGACCTGCGGGGTACAGAACTGCTCATGCATCAGCATCGCGACACTGTTCTGGCGGCGGCCTGGTTGAGCGTCCTGCTGGCGACAAACAACCTGGGCCAACCCGAGCAATTTTTTGCCGGCGTAAATCAAGTGGAAAGCCTGAACCAGGTGTTACTCCCCGTCTTCTTTCGCCGCGCGGATGCAGCCTGCCTGGCGCGCCGTAGCTGGGAGACGGCCGTGGAACTGAACCCGCAACTGGGCCGCGATCTTCGGCCGCTGACGGCTTCGCCCAAGGTCATTCCGGTCGTGCTTGCTTTCCGGCGCGACTTGAATGCAGAGAACCAAAAGACAGTGCTCGATGTGTTCCTGAAGCTCTCCTCGGTTGCCGGCGGGCAGCAGGTCATCTCCCTCTACCAGGCTCATGGGCTCATCACGCGTCCGGTGGCAGCGATGAAGAGCACGCTCGAAATGATCCACCGGTACGAACGCATGTCTGTGGCGCAGGCAGGCGCGCAAAGAAAGAGTTCCTGAGGCTCGATTGAGGAGCCGCCGAGGAAGGTGCAGGATGAAGTATTCAGACTACGGGATCACGCGGAGGCAGTGCCTGGGCAGGCTGACGGCGATCGCCACCGCTGCGCTAGTACCCGGGCTCCGCGTGTACGCAAGCGATCCGCCTCCGCTGCGGATGGCCATCAGCACGGCGACGATGGCCGGGGCCAATATCAACGATGCGCGCGCGGCGTACAAGGTGTGGCTCGGCCAGGCTGCGCAATACTACGGCAGGCGGACCGCGGTGGTCGTTCCCGATATCTTCATCCCCTCGAAAGACCTGGTCCGGGGCGTGCGCGAGGGATCGCTCGACGCCTACGGCGCTACCGCCATCGAGGTGAAAGAACTGCTCGACGTGACCGAGCTTGATTTCATGCTGATTCAGGACTACATGGCCAATGGGATGGAATATGTGTTGCTGGTGCATAACAGCAGCACGTTCAAGAAGTTGGCCGACCTGCGCGGCGCTCAGCTTGTCACCCATCTTCATCGCGACATGTTGCTGCTGCCGGCGTGGCTGGGCACGATACTGGCGGAAGATAATCTGCCCCAGCCGAACCGGTTTTTTGCGAGCCAGAAGGAGAGCGACAAGGTCAACCAGGTGGTGCTCCCGGTCTTCTTTCGCCGTGTGGACGCAGCCTGCCTGGCGCGCCATGATTGGGAGACGGCCGTGGAGCTGAATCCCCAGCTTGGCCGCGATCTGCGACCCCTTGTCGTCTCGTCCAGGCTGCTCCCCATCGGATGCTTCTTTCGCAAAAGCACGAGTCCCGAAGCCCGTCAGGCGCTTCTCCGGTCCATCCAGTCGATCAATTCCGTGACCGCGGGCCGGGAGATCGTTGCGCTCTACCAGTCGCAGTCATTCGTGATACGAACGGTAGCCACGATGAAGCCCACGCTGGATATGCTGCGCCAGTTTGAGCGGATTCAAGTGCCGCAGGCCAACCTAAGGAAAGGAGCCGCCTGATCGCCATGATGAAAGTAACCGGAATCGCTCGCCGCACTGTGCTACTTGCGTGGACCATTACGATGGTCACTCTGGGCATCTTCGTGGCCGTGATGATCCCGGAGCAGGAGCGCGACCTGCGCGCGGAACTGCAATCCAAAGCCAGCGGTGTTGCCGTTGCGCTGCAAGGTGAGGTTGCCGAAGCGGCAATTTCGGAAGACTACTCCTCGGTCGTCGAGCATGCGATGCAGGTTCTCAACGGCGACAATTCTGTGGACTTTCTGGTGATCACGAAGGACGACGGGATGTCGGTAATCGTGGATCGCAAAGGCTGGCGCATGGAGCCCAGCATCGATTCCTACTGGCGCCCCAAAGAGAGGGCTCCATCGTGCGAACTCGGGAAAGTGCCCATGTTCAACCGGCGCGTATTCCATTACGCTGTTCCATTCGACTACAGCAGCATCCAGTGGGGATGGATTCACGTCGGTCTGTCGCTGGACTCTTACGACAAGAGCACCAGGGAAGTAAGTCTGCGCACTGGCATTCTGGGCGTTATCTGCGTTCTCATCAGCCTGGCCGCCTCCATCCTGTATGCGGGACGATTTGTGCGGCCCATTCTGCAACTGCAATCCGTGGTGGAGCAGGTGGCAGCCGGGGACCTGAAGGCCCGCGCGGATATACGGAGCAAGGACGAGATTGAGCATCTGGCCAGCGAATTCAACAGCATGGCAGACATGATTCTGCATCGCGACGAAGAGCTCTCAGAGAGCAAGCGGCACCTGGAACTGCGTGTCGCGGAACGCACTCAGGAGCTGAGCGAGCAGGTCACTGCCAAAGACGTTGCCCTTGCGGAACTGGCGGAGGCGCAGAAAAGGCTGATCGATCTCTCCCGCATCTCCGGCATGGCCGAGGTTGCCACCGGCGTTCTTCACAATGTCGGAAATGTGCTGAACAGCGTGAATGTGTCGGCCACGATTGTGTCAGATCATCTGCGCGATCTGCGCATTGGCCAGATCGGCGACCTGGTGAAGGTTCTCGATGAGCACAAAAGCGACTTGAACGGATTCGTGGCCAATGACCCGCGTGGGCAGCGAGTGCTGCCTTATATGGGCAAGCTGTCGCAGCACTTGGAACAGGAGCGGAATCAGTTGGGCAAGGAGGTCGGAACCCTGGCCCAGCACATCGGCCATATCAAGGACATCGTAGCCATGCAGCAGACCTACGCACGATCGTCCGGCGTGTTTGAGAAGGTTGATCTCGCGGGCCTGATCAACGATGTTATTGGCATCACCGGCCTGGGTATGGAGCGTCATCGCATCAAGCTGAACATTCATAGCGATCACTTGCCCCTCATCACAACCGACCGGCACAAGGTGCTGCAGATTGTGCTCAACCTTATCCGCAATGCGAAAGATTCACTCAAAGAATCCGCAGGTTCAGATCGACAGATCACGGTTCGCATGGAGCGCTTGAACGAAGACAGAGTTGCCATACGCGTTGCGGATAATGGCGTCGGGATTCCGACGCCCAATCTGGTGCGGATTTTTTCGCACGGATTTACGACTAAGAAGGAGGGTCACGGGTTCGGGCTGCATTCCGGCGCGCTGGCGGCCAAACAGCTCGGCGGCTCGCTCAGCGCCGAGAGTGGCGGCACGGGAGCTGGAGCGGAATTCACGCTTGAAATCCCAATCAATACCAGCTCCAGAAGCGAAGAAAGGTTGGCTTCATGACACTCCCCATAACTTCTTATCGCCTGCTGATCATTGACGACAATGAGGCTATTCACGATGACCTGAAGAAGATTCTGCTGCCTCGCGTGATTGACTCGCAATTGGCAGACGACGAAGCATTTCTGTTTGGAGTTTCCACCCAGGCCAGCGTGACTTTTGAGATCGATTCCGCTTTTCAAGGCCAGGAGGGGCTTGAATGCGTACTGAAAGCGCAGGCCTCTGGACAACCCTACGCGCTGGCGTTTATCGACGTGCGCATGCCTCCGGGGTGGGACGGCATTGAGACCATCGGTCATCTGTGGAAGGTTGACCCGGATCTGCAAGTGGTGATCTGCACGGCGCACTCGGACTACAACTGGAGCGATATCTCCACCCATCTCGGCGTTTCAGACAACTTTGTCGTGCTTAAGAAGCCGTTCGACATCATTGAGGCTACGCAACTGGCGCACGCCATGACCGCGAAGTGGACCTCGATGAAGCAGGCCCGGCTGCGCATGGAGGAACTGGATCAACTGGTCGATGAGCGCACGATGGAGCTATTCGCGGCGAATGAGCAGACCAGATTACTTTCGGCTGCGCTGCAGGCGGCGGCCAACTCCGTCAGCATTACAGATCCCCAGGGAACGATTCTCTGGACCAATCCCGCATTCTCATCCCTATACGGCTACTCCGCAGAGGAAGTGGTGGGAGCAAATTGCCGCTTGGTCAAATCGGGCTTGCAAGACAAGCTTTTTTACAGGCAACTTTGGGAAACCATTTCCACGGGCAAAGCTTGGCGTGGAGAAATCATCAATCGGCGCAAGGATGGAACCCTCATTCCCGAGGAGATGACGATTACGCCGGTCACCTCGGAGCGCGGAGAGATTACGCACTATGTCGCCATCAACCAGGACATCACGGAACGCAAGAACGATGAGAACGCGCTTCGCCAGGCGGAGGAGAAGTACCGGAGCATCTTCGAGGATGCAGTTGTTGGTATCTTTCAGGCAACGCCAGAGGGCCGATTGCTGAACACCAATCGCGCATTCGCCAGAATGCACGGCTACGATTCTCCAGAAGAGATCATAGACAAGTCATTTGAGAAAGGGCGGCCGCTGATTATACGTCCGGAACAATTCGAGGACTGGAGCCGCCAGCTCCAACAGCATGGCGTGATGCGCAGCAGCGAGGTGGAGGTGCAGTGCAAGGATGGATCGCGCAAGTGGGTGCTGGTGAATCTCCGGGCCGTGCGCGATCACGATGGCAAGATCGTCTTCCACGAAGGAACGGTGGAAGATATTACCGAGCGCAAGCTCGCTCAGGAGCAGGTGGATTATCTCGCATATTACGACGCCCTCACCGGGCTGCCCAATCGGATGATGCTGCACGAGCGATTGAATAGCGCTCTCTCCGCTGCCGCCCGGCGGGGAAGCAGAGTGGCTGTTCTGTTCCTTGACCTTGATCGTTTCAAGATCATCAACGACTCACTGGGGCACTCATTTGGCGATCTGCTTCTGCAGCAGGTTGCCAGCCGCCTCCAGAACGAGATCCGTCAGCATGACACAGTCGCCCGCGTGGGCGGCGATGAATTTCTCATTGTGTTGACCGACATTCTGAGCGTCGCCGAAATCGAAGTCATCTGCGCCCGCATCGTGAAGTCATTAACGGGAGAGTTCGCCATTCGGGAGCACACCCTCAACGTAACCTGCAGCCTGGGCGTCAGCATATATCCCCAACACGGCAATGATGGAGAGACGCTGATCAAGAACGCCGATGCCGCCATGTATCGCGCCAAGGACCAAGGGTGCAATATCTATTGCTTCTTTACCGACGAGATAAGCGCCAAGGTGGTAGAGAGGCTGAATCTCGAAAACAGCCTTCGATTGGCGATTGATCGGGAAGAGCTGTTCCTCACCTATCAGCCGCAGATCAATATTGAAACCGGCGGCATCATTGGGCTTGAAGCGCTGGTCCGCTGGCAGCACCCGGAACGAGGCCTGGTCATGCCCGACACATTTATTCGGATTGCTGAAAATAGTGGTCTGATTATTTCGCTGGGCGAATGGGTGTTGAAAACAGCGTGCCGTCAGATGAAAGAGTGGCAGGACTGTGGACTCCGCGTGGTGCCTGTTGCTGTGAATGTTTCCGCTCTGCAGTTTCGCCAGAATGGGTTCCGTGATCTCATCAGGCAGGTATTGGCGGACACAGGACTTGCCCCCGAATTGCTTGAGCTGGAACTAACAGAGAGCCTCCTCTTATCCAATGCGGATGTCATGTTCGAGGTCCTTCAGAACTTGAAGGATATGGGCTTGAAGCTGGTTATTGATGATTTCGGCACGGGCTATTCGAGCCTCAGTTATTTGAGACAATTTCCGGTCTCAAAACTCAAAATCGACCGTTCGTTCATTCGCGATATCACCGTGAACCCCGACGACGCAGCGATAACGACGGCCATTATCAGTTTGTCGAAAGGCCTGAACCTTAAGGTTATTGCCGAGGGAGTCGAAACTGAGGATCACTTGTCGTTCCTGAGGAAGCATCAATGCGATGAATACCAGGGCTACTTCTTTAGCCGCCCCTTGAAAGCAGAAGACATCGCATGCCTGCTCGATCGATCCTGGATACAGCGGCAGGACCAGGAGATGACTACTGCGACGAAGTAGAGCTAAAGTGCAGATTCTTTACCGGACCTGGAGACATTGCGTCGCTTCCCTGCGAAACTCAGCCTTTTTGTTGCGCGTGTCCGTTTGGCCGGCATGCACATCAAACTGCGCAAACGCTGATCTGATCGGGACCTAATAGATCCCAAGATCCAAGATCAGCGTAGTTCTTGAATTGCCGTCCTAGGCTCCAGGATTGAGAGCTTGCGGCTGGTTCGTTGCCAGGCCGACAACCGCCCATCTGGAGACTGTTAGTCAGTTACCACTCGTGCACTACCCAGCACGCCTCCGGCGCGGTAGCCGTGCTGGGTGCCGCGCCAGTCTTGGTTGCGCCAATTCATCCTACTGGGCGGCAGAATTGATTCCAGCCAGAATCTTGCAGCTGATACATGCAGCAGTACAAGAGTCTGGATAACGGCAATATTTTCTGCTCGTTACTGATTCTCTCCAGGATAAGTACCCGAATGTCGGCATGGGGCCTCAAATCGGTGTATTCCATGTCGCTAGTTGCCAGGTACAGCCTGTTTGCCTTTGGGTGACGGTTTGACGATTTGTGCAGAAAAGCGCCCAGAGGCGAGTGGCTCGCCTCTGGGCATTCTGGACGAGGACTACTCCTCGTCCGCGCCGTCGGTCGGATCGTCGGCGGCTTCGACCTTCGAGAGGCGCCTCATGCTGGAAGCGTGGATCTCGGCAATAGTGTGCTTGAACGGCTTGCCCTCGACATCTTCCTCGACCGTCCGGTACTTGATCTTCCCCTCCAGGCTGACGAGCTGGCCCTTCTGGAGCGTCTTGGCGAAGTTGGCGAGATTGCCCCAGGCGCAGACGCAGTGCCATTCGGTGCGGGTTTCGTACTCGCCCTTGTCGTTCTTCCAGCTCTCGCTGGTGGCAAGGTTGAGGACGGCGTAGTCCTTCTTGTTCTGCGCGGTTTTGACTTCTGCATTCTTTCCGAG
>Ga0182027_10011173_pt1 | contig 12718 bp, 10 predicted proteins | sample 712E1DmetaG_FD_121300 | JGI IMG/M metagenome (GOLD analysis project Ga0182027, IMG submission 121300) | Permafrost microbial communities from Stordalen Mire, Sweden - 712E1D metaG (Illumina Assembly) | ecosystem: Environmental > Terrestrial > Soil > Wetlands > Permafrost | place: Sweden...
CACGGCTGGGCGGATCTGGCGTTCGGCATGGTTATTGGTGGCATCCAGACCCTCCACATACAGAAAACGCAGCAAATGCTGACGATGTTTCCGCAGCCGTCGGGCGAAACGGAGATTATCCGGATCTTTCAGATTACGCTGCCTGGAGATCAAGGTATCCAGTTGCGTTTCCAGGGTCTGGGCACGCTGGATGAAGAGAGCCGGATCCAGCTTGGGTTTCTCTGCTTTCAACACCAGCGCAGCCCGCAACAGGGCGGTTCCATCCCGGGAAAACTGGGCGGCCCGACCGGTTTTACTCTCTTCGATCTCTTTCAGGTCCAGCAGCAAGTGCGAGAGGCATTTTTGTTTGAGCCAGTCTTTCAGTCTTTTGTCATCATAGGCCAGAAAACAGTCCGAAGCCAGGACACCTTTGAATTTCTCCCCCAGGATCTCGATCACTACATCACTGCTGCGATTATCCCGAATAGCATAGACTGTGATCTCTTTGTTGGTGAAGACCCACAACCAGCCCGGCTTTATTCCGATGCGCCAGCCTGTTTCATCTGCATGCACGACGATACTGTGCCGGATCGCTTCGATCAGTTTTTGATAGACCGGCTTGGCGGTCTTGGCCAGGCGCTGGTCGGCCTGACACCAGCCGCTGCGGCCTACCTGCAGCCCAAAGGCATCATTGAGCGTTTCGCTCACCTTGCCATACGAGACCCCCAAGCGATGCTTCAGATCCGCAGCCAGAGCCTTGGCACGCGGCCCCACCAGCACCCCCGCCGCTCCCGTGGCCTGCGAGATCTGCTCCGGATGCTGCGAGCGCACCCGCTTATGGCAGTCGACACAGTAGCCACTATAGGTCACATAGCGGGTGATGATCGGCACGATCACCGGAATGTCGGCCATATACTGCTCATGCTCGTGAATATCCCTCAATTGCCTGCCCCCACACGCTGGGCAGCCATGCAGTTCCATCACTTTCGTCTCTTTGATCTGCTCCGGCGTAGGCTTTTCTCGCCGCCTAAACTGCCCCTGGCCCGCTTTCCTTCCCGGCTTCTTCGGATGTTCCACCCGCTTCCGCCGCGCAAACGGCGTCGCCTGCCGCTTCCCCTCTCGCTTCAATGCCTCGTTCTCCGCTTGCAGGCGCTCCAGCAGTTTCTGCAGCCGCAGTATCGCCACCCCTTGCCTCTGGTTGGTGGCGCGTTGCCGTACCAGCTCCAGCTCCAATTCGGCGATCTGCTGGTCTTTGCTACTCGGTTGCTCGGGAGATTTCTTATGGGTACGGCTCATGCCAGAAAGTCTACTGCTTTCTTTTTACTTTCGATAGAGTCTTTCGGCTTAATTTCACCTGCCATTTGACTCATTTTGTGATCCGAACACTAAACATGTACAAGTCAAGAGAAAAAAAGATGTGGTGGAGGCGATTTTTCCAATAATTGACAATTTAAGCGAGATAAAAAATCACTTTTTATCAACAAAGATAGGGTGAGTCTCTAGATTTGTACATTCAATGATTGCATAAGGAAGTATCGATGAGAACATATCTTTCTTCATGTGCGAAAGATGTATATTGAGATACTTATGCAAATCCATTGAATTATCACTAACAATACTATTTCTGCCTTCTTCAATGCAAACACGTGCGGTAATTCCTGATCCCGCGAAAAAATCAAGAACTGTAGAACCTTTATAAGATAAAGCTCTTATGAGTCTTTGGATGACCAAGAGAGGTTTTTGTGTCGGGTGTCCCACTCTTTCGAGAGAATTGCCGTTTAATCGTCCAATTGACCATACATTAGTAGGATTCTTGCCTTTTTCAATGCTTTCAAGTTTTAGCCGTTTATCTTTTCGATATAATGTTTTAGTCGCTTCATCGAAAGGGATTCTTACAGCATCCAAGTCAAAAAAATATTTATTTGTTTTAGCGAACCATGCTATCTCTTCGTGGCGGTTTGCAAAGAATCGATGAGCACTCATACCATTTGCATAATACCAAATTATCAGGTTTGCGAGGAGCATATTGCTATAATGTTTCATATAGCTGATTATCTCTATTAAATCTCCGCTACCAGCTTCGTTTTGATATTGAAGACCACCAAAAATAGCAATACTCCCTGATGGTGAAAGAACTCTTTCGCTTTCTTTCAGCCATTCAGCAGCCCATTCAATATAATTATTAAAGTTATCCCATTCAGCTAAATTAATATTGTATGGGGGATCGCAAATTATTAACTGGATAGAATTATCAGGAATTTTCTTTAATAATTCTAGACACTCATAATTTAATACTGCATGGGTTGTTTCTGTAATATTAATATTGGAAATATCACGTTCCGATGCATGAATGCCATTCCGTTTCCGTAATGCATTCATAGCAATATGCTTAGTATTACTGTGTGATCTATTTGACATAATTAGTGTGCAGGTAGATATTCTTCTTCAGATAAGTAATAACCATCCGTTAAGAAATCTCTTCCGAATAACTCTCGCAAGATACTTAAATCTGCTGCATCAATCCTTTCAACATGATTTGGCCAAACTGAATGTAAAAGCGTTGCCCTAATCTCAGCTTCTTCTAGACTTTCCCTTCTATGTGAACGAACTATGTGGGCGATATTCATGAACTTATTTACTGTTATTGTACGAGTGTCTTGTGCAATAATACCGCAGGCATCCAATATATTAAGCAAGAAAGGGCACCTATGACGTGCAGCTTCTAGAGTTGCTTCTTCAATTCCTTCTTGGTCACAGAATTGTTGAACCATTGGTGCAGAAAAAAACTCATTATAAATTGTAGATCGGTCAATAGACCTGGAGCGTGATATCTGGTAAAGATAAGATAGCATTTGCGTAGAAGCAGGCATTCGTAGAAAAATATTCAACCATAAAATTCTATCGTTTTCCCGTGTAGATAAATATTCTCTAATAATACGATTATATTCTCGGTCTTCTAATGCCATTCGCGTACTTGGAATGCCATCATCATCAACTTGGAAATTCAGATCCAATTCATGAAGTAGGGGTTCAAGAGATGCATATAATTCTTGCCCTAAAGCAGTTAGCATTGGTGTATAAACTTCATCGGTTCGATATTTTCGATCATCTGAAATAATACCTAATTCCATAGCGGCAAGAAGTTTATATTTTACCTGCCTTTGATACGCACCAAGGCGCCCCTCCGATAAACCACCACGTAAACGAACAAATTGATCATCAAAAGCAGTATTCGAACGATCGGGAAGACTAAGGGATTTTAAAATTGCTAAAATATGTCCGAGATGAACGCCCTGGGGGTAATGATAACTCGCTTCTGTATATTCACCGATTTCTTGAAGAAAGTTCCTCCAAGAACCAAAAGTATGAGTGTATGAGGCAATTTTATATTGGCCTGACTCTTCGATATCGAATCGGCTAGGTTTACGGCCAATAGATTCAGCTAGAACAAAATAGGCCTCTTTCAAGTCAGATGGTGTAATTTCTAGTTCAGCTTCATCTTGGCGATCCAATATTTCTTCAACCTGGGCATTAAATATAACATCACATCCAGTTGAATAAGTATAAATTACCTTTTTATGTCTTACACCCAAATCTATGGTAGTAGTTTCATTACTAGATTTTGAAAGCCATTTGCGTACTTGGTTAGCTCTTCTATAATTTCCAATGAAATCTAGAATGCGAACTTTATCCTTTCCATGAAATAATCGAAGCCCACGACCAAGTTGTTGAACGAAAACAGTTTTCGATTCAGTAGGTCTAAGAAACATTAGTACTCGTAAGTTTGGAAAGTCAATACCCTCGTTAAAAAGATCCACAGTGAAGGCTACCGCAAATTCATTTCGTCGAAATGCGGAAATCTTTTCGTCTCTGTCAGGAGTTTCACTCGTAATTGCTGCTGATGGGATACCGTGTTTATTGAAATATTCAGCCATTCTCTCTGCATGTACTATTGATGCACAAAACCCTATCGCTTTATCACCATTACCTTTTTCAATATACTCTCTAAAAATAGCGTCATTCCTTTCTGGAATGATTAAATAGCGTTCTAGATCGTCTACTCTATATTTATTATTCTGAAATCGTATCCTTGAGTAATCAATATTATCTAGGAGGCCATAGTAAGTGTAAGGTACTAAGTAACCATCATCAATAGCTTCCTGTAGTGAGATTTCAATAATTTTATTGTAATCAAATAATTCAAAAATATCTTTGCGATCAGTTCTATCGGGGGTAGCTGTCATCCCAAGGGAGAAATTTGGTTTGAAATAAGAAAAAATATCAGAATAAGATGGTGCCTGTCCATGGTGTACTTCATCTACAACCATGTAGTTAAATTCAGCTGGATCATGTTTTAGTAATTCACTAGGTTGACGGAGCGTATCTTTTGAAGCAAAAAGAACGTTACAATCCTTTTCGTTCTCTCTTACTTCACCTGTTAGAATGCCATGTTTTAATTGAGGCCAAACTTTTTGATAAGCATCAATACTTTGTTTTAATATATCAAGCCTATGTACTAGAAACAGTACCTTTCCTCCGAATCTTTTTGCATCAAGTGCTGACAAAATAGTTTTACCAGTACCCGTAGGTAGAATAACAACCCCTTTTTTCCATCCCTTACTTCTGTAAAAATCTAAAGCTTTTAATGCGTCAATCTGTAACGGATTTGGAGTAATTGGAGATTCACCTAATAAAGATGGCGCATATTTAATAACAAAACTTCTCAATGAATCCATAACTATCGAACGCCATTGAGGGGATTGAAGCATATTATAAGAAAAACGAATTAATTTATATCCATCATTTAGTATTTCGTTTTGACGGAATAGATTATCGTCAAAGGTTTCATTTGGGATAATTCCTTCAGCATGATAACTCTCCCCATTAACTTCAATTGCTAATCTTATACTCCCTTCAACATATGAAAAATCAATACGACGATTCTTACCAGTGGAATCAATAAATGGCCGTTGGGGAGGGAAATAGCCTATCTTAGTACCTAGTAACGGCCATAAAAACTCATCAACAAATAATCTCTCGCTTGGCTGTACTATACTGTGGCCATATTCTTCATAGTAAGCCTCCCTAGTCATTTCGGCCATATTTTTGAATCGCTCCTTTCTTATTTCGGCGAATAATTAATACAAAATAGTTAATTTATTGGAAGTCAATGAATACTATTAATTTTGAACGCTATCCAAATCTTTCAATCCTACACGGAATACTGTAGCACTACTACTTATCACACTCATGATTACACGACCAGAACTTAAAACAAAGATCCTATTCATTGCCAATTTTGACATTTTCTCAAAAGTCAAAATCTCGAACCATGTTTTTACGTTTTTGTATTCGGCAGAATAATATTTAGGAACAAAGTCGTATTTTGTGGAATCTAATTGTGCTTGAACATTTTTCAAACGGCATTCATAAGTTACATAAGGGCCATTCCAACCTTCCCTAGTAGTTAAGAATAGGTAGGTCGGTGCACCGCGAGCAATTTGTTTGTTCAATAATGCGATGTAATCCAAGCTAAGACCTTGGCCAATTTTCCCAAATATAGCTGATCCTTTGGCAATTATCATATTCCGATGTTCGCTAATGGTAAGCCCATCCTCTGACTTAAACCTAATCAAAACATGCTCAGGTAGATCCGTGTTCGCCTTTTTCTGGTTTTCCTTGTTAGTAGGAGATGTTTGTTCATTCTTAGGAATTTTTGTTGATGGCATAATATTGCCTCTCATCTTCAATAAATATGGATATATGGATTTTGTCAAATTTATTTTTGAAGAATAAGTGCAAAAGATAATCTGCTTCTTGGAGCGATTATTAAATACATTTTCTGTTCCCTTGTTAATTCTGCTATCTGAAAATTTCGAGACTTAGTGGTCCTTTGTCTGAAATCCACTTAGATTATATAGCATTCTAAAATAAAAAGTCTGCCAGTATTTCTGATAGCCCAATCCTTTCGTCTTGGGTTAATACCTTTCAGTTGGAAGGGTTGTCAAACGGATTGCCTGTTGCAAAGGGGACAAACGTTTTGTACCTGTTGGTTACCTATTTTTGTATTTCAGGAATCAGGAACACGGAAGGGGGAAAATGTGCAATAATGGGGGCATGACGCGACGAATGAAAATTCTATTCTTGCTGCTGATGCCGACAATCATTTTGACGGCGGTGCGGATTGGGTGGCCGGATGCGGGGCTGGAGCTGGTGTGCCTGGTGTATGTGGTGCCGGGGGCGGTGTTGAACGCGTGGGAGTTCGAGGCGGAGATTAATGAGGCGCTTGGTGGGAAGGGGTAGAAGATGGCGAATGAAGAGCAAGTAAAAAGATTGTTGAATGCCGCGGAGAAATGGCATCCCTCAAATGGGTGGAATAAGTGGAGGAATGAGAATAGGGAAGTTCATATCGATCTCGAGAACGCTGATCTCCATGGAGCCAATTTTAATAGGTTTAATTTATATCAAGCTAATCTTATGGGGGCCAATCTTAGTAATGCTTCTTTCTATCACACCAATCTGATCCAAGCCAACCTCGATGGTGCCAACCTACGACGGGCTGATTTAAATTCAGCCAAATTGAGAGGAGCAAATCTCAGCAGAGTCGTTCTCCTAACAGCTGATCTAAAGTCTGCCGATCTCAGTGGCGCCAACCTTAACAGAGGCGACCTCACAGGAGCCAATCTCTTCAGAGCAAACCTGAATGGAACCGACTTTACATGGGTTTCTTTGTGTGCAACGGAATTATTGGAGATTGATCTTAGTAAAACCAAAGGGCTTGATGAAGTAATTCATAGAGGCCCATCACCAATAAGCACCAGGACATTTGAACTATCCAAAGGAAATATACCCGAGAATTTCCTAAAGGGGTGCGGGTTGAGTGATTGGGAGATCGAATCGGCAAAGTTATATCGGGAAGGACTTAACACTAATCAGGTGACTGATATTACTTACAAAATCTACGAATTGCGCGCTGGCAATACAATTCAATACTATTCGGTTTTTATAAGTTACAGCTGTAAAGATGATTCGTTTGCCAAACGATTGCACGATGATCTGCAGAATAAAGGTGTTCGATGCTGGTTCGCGCCGGAAGATCTGAAAATTGGCGATAAGTTCCGCGGGCGAATTGACGATGCAATTCGAATTCACGATAAACTTCTTATTATTCTCTCGGAGTATTCGATCAACAGTAATTGGGTAGAAAAAGAGGTAGAGACTGCGTTTGAAAAAGAAAGCAAGGGTGGCGGTATTGTTTTGTTCCCGATCCGGCTAGATGATACCGTTATGAAGACTGACCAAGCCTGGGCAGCCGATATTCGGCGGACCCGGCATATTGGAGACTTTTCGAATTGGAAAGGTACTGAAAGTTATCAGAAGTCGTTTGACCGGTTGTTGAAGGATTTGAAGGCGGCGGGAAAAGAGGATTGAGAATCGCTGATTGATGAATGAAGTTGATGGGTGTGCGTCAAAATTTCGCGAAGGTAGGTAATTTGATGTATCCCCTGCACACAAAAAGCATTTTTAGCGTAGAAACATCATGAATGAGGATGATTCGGAAGCGCAATCATGGCTCGCGAAAATGTGACGCACACCCGAAGTTGATAGGGGGCTTGACGTAAGAACGCATGTTCTATATAATCCATGAAGTATGGAACTATGGGATCGCCTGCTTGAGCTTTTACGGATGAAACGACTGCCCGGGCCGCGGTATTTTGAGTTGGATGAAGAGCTGCACACAGCGTTGATAGACCGGGCGGGGCGGGAAAACCGGCCGGCTGAGGATATCCAGAGTGAATTCGTAGCGGCGGGACTGGCACAGTTACAAACATCGGATGAGTTGAAATCACGCTGGGAGACTCTATCGCGTCGCGAAAGAGATGTGACCGCGTTGACCTGCTTGAAATATACCAACCGACAGATGGCAGCGATGATGAAAGTTTCGCCGGATACGGTCAAGGGCTATATACGACAGACACTAGTCAAATTCAATGTGCATAGCAAAGATGAGCTGCGAATGATCCTGGAGCTGTGGGATTTTAGCGAGTGGGGTCCGTGTGCACAGGGGTAGGCATCAACACATTCTCACCCCCCAACTGTAGCACCTCCTTAAGACCGGTCTACTTTACCCCCGAAGGGGGGTATTTTTTTATCGGGGAAAATGCTACCCTGTGAGCATGATCACATCAATCGAACTTAAAACTGGAAGTTGGATCCTGCTAGTCGGGCCACGGAACCTAAACGGTACGCTGCTCGAAGCAATCGCCAAGCTAGGCAGCATTGGACCTGTGCGCGTCCTGGATGGCGGGAACCGGTTTGCGGCTTACAAGGTGGCGCGGGCGGTGCGCGGTAAGCCAGAAATTTTGAACCGGATCACGGTGGCGCGAGCGTTCAACTGCTACCAGGTGCTGTCCTTGCTGGAAGATACACCATCCATCGCCAGCCCATTTGTGGTGCTGGATATGCTGGCCACGTTCTATGATGAGTCGGTCAAGGCCAGGGAACGGAAGAATCTTTTATATTCCTGCATAATCCATCTCAAGCGGCTGGTGCGTAATGCCGGCGGAGTGGTGAGCATTCATCCACCGGACGTACCCAACGAGACCGCAACCGAATTGCTGAAGATGGTACAGGACTACGACTTGTGATTCGTACTATGTGGTGCCTAAGCCGTCGCCTTATGAACCGATGAGGTTATTCTAATATGGGTAGAACACTGCCATCCGCAACAATCGTTTTTATGCAAGAGGAAGCGGCCTATGGGCGCTTCCGGCGGGCGCTGCGCCGGTCTGACCAACTGGCCCTGGATGATCTGTTCGTGAGCGCGCGGCAGCACCTGGCGGCGACACAGTATGCCGCGCACGCGCTGCCCTTCGAAGTGATGCTGCTGGCGATGCTGCTTGAAGAGCACAAAGAAGTGATGAAGTTGCGAGAACGGATGGAGGCGTTATCAACACCATCCGCTTTCAACCAGGCACTGACAGGCTTTTCACAAGAGGATGCGCCGCTTGCAGAGACAGATGATAAGAATGATTGAAACATATACTGGATGGTTGTTCGACGTATATCCGAACGAAGCAGGGCTGTCTGTCTGGCTGATTGGGGATGATGGAAAACGGTATTGCTTCGTTCAGGCTTTCACCGCGACAATCTACGCGGCGGGTCCAGCGGCCAGCCTGCGGGGGCTGTGGAGATGGCTAAAGGAACAACCGGTTCCGGTACGACTATCGCGCACGGAACGGAAAGATGTATTTTCCGGTAATGTGGTTGTCCTGGCGGTAGAAATCCTGCAGCCGGTTAAGCTGGATGAGTTATTCCGAAACATGACGGCGGCCTATCCCGATCTGACATACTACGACGCGGATATTTCCATCGCCTTGCGACACGCAGCGAAGTATGACACCTTCCCACTGGCGCGCTGCCGGCTGGAAGTGCGAGGGGAGAAGATCGTCAACATCAGCGCGCTGGATACACCCTGGGATCTCGAACCGGAAGCGACGCCCCTTCGCATCATGAGCCTCGAACCGGACTGCGACCCAGCGCATAAGGATCCCAAAGCAATCCAGGTCTCTTACGAGCGCGTCAGTTATTCCCTGCCTTTTGACAATCCGGTGCCGTTCCTGGTGGGACTGCGGGCGGATATCCGAAGGTATGACCCGGATGTGATCCTGACTTCGTGGGGCGATACCTGGCTGTTGCCTTTCCTGATGAAACTCTCCGGGAAAAATGGTGTGACCTTGCCTTTGAACCGGGATGAAAGCCAGGCGCTGGTGGAAAAGAAAGAGCGCACTTATTTCTCGTATGGCCAGATCATGTACCGTGGCCGGCAGGTACTGCTGCGCGGGCGCTGGCACTTGGACCGGCACAATGCCATGATGTGGGGTGATTACGGCCTGATAGGGGTGCTGGAGATGGCACGGGTCACACGGCAGCCGGCACAGGAAGCGGCGCGCCTTTCGCCAGGCACAGGCATATCCTCTATGCAATTCGTGACCGCCATGCAGAAAGGAATACTGATTCCATGGCATAAGGGGCAATCGGAGCGGCCAAAGACCGCCATGGACTTAATCCGGTCGGACATGGGCGGGATGGTTTACCAGCCAACGGTGGGATTGCACCGGGATGTAGGCGGGATTGACTTTGTCTCGATGTACCCGGGAATCATGGTGCGATTCAATATCTCGCCGGAAGTGCCGCGGGCGGGGACTGATTTGGAACCTGGACCGGGCGAACCGGGGATCATCCCCATGACGTTGGCTCCGATTCTGAACAAACGGCTGGCGCTCAAATCGGCGCTGCTGACGTTGAACAAGTACGACTGCCGGAGGCCGGTCTACCAGGCGCTGGCCTCGGCTGAGAAGTGGCTGCTGGTGACCTGCTTCGGTTACCTGGGCTATAAGAACGCCCGATTTGGCCGGATAGAAGCGCATGAGGCGGTGACGGCCTTTGGGCGCGAAGCTCTTCTGCGCGCGAAGGAAGCCGCCGAAGATATGGACTATGAAATTCTGCACATGTACGTGGATGGACTGTGGATACACAAGGAAGGCTGCAAAACGCCAAAGGATTTCGAAGCCCTGCTGGCGGAGGTAACCGATCGGACCGGGCTGCCCATTTCCATGGATGGAGTGTATCGCTGGGTGGTGTTCCTGCCCTCGAGAGTGGATGAACGGGTGCCGGTGGCCAACCGTTACTTCGGAGTGTTCCAAAGTGGCGAGATCAAGGTGCGCGGGATTGAAGCGCGGCGCAGGGATACGGCTCCGTTCATCAGTGAAACACAAATGGTCATCATGGAGATCCTGGCCAGGGCGGAGGACGCGGAAGGTTTGAAGGATGTACTACCGAAAGCAAAGGCCTTCGTTCACAAGCAAATGAGCGCGCTGAGGATGATGAAAGTACCAGTGGAGAAGCTGCTGGTATCGCAAAAACTGAGCCGGGAGCTGGGTGAATATTCAACTCCCTCGCCAGCGGCGCGGGCAGTGCGTCAGCTGGAAGCATGCGGTAAAGTGGTGCGACCAGGTCAGCGGGTGCGATTTCTCTTCACGCTGGGAAAGCCTGGGGTGAGCGCCTGGGATGTGCCTGAACAGCCGGATACGCGTTGCATCGATATACCGCGCTACCGGACCCTGCTCCAGCGCGCGGTGGATACGGTGCTGACTCCGATCGAGCAAAGCGTCCATGGTGGCAGGGATAGCGAATGCCTATATTTGTTTCCGCCAAAGGATGTGATGGAGCAAAGAGAGAACGTAAAACATTAAGAGATTTCTTGTTGAAACAGAATGATTGTTTTGTTATTTTGAACACGCTCAGGAGGGGCAGTGGAAGTGGTAGATAAAAATTTCGCATAGCCATTATGACACACCAAAAACCAGCCCCAATCTTTCTCAAAAAAAATCGGCAGGTTCACATTCCTCCAAGCCATCCTTGAGCAGTGAAGGAGCAAAAGATGGGGGCAGGTAGCCCTGAGGCCTATACCTGGCGTTCCCAGGCAGAGAAGTCCCAGGCAGCCAGCAGCAAACGCATTTCCGAACGATGGTAGGAATAGTATGGCTATCCCACCAATGAAGATCATAGGTACCTCTTTCTTCCCCTAACTAACCTGGCAAAGCAGGTTTACAATAATTCAAGTTACTCTTTATTACCACAAAGGAGTCATTATGCGTTCCCTTCAAATTAAAATCCTTCTTGGCGGCCTGGCTGTCCTGCTGGCCATGGTAGCCTGCAGCACTGTTTCACCGTCCATGCCAACCATCGCGACTTTACCACCTGCTCCGGTTGTCACAGACACCGTCACCCCCATCCCGGCAACTGCCACCCCGACCGTCCCGGCCGCCATAAAAACCGACACATCGGTCCCTGCAACACCCGCGGCCCTTCCAACTCTGCCGGTCGCAGCATCGCCATCCATCCAATCCCTGTATATGCTGGACCTCAATAACGGCTGGGCATTGACCGATACAGGTGTGGTGCACACTACCGACGGCGGCAGCATCTGGTACAACGCCATGCCGTCTGGCTTTAATGGCGCGCCGGGTAACCCATTTTTCCTAAACACCAGCACCGGCTGGTTAGTGACAGGAGCAGATAGCCCAACCGCCGGAACGCTCTACCATACTACCAACGGAGGGGCCACCTGGACCTCTGCCTCGGTCCCCTTTGGGAATGGTTCGCATATTTTTTTCGTTGATCCAATGAACGGTTGGGTTTTAAACGGGCTGAGCAGTGCCATGAGCCACCAGGCGGTCGCCATTTACCGCACCAGCAATGCAGGGGGGAGCTGGTCACGTGTTTACATTAACGACCCAAGCGTCCCCGGCTACACCAACAGCTTGCCGTTGGCTGGGGATAAGACCGACATCACCGCCTCAGACACCACCCATGCTTGGGTAATCGGGTCGCAGCCCTCAAGCGATTTTATTTATGTTTATATCTCTCAGGATGGCGGGACCACGTGGGCCCACCAGAATCTCAGCATACCGTCCGCATATAATAGCAATGCCATGACGGGCGCCAGCCGGCCGATCTTCTTTGGTAGTAATGATGCCGTCCTCCCCGTGCTGCTATTTGCCAACAATAATGGCACGGACTTCTACGTTAGCCATGATGGCGGTCAGACCTGGTCGGCCACCACACCAGTTGGCCAGGGTGGTTTCCTATCGGTCGCATCTGCCAGCGATTTCTTCGTCTGGGATGGCAGCGCGCCGCTGAACGTCAGCCACGATGGCGGTTCCAGTTGGTCAAC
>Ga0182027_10011174_pt1 | contig 12717 bp, 9 predicted proteins | sample 712E1DmetaG_FD_121300 | JGI IMG/M metagenome (GOLD analysis project Ga0182027, IMG submission 121300) | Permafrost microbial communities from Stordalen Mire, Sweden - 712E1D metaG (Illumina Assembly) | ecosystem: Environmental > Terrestrial > Soil > Wetlands > Permafrost | place: Sweden...
ATACTCCAGCGGTTGTTTTTGAAAAAAGCAGTCACGTATGCCTGTAATATTACTTAACCCTGGATCTGGGCCTGGTATAACTCGGGGCTCAGCAACTCACCAACTTCGGCATCATGGGTTATTTTGATCTTCACTACCCAGCCTTCTACATACGGGTCTTTGTTGATGATCTCAGGGTTTGTGGTAAGGGCCTCGTTGAATTCAAGAACTTCCCCGCCCACGGGCATAAACATGTCAGAAACTGTTTTTACAGCTTCAATGGTCCCGAATGCCTCATGCTTTTCAAGTATTTCGCCAACGGTTTCAACTTCGATAAAGACGATATCTCCAAGTTCATGCTGGGCAAAATCGGTAATACCGACATAAGCATGTTCTCCATCAATTTTCAGCCATTCATGGTCCTTCGTATACTTTAAATTAGCGGGAACGTTCATACCTTTAAGTTTTAAGTTTTTTCAAAATTACAATTTTTCTTCTTTCCAAAATTCCCGCTATAAGAAATTATTGTTAAACGCTTAACGAAAGACGGAAGAAAAATCGTGAGGAGAGTGTGTGGAAGGCCTTATGTTCTTCCCATTCACCTATTCTTTCCCACCATTCACCGATTACATGCTGGGATGATGTTCTGGGATGATAATTTTGCCGGCATACAAACAATTTTCTCATAACCGTTGAGGCTTGTTTGGCCCGGGGAAAGATGGAAGGGATTACCATCAGGCTTCAAAAGAATGAAACACAGCCGTTTCCCCGGTTTTTTTATTACCTGGCGTGAAGCGACTTCAACAGAAAACTATTTTCTGGATCCGGATCTCTCCTATTCTACTCGTACCTCAGTGCATCGATAGGATCGAGGCGGGAGGCTTTACGGGCAGGATACCATCCGAAGAAAGTACCGATCATTGAGCAGAAAAGGAAAGCAAGCAACACGGCCTGGGGAAGGATTACAACCGGCCAGTGCAGGGAGTATGCAATAATTTCCGAAACGGCGATGCCGAGAATGATCCCGATCACCCCTCCAATCGCGCTGATGAGTATGGACTCGGTGAGGAACTGGATCATGATGGATTTACGCTTGGCGCCCAGCGACATCCTCAAACCGATCTCCTTCGTGCGCTCGGTCACCGAAACATACATGATGTTCATGATGCCTATCCCGCCAACTACCAGCGAGATTCCGGCAATAGCACCCAGGAGTATAGTAAGCATGTCGCTGATCGAGCTAAAGGTTTTAATGAGTTCCTCCTGGGTGCGTATGTCGAAATCATTCTCAGCGTCCCCTCTGAGTTTATGCCTGAAACGGAGTAGCCGTTCAATTTCTTTTTCTGCTATGGGTGATTGCTTCTCCGAAACTGCCGATGCATAAATCCCCTGTAAATGCTGTATGGCAAGCATCCGTTTCTGGACTGTGGTATATGGCGCCAGCAGCAGATCGTCCTGGTCCTGCCCAAAAGTGTTCTGTCCCTTGGGGCTCAGCATACCTATAATTTTTAAAGGAATGTTGTTAAAACGGATGACGGAGCCGATGGGATATACATTTTCCCCGAACAGGTTCTTGATCACGGTTTTCCCCACCAGGCAGACTTTAGCGGCAGACCTGATCTCTTTTTTATTGAAGATCCTGCCTTTCTGAATAGAGAGTTTTTTTATTCCAAGATATTGCTCATTGACCCCGTAGATATCGGTAGGGGTGTTATTATGAGCGTAAATACATTGTCCGCTGTTTCTTACCTCGGGCGAGAGCAGGGCAATCGATTTGCAGTGTTCTGCAATTGCCGCGGCATCTTCGAGACTGAGGCTACGGCTGTTGGTTTTGCCTAACTGCACACCTCCCCTTGATTGCATGGCAGGCATGATGATGATGAGGTTGGACCCCATATCGGAAACCTGCTTTTCGATGCTCCGTTTTGATCCCTGTCCGATCGCCAGCATATCGATCACCGAAGCCACCCCTATGATGATCCCCAGCATGGTGAGCAAAGCCCGTGTTTTATTTCTCAGCAGGGCGTCGAAGGCGATTTGGAGGAAGGAGAATACGGTCATGGTTTTATTTTGATGGATACAAGATGCTGGATGAAAGATGTCGGATGCAAGATATCCCACCAGCATCCTGCATCTTGTTCAGGCGCGAAGCGCCTTTACCCTGGCGGTGGGCCAGGGTTTTTGCCTTTGTTTTTCGGGGGCTTCGGCATGAAAGGACTGCTTTCGGCGGTGTCCTTTTTTGCCACAGATGTATCGACGGAAGTCCCGGCTGTAAAGGATATCACGACCTCATCGCCTAGCTTAAGCCCCGAAAGAATTTGAACATTCAGGTCGTCGTCCAGTCCGGTTTCAATAAGTATGCGCCGAATGGATTTGCCATTTTTAACCCAGACTTCTTTCTTCCCGGATTCCCTAAGGCCTCCTGCATTTACCGGAGGAGCGGCATCCTTTCGTTCAGGTTTATACTGAAGAACCTGGCTGGAGACTGTAAGAACATCATTTGCTTCTTTCACAAAGGCGGTGATACTTGCAGTCATCCCGGGCATCAGTTTAAGTTCCTTGTTCGGCGCCTGAATGATGACGGTGTAAGTGACCACGTTGGAAGTGGTTACAGGCTGCAACCTGATCTGGGTGACTTTGCCCGAAAACACATCGTCGGGGAAGGCATCAACTGTAAAACTTACCCTTTGCCCTTGTTTTACATACCCTATGTCCGCTTCGTCCACCGAAGCTTCCACCTGCATCTGGGTCAGGTCATGGGCAATGGTAAACAGTGTAGGGGTGGTATATGAAGCAGCTACCGTCTGCCCCTCGGTTACCGCCCTGTCCAGCACAACTCCGTCAATAGGCGAATAGATAAATGCATATTCAAGATTGATCTTCGACTGGTCAAAATTCAGCTGGGAGGTTTTCATCTGGATCTGGGCCTTCTGGTAGTTGTACAGGGCCTCGTCATATGCGCTTTCGGCAATGAGTTTCTTTTCAAACAATGCTTTGGTCCTGTTGTAAGTGGAAGTCTGGTAAGTAAGCACCGCCTTTGCATCGTCCAAAGCAGCCTGTGAAATGGTAAGCTGGGTTTCAAGCGGTTTCCGGTCCAGTTCAGCGAGCAACTCTCCTGACTTCACATGGGTATTGTAATCAGCATAGATTTTGCTGATCTTGCCAGAGACCTGGGTTCCAACCTTGACCGTCTGGATAGCCTGGATAGTTCCCGTTGCAGTTACGGTAATCCTCACCGAACCTTTTATCACCCTGGCTGTTTCATATGTAACCCCGCCTGGGGAATTGTTGCAGTACCTGAACAGGATGATGGCAAGCAAGCCAAGTACAAGAATGGATAGGGAGATCAGAAGAACCTTGATTTTCATAATATCATATTATCAATACTCTGTTAAAAATTCATGCAGCTTGCTCATTTGGTTCCGGTAAGTCTGTTCGGTGTAAGAACCATACCGGGTCATATTGATGAAGTTGTATTTGCCGCGAAGCCCCATATAAAGGATCAAAAGGTGCAGGATAAATTTTTGTCTGGGTTTGGTAGTGTTATCAATCTTTGCTATTATTGCATTGCTAAGGCTTTCGGCCTTGTTGAGAAGCATCATGGTTTGTTGTTTTGGACGACTACAAAACAGATGCTTTTCTCTTTTGGCTTCAGTCCATCACGCTGGTTGTTACGAACAGGTCATTATTAAACGTCATTTAAATTTTTACCGGAGTATTGATGTAAGGAATTGTGAAATAAAATATTGTGCCTTGCCCTTCTTCACTTTCTACCCATAACTGCCCACCATGTTTTTCGATGAAATCCTTGCAGATGATTAATCCCAAACCTGTATTGGGCTCTCCATCGGTACCTTTGCGGTTTGTTTGCTCATCAAGAAGGAAAAGATTATCAATCATACGCTTATTCATGCCGATACCCGTATCTCTGATTGATATTTCAACTGAATTGTCGGATATCGGCTTTACCTCAATGGAGATTTTCCCACCTTTGTGAGTAAACTTTAAGGCATTGAAAACTAAATTACGCATCACGCTTTCGAACATTTGTCCATCAGCCATTACCCTCAAATCCTCCGGAATATCATAGCTGATCGTGATCATTTTCTTTTGAGCTGTATCAGAAACCAACTCAATAATGGGTGCAATCCTATTTAACAATATAAATGATTCAGGTTTAAAACTAATTAAGCCACGCTGCATCAGTGACCACTGAAGCAGGTTTTCCAGTAGGTTGAAGAGTTTGTTAGCTGAGTTTCTCATGTTCACAGCAATCTTCTGAATCTCGTCAAAGGTTAGGGTTGACAAATCCTCTACCATGATTTGTGTAAAGCCAAGTAACGCATTGAATGGGCTGCGCAGGTCGTGGGCAATGATGGAGAAAAACTTATCCTTTTCGGCATTGAGTTTTAAAAGTTCTTCATTTTTATTTTTGATTTCTTCTTCTGCCAGTTTCCGTTCGGTGATGTCAACTATAGTTACAAGGCATTGTTCTTCGTTTTCGGTAACGATGCCGGCAAGGTAAACATACATTGGTAAGTTGCCATTCGATGAAAGGGTCAACTCACATAATTCTTTGGTTTTGCTGTTAAATATCTTCGCGAGAAAGAGATTGAAGATTGGTTTTGTATCGCTGGAAACAAAAAAGCTAAACAAGGTGTTTTTTATATGTACGCGTTCCTTGCCCAGCATTTGCGATCCGCAGGGGTTCAGTTCCATAATTTTACCTTCTTTGGAAAGTGTAAAATTTCCCGATGGAGTTAAATCATTTAATTTAGTATACTTGTCAATACCCACTTCTCCCACAGCCCATAGATGGCGGAGTTGTTTATACTGCAATTCCAGCTCTATCTGGTGCACCTCAAGTTCGTAAATGAGTTTCAGCATTTCGACTTCAGAAAGTTGCAAAGCTGTTTTTGATGGTTTCTTTTTCAGCAGTGTTTCAGCCTTTTGGCGCAGGATTTCGGCTTTTGATTTATTACAGGTTTCTTTCATAGTTGCCTCCTGTTTTGAATTGGTTCACTTTTTCTCTTGTTTGAGATAGGAGATGTTATAGGTTTCCTTGAATCTCTGAAGCGCCTCATTTGCTTTTTTCAGTTCTGATTCCGATTTTTAAGCTTCGGTAATATGCAGATATTTTTCTTTTATGGGCTCTGCGGATTTTAGCTTTCACTGGTGTTCATGGGAAAAGGTTTTTAGGATTTCAACTCTGTTTTAAAAGGTAATGCTTTATATAGTAATTGGAATTCCGGAATAAAAGTCCAGGATCTTCCGGCTGAAGATGAGTTTGTATTTTGACTGAAGGAGTGTTCCTTCGGCAACGATAAGATTGGTTTTCTGGACGAGGAAGTCGACTGAGCTGATCAGGCCCTGCCTGAATTTTTCATCGGCTACGAGGTATGATTCATATGCAGCGTTGTATTGTTCAAGGCCTGACTCGTATTCCCTGCAGGATGAAACCACATCCTGTGCTCCCTGTTCTATGGATTTCCTGAGCTGGTTCCTGATATTGGCTTCATCCAGTTCGGCGTTGGAGGTATTCAGTTTGGCAATGCTTACGCTGGACCTCACTTTGTAATTCTGGTAGATGGGTATGTTCAGCGAGAGCCCGACAGTGGGATTGATCTGGTCGTCGAAGGACTCCTGCTGTTTCCCTGACGCTGCAAAGTTCATTCCCAGCCCGGCGCTGAGGGATAAGGAAGGATAGTAATCGGCTTTGGCGATCTTTACATTCAGTTCGGCCGATTCTTTGTTGAAGGCTGCACTTTTCACCTGTGGTTTGACTATAAGGGCAAGTTGGTATACCGAATCCGCCCTTGGATGAAGGGAAAGCAGGGTCTTAGGGTCAAGGTCGGGATGGTAAATAGCCAACGAGGTATCGGCTGGGAGTTCCATGAGCTGGATCAGGGTGATGCGGTCCATGGCCAGGGTACTCTCGGATGTTGCGAGGGTTTGTTTTTCGCTGGCCAGTTGTGATTTAACCTGCAGGTAATCTGACCTGGAGGATGCACCCAAGTTCAGCCGTTCGGATGATAATTCAAGTTGCTGTTCGGTCAATTCGACCTGTTTACGGCTGTTTTTCACCTGTTCTTCAGCATAGAGAACCTGCAGGTATGCATTAAGTATGCTAAGGGTTACCGATTCTCTGGTGGTTTCAGCATCATATTTTGCGGCTTCAAGGTTTACTTTCGACTGTTTCACCTGTCCGCTGATCTTAAACCCGTTAAACACAGTAAAATTTGAGTTCACCGAGATATTTGTCCCTGCGTAACCCACCAGGTTCCCACTGGTAATGGTGACCTGTTGGTTGTTCCAGGAGTAGTTCTGGTTCACCCCGGCGTTCACCGAAGGGTACCTGGACGATTTAACCTGGGTTGCCGTGACTTCGCTTATACGGATTGTAACCCCTGCCTTCTTCACCTGAATATTGTTGTTGAGTGCATAGGATATACATTTTTCGAGGGTCCAGACGCTATCGGGCTTTGCCGCAATCGCCTTAGAGCTTATAATGAGAGCCGGCAACAGGATGATCATTAGTTTTCTCAGGAGTTTCATTTTACTTCGCGATAGAGAACTTATGCGAGATTTTATAGTTTTTTGATTGGGATTGTGAGCCGGAATCCTGGTACGGGCCACCACCGGGGCCACTACTTCCGGGACTGCCACCCATGCCTCCCTGGCCACCTCCGGGTCCTCTTCTCATTCCTCCCTGCCCGCCTCCGGGGCCATCACCTATTCCACTTTGTCCACCACCGGGTCCTTCGATTTGAACCCCGCCGCCTCCCGGAGAGCCCCCGCCACCGGGTCTTCCATTGCCCTGCATACTCCCTCTGTCCATCCCACCGGGGCCTTCCTGTGGTTTTCCACTAACCGCGTTCCTGATGACAAAGCCAATAGAGACGTACTTAGCCATCCTCAGATCCTGTTTAAAATAAGATATTGGAATTGCGGCTTCAATTACAAGGGAACCTGTTGAGTCGTAGGCCAGGGCTGTTTCAACTCCTTTAAGCGGAGAACCGGGAGAGTATGTTCCGTCAATATCATCGCGGAAGCCCGAGAGGTTAAGGTTTGCCGTGAACCTGCGGGATTTTTGTTTCACAATCCCCATGCCCTGTGGCTGGCCTTTACCCTGTGGTTTTCCTTTTTCCTGCACCTGGCCGTTCATCCCGGGTTGGCCCGGGTCGGGGCGATCGCCCGGAGGGGGCTGCATTTTATCTCCACCCGGCTGATCGGGGCGATCGCCCCGACCGGCAACAGGAGGAGCCCCATAAGGCCTTACACCACCAAATGGAAACTTAACTAAACAGGATTCCTTTTTCTTGCCATTGGCTTCAATAGTAAACGTCAAACCATCATGGAGTATGCTTATCTGTTCGTCCTGGTCAAGGATCTGTATACAGAAATACAAACGCGAGGAATCATTCGCTACTGCATACAACACTCTAGCCTCAATATGATCATAGAACATCTTCGACTGCCAGTCGCTTAAACAGCCATCCACCTTAAACTGTTCCTGGTAAAAACAAGGATAATCCCCTTGGGATTTCTTCGCCTTCAGTTTATCCGTTCCACCCGCATAAACCCTGGTGAAACAATATCCGCAGAAAATAAAAAAAGAAACTAAAGGAATGATGGCAATGAGCCGGGAATAATGTGCTTTCATAAACATAAGTTTATTGATCCGAATAATTAGAACAAAGCTACTGGGGGTTGACAGTCCTGAAGAAATTAATAGGTGAATAAGGAATATTTACCGGAGAACCGGGTGAATCAGAAACCCGAAAGCCATTCCTGGACGGTGTCATTGTAAGTTTCCCCAACGGGGATCTTTGTATCGCCAAGCCAGATATAACGGTTGTGGATGCTCCGGATGTTTTTCACCGGGACAATATAGCTCCTGTGAACCCTCATGAACTGCCCGGCGGGAAGTTTTTCCAGGATGCCTTTAAGACTCATCAGCGAAAGCAGCGGTTTGGGAAAATTCTCGAGATGGATTTTTATGTAATCATCCAGCCCTTCGATATACCTGATTTCGTTGATGGGGATCCGTACATTCTGGTATTCCGATTTTACGAAAATGGATTCTCCCTGTTCATCAGCAACTGTTCTGTGTTTTTCAAGTATTTTCCTGGCTTTTTCAACCGATGTGATGAACCTGTCGAATTTGACAGGCTTCACCAGGTAATCCAGGGCTTCGAGTTCAAATCCCTTTACCGCGTATTCCGAAAAAGCCGTGGTGAAAATCACCAGGGGTTTTTCCTTTAGATTCTCGTAAAACCTGATCCCGTTTATATCGGGCATCTGGATATCGAGGAAAATCAGGTCAACCATATTTACTTTCAGGAAGGCTGCCGCCTTGATGGCATCGGTGAAAGTCTCCAGCAGGCTGATCACAGGTGTTTCAAAGGCATACTTGATGATCACATGAAGCGCTAAGGGCTCATCGTCTATAGCAATACAGCGGATCATGTAAGTTGTATCATCAGGTTAACCATGAAGATCTGGCCATTATCGGAAATATTCAGTTCATGATGGCCCGGATAGGAGAGTTCGAGCCGCTGTCTTGTATTCCTGATGCCCAGCCCGGGAGTTGCGCTGGTCTTATGGTCGTGAAAGATCCTATTGGATATTTTCAGGTTAAGCAGGTTATAAACCATGTTTATTTCTATGATGACCGGCGCTGGTTCATGGCTGCTTATGCCGTATTTGAATGCGTTTTCCACAAAGGGCATCAGGATTAACGGTGCAATGCTGAATTCCGATAATCTGCCGTTAAGGTTCAGCTGGACTTTCACATTTTCATCCAGCCGGATCTTCTGAAGTTCCACATAATGGCTGATATATTGGACCTCCATCTCCAGGGGCACCTGGTCGGCATAGGCTTCCTGGGTGATATACCGCATCATGTCGGAAAGTTTCATCACCGCATCGGCCGTCACATCGCTTTTCACCAGGGCCAGGCTGTAGATGCTGTTCAGGGTGTTGAACAGGAAATGCGGGTTGATCTGGGACCTTAAAAAAGAAAGCTCCATGATCATCCTTTCAGCCTCTATCAGTTTGGCCTTCTTCTCGGCAATCTTCCATTCCTGCACAATCCATATCCCGGCGCTGATAGCCATAATCACGAAGAAAAGGAAAATCGATCCGATACGCTCGGGCCTGAACAGATCAAAGCCCGGGGGCGCTTCCATACTCCCTCCGGGCATAGGCATAGGTCGGGTGAAAAACAGCTCACTCATCAGAATAAACAAGGCAAAGAACACAATGACCAGGCCGGTATACAGAATAATACGCTTTTTATTGAACAATTGCGGCAGCATCCAGTAGGCATGCACGTAAAACAAGGTGATCAGGAAGATGTTGAAAAGTAGGAAACGGGCAATGAAATAAGCCCTCATAGGCTCCTGTATCTCGGGCCCCATCATAGGTTTGGGCCTGAAAATATAGGGCAGGCTCAGGAAGATGGTCCAGGCGATGATGTGGGTAAGCACGGTGACAATCTTGGTTTTCATAGATGAAATGTCGGAAGTTTTTGACACGGCTTATGAATTAATCGGAGTATCAGGTATTTTTGCCGGAGAACCTGAATTTAATTACTCACAAGTTCGCCATTTATTGCGACAGGGAAAACCTCAGCGCCAGGCCTCCCGAAGTGTTGGATGTCCGGTACTGATTCGAAACGTAAGGGGTATTGATATCCTTTTTGAAATAGAACTGGATATTGAATTTCTGGCTGAGATTGTAATCGGCAGTAAAATTTATGTTCATGACCTGCTGTCCGATAGAGATCTGGTTGATATCCTGGTCGACCCTGCGGAGAGTGGTGATATTCTTCCGGATACTGAAATCAACTTTCAGGTTCAGATCGCTTTTGGTCTTTGCTTTTTTTCCGCCTCCAAGAACACCTGAAAAATTAAGTTTGATCCCTTTGATCCTGTATCCCAAGCCCATAATATATTCAACGGACGAAACTTCTGTAAGCTGGTTGTCGACAAAACTAAAGCTCAGGGCACGTGAGCGGCGCATTTCAAAATTGGCAAGCAGGCTGTTGATGAACCCCAGGTCGATACGGATGAGGGGGCTGAACTGTTCGTTAATGGTCATCACCCCTATCTGGCGTCCCGGAATGAAATTCCCGGCATCATCAAGGACATTCGGAGATCCGTTCGCTTCGCCATACTGGATATTCGAAACAAAATTGCTTACGGTATAAGTACAAATATACGCATGCGTTATCGTGAGTGTTCTTAAGAACGTTTTTATCCACGGCAGTTTGGCAAAACCGTCGTAGGTAATCCGCCAGTTAGGCAAAGGAATAGCGGGGAATGCAGTCAACTTGATCTTGGAGGGATCCCTGCCCTTATAAGCGGCGAGGAAGGCTGTTGTAAGAACATCCTGATCAACCGGGCCATATCCCACCGGGAAGCCTGTGGAATCATTAACACCTTTGGAGTTAGGGTTCTGAGCCGCGTACCTTTCGGCGATCTGCTGCCTGATCTGTTTAAATTTCTCAAAGGCAGGAGAGACCCCGAATTTATCCTGTTTGTCAAAAGAAGTCGCGATCATGATAGTCGACATGGAAAAAGTACCCGATTCCATAGGCGAGAATGAAGAGAAATCGTTTATTGCAGGTGACCATTTGTAATATTCCTGCTTGACCGAAGAATAATTCTTGGTGGCATTGATTTCGATACGGAAATCCTTAAACGGCTCCACCGAAACACTGGCACTGAGACTTTCGGTGAATTTATTGACATATGCTGTATTCTGCATTGTATCTTTGGTGATCCAGCCTTCGCTTCCGGCTTTTTGCCTGATATCTTTCTGATCACCGAACACGAATCCCAGTCCGGGAGCATTCTGAGACCAGTTGTTTCCCAAAACTTCAGGACGGGGATAAAAACCGGGGAGTTGTATGCCACTGGCCTGGGAATACATGAATTTGGCCGACCTCACCGCCATTAAGACACGCAGGGTCCCGTCAAGTATCATCTTGCCAATATCTTTCTGGGGTTTCTGGTTTTTCAGCGAATCCAGGCTGGCCGTTTTTGTATTCTTTTCAGGCGGTCTGGCCGGGCCCCTGTCGTTAACTGGTTTCTTCTGCGCCCCCTGGTTTATCTTTTTCAGGTAAGCTACCTTGTTATAGAGGTTAATAAAATTCAAAGATCCGTTAAGGGCCTTGGTACTGTTGTTCTCTGCCACATTGCCGTATGTAGCCTGAATGGAAAGGGCGCTGCCGGTCCAATGATAGTTTCCCTGGTAACCTGCTGTGAGCGCGATCCAGTCGAGGAACGGGATCTTTGAAAATGGAAGATCCCAGGTAACGCTCAACGCCTGTGTGTAATTGTTCATGGTCCCGAAGGAAAGTATCTGGCTCCAGACCTGTGAACGGTTCGAGCGGTCAATCACACCGGGAGGTTCATTAACAAAGGCCTGGGCATTGGCGACAAGGCTCACTTTCAGCGATTTTGCGAAGTCCCATTTAAGATCATAAACCCTGTTCCAGTTCCAGCTTTTGATATAGAACGTTTCCATCGGTACGATAGCCGAAGTTTTATTCCTGAACTTACGGGATTCGAATTCCCTGTCCATATCGGTCCTGAACGAGAATGATTTCGGCAGGTAATATATGTTGAAATCCCTGAAAAGCGAAAGGTATTTCGATCTCAGGAATTTGGCTTTGCTAAAAGGGGTGAAAATAGGCGGAACGGCACTGTAATTGTATCCGAAAGCACCAATATATTTTCTTTGAAGGTCATACTCTACATCCACATCCCGGTGAAAGATCTCAGAATAAGCATAACTGATATTGAAATTCTCAATGTCATATATCCTGGGCTTCCGGTTAATATTGGTCCTTTCCTTCCTCACATTCATGAAGTTGAAGTTTTTCCGGTAGGTATACCCCTCGGTGAGCCCTTTTATAGAGTCCTTTTCTGCCTTAGTGTCGTATATTTTCAGTACGTCCGCCAGTTTTATATCAGGATTCATGGGGTCATATTCAGGGGTATTTTTCTGTAATGAGTAATCGAAATGAAACGGGATCCTGACGCCTGATTTTACCGGGAAGAATTTGCCAAGTTCGAGGTCCGTGTCAAACCCGAACATGGTGATTGCTTCCATTGCACGCTGGGTTTGTTTGTCTTCAAGTGCGCCGAAACCTGCACTTGAGTAACTTCCTGTGACCTGTACACGGCCCAGGTCGGCAAGGTCCACGGCCAGCCTGGCTGTAGTGGCCCAGCCACCCTGCTTATTGAAGCCGGTAAGCCGCAGTTCATCGACCCAGATCTCTGCACATTTCGCCTGGCCGTCGTCATCCTTATTCTGACCACCTTTCTTTGGATTGCGTACACCGATCATAATGGATTTGACATCGCTGATAGTGGGAGAACCCACTATGGTTATCTTGTTTGCCCCGTCCATTTCCGAATAAGGATAAGCCAGGCTGGTATTCACCCCCTGATGCGCCATCACAACGTAACGGTTATATTTCACCTGTACCAGCCTGTTCAGGTCGATGTTGAAGGCATTGGCATCAGGCCAGATAGCATCAGGGTTATTGGCGCTGGTTCCCCAAGGCGTAAAATGGAGAGGGATCTCATACTCATAATAGTTTTCGGTGAAGTCAGAGCCTATCCTGATGAAAACAGTAAGGTCGCCCGTCTTAACATCCTGGCTTTCGATGGATTTCTCAGCATGGACGTACATGTTCAGGAACTTGAACTGGCGGAAGTCAAA
>Ga0182027_10011177_pt1 | contig 12716 bp, 12 predicted proteins | sample 712E1DmetaG_FD_121300 | JGI IMG/M metagenome (GOLD analysis project Ga0182027, IMG submission 121300) | Permafrost microbial communities from Stordalen Mire, Sweden - 712E1D metaG (Illumina Assembly) | ecosystem: Environmental > Terrestrial > Soil > Wetlands > Permafrost | place: Sweden...
AATTTCGCTGGCGATGATCGGGATGCAATGGATTTTCCCAAATATTATCCTTTCCGGTTCCGCGGCTACATCAGCGCTCCTGATTGTTTACCTGTATCTTCAAAACAAGCAAATCGTCCTTGACGATCTGACCGGATTCCAAAACCGGAAAACCTTTTCGAAAGTGCTTATACTCAATGTGAAACGAAAATGGGATATGGATATTATCCTGATCAGTCTGGATGATTTCAAAGTGTTCAATGACAGATTCGGGCAATTGAATGGTGACAATTTCCTGAAGGCTATCAGCAAATACCTGACGAAAATTGTACCGATCAAGTCCATCTTCCGGTTCAGTGGTGATGAGTTCATAATCATCCTGGACGAGGGCATTCACATTACGGTAGCTGATGTGGTTGAAACCATCAGGAAAAGATTCGGTGATCAATGGGACTTCGGCACTTTCCGAGTCAAGTTTGAGGTTAGTATTGCCGTTGTCAGGTTTCCCTATCATGCCGATACGGTGGAGGCTATTATCGCACTCCTGGAATATTGCATTGGCCTGTCCAAGATGACCGGAAAGGGGAAAACCATTTTTTCCGACGCTGGGACAAGGGACAAGATGAGAAGGGAAAGTCAGATCATCGACCGGATAAAGCAGGGATTGGCCCAGGACATCTTCGAAGTGTATTACCAGCCCATCTATTCTGTAAAAGAAGAACGTTTCACGACGGCAGAAGCCTTGCTCCGTCTTTCAGACAGTGAGCTGGGCGCCATATCTCCTGCTGAATTCATTCCAATTGCGGAGAAAACGGGCCTCATTATAGACATCGGCCTCATGGTTCTGGACAAGGTGTGCAGGTTCATCAGGGAACTGGACGATGAGGGAGTGGAAATCGATGCGATCTCCGTCAATCTTTCCACTATGCAATTGCATTCGGAAGAATTAACGGACAATCTTCTGGAAATCATCAACAGGAACCGGATACCTCCATGGAAATTATGCATGGATATTACTGAAAGCGTTTTTATAGAGAAAATCGAACACATGAGCAACATGATGTGGAAACTCAACGAATATGGAATCCGGTTTTATCTGGATGACTTTGGAACCGGTTATTCCAATATCGCCAACATAATAGATCTGCCATTTGAATTCATCAAGATCGACAAGAGTATTCTGTATGAATCCGTTGTCAGTAAAAAATGTTTCAGTGTTATGAACGGACTTTCCAGGATATTTTCAGAAGCCGGTATGAAAGTTGTAGTAGAGGGAGTGGAAACTTTGGAACACAGGGAACTGGCTGAACAGATCAATGCAGATTATATGCAGGGATTTTTATTTGCACGTCCCATGCCTGCCGCTGAGGCCATCCGGTATCTGGGGAAGAACCTTCCGCTTGAAAACCAATCCATAACTGAGATAGTCAGACTGATATAATACTATTGTTAAGTTTAAAGTAAATGTAACAATCATTTAAAAAGTGTAGTTTGGACTATCTTTATAATGGTCTGATCCCAAATTTATGTCCAAAATCGATGTTAGCATATTGACGTATTTACATGGATGTCCGTGACTGCCTGATCACATTTTATGGCTTCGGCAGGACTTGTGTCAAGGGTGACTTCATGTCACTTGCGCAGCCATTGATACTCCATGGATATCGAGATAGTGGTTCGTTAAAGGATTGAAGCCACAGGTAGAATGATTGTAGAACAATTTGCAAAGAGAAAAGGGTGGAAGGTCACTGCTGTGGAAAATGGAAAGGAAGCTGTCGAAGCTTTTCAAAGAATGAGTTTTGATGCAATTCTTATGGATGTTCAGATGCCTGTTATGGATGGTTATACAGCAAGAGGAATCATTCGACAGATTGAGACGCTGACAAATAGACATACACCTATTATCGCCGTGACTGCCAATGTATTAAAGGAAGACAGGGAAAAGTGTTTGGAAGCTGGAATGGATGATTCCATATCAAAGCCGGTTGAAGTAAATGAGTTTTATGAAATGGTTGAGAAATGGACAAAATGCAAGAATCTATTTTGATAAATCAGATTTCTTTTCTTGTGTAGATCAGGTTCGCGATCAGCGCGGAAACCGCCAGCAAGATCAATCCGATCAGAATGCCAAATATGGGGATCAGGACTTGATTATCAGTGAAAAACCGCATAACTTGGCCTAAATTGCTGATGAAATTCGTTTTTTTCGTCAGGACCAAGATCAACACCGCGATTACGTACATCGGCAACATCGTAAAGATATAGGCTTTTGCAAAGGAGAACTTAAGGTAGATCGGGTAGGAGATGCCCACGGCGAAGCTGAAATAGATAAACGCCAACATGAGCGTGGCCCAGAAGGTGAACGGATCCAAACTTGCGTTCATGATTCGCGACATTACGAAGCCCAGGATCCCGGAGATCACGGCGTACACCGCGCCGATGATCAGCGCGTACAAATAACGGCCTATAATCATCTCGGACTTTTTAAGCGGCAGAATACCGTAGAGCTTGTCGCTGTGGCTTTTCTCATGCGTAGAGAAAATCGTCCCGCTTGAGGTTACGGCAAATACCATCGTAAATATCATTGTATAGATCGGCCCTTTTGATAACGCGCCGATCACAACCGCGAAGAGCAGTAAGAAGAAGGTCAATCTTAAAGTCGATTTGCCCGCGTAAAAGTCGAGCTTTGTTGCGTTTATGGTTCTATTCATGAGTTGTTCCTCCTTTGCTGATGTAAACCAGAATTTTATCAATATCCGGTTGTTCCGTCACTATACTGTTTGGCAGCCCTTTAAGCTCCGACGCCGGCAGCATCCCGGTGAAACCCGCGGATGTAACTGATAAGCCGATGATTTTCTTTTTAATGTCATCGGTCAAATCGGTTTTGCTTCCCTTGACGATACAGAAATGCTCAAGTAAACCATCCTTCGTGCCGGTATAGAAAATCCTGCCGTGGTCGATCAGCGTGATGAAATCCGCGATACGCTCCAGATCGGACGTGATATGTGTCGAGAAAAATACGCTCTTTTCCCCGTCCGCGATATACCCCCGCAAAATATCAAGAAGCTCATCGCGGGCTACAGGATCAACGCCGCTCGTAGGCTCGTCCAGAATCAGCAGCTCCGCGCCGTGGGACATCGCCACCGCCAGCATCAGCTTCAGCTTCATGCCGCGCGACAGTTCTTTCACCTGCTTTCCGGGTGGCAGTTCAAATCTTTTGATGTATTCGCCGTATAACTTGCTGTCCCATCCGCTGTAAAAGCCCCGGATGGCTTTCTCCACTTCTCTCACGCGCCATGTGTCCACAAAGAAAATCTCGTCGAACACGACGGCCAGTTCCTGCTTGACCGCGAGCTCATCACGTACATTGTCCAACCCGAAGATTTTGATCTCACCGCCATCCCTCACAGCCATGTTCAGGATACACCGGATGGTAGTCGTTTTGCCCGCGCCGTTTTGTCCGACAAAGCCCATAATGCAACCGGCAGGCAATGAAAAGGACACGGCATCCAGCATAAAATCGCTGTAGGTTTTATGGAGATTCTGTACTTCCAAAGCATTACTCATATCGGCTTCCCTCCAATGTAAATTCAAATAGTTTCTGTAATTCTTCATGCGGCAGCTTCGCAATCCGAGCGGCGTTTATCGCGGCATTGAAGCCGTCCTCAATTTTGCGGAGAAGCTGCTCGCGTATCAGGTCGCTGTCTTTCGGGGCAACATAACACCCCTTGCCTTGTACATTGAGTATATACCCTTTATTGATAGTTGGCCCGATATCTGCTGAAAATATAACAGACCAGATCCTATTATCGATGGAACGGCTAAAAAAGTATCCCTTCAATCGTGAATTCTGGCAAATGCATTGCTATTGTATTTGCAATAACGTACAATAATAGTATAGAAGGAGTGATTGGTAATGGCGAAAACAACAAATATTTATGTAAGGCTTGAACCGGGCCTTAAGGAACAAGCGGAGACTATACTGGAACAGCTGGGTATTCCTGTATCTAATGCAGTAAACATATTTTTGAAACAGGTTGTTATGCAGAGAGGTATTCCTTTTGATGTTAAGCTTCCTGTCACTAAGCCTATTGGAATTTTAGGATTAACTGAATCTGAACTGAATGAGGAATTGGAAAAAGGGTTTGATGAGATCGGAATTAAAGGGATATGCCAGATGTGAAGAAAAACTAAGAACCAGAGATATTTTGAAGCAAAACAGATTAAAAATAAGGCGGAAGAAGGTAAGATTAAATATGGATAAATTGCAAGGGCATCCTGTTAATGATTCAGCAAAAATAAGCAAAGAAAAGCTTATGTTCCGACCATTTACGGAAGATACAAAGATATTGATCGTAATGTATATGAATGAAGGTCGGCACACATTGTGGCAGATAGCCCAGGAATTAAATCGTGACATGAACGACATGGAGGATAAGATCAAAGCAATGTTGTTAGGCGACGAGTTTCACAAGATTCATTTAGATTTAATGGAATATGACGGAGGTTATGCCAAAAAAAAGCGGGTGACGGGTGGCGATTGGTCTTAATATCTAATTTAAGGAGATGGTATTATGAATTATAAAGTTGTCTATTTTACAAGAACTGGTACAAGCAAGAGAGTGGCAGAAAAGATAGCAGCTAAATTTTCTTTGAATGCCATACAAATCACAGATAATGTGAATTGGAAGGGGATTTTCGGATTTCTTAAAGCTGGATATTATGCTTCAACAAATAAGAAAGTAGATATCAAAATACATGATAATATAGATGATGCTGATGAAATCATTGTGGTTACTCCATTATGGGCTGGCAGAATTACGCCGGCTATAAACACTTTTTTAAAAACCAAAAATTTAGAAAAGATACATTTGATTGTAACATCTGATGGCAGTAAAATAAAGAACCGTTCAGGGTTTAAATCAGTTAGTGATATTGTCAAGAATGAAAGCAATGAAGAAGTTATTATAAATAATTTTGCTAATAGCCTGTTAAAGTAAATATTAAAATTGGTCTTAACGTCTACATAAAAACTTAAGTATAATTTTATGAGTAAATTTTTGTGCCAATGAACAAGGTGGCCTATTTTTTTAATCAGTATATAGCAGTATTTTTGCTGATTTTAGCAGGATCTGTTTTAGAATAATTTTTAGTGGTAAATTCCCAATAACTGATCAGAAATCGATCATAGGAGGTGTCAATTATATGAAAACACGTAAAATGTTTATTGTTTTGCTGATCGCAACTATCATCAGCATATTTGCATTGAGCGGCTGCGCAGGCACAACCGGAGCACAGGGGCCTGCCGGCGCAAGCGTGACAAGCGCGACAGTCGATAGTTCCGGTCATCTTGTCCTGAAGCTTACTGACGGGCAGACTATCGACGCAGGCATTGTCATCGGTCCCAAGGGGTCAGCAGGACCTACCGGTTCTATGAGCACCTTCGCCAGCGTCGTCCCTCTTGTCGAACCTACAATTGTCAGGGTTGATGCCACTGTTGGAAAAAGTCTGGGATCAGGTTCAGGCACCATCATAGACAAACGCGGTTACATAATAACCAATGCGCATGTTATCAATGGCGCACAGAGTATCAATGTTACACTCAAGGATGGAACGGTCTTCCCGGCTACAGTCATCGGGTCTGATACAAAACAGGATTTGGCCGTCATCAAACTAACGACTGCCCGAACCGATTTTCCCATAATGCCTTTAGGCACAGCAGATGATATATTGATCGGAGATACCGTTATGGCGGGGGGATTCCCCGGAGGCGAAAACCTGCCGGGCCCAGCGACATTTACATCAGGAGTTGTTTCTGCAATGCGCACATACTCCGGAACAAGCTATATTCAGACAGATACACCGATCAATCCGGGAAACAGCGGCGGATGTCTGTTCACACAGAGCGGCAAAATGATAGGTGTTACTTCCGCCGGGATCATGCCGACTAACCTGGATATTGAAGACATCAATCTTGCCATACCGATAAATCAGGTCAGTGCCTTTATTACTCAATATGTAAAGTAGGGAGGTGAAGAAAAACGGGTTTTCTTGAAGATATCAAAGAACGCGCGAAAATTCAAAAAAAGACAATCGTGCTTCCCGAGAGTTCAGATCCCAGGATAATTGAAGCAGCTTCTGTAATTCTTAAGGAGAATATTGCAGATGTGGTATTAATAGGCAAGGCTGACGAAATCAACAAACTTGCCATGGGGTCAGACATTTCTGCTGCAAGGATCGAAGATCCTGCTTCTTCATCGTTCTTTGAGGATTATGTCAGCACTTATTATGAACTGCGGAAGGCCAAGGGTATAACAATCGAACAATCCAGGCAGATCATGTCCGACCAAATGCATTTTGCCGCTATGATGGTTAAAAGAGGCAATGCCGATGGTTTGGTGGGCGGGGCAGTCTATGGTACCGCCAATACCGTGCGCCCTGTTTTCCAGATCCTTAAAACAGCCCCGGGGATCAATAAGGCATCGAGTTTTTTTGTCATTGTTGTACCTGATACGAATTACGGTTCCAACGGTATTTTTATTTATGCGGATTGCAGTATTATCGAGGATCCTACTGCCGAAGAGCTTGCCGATATTGCCCTGTCATCGGCGGAGTCGTTCAGGTCTCTAATATGTACTGAGCCAAAGATAGCCATGCTTTCTTACTCCACTTATGGCAGCGCGAAGAGTGATTTGACCGCGAAAGTCATGAATGCGACGAAGATCGCGCAGCAGAAATCACCAGGGACTGTTATCGACGGCGAACTTCAGGCGGATGCTGCTATAGTTGCTTCGGTTTCCGCAGTTAAGGCGCCCGGCAGCCCTGTCGCCGGAAAGGCAAATGTGCTGATATTTCCGGACATCAATAGCGGCAATATTGCATATAAACTGACACAAAGGCTGGCAAAAGCCGAAGCATACGGTCCGATCATGCAAGGAGTCGCAAAACCTGCAAATATACTTTCAAGAGGCTGTTCGGCCGAGGATATCGTTGGCGTCGCTGCAATTACCTGTATACAGTCTCAGCGGCAGACACAAGTCAGAACTCCCTCAAGAAAGTATGACCGCCTGATTAAATAACTATATATAGGGTATTAAAATAATGACTTAAGGAAACCTTGTTAATAAGGAAAGAGGCGGTTGATATATTTAAGAATATAAGTAAGGTCAGCGTTTTGTTCATCATGATCATTTTGATAATGTCCGCCTGCAGCAGTGCGAGAACCGGAAGCACCACTGTAAGCAGCCTGCCGGATACAGAGGTCAGCAGCTATAATGGACAAAAACTTTCGCCTATTTCAGATCTTTTAGATGTCTCCATCTCAGGGCCTCAAAAAATCGATATCAATACATACAAATTAAAGATCGACGGTTTAGTTGAAACACCGACCGATTTTACATATGATCAGGTGTTATCCAATACCAAATATTCAAAAGTGGTGACGATAAATTGTGTAGAAGGCTGGAGCGCCAAAATACTTTGGGAGGGGATATTACTTAAGGATCTGTTTGACAAGGTCAAAGTAAAAGATACAGCAAACACTGTAATTTTTTATTGTGTTGACGGATTTACCACTTCACTGCCGCTGAAGACGATACTGGACGGCAGTATCATGATCGCTTATAAAATAAACGGCGAGATACTTCCGGCTCAGGATGGCTATCCCTTCATGCTCGTGGCGGAAAATAAACTTGGGTATAAATGGGCCAAGTGGATCGTGCGTATCGAATTATCAGACAAATCAGGCTATACGGGTTACTGGGAAAGCAGAGGCTATAGCAACGATGCCAATGTCACGAATTAAAAGTTTACTAAATATGAATAAAAGAATAGTTATTTTGTTAGCGGCGAAATGGAGGTTATATGAAAATTCTTTACAGTACATCGGCTATATCAACCGGAGGGCGTGATGGTAAGGTTATAGTTGAAAACAGTCCTCTTGAATTTGAAATGGCGCTTCCTGCAGAGCTTGGTGGTGTAAAAAAGAATGGTGCAAACCCAGAACAGTTATTTGCAGCGGGTTATGCTGCTTGTTTCGGCAGCGCAATGCAACATGTGTTAAGAGCAAAGAAGATGTCCATTCAAGCGCCAACTATTCATACAACCGTTGGGATAGGAAGAAATGATGCCGGTGGGTTTTCTCTTGCGGTCGATATTGTTGCAGTATTTAAAAAAATAGACCAGGACACCGCAGAAATATTAGTAAAAGAGGCGCACCAGGTATGCCCTTATTCAAATGCGACCCGGGGCAACATTGACGTGACTGTTTCGGCTAAGCTTGAATCGTAATATTGGGAAAACATGGGATACAGCAATGAAGGTAATGGCAAAAATTGACCGGATATCGGCTTGGCTTTTGTTGTTTTTTTTCCTTTCGTATATCATAACCGGGCTTGATACTGTAAAAAGAGTGCTGACACCGCAAATATCATCGCTTATTCATATGAGATGGCTTATTTTACCGACACTTGCGGTATTTGCATTCCATTCATCATTTGCTGTGCACCTCGCTTTAAAAAGGTGGAGGTTCTGGAATAGAATTACACAGGTTTTACTTTCTTTATATATTGCCGGCATTTGTATCCTCGCAGTTTTGTTTTACATTCTGTAGCATTATAAATTCTTGTTTATAGCATTGGTTAAAGTGTAATTGACTTTAGTTGTTTTGGCAAATATAATGATAATAAATTCAATATAAGTATTCAAAAGCTATGACTGAGAAGAAGTAGGAATAAGAATTCCTTAAAGAGAGTTCCCGGTTGGTGAAAGGGGCAAGGAAGAATATTCTGAATACATCTCAAGAGCTGCTCACCAAAAGGGTTTGGCCCAAGTAGGCTGATGCCGGGAGCTTGCACCCGTTACAGTGCTAAAGTATATACATTTAATGTATCGTACTTGATAAGGTTGGTGTCATGAGACACTGATAAATTGAGGTGGTAACGCGGGATTAATGCTCTCGTCCTCTGAGTAATATCAGAGAACGGGAGTTTTTTATTTATTACGAAAAGGAGGCGTTTTAAATGCAACCAGTTGAAGAGCAAATCAGGATCATTGCAAAAGGTGCATCTGAAATCATCAGTATGAATGACTTGAGGTCAAAGTTGGAGAAATCACAGGAAACAGGCGTTCCACTAATAATGAAACTTGGACTTGACCCTACGGCGCCTGATATTCACCTTGGCCATGCAGTAGTCCTGCGCAAAATAAAACAATTTCAGGATTTAGGCCATAAGGCTGTCATTATTATCGGGGACTTTACCGGAATGATCGGCGATCCTACCGGGAAATCAAAGATGAGGAAGCAACTCACCCGCAAAGAAGTCATAAAGAACGCCAGAACATATGAAACACAGATCTTTAAAATACTTGACAGAGAAAAAACTGAAATCAGATTCAATAGTGAATGGTTATCCAAACTTGATTTTACGGATGTCATTCTCCTGGCTTCTAAATGCACTGTCGCAAGGATGCTTGAAAGGGATGATTTCCAGAAAAGGTTTCAGGAGCATGAAAGTATAGGAGTACATGAATTCTTTTACCCTTTGATGCAGGGATATGATTCGATTGAGTTAAAAGCGGATATCGAACTTGGAGGCAATGACCAGAGATTCAATATCCTGATGGGAAGAAATCTACAAAAAGATTATGGCCAGGAAAGCCAGGTCGCCTTATTTATGCCGATTCTTGAGGGTATGGACGGGATTGAAAAAATGAGTAAAAGCTTAGGTAACTATATTGGTATAAATGAAGAACCGAATGATATTTATGGAAAAGTCATGTCAATTCCGGATAACCTAATAGCAAGATACTTTGAGCTTGCAACGGATATTCATCCGGATGAATTGACTGTGATAAAAAAGGAACTTACCTCGGGCAATGTCAACCCACGGGATTTTAAGATGAGACTTGCCATGGAAATTACTGCTTTATATTATGGACACGAAAAGGCTGTTTTAGCAGAAGAACATTTCAAGTTGGTATTCCAGAGACGTGAAATGCCGGATAATATCCCCGAGTATGAGATCCCTGCGGACATATCTGACAGTGACGGTATAGATATAGTAAAACTACTGGTATCTGCAGGTTTTTGCTCCAGCAACAGTGAAGCCAGAAGGCTGATTTCACAAGGGGCTGTCAAAGTGAACGGCAATAGGATAGACACCTTTAAAACAGCAGATCTTTGTGATGGTGATATTATTCAGGCAGGAAAGATGAAGTTTATAAGGATCAAATTTTAAATAATCCGGATGGTTAATATAAGAAGGCGCCCCGTATACGGAGCGCCTTCTATAGATTGATTGCCTTGTCAGATCAATGCGCTTTGATCGTGACATTCCAGAAGAACACATTGCCAAGCGGGGAGAAGCATGCGCCATCAACATACGGCTTGAGCATGAAGTTGTTTGTATAGTAATAAAGAGGGATTGCCGGCATGTCGGAAGTTTCTATCTTTTCTGAGTCATGAAGCAGTTGAGACCTTAAAGTCATGTCCTGTGTGGTTTCAGCCTGATTCACCTTGGTATCGTAATCCGTGTTTGACCAGCCGGTGTGGTTGTTGCCGTTGCCGGTCTTGAACAGGTCTAACATGCTTGTCGCATCGTTCCAGTCGCTTATCCAGCCGTCGCGGGCGATCATGTGCTTGAGCTGCATACGGTAGGAGTTGAAGACTGTTCCTTCGACAGCTACTATATCGACCTGTATGCCCAGATTCGTCTTCCACATATTAGCTATGGCTTCGGCGATGGTTTTATGGCCGACATTGTTGTTGTTGTAGGAAAGCTCGATCTTCGGCAGACCCTTGCCGTCCGGATACCCGGCATCGGAGAGCAGTTGCTTGGCAGCTGCCACCGCCTTTGTCATATCGCTCTCAAGCATAGCGTCCGTGCCATTGGCGCGGAATGTCTTGCCATTCGGGTTGGTATCCACGATGCCTTCAGGAACGATCGCATAGGCAGGGATCTGATTCTGTTTGGTGACCTGCGTTACGATATAATTCCTGTCAATGGCCAATGCCAATGCCTGTCTTACTTTGGCATTATCCAATGGAGCCTTGGTCACATTCAGATCAAAGTAGTATGTGCCAAGCAGCGGGCTTCTGATATAGTCGGGAGACTTGAGGGCCGTGTCCATCTCACCCAGTGGAATACTCTGGATGAAGGATACCTGATCAGTCTGGTATGCGGCATATGCTGCATCCTCATCCTTGAGGAGTTTGAAATCGATCGTGTCAACCTTCGTGCTGTTCTTGTCCCAATATTTGGTGTTCTTCTGACAAACGATGTCTTCATTGGGTTTTCTTTCGGACATCGCATAACGGCCGTTGGTAATGTATGTTGTCGGATCGGCCGTCCATTTGGCGCCGTACTTCTCTATAATATCCTGACGGACAGGCACCATTGTACCGAAGGCCAGAATGTCGTCGAAGAAGGAGCAGGGAGCAGCAAGCTCAAATGTAAGGGTCTTGTCGTCCACAGCTTTGACTTGCATCAGATCCTTGTCTGCCTGCAGTTGGTCAGGCGTCAGCGTGACTTTGCCGTCAATTGACTTCTGGACGGCTTGAAACGCATCTTCGCCGCCCTTGAAGAAATCTGCCATTTCTTCGCCGTAGGCTGTAGCCAATGATGCGTCGGCGTGGCGCTTCCACGCATATTCATAGTCATGTGCAGTAACCTTCTTGCCGTCGCTCCAATAGATATCGTCGCGCAATGTGACTGTGGCTTTTGTTTTGGTGGAATCCCATTTTATGGTCTTGGCATCGCCAAGTTCCGGCTTGCTGCCGGGAACCGTGGCATCCCATCTTTCCAAGCCGTCGAACATGTGGTAGACGAGCGTGAATTCATAGGACCAGGCTATCATGGCCGGGTCAATGGATTCCGGCTCCGTTGCCGCCCATACATTCAGCGTGGACGGTGTGGCTGCTTTGGGCGTGCATGCGACCATTCCGATCAGCATCATCAGAGCCACAATGATTATCAATGTCTTTTTCATGACTTTTCTCCCCCCTGTTTTTGATATATTCGCAGATCACTCTGTGAATCTTTAATTTGGTTATATCCAAAACGATTGCAGACAGTGCAACCGTCAAACCAAATAACTAAATCGATATCCGACGTTTCATGCTCTATCCGGAAAATGGCATGCAACCAGATGTCCGGGCTCCAGTTCGCGGAGCATGGGGCACTCCAGGGTGCAGATATCCTGCGCCTTGAAACATCGTGTATTGAAGCGGCATCCTTTGGGCGGATTTATCGGGCTTGGCACATCACCCTGCAAGATGATCCTCTTCTTGGATGTGCTGATTTCGGGATCGGGTACCGGAATGGCGGAAAGCAGTGCCTGGGTATAGGGATGCAGCGGGTTTTTATGCAGCCCTGCGCTTGTGTAAAGCTCCACCAGCTTTCCAAGGTACATCACGCCTATGCGTGCCGAGATATGCTTGACGATCGCCAGATCATGCGCGATGAACAGGTAGGTCAAGCCAAATTCCTTTTGCAGTCCGATCAGGATGTTTATGATCTGCGCCTGAATGGAAACATCCAGCGCAGATACAGGTTCGTCGCAGACGATGAAGTCCGGACGCAAGGAGATCGCCCTGGCAATGCCGATGCGCTGCCGTTGTCCGCCCGAGAATTCATGAGGATACCTGTTCGCATGTTCGTTGGAGAGACCTACAATGCTCAGCATCTCAAAGATCCTGTTATTCCGGTCCTTCTTATTTTTGAAAGTATTGTTTATGT
>Ga0182027_10011178_pt1 | contig 12716 bp, 10 predicted proteins | sample 712E1DmetaG_FD_121300 | JGI IMG/M metagenome (GOLD analysis project Ga0182027, IMG submission 121300) | Permafrost microbial communities from Stordalen Mire, Sweden - 712E1D metaG (Illumina Assembly) | ecosystem: Environmental > Terrestrial > Soil > Wetlands > Permafrost | place: Sweden...
AGCATGAGGTTATCTTCTTCCGCGACTTCATCCCTCCCCGGCGGCCCAAAGTCTTCAACCACGCTGAAAATGTCGGGCTCAAAAAGGTCTTCCGTAGGATCATCCGGAGTGCTGAAGATGCGCGGCGCTGCGGGGCGCGGCGGTTGCGCCTTTCTTCCAAATTTCTTTTCGTAGAGCTCACGAATCCAGACTGCAACCGGCGCCTTCCACCGCTGCTTCGGATTCGGAATATTTTTGATCAGGCCGCGCGGGCCCATTCCCAACTCGCGGGCCATACAGATTTCGTCGTCAGAAAGCCGGCAACGCTGCTTCGCCGCTTTCCATTCTTCCTCATGCTTCATGCCCCTTCCCTCTTAATTGATTTTCAACGTATCAACCGCTCCCGGCCACGTCCAGCCATACGCACCGCCGGGACCAAGGGACTTAGTCAGTTGATCCACTCTCCATCCACCATTCCTTCTTCGGCGTCTGCCTCGCCTGTTAGTGCTTGCGCCGTGGCAATGGCTTCGTGGGCCGCCTCCACAATATCTTCATCGCGAGAGACAACGAAGTCGACGAGGATTTCTTGCGCCTCCTGCGGACAGATGTTGGCGGCCGCTTCGATGGTGGCAAGCAGCAAGAGCTTCGAAGTTGAAGGGTCATGGAGAAGTGCGACGATGCGCGGCCAGGCAGCATCGAGTTCCCCGTTGGCCGCCGCGGTGACAGCCTGGTAGCAAATCTCCGGGTCAGCGCTGTTCAATGCCTCCAATATCTGATCCTCAAATCCCCGGATATAGCTCATGGCAAATACCGCTGTCATCTTCCAATCTCTGTCCGCACCGGAGTACGCGCGGCTAATCGCGCCGGTATGCCAATCCTGGGGGGCGCGCACCGCCGACTCAAGAATTCGCCGCCGCACTTCCTTGGGAGTGCTCTCATCAAGGTACTGTTTATGGAGCAAATCCTGAACGTGATGAAACGTGGGCTCCGTGATGGGTACATCTTCTATGTCCTCGAACCCATCCTGGTCGGCTAATTCAAGGACCGGCCCAAGACTGAGCGCCGCCTTCGCCCGTAATTCATCGGACTCATCACCAGTGCCCACAATCGCCACCAGGACGTTTGCCAATTCGTCGTTCATAGCGGTTATATTGCCAGCCAGGTCGGCAGCGATCAGGCGGTCGGCTTCGCTGGCGGGCTTTTCCACCAGAGTTTCCAGCAAGAGTTCGCTGGCATCTTCCGGCCAATCCCATGGATCGGTATTGAGCAGAATGTTAAGGTCCATAGAGTCCCCCCCGAGCTTCCGTTCCAAGGCTCACTTTTTGCTGCCGCTATTATCTTCCTAAATTCGAGGCGTATCCCCACATTTTGGCAGGCAGATGAAAAAGGGTGTATCGGCGGCTTTATGCCGCCATCGTATGTTGAAATCACAGTGTAAATAGCGCGGTAACGGGCTCACCCAAGCTTCTTGTGCAGATCCGCCACCAGCTTCTCGGCGCGCGCGATCTGGCGCTCCACCTGTTTGGGAGCCGTGCCTCCGGTCACATCGCGGCGGGCCACGGAGCGCTCCATGGATATGGCCACATCGTGCAGGTCCGAGTCCCAGCCCGGCACGAATTGTACGGCTTCCTCCGCCGACAAATTCTGGAACGTCTTGCCCTCTCCCGCGCAATGGCGAACCAGCTTCCCCACCTGCTCATGGGCATCGGCAAACGGAATACCTCGCCGCACCAATTCATCAGCAAGGTCGGTGGCGGTCAGAAATCCAAGCTTTGTCATGGCCTTCATGCGCTCCGGACGAATGCGCAACGTGGCGGCCACGCGCGCGGCGATTTCAAGCGCACCCATGGTGGTGTCCACTCCGGAAAACATCGCAACTTTGTCTTCCTGAAGGTCGCGATCATAGGCAAGCGGCAGCCCTTTCATCACTGCCAGCATGGACATGAGCTTTCCCAGCAGGATGCCCGACCTGCCGCGAATCAACTCCAGTGAATCAGGGTTCTTCTTTTGTGGCATCAAACTGCTGCCCGTGGAATAGGCGTCGGCCAGCTCCACGTAGCCAAATCCCGGCGAGGAATAGATGATTAAATCCTCTGCCCAGCGGCTCAAGTGAAGCATGGAGAGCGCACAGGCAAAAAGCAATTCCGCCGCGGGATCGCGGTCAGAAGTTACGTCCACGCTGTTGCGGGCAACGCGCGCGAACCCCAACTGCTTTGCCAGTCGCTCCCGATCAATCGCAAAGGTCGTCCCTGCCAGCGCCCCCGCGCCCATGGGAAGTTCATCGGCGCGGACACGGCAGTCGCGCAGACGGCTGCCGTCCCGGCAAAACATTTCGAAATACGCCAGCAGGTAGTGCGCGAAGAGGATGGGCTGCGCGGGTTGAAGGTGCGTATATCCCGGCAGGATCACCTGCGAGTGCCGCCGCGCCTGGCTGACCAGCGCGGCCAGCAGGCCGGCGAGGCGGCGCTCAAGATCGAGCGTTGCGTCCTTCACGTACAGGCGCATCTCCGTCGCCACCAGGTCATTGCGGCTGCGGCCGGTGCGCAGCTTGCGCGCCACATCTCCCGAGATATTCTCGAGTTGACCCTCCACCCAGGTGTGGACGTCTTCGGCCGTCTGTCCCTGCGCCCAGCTCGCATCACGCTGTACTTTGCGGCGCAAGGCTTCCAGGCCGGCCGCAAGTTGCCCTGCTTCGCGCGGCTTCAGGACGCGTGCCTCCGTCAAGGCTTTCACGTAGGCAAGGTTGACGCGCAGATCATACAGAACGAAACGTTGATCGAGAGAAAAGGACTCGGAAAACTTTTCGAACTGTGGGTCGCGCCGGCCGCTAAACCGTCCGCCCCAGAGCTTCATCCCTTCTTCCTTCCCGCTGGCTTCGCCTCGCGCTTCTTTTTCAGAGCGGCCTCAATCCGCAGAGGCAGCCCCAGGATATTGATGAATCCTTCGGCGTCCTTTTGATCGTAATCCGACCCCATCACAAAACTGCCAATGCTGGTGTCATAGAGAGAATTCGCCGACTGCCGGTCAAGCACGCGGATGTGGCCGCGGTAAAGACCCAGGGTCACCTTCCCCGTCACATTGCGCTGCGTGCTTTCCACAAAGCTGTCAAGCGCTTCGCGCAGCGGCGTGAACCACTGCCCGTAATAGACCAGTTCGGCATAGCGCAACGCCACGTGCTGCTTGTAGTGCAGGGTTTCCCGGTCAAGGCACAGTGCTTCCAGTTCATGGTGGGCAGCGTAAATCAGCGTGCCACCCGGGGTTTCATAGGCGCCGTGCGATTTCATTCCCACCAGCCGGTTTTCCACCAGGTCGGTGCGGCCCACGCCGTATTGACCGCCAATCTGATTCAAGGTCTCCACCACTTTTACCGGGCCCAGGCGCTTGCCATTTACCGCAACCGGCACGCCGGCTTCAAAGGCTATGACCACGGTCCCTTCCTGGGCTGGAGCGTTTTGAGGATTGGTAGTCAGCTTCCATGCATCCTCCGGCGGCTCGCCCAGCTTGGTTTCCAGCGGCCCGCCCTCGTGGCTGATGTGCCACAGATTTTGGTCGCGGCTATAAAGATCCTTCTTGGTGACGGGCACCGGGATGGAGTGAGTCTCCGCATACTGCAACGCGTCTTCGCGCGATTTGATGGACCATTCGCGCCAGGGGGCAATGACGTGCAGGTGGGGCGCGAGCGCCTTGAAGGTCAGCTCAAACCGTACCTGGTCATTCCCTTTCCCCGTGCAACCGTGCGCCAGGGCGTCTGCCCCTTGTTCCAGGGCTACTCTCACCTGGGCTTTGGCAATCACCGGCCGGGCAAGAGATGTTCCCAGCAGATACTTGCCTTCGTAGACCGTACCCGCTTTGACGGCTTTCCACAGATAGCCGGTCACAAACTCCTCGCGGAGGTCCTCAACAAAAACCTTGGTCGCGCCGCTGGCCAGAGCCTTCCGGCGGACGGCGGCGTAGTCGTCGCCTTGGCCAACGTTCCCGACCATGGCAATGACTTCGCAACCGTAATTTTCGCGCAGCCAGGGAATAATGATGGAAGTATCAAGGCCTCCCGAATAGGCCAGTACCACACGTTTGATTGGAGTTGGAGTTTTAGACATGGATTGAATTTCGATTTCCTTTCTGATGGGGATCATTCCGGTCGGCCTGGGGAACTTCTTCGCCACGCCCCGGATTAGAAGGGTAGCACGAACCTGTTTCATGGGTTCGCGGCTCTTCCTTGCCCATCGGGGACGACCCGCGGACCGGCAAAACGGGCCCGCGCTACACCTACTGTCATGCCGCAACAAGCGCCAAAATTCTCTTTCGAATCATTCCCGCCTGGCGCGAACTGGAAGTGGCAATAAAAATGGTATCGTCACCGGCCAAAGTCCCAACCACCTCTTGCCAGGGGTTGGCGTCCAGCGCCACGGCCACGGAGTGAGCATTTCCCGGCCGGGTTTTCAGGATCAGCAGATTCCCCGCCTGGCGCGCGTCCGTCATGAATTCCTTGAGCACCACCGCCAGGGTCGGCTGCAGAGCCGCCATCGGTTTGGCCCCCGCATCCGGGAGGCGGTAACCCGAGCGGGTCTTTACCAAGCCGAGTTCCTCAATATCACGCGAGACCGTGGCCTGGGTCACATGGATACCCCGGCGCACCAACTTCCGGCGAAGGTCCTCCTGCGTTTCGACCTCTTCACTCCGCAGGAGGTCTACGATCTGCGTACGTCGATAGACCTTGTCCATGCAATTTTATGCAACCAATTTATAAATATACCACAGGGCGGCCGGACACAACAAGGCGGGCAAAACCGGAAAAGGACTTCCGGCACGTCCCGCCTCCACCGATGCCCGGTCCGCCTCGGGGCAAGATCCATCCGAGGCGTCCACTTGGTTTTTCGCCTTGACCCTCATGTTCAATAACTACCTTTGTTATCATCAACATCGCGAGAGAAAGTTATATGTTGCTTGTTTTTATCAACATCGCGAGAGACATGAAAAATGACATTTTTTCTACACGTGTTTTCAATAACATCGCGAGATTAACCTTCATTTTTAGTCCCCCTTTTTTTTGGCGCCACCAGCCGCCGGAATGAATTAAAAGGCTTATTTTTCAATAATATACATTTCCAGGAGGTCTCCTCGTCCCGCCAATAACTCACTCATTTTCTATAACATCACCAGAAGATGGATATTGGGAGGGCTGAACGGGGGCTCAGCCCGGGCCAATCTCCCCGCCGGCGCTGCTTCCACGTGGCCCCATCCCCCGCGCGGACCTCAAGGGCTTGTATCGCACAGCTATTCATCTTGTCAATGTTTTAGTTAGCCTAGAGGCTACGTGTGCGCCGGCAGGGATGGCGGGGGCGGCTGCCGCGGGACCGGAAGGTCCGGCGCGCGCCACGGCCCGGGAGGGTAAAGCCGGGGGTGCCGTCCTCTATCGTTTTTTATAATGAATGGACGGGCCTCGCCAATTCTCGAAGCAGGGGCACAAGGCCTTGTGCCCCTGCAAGCCTGTCCAAATTGGGTGGAGAGCGTGGAGATGGAAGGGGCTTTGCCCCGTGCTGTCATGAAAATAACTGTGCCAAAGGCATCTTGGAGTGCGGTCGCAGCAGCTACCGCCTTGGAATGCGGTTGCGGCAGCGAGCACAGGGGAATACAGAAGTACCAACGATGACCGGCCTTTCGCGAACTCAGATCAAGTCCATGAAAAGGCGGCAGCTTCGCGGCCGCACTCCAAGGCGCTTCGCGCATTTTCGCCGTCAATGGCGCGCCGCAGGCGCATGGGCGTCTGTGCGGAAAGGCGGTAGCCTTTCCGCACCGCAAGCGGCGGAGCCGCCGGTCAGCACCTGATTCGCAAATCGTAATCTGGACAAGCCTTGTGCCCCTAATACCGCAAGGGCCCTTCGTCGCCCGGGTAAAGAATCAGCGGGGACGGCACTCTAGAAGTGCGGCATTTCCGGCATTCCCATTTTCTGCGGTTCACCCTTGATATGGGAGGTTTCGTTGGTCAAGGTCTTCTTCAAGACCATGGTAACGTCCGGACCCGTCATCTTCGCCATAGCGTAAGGGGTGACCTGGTCCGAAACCCAGAAGTCAACGGGCCCGTTCTGACCCTGCTTGCGATAGTGTTGGCACACGAAGGTGCCCGCGGGGACGGTAATGGTTTCCGTGCCCACCAATTCACCAAAGTCCGCTTTGCCAACGGAACCGGAGGGTTTGGGCTGACCCGCCTTCATCATTCCCATCATCATGCCGCTCATTTCCATCGGGGGGTGTCCGGGTTGCTGCATAATCATGCGCTTAATGCCGGCTTCGGGACCTTCGTTGACCATCAATATTTTGGTGACCATCTCCCCGCCCAACTCGGCGCTTTGCATTCGTGTCTCAATCCAAAGCCCGGAACTGCCGTTTACATCTTCCTTGCCTAGGATCGTCCAGGCAACGTCCATGTCTTTGCCCTTTGCGGTCATCTGATACTCGGCGCCCGAGCCGATTACGGGATTGCTCATACCGGGCATCGGGGGCAACGAGCCCATGCCCATTCCGCCCTTTCCGCCTCTTTGTGCCCAGGCACACGCGGCGACCGCCAATGCCAACGCCAGAAATATGCTTGTTCTCTTTAAAGAACTCATAGGCCGGTACCTCCATTTTTGCTGGCCCACAGGGGATTCCTAATCTCGATGAGGCCAGAAATGTTTAGTGAGAATGCCTGACCAATGGCGACAACTTTTCAGCGCTTCAATAGCATGTAAAGAGCCGGGTCTGGTGCAGAGTATAGCAGAAATCTGGTGCGCAAGTGGGAAGTGCAAATCAGAAAGTTGTAGCCCGAAAATCCCGGAGGGTATTCGTTCTATGCGCCGTAAGCCATGAAGCGCTCTTTCTTAAATTGTTCCCATTGGGCGGGTTGATACTGATCCTTGGGAATGAAAACCTTGTGGAGAAAGGTGATGCCCAGTGTGGCTTCATCAACTTGCGCGTCCTTCTGGGGGAGGGAGTCAAAGACGCTGCGGTTGGCTCCATAATAGGCGCACAGCCACATGCCCTCGGAGTTTTCGATGGCATAAAGCGCGCACACCAGGGGCAGGGGGCGGGTGGCGTCCACGGACACCTTCACGACGGTGTCAATGATCTTACCCGTGACATGCGCGGTAGCCGCGGATGAGGAAGCAGATATTGCAGCCATGTTTCACCTCTCGCTCAATTCACAAACCTGGGGCGAATGAAGGATTGATTTCCCCGCAAGAAAACATACATCGGCCTTCGGAGAGGCGTCAATCCATTTTGGATTTTCGATTTTGGATTAGGTCCAGCGGTAAGCAGCGAGCACGTAAAAAGGATGACGAGCAATCGCATCCCCTAATCTAAAATCCAAAATCGAAAATCCAAAATGATTTACATTGCCCCGGACGACCTCACTTCAATCAACAGCAGTTGCCCGTCGGTTTTCCACGTCCCTCCGGTCGCGGTCCTTCCCTCGGAGAGAGGATTGGGGCGGCTCACCAGCCGTTCGGCGGCCACCAATCCGCCCGCCATCAAGTCGGCTCCCACTTTCCCGCGTTCCACATCCAGGTCCGGATCAATGGCGTGCGACACCACTCCCAGGTGCACGTCCAGGCCGATATCATGGGTGGACGCGCCCAGCCAGATTTCACGGCCATCGGCAGTGGTCGCCTGTGTTCGCCACAGACGGAGGTGGTGCCGCTTCAGAAAGGTGTTCAGCATTTTTTCGAACGCCAGGTCCTCGGCGCGGCCAAAGAGGTAGAGCTGGGAAACCGGGGCCTGTCCATAGCCCGCGTCATTGGCCATGGCACGGACCGTCCCTACCGCCGACTTCGCGCCCAATTTATCGGCCGGACTCCAGCCGGCCTGTTTAAAGGCATTGAGAATCTGGTCGGCATTTCCCACCACGACCAGGTTGAGCGGATCTCCCGGTTTCTTCGTCTTGCTCGTGGCGCGGTTCGGTGCCTCAACCAGGAGCTTTTCCACGGTCTGCGCCAGGGCCGATGAGATTTCTGTGGACGCTGCCGCGGGCGATGTGGACTCCACGACGAGAGGTTGATCGAGCGTCAAGATCAGGTCAACGCCCACCGGAAAATCAATGGAAGTATCAGCCTTGCCAATGGTTTTGCCCGACATCTTCTCCATTTCGGCGCCTGGTGATCCCAGCTTATCCAACAGGTTATCCATGCGTCCAACCGCCGCATCTTTGGCAAGAACACCTTGGATCGTGCCATCCGGCAAAACCCTTTCCCGGGCGTTCTCCACATCCGTCAAGTGCGCGGTCAGGCTGTAGGGAGGATGCCGGGGTATGGTCAACTGAGTGAACCGAATCAACATGCGCGCATGGTCCGTGGGATCCGATGCGGGAATCAACTTCTCAATCTTCCCGGTCACTTGCGCCCCAATCGGGACCAGAACACCCTGCTCGCCGATAACCTCTCGTACGACGCGGGCAGTTACGGCCTGATTGAGGTGCGATGTTTTGGTACTTGCGGCAGTCTCCAGCCGGACGTAAAGCTTGGCGCCAATTAGGAGCGTGCCCGGGGTATCCGCTAATAAGCAACCACCCCCAACGACGCCTGAAATGACCACCATGATGATGAAATAGGAGAGGATAAGTACCCTGCGTGTCCCCCGGTGGGGCCATACCGCCGGGATGATCTGAGATACCAGCGAGAAAATGAGAGTAGTGCTCTTGGCTCGGTTTGGCACGTTCCGCCTCAAAATGCTTTGATTGGTTTCTTGACAGGCAGGCACAGTCCAAGGCCCGCCCCGTCGAATGAAGGGATTAGATCACCCGAAGGTGTCCAGGCGCAAGCCGGAACTTACGCCAGCGTTACTTCAGGGATCGGGGGGGCTTTTCGCGTTTAGAAAAACAGATAGCCAAGAGTCAGCAAATTGGTACGGGTTGTTCGTCCCATGCCTATCCATTTCCACCACCTTAATAGGATTGAAAAAGACATGAGGAAGCCCCTGAGTGCGTAGTTGTTATGTTTATATATACCAGTATCTAAATAAGCCGATGTGGGGCACCTCTGCTGGCGGCTCCGGGAGGCGGGAGAATCGTTGACTTGCATCAACTCTTGCGTTACCCTTGCCCTGCTGATAAGACTTTGTTTCTGAAGCAGGTTAGCCCAACACGTAATAACGATCTAAAGATAAAAAGTGAGGGCTCCGGTCGCATGGCCCGGATGGGGGCTGGCCGGATTCTGAAAGCGGGGTACTTATGGCCGAGGCGCTGACGAAAGCGGGGCGGTATCAAATAGTCGGTGAATTGGGCCGTGGGTCGATGGGAGTTGTGTATCAGGGGTTTGACCCCATCATCGGCCGCACCGTGGCAATCAAAACGATGCTTCCTGAAGGTCTCTCTCCGCAGGAGTTTCAGGAGTATAAGGCGCGCTTTCAACGGGAAGCAATGGCGGCCGGGATTCTTGCCCACCCCAATATCATTACCGTGTACGATTTCGGCGAAGACAATGGAGTCCTTTACCTTGCCATGGAGTACCTGGAGGGCAAGTCGCTCGAAAAAATCGTGCAGGAACAGACCATTCTTCCGATTGAAACCATTTTGCCCATTTATGACCAAGTCTGCAGCGCGCTCGACAACGCGCATCGCAACAAGATTGTGCACCGCGATGTGAAGCCTGCGAACATCATGATTTTGCAAAACGGTCTGGTGAAGGTCACCGACTTCGGCATTGCCAAGATGATGTCCATGGGCATGACCCAGGCGGGCCAAATCCTGGGGACGCCGAATTACATGTCGCCGGAGCAGGTTAAAGGCCGCCAGATCGACGGCCGGTCTGACATCTTCTCTCTCGGTGTGATCCTCTACGAATTGGTGACCGGGGAAAAGCCCTTCGGAGGCCAGAACATTACGACGGTGATCTACAAGATCATCAATGAAAATCCCATTCCGCCCCGCGAACTCGATGCGTCGATCCATGCGGGCCTGAGCCATGTCATCAACAAAGCGCTCGCCAAAAATGTCGATGAACGCTATCAGACTTGCCAGGAACTGGCGGAAGATCTCAGGAATTACAAGAATCTCGGCGGCGCGGCGGTAGGCCAGGGCACCGTGCTTATGAACGCGTCGTCGGTTCCCGTGGAAGCCGCCGGAACCATTTTACGGAGGCAACCGGCTGCCACCCCGCCAGCCGCCCCGACCGCGGTCGATGAGACGCCCATCGGGAGCTCTCTCAATATCCCGGTGGTTCCGCCCCCGGGGCCGGCGCCGCAACCGCAGGCAATTCCACAGATTGCCTGGGTGGTGGGCGCGCTGCTGTTGGTGGCCATCATGGCCGGCGCCAGCTACTTCTTCTTTTTGCGTCCGCGAAGCCAGTCGGCCACATCGGCCATCCCCGCAAAAGTTGCAACCGTGACGCCGGCACAGAACCCGCAGCCACCCGCGGCATCGGGCGCGACGGCGACGGCCGCTGCCGCACCGAAGCCCTCGGAAGCTGCGCCGAAAGCCGGGCTGGTTTCCAATCCTGAACCTCGACCGCGCACCGCCGGGGCGAAGGTGGGACAACTGATGATAAGCGCCAACGTGAATGGGGCGCGGATATCCGTGGATGGACGATCCGATCCTGACTGGGTAACACCACATACCATCCCCGACCTTCCTGCTGGGGCCCACAACGTTACGATTTCCATGAACGGTTACGAGGATTTCCACCAGAGCGTGACGATCGCAGGCGGGCAGACAAGCAACGTCATGGCCGGCCTTTCGTCCCCCAGCGCCGAACTTGGCATCGTCACGGTCCCTGCGGGCTTGGAAGTGCTCATTGATGGAAAATCCTACGGTCCGAGCCCCGTCCGCGCCACCCTGCCGCCGGGAAATCACACATATACCGTCAAACAGCCGGGCGCGGAGCCTCTTGAGAAAACCGTGACGCTCAAAAGCAGCGGCATCGTCACCAAAACGGTAACCTTCGGCACGACAGTGAAGACAGGAATTGCAGAGGTCAGGAGCATTCCGACTGGCGCCTCAGTGCTGGCGGATGGAGCGCCTGTAGGTGGACAGACTCCCACCTCTTTTCGATTGTCGGTTGGGACTCATACTTTGGTCATATCGCTATCCGGATATCGGCCAATTCAGCGGCAAATTACTGTCTCCGAAAACGAGACAGCCCCTGTTAATGTTACCCTCACCAGCCAATAACAGGGATGCCCCATGCGAAGCTACCAGAAACACTGTGGAGGTTTGATCATGACGCGCCGGATCATTCTTGGCATCTTCCTGCTTTTATTTTTGACGCCCAGTGCTTTTCCGAAATTCAAAGAGGACGAGCAGAAGTATCTCGATGACCAATTTAAAGCCGTCCTTGACCAGATGCAGGCCTTGGGCAATCAAGTGGCGTCGTTGAACGGGCAATTGGCGGAATTGAAACAGAATCAGGGACAACTTCAGGCCGCGGTCATTCGCCAACAGCGCCAACTCCAGGAACTGGATGAAATGCTCTCGTCCCTGCGGATTGGCAATGAGGAGGGCTTCTCCAAGCTGCGGACGGCCATTGCCGACTTGCGCGCCCAAACCGATAGCGCGCTGAGCAAGATGACCGGCCAACCCGCGGCGCCAACAGGAACTCCCGGGGAGGTCGCCACAGTAGCGCGGGCCGCCACGCCTTCACGGCAGACCTCGCAGGGTTACATAACCTCTGTCGAAGGCGCAAATGTGATGATCGACATGGGCTCAGCGCAAGGCATTCAGACAGGATCCCGCCTGGCTGTATATAAGGCGACCGATACCACTACCCGGGTGGGAGTCATCGAGGTCACACAAGTCATTGACACGGGCAACGCACGTGCCAGAATTGTAACGATGAATTCCCACGTGAAGCCGGAATTTTCCGATGTCGTACGCGTGGAATAAACGAGACGTCCTTCATGGCCCGATTCGTTATCACCGATCCTTCCGCCCGGACCTCGATCTTTGAGATTACCAGCCCCACGATCAGCGTGGGACGGGCAGACTCAAACGATCTGGTGCTGCGCCATCCCAGTGTTTCCCGCCACCATGTACGCATTACCGTGCTCCCCGGTGACATCACCTTGCTCAATGATTTGGGAAGCATGAACGGGACTTTCGTAAACAACACACAGATTCAGGAGCACCAGCTTAAGGAGCAGGACCGCATCGCAATTGGCATGTATGAGTTGAAGTATGAGTCGACCCGCGCGGGCGATTTGCACATTGAGGCCGGCAGCGGGACAGTGACCGACGTAAAAGGCCTGGTCAGCGGCGTGGAGGATATTGGCACCGCGCTGCGGCTCACCCCGCCCATGGCGCCTTTGACGGCTGTGCCCATTCAAGAGCGGGTGAAGATTCTGGAGAAAGAAAATAACCTGCTGAAGTTGCTCCTGGCGGTTGGCAAGACGCTCTCCTCCGTTCTGATGCCCGACGAAATCATGCACCGCGTGATGGAACTGGTATTTCAGATGGACAATGTCGAACGGGGATTCGTCATGCTCCGTGACGACAAGAAGGGTTTTAAGCCCGCCGTCCTACTTTACAAGGATGAAGCCCGGAAAGCCGAGGCGCGCGGAGTCGCTCTTTCCACCACGGTGACGGAAAAGCTCATGACGGACCGTGTGCCGCTATTAATTTACGACGTCGGCACCGATGAGCGCTTTTCCACCAGCCAGAGCCTGCGGATGTCAGGCATTCGCTCCGCCATGTGCGCTCCGCTGATTTATAAGGACCGTGTCTTTGGGATTTTTTACGTTGATTGCCTGAGCAAGCCCTACGCTTTTTCCCA
>Ga0182027_10011179_pt1 | contig 12715 bp, 14 predicted proteins | sample 712E1DmetaG_FD_121300 | JGI IMG/M metagenome (GOLD analysis project Ga0182027, IMG submission 121300) | Permafrost microbial communities from Stordalen Mire, Sweden - 712E1D metaG (Illumina Assembly) | ecosystem: Environmental > Terrestrial > Soil > Wetlands > Permafrost | place: Sweden...
AAAAGATAAGAATTCTATTAAAAAAGACCTTGAAGATTTAAAGAGTTTTTTAGAATATTTGTTGTCTAAATTGTAGAATATTCGGAACGTGGCGCAGCCCGGTAGCGTACCTGAATGGGGTTCCTTTAATAATACATATTCTTTTAAATTTGTAAACATTTCAGCACTTCTTTCCAATTTAAGCCAACCAAATAATCACAATTTGATCACAGGTTATTTCACGTCTGAATGACGGTGAATTGCAGTCAATTTTGCAGTCGGATTAATTTTTTTAATTATCTGGAAATGTGTATAATTCACCTGTAAAAGTCTGACCAACAAAAAGGGGGTCAAATCCATAATCCCAAAGATACTACATAAGGTTAATTAATATTTTTATCTATTTCAGTCGCAAAATTATCATTTTGAAACACTTTTGTCTGACTTAAAATTCTAAAGATACTACATAAGGTTAATTAATATTTTTATACTTCTGTTGTCGTCCCAGGGAAGGAACTGGACTGGACGACATAATATAAAATTATTTTAACTTTTTTTGCAAACTATCTGCTTTTGGGATTTTTGCCGCATATATATTCTTTTAATAACAGGACAGTGGATACGCTGTAGCCAGTTTTTTTCGTCCGAGTTTAACTGGCTTCCCTGTTTATATTTTTATTACAGACTTGGACAATTAAAAAGGACGAACACATGATTAAGAAAAATGGCACTATCTATCTTCTGATTCCAGAAGATAACCAACTAAAAGAATTGCTTCTTCAGAAGTATGGTAAACCCGTATTAGAAATTATAGATTTATATTATTACCTACTTGATAAATTATACACAAACCCATTTGAAGATAAAACTGCTGTTGGAAATGATTTTACTGCACTTCATTCACAGATACTTAGGAATATTTTACAACCCAAATTCGCATCAAGAATTATCAATGACTTACTTGATTTTAATTATATAGAACGTATTGATTCATATCAGGTAAATATTGAATCAAAAAAATACAGACTTCATTCTTCAATATACAACCTAAAGTTTACTGAAAATGCAGTAACTAATAAAGCACTGGTTAAAAGACTTACTTCCTTTAGTAAAAAACGTGAAGATGCTTGTTCTGATAATATTAAAAATATCAGTGCTAATTTTGATTATAAAATATTTGATTCTGATGCTGCAAAAAAGTTTGTTAAGGATTTTGTTGTTATAGATAAAAGCAAGGATGAAACTAAGGTTAAGGAATCCATGTTATACATGATTGAAAAACTTAAAGAACATAATTTTGATATCAGGGAAGCACCTAACAGTGGTCGTTTTTTCAGTACTATAACCAATATTAAAAAAGAATTACGTCAATTTATATTAGATGAACAGGGAAATAAACATGCTGAAGTAGATATAAGCAATTCCCAACCTTTATTATTAGCAATGCTTTACCAACTTTGGAAAGAAATATTTCCTGAAGTACCTGAAATTGATAAGTTATATTTAGACTTAACATTATCTGGTAAGTTAAATGAATATATAATAGAAAATTTTTATCAGGATGATATCAAGAAATACGGATATGAAAAAACTAGGACAAATGTTAAAAAACAGATATTGCAATACTTTTTTATATCTAATAATGTACCGTACACATTACCTATTGAAGCAAATGTATTCAGTAAAATATTCCCGAACCTTACAGCATTTATAAAATTATTCAAGGATATACATGGGAATAAGGATTTTTCAGTAACCTTACAAAATATGGAAAAACAGTTGATGATTGATGATGTTGCACCAATATTATTAGATAAAAATATTTCTATAATACCAATTCATGATTCTTTTATGACACCACAAAAAGATGTTGATACAGTTCAAGATACAATTACTGGTGAATGGGAACGCCAATTCCGTATAACCCCACATTTAAAAGTAAAATATTATTAAAATAGTTAAACTATTTTCAGTCAAAATCTGCTTTTGGGCTTTTGCGGGCATATATATAATAAAATTAAAAACATTATTAAATATAATAAGGAGCAGCCAAATGAAAAATAAAACAAAGAAAAAGGAATGTTCTTACAAGCGATATAGCTTTTCTATCGATAAAGGAATAGCAGATATCATAGATACATACTTTGGAACCAATTCTTACCTTAATCGAAGTAAGATATTTGGCCAAGTAATTTATGACTGGATTAAATCACAAGAACAGAAACAATAAAAACCTGGGGGAAATATGAAAATGGCACAATTACTAACTAACTGGAAAGAAAACTTTGATAATCAATTTGCATGGCAATTTACTTTTATACCACAAATAGAAATCATCTTAGCAAAATATTTCGGCATAAATTATGAAACAGACACTATTGAAATAGCAAGTAAACATGACGATATGGTATATGGAATAGATATTTCAGTAAAAAAGAAATCTAAATCAGGTGTAGTTACAATTCATGATATTGGATTAAGAACAAGAAGAATGGAAGAATATGAAAAATATAATCAAGAATTTACAGTTCGCTATCCATCAGAATATGATAAAATTTTCAAAGGATATCTGGATTATGAATTATATAGCTTCGGTGACGATAATGGTAATATTCTAAAATATACTATTATAGATCTATCAGTATTAAGACAACCTAAATACTTGGACTATATAAACGATGTTAAAATAATGGCTAATGTTAATGATTCAACTACATTCAAAGCATTTGAATATTCTAAATTTGCGTCTGAATTAATATTAGATACCAGAACAAGAACTCCGGCAATTGAACAAACGTTAAAAGAAATGAAGATTAAATCAGCAGCAGATATTAAAGCAGCAATAATTAAAACAAGGGAGAAATTAGCAGTATGAACAAGAATACAAAACGACAGTTAAGAATGATGAAAATGAATCTATTATTCTTAAAATTATATTATACACATTTAGCAGGGGAATAAATAAAATGAAAAAACAGATTAAAATAGAAAATGACAGAAATGACCATATCAGTCATTTACAATAAATGTAGAAAACTTTGTTGATAATGGGATAAGATTTACAGTAATAGGAACTAAACAACTAAAAGTTGACGTTACTGAATCAGCAACAGAATTAGGGGATGAATTTATTCATCCCTGTATTCATGAAGTATTAGCAGATACAATAATATTATTATAAAAAAGGGGAATAAAACATGATTACAGCAAATGTAGGAATAAGCGCAAAGTTAGATGAAATTCTAGTAATAGAATATAATTTAAAATATAAAAATGATAATGGATGTTTTGTTTCATTCAAATGTTTAAAAACTACGAATGGTACTGATGAATTAGATATGATAACTGATATTAAAAACTATTTATTAGATATTGTAAAGGATATAGAAGATAAAAATTATTATGTAGATGATTATATTTCTATTGAAAATGGGTTCAAAGAATTTAAAAAAGAAATTGAAAAAGAAATCTAAATTACAAATTGGGAAAGGGGTACAGAAAATAATGATTTAACTACGATAATCATTAGTATCCCTTACTTATTATAAAAAAACCCATTACATAATTAAACGTAATGGGTTCATTATATCGAATAGATATTTTAGTTACTTAGATTTATCAGGAACAGGGTCTTTATATTTAAGATAAAAATCTACAAATCTTGAATCTGTAGGTACATTATTATCATCATCTAAAGCCTTAAAAGCTTTCTGAATCAATTCTATTTCTTCTTTAGTAAATTCTACATTCATTCCCTTATCATTAGTATCCTTCCAAGTAATATTATCATTTTCAACAACAATATTATGTTTAGCAATATCTTCAAAATAAATAAATAACTCCTTTTAGTTAATTTGGTTGAAATATATGGTTGGGTTAGTTCTCCAAGAATAGAGAATTAAATAATAGATATAATCGACCTGCCCATTTTTCAAAATACTTAGAAAAAAAACGAGTAGAAGATCAAAACCAACCCTATTCTCGGACAGGCTCCCAGCAATTGTATTTTTTTTAATTACATTTGAATTTCCCATAAGTTTCATTTATGTTAGCTATGTGGATTTTGAAATAGTTAACGGATAATCTCCAGTTTATTTAATAAATGTAAATGTTTGTGGAAATTATCCCTGAGTAATGTTTTTGTTTATGCGATTAATATGAGAACAAGTAAAATAAAGATTCTTTTGCTTTTGACGGTGTTTCCTCTGTGGTGCATTTTCCCACAGAATAATATATCTAAATTAAATAGACAATTTCCCCAACCATGCAATCGGGAATACAATCAGATTCAATTAAATAATTTTATTAACCTAAAATATTCCATTGATTTAGTTGTTCCGAAGAAGATACAATTCCAAAAGCAGACTCAGATTTTTCCAGATAGTATTATTAATAAATCTAATAATAATCCGATCAGTAAATATATTTTCCATCAAAATGGAAGTAGGATAACGCAGTATGATTTTTTTAATAATTCCCAGGGGCAATGGACAGACGATTATAGAGGGATAATATCATATAATTCGGCCGGTTATATAGATTCTATTATTGAGAAATGGTGGGAAAATGGATGGGTTGAATATGAACATGAATCTTTTACCTATGATTCACTGGGAAATAACATAGGATTTATGGTTGAGCATATAATGGATGGTAGTTGGGTAAGTAGCCTACGCGAAACTAATAAATTTAATTCTTTTAATAAGTTGGAGTCTTCTCTCGAGGAAGTATGGAATGGAATAAATTGGGAAAATAACAATTTAAATACAATTTATTACAATTCACATGGTTTAATCGACTCTAGTCTTTATGAAATATGGGACAATAATGCTTGGGAAAATTATTCATTAACTCAAAATTACAAAAACGTTTTAGGTATTGATACTACTGTAAGGATTAAAAAATGGCAAGATAGTCTTTGGGAAAATTCATCTTATTACGATTACACTTATGATAATTTTGGGAATAATATTACAATATTGATTGAATCGTGGGATGGAGCCCAATGGAATAATGATACTAGATATTCTTACATCTATGATTCAAATAATTATTATGAATTTGGAAAATGTGAATTATTTCAGGATGGAGTATGGGCACCAGGAGATGGTTTATTCTTTGATCCAATTTGGGGTAATACTTTTGGATTTGGTTCTGTTGCTACTGAGCAGAATTTATGGTATACCATTACAGGCATAACTGATAATAAGTCAATTAGGTTTGATTTTTTCCTGTCTCAAAATTATCCAAATCCTTTTAATCCATCGACAATTATTGATTATACAATTCCGACTGATGGGATTGTCCAATTAAAAATTTACAATATTCTTGGAGAAGAAAAAACAACATTAGTTAATGAATTCAAATATAAAGGGCATTATTCAGTGAATTTTAATGGTTCAAATTTTGCAAGCGGTATTTACCTGTATCAAATTAAATTTGGCAATAATATCCAAATAAAAAAAATGATAATTCAAAAATGAAGTTTTATGTTCTTAAAAATGATCCAAAACATATATAATCAATCAAATGAAGGAAAATTGTATGAAAAAGTACTTTATCTTATTATTTCTAATAATAGTTTCTGCCAATTTGTTTTGTCAGGATACTACGTTAACTCAAAGTCCTAGCCTCTATTTTTTCGCCCCATATGAAGGCCAAATTTCCCAATCATCATATGGTTTTGCAGATGTGTCTTTTGATATGTTTGTTAATAATGGATCATTTGATGCCTCCGTAGGAGATTTATCAGTAACATACCAAAACGGCCCAGCCGTACATTATAATATTGATGTAACTCCTGCGAATCATGGGCTTCATCTTTTTTTAATTAAGGCTGGAAATTATCAATGTCAAGGGAAAGCCCATATAAAATATGGAGTTAACAATAATCAGAATGGTGATTTTTATACTGTTTGGACAAACTTCTCAATTCAAGATAATAATCCTCCCTCACAGCCAAAAAATCTTAATATAAGCAAGAGTGCTAATAATCATCCTCTGTTAAAATGGTCAAAGAATACTGAATTAGATCTTAAAAATTATAAAATTTATAGTAGATTTGGAGGTGAATATGCACCATGGAATTATTTGAATACAGCTTCAGATACACTTTACGAGGATCTAACGGAAACGTACGGCACGGTAAATCAAACAACTCCTGCGGATTATAAAATAACAGCAGTTGATGTGAACCAAAATGAATCAATACCATCAACTATAAAAACCACTTATGTTTCCGGGGGCGGTTTGGAGAAGCATAGTTCGGGTGGGACAGTTGCAAAAATTGATAATTATTCACTTAAACAGAATTATCCAAATCCTTTTAACCCGAGTACCTTGATACAATATTCAGTAAAGGAACCTGGAATGGTAAAATTAGAGGTTTATAATATACTTGGAAATAAAGTCCGGGAATTAGTAAATGAATTCAAAGCAGCTGGAGAATATAATGCTGTCTTTGATGCAAGTAATTTGCCAAGTGGAATTTATATTTGCAAAATTAATGTCAATGAATTTTCTGCAATACAGAAAATGTCTTTATTGAAATAAGGAAAATTTCCTCTTATTCCCGCCATACAAATTAGTCTGGCGGGAAGTTTATTTAGTCTGGATTCTTGATAGGAATAAATTATTTAACCATCCCTGATCAAGTCGACCTGTCTATTTTTACAATACTCAAAGTAAATTAAACGAGTATTCGTAATGCCGGAAATAATGACATGTAGTCACTGTAAAGAAAAGATCAAACCCAACCCCAGGTTAAAGGGCAATCAACAGTATTGTAATAAGACCGATTGCCAGCGGGCCAGGAAAAGACAATGGAAACATGAAAAAATAGAGAGCGATGAAGGTTTTCGGCACAAGCAAATCGAATATGTAAAGCAATGGCAAAGGGAGAGACCCTCTCACCGGTATATGCACGATTATCGACTAAATCATCCTGATTATGTTGCCGGTTGTTGCCGGTTTATTTAGATCAGTTCTGCCGGTTTAATAGTTACCACTCTATAACCTTTCTCTCATTTAGTTCCCTTCAAAATTAATAAATAACTCCTTTTAGTTCGTTTGGTTCAGAAGTATGGTTAGTCTGGTTACCTATCTCAGGAGTAATTTGAATAACCGATAGAATAGGCCTGCCTATTTTTACAATACTCCAAGTAAATAAACGAGTATTCGTAATGCCGGAAATAATAATATGTAGTCACTGTAAAGAGAAGATCAAAGCCAACCCCAGATTAAAGGGAAATCAAAAATATTGTGGTAATCCTGATTGCCGTCGGGAAAGAAAAAGATTGTGGCAGCAGGAAAAGATGAAGAATGACAAGGATTATAAGGGAAAGCAAATCTATAATAAAAAGCGATGGCAAAACAAACGCCATTGGGATGAATATATGAGCGACTACCGACAGGATAATCCGGAGTATGTAAAAATTAACCGTCAGAAGCAGACAGAACGTAATAAAACCAGGAGCCAGAGGGAAAAAGAGGAAAAAGCAGCAAAGATTGTAAAGATGGACTCGTTATTGGCAAGTCCGGAAAAAACAAACACTTACGAGATGACACGGCTAAAGAGAGACTCCAGTGGAAAGATTGTAAAGATGGACTCGTTAATGGTGCAATTGAAGCAAATACAACCACTTAGCATCGGGCAACCGGTCTTTGGGCTCTGATTGTAAAGATGGACCCGATTGATTGCGTGATAATTTTCAATAAAATTTACTGTAACAAAACTAAAGGATATTGAAGCCATGTACATAAAAAAAGAGCTATTGGTCCCGGATCGGGTAAGAAAAATAGAAGGTGGTTTTGGATTTATCCCCACCAGGTTTTTAACCGGCGGGTTCTTTGCTTCTCTGAGCCAACATGAGAAGCTGATTTATTTTTTACTTGTACTGGCTGGTGACCGTGATGGTCTTTCCTACTATAGCCAGGATAAAATGTCAAGCCTTTTGGAGTTAAGTCTGGATGATTTTCTGGAAGCCAGAAACGAACTAATCCGGAAATCGTTGATTGCATTTAATGGTTTAATGTTCCAGGTATTATCACTTCCTGCCAAACCTTTAGAAAGTATTACTAAACGGGAGCTGATAAGCAAAGAAGATTTTCTGGAAAATGACCGGTTATCAATCCGCCAGTTCTTAAATAAATCCATTGGAGAGGTTAAGGAGAAAACAACCGGAGCTGCAAATGGACAAGGATAAACAGGGTCACATACGATTTTTATTTAAGCAGAAGAAAAAAAATATAAGCCAGATATCCCGGGAGACGGAAGTCAGCCGTAATACTGTAAGGAATTTAATAAGCCGGAAAGAGGGGAAAAAGCCGAAGAAGAGGATATCCAAACTGGATGACTATAAGGATGAGATACAAAGTATGTTAAGCGAAAAGCCCGGATTAAGTAATGTGCTGATCCTCGAAAAACTGAAGCAGAAAGGATATCAGGGAAGCAGAAGCATACTTGGAGAGTATATTCTTCTGACAAGGGGACCTCAGGCAGAAGCATATTTTAATCTTGAAACCCTGCCGGGCAGAGAGGCACAGGCAGATTGGGCACATTGCGGAGAAATCTCATGCGGTAAACATAAACGGAAATTATATATGTTCTGCATGGTTATGTCTTTCAGCAGGTATCTGTACATAGAGTTTACAACATCTATGAACTTCAGCACTTTTCTCTGCTGCCATATCAACGCGTTTAATTTTTTCGGAGGTGTTCCTCAAAGTATTTTGTATGATAACCTGAAAAGTGTGGTAAGAACACGCCTCGGTAGTAAGATAACTTATAACGGACACTTTTTAGATTTTGCAAGTTGGTATGGCTTCAATCCAAAGGCATGTAATCCAAGGTCCGGAAATGAAAAAGGGAAAGTAGAGAGGGTCATCCAGTATGTCAGAAATAATTTTATAACCGGATATCAGTATGATCATCCACAGAGCAATTTTGATCATATAAAAGCCCAGTCAATGATATGGCTTGTTAAAACAGCCAACCGCAGAGAACATTCTGTTACTCATAAAATACCGGCAGAATATTTTCTTCTTGAAGAAAACAAGCATCTGTTGCCATTACCAGAAAATCCTTATGACTATGCGGATACAGAGCCCAAGCCAGTCAGTAAAGACTGCCTTGTTGTATATGATACAAACCGTTACAGTGTTCCTTCAGAGAATACGGGTCAAACGGTTATACTTAAGGCATACTCCGGGACAATAAAAATCATTAACTCCAAACAAGAAGAAATAACTTCCCACAAAAGATGCTATGATAAATATTGCGCTATTAAAAACCCTGATCACTACAAGGAGTTGTTTGAGAGAAAGAAAAAAGCACAACACAGCAGCCGGAGAGAAATCTTTACAGCATTATGTCCTGAGGCCATAGAATATCTTGAGGGCTTGAATCAGGAGCATCCTAACCCTGACTATCATGTAGAGAAGATACTATCGTATGCTGGTATTTATGGCAGGACAGCAACCGCAGGTGCGATTGCAAGGGCAACTGGATATAAGGCCTTTGGATGGGAATATATTAAGAACATACTCCTTAAGTCCGGAACTACTGCCGCTCCCAATACTTTAACTAATCTGCTTCAGAGAAAAGACCTGTTCGATATTGAAATAGATGCCCATGACCTTGAGTCATATGATAATATGAAACTATCTTAAGGATGATAACAATGCCACATGAGAACCTGAAAAATCAGCTAAAGAAACTTTTATTACCCTGCTCATCCGAGAACATTGACAAACATATCCGGGAAGCAACAGATAAAACAAAAACCTATGAAGAGTTTTTATCAGGCATACTTGAAGAAGAAATAGCAAGCAGGAAAGAACGCCGGATAAAACAAAGACTAAAGGCCTCGACGCTTAAGGTTGAAAAGACAATAGAGAATTTTGACTTTAACTTCCCGGCCAAGATAAACAAACAACTGGTTAAATCTCTTTTTGACCTTAGCTTTATAAAAGAGAAGTCCAATGTAATTTTACTGGGACCTTCAGGCGTAGGCAAAACTTTTATTGCCTCAGCATTGATTTACCAGGCATGTATGAATGATTACAAATGCCGTTTTACAACAGCGGTAAACCTTATAAACGAGTTAAACTCCTCTATCAGTGACAACTCACTGCTCAGGCGCATGAATTACTTAATAGGACTTGATCTTCTGGTGATTGATGAACTGGGATATCTTCCTGTTGATAAGCAGGGTACAGATTTACTCTTCCAGATAATCAGTAACCGGTATGAAACTGGTTCTGTAATAATAACAACGAACAAACCATTCAAACAATGGAATGAAATATTTAATGGAGACGTATCACTGGCAAGTGCGGTGATAGACCGTTTGGTACACCATTGTGAAGTAATAAAAATAGAAGGAAAAAGTTATCGGATAAAAGAAAACAGGTAAAAACCGGCGGCACTGGAATATTTTTTCTTTTTTGTATTCTGTTCGTAGAGTATTATGTCAAACCGGAATAGGAGAGCGGGAGTATTATGTCCGGCCAATTTAGGGTGGTAACTTTTTTACCGGTAAAACCGGTCAATCTCTATCGGCCGCAACAGAGAAGAACCGACAGAAACAGAGAGGACGTAATCAAACCAAGAGAGAAAGTGAAAAAGAGACAAAGATTGTAAAAGTAGACGCGTTATTGCCAAGTCCAGCAAAAACAAACACTTACCAGATGACCTCTTTCGGCAAGGATAGTAAAGGAAAGATTGTAAAAGTAGACACGTTAATGGTGCAACTGAAGCAAATACCACAGTTTAACTTCGGAAAACTAAGTTTTGGGAGTTGATTGTAAAAGTAGACTCGATTGATAATGTGTTAATTTTCAATAAAATTTACTGTAACAAAAGTAAAGGATATTGAAGCCATGTACATAAAAAAAGAGCCATTGGTGCCGGAACGTGTAAGAAAGTTAGATAAGGGTTTTGGATTTATCCCCACCCGGTTTTTAACCGGCGGGTTTTTTGTTTCTTTAAGCCAACATGAAAAACTGATTTACTTTTTACTTGTTCTGGCCAGTGACCGTGATGGTCTTTCCTACTATAGCCAGGAAAAGATGTCATCTCTTCTGGAGTTAAGTCTTGATGAATTTATCGAGGCCAGAAACGGACTAATCCGAAAATCCCTGATTGCATTTAATGGTTTAATGTTCCAGGTATTATCACTTCCAGCAAAACCTTTAGAAAATATTACTAGGCGGGAGCTGATAAGCCAAGAAGATTTTTTGGAAAACGACCGGTTATCGATCCGTCAGTTCTTAGATAAAACCATAGGAGATGGACAAAGCCCGGAGCGAACAAATGGATAAGGATAAACAGGGTCACATACGATTTTTATTTAAGCAGAAGAAAGAAACAATAAGCCAGATAGCCCGGGAAGCGGAGGTCTGCCGTAAAACAGTTCGGCAAGTAATAAGCCAGAAAGAGAAAAAACCAAAGAAACGTATCTCCAAACTGGATGCCTATAAAGATGAGATACAAAATTTATTAAGCGATAGATCCGGTTTAAGCAATGTACTGATCCTTGAGAAATTAAAACAGAAAGGCTATCAGGGAGGTAAAAGCATACTTGGTGATTACCTTCTGTTGGTAAGAGGTAAACAACAGGAAGCATTTTTAAACATAGAAACACTTCCGGGCAGAGAGGCGCAGGCAGACTGGGCACATTGCGGAGATATCCCCTGTGGTAAACATAAGCGGAAGTTATATATGTTCTGCATGGTGATGTCTTTCAGCAGGTATCTGTACATAGAGTTTACAACATCTATGAACTTCAGCACCTTTATCTGCTGCCATATCAATGCGTTTAATTTTTTCGGAGGTGTTCCTCAAAGTATTTTGTATGATAACCTTAAAAGTGTAGTAAGAACAAGACTGGGCAATAAGGTAACCTTTAACGGACACTTTTTAGATTTTGCAAGTTGGTATAGCTTCAATCCAAAGGTATGTAATCCAAGGTCCGGGAATGAAAAAGGGAAAGTAGAGCGAGTCATCCAGTATATCAGGAATAATTTTATAACCGGATATCAGTATGATCATCCACAGAGCAATTTTGAACATATTAAAGCTCAGTCAATGATATGGCTTAACCGTACAGCCAACCGCAGAGAACATTCTGTTACTCATAAAATACCGGGTGATTGTTTTTTATCAGAAGAAAAGCATCATCTTCTGCCATTAACGGAAAAGCCTTATGACTATGCCGAGATAGATACAAAGCCCGCCAGTAAAGACTGTCTTGTTGTATATGATACGAACCGTTATAGTGTCCCTTCAGAGAACGTGGGCCAGATGCTTACTGTTAAGGCATACTCCGGGATAATAAAAATCATTAACGGACAACAAAAAGAAATAACTTCTCACAAAAGATGTTACGATAAATATTGCGTTATTAAAAACCCGGATCACTACAGGGCATTGCTTGAGAGAAAGAAGAAAGCACAGCATAGCAGCCGGAGAGAAAACTTTACAGCGCTATGCCCTGAAGCAACAGCATATCTTGGGGGATTAAACGAAGAGCATTCAAATCCCGACTTCCATGTTGAGAAGATATTATCTCTTGCCGGTATTTATGGCAGGACAGCCGCCGCAGGTGCGATTGCCAGGGCAAATGGATATAAGGCATATGGATGGGAATATATTAAAAACATACTCCTTAAGTCCGGAACCACTGCTACTCCAAATACTTTAACTAATCTGCTTCAGAGGAAAGACCTGTTCGAT
>Ga0182027_10011180_pt1 | contig 12713 bp, 12 predicted proteins | sample 712E1DmetaG_FD_121300 | JGI IMG/M metagenome (GOLD analysis project Ga0182027, IMG submission 121300) | Permafrost microbial communities from Stordalen Mire, Sweden - 712E1D metaG (Illumina Assembly) | ecosystem: Environmental > Terrestrial > Soil > Wetlands > Permafrost | place: Sweden...
CTATCCTTGTGTATTACAAAAAGGATCCAAGGCCGCCGAAGCATATGGAGTATCGCAAGTTGACGAACGTCACCGTCACCGGTTTGAGTTCAACAATGCTTATCGGGCTGATTTCGAAAAAGCAGGAATGGTCTTTTCAGGAATGTCGCCGGATGGAAAATTAGTAGAGATTGCAGAATTGGCTGATCATCCCTACATGGTGGGAAGCCAATTCCATCCAGAGTTTTTATCACGGCCAATGCGACCACATCCATTGTTTGTTGGATTGATGAAAGCAGCAAAAGGATGCAGAAATAAATGACAAGATCGATCATTTTCCCACCTGTACCTTAAACCTTTAATAAGCTGGGTCCATAATCGATACGAGACTCTTATATGATTTATTTACGATTTCCATTTGTCGGCGATGATTTGCTGGTTTCGAATCCCGAAAAAGTTAGACGCGGGTTACAAGATAAGACCTTCATTGCATTGTTGGTTAAAACTTAATCAAATTGCCTCGATCACTGAAACGATTGAAGCCGTTGAGCTTTGCCATCGACCGGGTGGTGGGCAGTGGCATCGCATCGCTCGGGCGAGACGGAAAATGCAACCATACCAGATCTCGCCGTTGCACTCAATAATGGTCAAATCAAAACTGGAGTTCTTGCTCGGTCGGATCGTGTTGCAAAATATCCCCAGTTGCTACCCATCGAAGTGGAACTGGGGAACGATGGCAAATACGCGGACTGGAGCGCCTCTGCTGATACAAGGGTAGTGATTTAGATTAGTCTGGTAGTAAAAATAATGGAAAGACTGGATTTGGTCTCAATCTCGACCAGTCTGTTTATGTAATTTAATAGACCGTTTCCTGAATTAATTCTTCGATAAGACATCTCCATAATTCAAAAGGGAAATGGAAAAAGCTGTTAGGTGATATCTGGTATCCTCGGTCTTTTTGGAGTATAGTTAACTCACTATATTCTAATGACTGGAGGAAAATACTATGGCTAGCGTTACCTATGAGCACGTGACCAAGAAGTTTGGGGATGTGGCAGCTGTTGACGATCTGGATATCAAGGTGGACGACAAGGAATTCCTCGTCTTAGTTGGCCCGTCTGGATGCGGAAAAACAACCGCTTTACGTTGTCTAGCAGGCCTGGAAGAAATCAGTGAAGGCCAGATCATGATCGGAGATCGGGTTGTGAATGATGTCGCTCCGAAGGACCGGGACATCGCGATGGTCTTTCAGTCTTATGCTCTCTACCCGCACCTCTCCGTTTTTGATAACATGGCTTTTGGTTTAAAACTCCGCAAAGTTCCCAAAGACGAAATCAAACGCCGTGTGGATAAAGCTACGGACACATTGGGTATTGGCGACATGCTTAACCGCAAACCCCGCCAGCTTTCTGGTGGTCAACGACAGCGAGTTGCAGTCGGTCGGGCGATCGTTCGCGAACCAAAAGTCTTCCTCTTCGATGAGCCTTTGTCCAATCTGGATGCCAAACTGCGCGTTCAGATGCGGGCCGAGATTAGTAAAATTCATCAACAGTTGCAGACAACCTTTATTTATGTGACACACGATCAAATGGAAGCCATGACCATGGCAACCCGGATCGCCGTCATCAACAAAGGTAAACTTCAACAACTAGATACACCTCAGAATTTATACAATAATCCCACCAACCTGTTCGTTGCCGGTTTCATCGGCTCTCCGGCCATGAACTTCTTCCCAGCCAAAATCCGCAAGGATGGATCCAAGTTGATTGCCGACGCAGGTGAATTCACCGTTCCGTTACCTGCTAACCAATCCAAGGTTTATCAACCTTACGTAGATAAAGATGTCATCTTCGGTATTCGTCCCGAAAACATCCACGACGCTGAATTCGTACCAGCGAATACACAAGCCGCAAAAATATCTGCCAGAGTCGATGTAACCGAATTGATGGGGAACGAAATTCTGCTTTATCTGGTTACAGGCAAGAATACTTTTGTGGCACGCGTCGACCCACGCTCAAAGATGCGAGTGGGTAATAAAGCTGAGGTGGTCTTCAATATGGATAAATTCCACGTCTTCGATGCCGTCACCGAACAAGCCATCCAATAATATTTCAGATAAAATAATATAAACGCGAAGGAAATCCTTCGCGTTTATATTTACACGTATAATTTAGATTCATGGACACTCCCACCTGGGTTTCAGACGCTATTTTCTATCAAATATTCCCCGACCGATTTGCAAAATCTAAACGCATTTCTAAAGAGGGTCTTAATTTCGAATCATGGGAAGCCCCCCCGACCCCCTATGGTTTCAAGGGCGGTGATCTTTACGGGGTAATCGAACATCTCGATTATCTCCAGGACCTTGGGATCACAGCGATTTATTTTAACCCGATTTTTTCATCAGCCTCGAACCATCGTTACCATACATATGATTACTACAATGTCGATCCCTTACTTGGTGGAAACGATGCATTACGAGAACTCCTCGACCAGGCTCATGAACGAAAGATGCATATTATTCTCGATGGTGTTTTTAATCACGCCAGCCGTGGATTTTGGCAATTCCATCACACACTTGAAAACGGCATAGCTTCACCCTACAAAGATTGGTTCTACTTTGATCAAGACCATCTCTACGGAAAGAAACATTGGGGTGCTTATCCGTCCCCTCACGACCTGCAGCTTATTCAACAAGAAGGCAGTTTAAAAGCGATAGGCTATCAAGCCTGGTGGAATCTTCCTGCTCTGCCAAAATTCAATACCAATCAACCCGATGTTCGAAAATTCATTTTTAATGTAGCCGAATATTGGATCCAATTTGGCATCGATGGTTGGCGCCTCGACGTACCCGGCGAAATTGATGACGATTCGTTTTGGCAGGAATTTCGAAAACGTGTCCGAGCACTTAATCCAAATGCATATATCGTTGGTGAAATCTGGAATGATGCCAACCGCTGGCTGCAGGGAGATCAGTTCGATGCCAGTATGAATTTCCTGGTCACCGGTGCTTGTTTAAGTTTTTTCACGGGAAAACATCTTGACCTTAATACAACACTTCAAGCAGGTGGTTATAAAGGCATTGTAAATCAGATTGACGCAAAGGGATTTTCAGACCGGATCGATTCGATTCTAAGCATGTATAAACCCGATGTAACGCGCGTGCAATTCAATCTTCTGGATTGTCACGATACTCCTCGCTTCCTGACTTGTGCCGGACATGATATAGCCAGCCTACAGCTCGCCTTGACTTTCATCTTCACATACCCTGGGACCCCATGCATTTTCTATGGTGATGAGATTGGGCTAACCGGGCGCCAGGATCCGGAATGCCGGCAACCTTTTCCCTGGGACGAAGCTCAATGGAACCATAACCTTCGTGATTTCGTAAAAAAATTGGCTAAACTTCGAAAAACATATAAAACCCTGCGCGTTGGAAGTTATAAAAGTCTTTTTGCTTCCGATGGAGTTTATGCTTTCGAGCGTAGATCAACGGATGATGCATATGTGATTGCCCTAAACTCATCTGAAGATGGGCATACTCTTGACATCAACGGCGTCGGTTCAAGTTCGGGAATGAGTAAAAAGCTTTTTGGACAGGCGGAATTTAAGACGATGAATAAAAATATCCAATTAACGCTCCCGCCAAGGTGTGGAGTTGTAATTCAAGTATAGGAGAAAGGTGTTTACACCCTGGAAGCTTTGCTTTCGAGAATTCCTGGCAATGGCTTTTATTAATTTTGATGATTACATTTTTAGTTCAAGGTCGATTTCGAATAATAAATCTCGATTTGATTGTAGAACCCTTCTATCAATAATTAGGAGTCTTGAATTACAAAAGGCGACAATCCATTATGGACATGGCGCCACTGAGAGGTTATTCAAGTATTGTGCCGATGCACTTATCCTATCAAGGTTTCTATCTGATGCCACTAATTGATATTGACCCCAGGCATCGATATATTCCCGGTAGTGACTAAAAGATTTTGCAGTCAAAGTATATACAAAATTCCCTTTGCCATCATCGTTCATAATAGCCCCTCCGCCCCAGTCGGTGGTATCACCTGTTGTCTTGTTTGCAAGACGAAGCCAAATAGTCACAATATAAACTTTTGATAGATCATCGATATGGGCGGTTACTTTAACAAAAGACGGTTCGCAAACCCCCCACAAAATACGTCCTCCCGATATCGTTATTGTGGTGAATAAACTATTTTTAGGAACGGTTTGAATGGGAGGTGTTCCTGTTAAATTTTGCGTCGAAATTAGTTGTGGCTCCAAAGTTTGTGTGAAAATGAGTACTGGTGCTAAAGTTTCTGTGAAGATGCCCTCTGTAGTCATCGCGGGGGTTGGATCAAGGTAGATTAATGTGGGGGTTTCTGTGAAAGTTGCCGTAGGCAAGGTCGGAATAAGGGTGGATGTCGGGGCTGTAGTCAATACCGGGTTAGTCGTATCTTGAACAAGGACCTGAGAATTTGTGGCATTTGCATTAACCAAAATTGGATAAGCACAGGCAGATAGTAACAAACATAACAAAGGTAATAAACTTTTCTTGATCATAAGTCACCTTTCGGGACGCCTGATTAAAGATTCTATAATATTGTATTCTCAATAACTATTTTTGGGGCAATTGCAAATCACTTGTAAGGAGGTAGGCGAGAATCACGTGCTACCATTTTCTTATGAAATATTCGATTGACAACATCCAACTATTGGAAACATTGTTCGACGGAGTTATGCAAGTAGACGTAAAGGGTCGGATTACACTTTGGAACAAAGCTGCTGAACGGATAACAGGATATCCGTCAGATAAATTAATCGGAAAGAACATTCAAAAACAACCCGCAAAACATCTAAGTGAAGATGGCAGGGAATTGCCTGATGGCTTAATTCCGCTTCTCTCAACAATTAAAGACGGAATCCCGCGCCAATCTCTGACCCATATCAAACATAATGAGGGTTACCGTGTTCCAGTTGTAACAAGAACCTTGGCGATTTTTGATGATAAAGGAAACATATCGGGTGGTGTTGAGATATTCAATGATAATCGGGCTCTTATTGCTGCTATAAAAGATACTCAAAAAACCGCCGAAACAGTTCTGTTTGATCCATTGACCCGAATTGGCAATCGTCCCCATATCGAGACAAAACTCAGGTTGGCAATTGAAGATTTTCACCTTAAAGAAAGGCGCTTCGGTATATTATTCATCGATATAGACCACTTTAAGAATTTTAATGACAGATACGGCCATTTACTCGGAGACAGGGTTCTCCGGATGGTTGCAAATTCACTTCGCAACAATTTGCGTGTCTCTGACTCCTGTGGACGGTGGGGGGGTGAAGAATTTATTGTACTGGTATACGAACTTGATCTGGCGGGTCTGGGGAAAGTGGCTGAGAAGCTCCGTACGACAATCGCCCAAACCAAAGTCCAGGATAAAGATCTCGACCTGAGTGTAACAGTCTCAATTGGCTCAACATTAATCCGTTCGGATGACACGATCCAATCTCTAATTGACCGCGCCGATCAATTAATGTACAGAAGCAAACGCGCTGGTCGTAACCGCGTAACAATTAGGGAATAATTCAGACTTGATTCTCCAAACCTGAAACACTAAAAAGGACAATAAATCCAGGGCAGTAATTATAAAATTGTTTAACCGGATTTTCACCTCACTTTTCTGGTATAATTTTTACTCGTGACTGGTCCTGCTTTGCGGTTTCGGCTGCTGGTATGGAGACCTGCGCATATCTCAGAAAGGAAGCACACGTCATGCCTCTTGCTAAGGAAGTTAAGAACAAATTCATCACCGATTATCATCGCCACGATACTGATACCGGCTCACCTGAAGTTCAAGTCGCTATAATGACAGGCCGAATTCAGCAATTAACCGAACACTTGCGAGCAAATAAGCACGATGAGTCTTGTCGTCGTGGATTGCTTAAATTAGTCGGACATCGCCGTCGTATGTTGGCATATTTGCGGAAAGTAGATTACCAACGTTATCTAGGAATAACAGAAAGCCTGAACTTACGCCACAAATAATTTAAGATAGGCCCGAGTAGATGGGTCCTACCCATCTACTCTTTTTATTGAAAGGAACCATAAGGTTCAACGACTATACCGCTCGTCAGGAATTGAACAGTGCTGGCAACATAGTTGCCGCCGCTTTTCAGTCCCTGACCAGGCGGAAACCCATACAGGGGCTTGCGAGAACCGATATTAAAATTGAGACCCCAAAAGCATTAAGACTGCAAAGAATAATATTTTTGCGTGTTTGATTTACTGCGCGGCCCAATTTGTGGATTTACACAAGCCCTAAACAGGAGACATTATGAAACCTGAAACAAAACGCTATACTACAAACGTAGGGACCCGAACCGTCACTTTTGAGACTGGAAAGCTTGCTGCTCAGGCTGGTGGAGCTGTGACGGTCGGAATCGATGATGCCATAGTATTTGCTGCAGCTACTATGGGCGGTGTCCGGGAGGGCATTGATTTCTTCCCGCTATCCGTTGAATATGAGGAACGTCTATACGCTGGTGGCAAAATACCGGGTTCATTTTTCCGTCGTGAAGGCCGGCCGTCCACTGATGCTATCCTCACAGCTCGTCTTACCGACCGCCCTTTAAGGCCCCTGTTTCAATATGGCATGCGCAATGAAGTTCAAGTGATGATGTTCTCACTTTCAGCTGATGGCATAAATCCACTAGACATCATCGCCATCAACGCTGCTTCCGCCGCCATTATGATATCGGACATACCCTGGGGCGGCCCAGTCGGCGCTGTACGTGTAGGAAGGTTGAATGGCGAGTTCGTGATAAACCCAACTTTTTCCGAGGTGGACGCATCAGATCTTGACCTACGTATCGCCGGCACAAAGGATGCGATTCTGATGGTTGAGTGTGGAGCGAATGAAATCCCTGAAGATGTAATGGCCGCAGCCCTGGAATTCGGTCACAAATCTCTTCAGCCCCTTATTGAGACCCAGCTAAAAATGGCTGCTGAAATCGGCAAGACGAAACGTGAACCGAAGATTGCATTAGCTAATGAAGAATTACAAAAGAAAGTTTACGAGCGGGTGAATGCTCAGATGAATGTACTACTCGACAAACCCTTGAACAAAGTGGAATTTTACAGTGGTATGGACACCTTGGTAGAAGCGGTCATCACCGAAATGTGTGTTGCTCAACCAGGCGAAACCCCCTCAAATGCTCCAAGTGAAAATGATGTTAAATCGGCTTTCAGTGAAGCAGAGCACAAAATTGTAAGAGAACGCATCTTGAGTACTGGTAAACGCCCCGATGGTCGCACGCCTACCGAAATCCGTCCTATTTGGTGTGAAGTCGGGCTCTCGCCCAGGGCGCATGGATCTGGTTTGTTTACCCGGGGTGAGACTCAGGTTCTTTCACTCGCCACACTCGGAACTTTGGGTGAAGCACAAGAGTTGGATTCGCTCACGCCAACGGATACCAAACGTTATATGCATCATTACAACTTCCCGCCCTTCTCAACCGGTGAGGTCAAACCCCTGCGAAGTCAAAGCCGTCGCGAGATAGGACACGGTGCGTTGGCAGAACGGGCCTTGGAGCCGGTTATTCCGGCAGAAGAGACCTTCCCTTATACAATTCGCGTTGTATCCGAAGCATTATCTTCTAATGGTTCGACTTCAATGGGTTCGGTTTGTGGATCGACACTTGCTTTAATGGACGCTGGTGTTCCGATCAAAGCCCCGGTCGCAGGTGTGGCAATGGGCTTGATTACCGACGAGAAAGGCCGCTATAAAATCCTTACGGATATTCAAGGCACAGAAGATCACCTCGGCGATATGGATTTTAAAGTTGCTGGCACGGCTCAAGGTATTACTGCTCTTCAAATGGATATTAAGATTTCGGGATTAAGCGCACAGATGATGAAGGAAGCCCTTGAACAGGCTCATATTGCCCGCATGTCCATCATGGAAATAATGCTGGCTGTCATAGGCTCTCCTCGTTCCGAGTTAAAGCCGCATGCTCCGCGCATAATAACCGTTAAAATTCCTGTTGAGAAAATTGGCGCATTGATTGGGCCGGGTGGTAAAAATATTCGATCCCTTCAGGAAGAAACAGGCACTAAGATTGATGTCCAGGAAGATGGCACGGTCTATATTGCATCAACCGAGGGCGTGGGTGCCAAAGTTGCACAAGAACGGGTGGAGGCTCTCGGCGAATCTGCCGTGATCGGCAACATCTACACGGGTAAAGTCGTGCGTATTACAGACTTCGGCGCGTTTGTTGAAATCCTTCCCGGAGTGGATGGACTTGTTCATATTTCCCAGTTAGATAGTGAGCGGGTTAACAAAGTTGAAGATATCGTTAATATGGGCGAAGAGATCACCGTGATGGTTACTGATATCGATCCGCAGGGGAAAATCCGGTTATCACGCCAGGCTGTATTAGAAGGCTGGACCGCCGAAGAAGCGCGTGAGAAGGACCAGCGGAAACCAGGAGGTGCGGGTGGCAACCGCAGCGGAGGTGGGGGTTTCCGCGGAGGCAACAACCGGGGCGGGGATCGGGATCGACACGGTGGAGACCGAAATAGAAGATGAATTGAAAAAATATGCAAAAAAAATCCCTCAGGATTTATTCTGAGGGATTTTTTTGCATTATTATTAATAATAATTCACAGATAAATACTGACGGACTGCCATTTGCATTTATTGATTAAGCATTTCATTCAATTTTATTTTCACTTTCGGCCATTCTGAATCCAGTATACTGTAATAAATAGAATGGCGAAAATAGCCGTTTGGAAGAATCATGTGATTCCGAAGAGTACCTTCTCGCTTTGCTCCAATTCGTTCGATGGCACGTTGGGAGCGTTCGTTCCTTGAGTCCGTTTTTAATTGCACCCTGATACTCTTTAATTCCTCAAAAGCTTGCTTAAGCAACAAATATTTACACTCGGTATTGACTTGGGTTCGGCGGAATTCGGCTCCATACCATGTTCCGCCAATTTCAAGTCCGTGATGCTCTGAGCGGATCTCCATGTAACGGGTTGTTCCTGCCACACGCCCTGAGGCAAGATGGATAACGGCAAAGGGAAGATCAGTGCCTACAGATTCTCGATCCAGAATGGTCCGTACCCATCGGCGAATATCAGACTCGTTTTGCATTCCTCCATAAGGCAAATATTCCCAAATTGTATCGTCCAACCCGATCTCGGTTAAACCGGCGGCATGTTCTTCCGTTAACGGCTCCAAGCGGACATACTTTCCGGTCAGTACTACCGGTTTCACGTCCATCATTTCAACCACTCCGTTTCAGATTTATCTTTCGTTGGCAAGTAAGGCATCTTTGGCCCTTCAATATCCATTAACTCCGACAACGCAGCTCGCATTGCAATCCGATCGTCCCAGGGATATTCGATCACACCAAAACACATTGATTGTTCATGGCCTTTCCCACATGAAATGACAACATCTCCTGGTCGAGCAAGCCGCAGTGCAACTCTGATGGCTTCGCCGCGATCTGGAACACGCCAGAATGTCTCCCCTTCTCGCCCGCCTTTCGATCTCGCCCCTGCCGCCATTTCTTCGAGTATCCCATCGAGTGATTCGGTGCGCGGATCCTCGGCAGTGAGCACGGTGAGATTGGCCATCTCAACAGACGTTTCAGCCATCATGCGCCGCTTCTCTTTATCCCGGAGACCCGCTGAGCCGATAACGGAAATGACTCGCCCCTCCATCATTTGCCTGGCGGCTTCCAAGGTTACTTTCAGAGCATTGGGAGTATGAGCAAAGTCAACAATTGCAGTAAAGGGCTGCCCTAACTCAAACCGCTCCATACGGCCGGGTATGTTCTTTAATTCAGTAATCCCTTTCGCGGCAATAATTGGTTCTACCCCAAGGCCGATAACGGTAGCAGCTAATGCGGCTAAACAATTTGAAATATTGTATTTCCCGACCAACTGACTCGAAATGTCTACACGAAAGTCTTTGTGGGTTGCGGTAAACTGTAAACTGGTCCGAGTGTATTCGATATTTTCAGCTCGGAGATCGGCAGCCAAACCTAAACCATAGCTCAACTTTTTGACTTGAATAAAATCACTTAAATAGTTAAATGATGCGTCATCCCGATTAATGATCCCCAGCCGAGGATTTCCCTGCTTTTTTTTAAGTGTACGTTCCAAACTTGAAAAAAGCCGGGCCTTGGCAGCGCGATAATTCTCAAACGAGCCGTGCTGATCCAGATGCTCGTGCGTAATGTTTGTAATGACACCTATATCAAATTCACAAGCATCAATCCGATATTGAGCCCAACCGTGAGATGTGGTTTCTAATACGACATGGGTAAGGCCTGCATCAACCATTTTCGATAAATAGAACTGCACTTCGTGAGCATCGGGAGTTGTGACATGGAAGCCTGTATCCAAAATCTCATCCCCGATAACGGCATTAACCGTTGAAATCATACCTGTCCTCATCCCTGCCGCAAGCAGGATTTGATAGATGAGGTTCGTTGTAGTGGTCTTGCCATCAGTGCCGGTAACACCGATAACCGTAAGCTTTCGACCCGGCCAATCGTAATAAGCAGCAGACAACCAGGTCAATGCCTGGCGTGAATTTTCCAGCCTGATGTAGGGAATGGATAAGCCTTTAATTACTTTTTCACCAACAACCACGCTGGCTCCATTCTCGATCGCATTTGGAATAAACTCGTGGCCATCCACCGAACCACCTTGCATCGCCACAAATAGATGACCGGGTTTGACAGCACGGCTATCCAAAGTGATTCCGGTAATCGGTAAATCAGGAAGATTGTGGGGATAGTAAGGAAAGGGAAAGTTGTTAAATATTTGCTCGACAGTTATTCTTCGATTGTCCATAATAAATAAAAAAGGCTTCGACGATTTTAACGCCAAAACCTATTGCTGTCCAAACCTTACTTTTAATACTAACTCACAACCTTGATATTAAACCGGGGCGAAGAAACTGCATCACGCAGGCTCTGCCATAGGATTACAAACATTTCCACACCTCGCGATGTTGTAATGTCCCCCAAATCGATCACTGACTTCCAACCGAACCAATCGCGAAGTATGGCAATAACCGTAGCTTTTGCCTCGATATCATTCCCACTGACAAATACATCGGTTTTTTCAGTTAACTTGCGTGGATCAACCATCACATTACAATTCATAGTGTTCAGTGTTTTAACAACCAGCGCTTCTGGAAAGGCGCGCTGAATTTGCTCACCCAAGGAGTCGTTATTACAAAAAGTGAGGGTCCAATTTCCAGTTGAATAATCGAGCGGGTTGGAGGTATCAATTAAAATCTTGCCCTTCAGGTTCTCACTCCCAGCCTGGCGCAGAGCATCTAAGGATGCAGACCCTAAAGTGCAGTTGATAATTATTTCTCCGAAAGCGGCTGCATTCATAAATGTGCCGTATAAAGCATGATGTCCCTCTTTTTTTGCCCAGGCGATCGCATTCGGATTAGCCGGGTCGCGCGATCCCATCATGACATCGTGGCCCAATTGAACCAGCTTGGTTCCGATAGTTTGCCCAACACTCCCAGACCCCAATATACCAATATTCATGCAATCTCCTTCCTAGTGCAAAACAATTAGCTGAACAATCGATTGCAAATCCTTATTCTCTGCGAATAATGGATTAGTTTAACATAAAATCATATCGAAGAGAATTAATTGTAATCCGGCATGGATAACTCAATCATGGATCTTTGCTTACCTGACATCTTTGTTTTCAGCCACTTGAGCCTGAATATCTCCTCGCGCTCGCGCTCTTCAAGCGAACTGACAATGAACGCAACCGTTGCTTCATAATTGGGGATGAAGATATGTTGAAGCGCATTAACCCTGCGTTGCGTCTTGCGCAATTCACCGGCCAGGCGCCAGACCGTCGTGACCAGCATCGACAATTGCGGTATACGTAGCAGCACCTCCCGGAAGGTGGCGCTCGCTTCATCTAGTGCTGCATTGGTGTCACCGGGGCTGTAAAGCATTTCATAAGGTTCACCGCTAGCTTCAATGACGGGTATGGCAACGCCCATAATGCCCCTGAATTTCAGGTGCACATCCACAGTCTTGTTGGCAGCTAAGGCCGCCCACTCGACATGGTCGCTGCCCAGGGTCAATTGGGCCATTTCCAAGGCTCGATAGGCGGGCGTCATTAACTTCCATACTTCCTGTTGAAGCACTTCAGCTTCATGGGCTACGCGTACCAATTCGTTGGTCAGCACCTCACGCTTACGATCGAGAATCTCATATCCCTCCCGGGCGAATTGCAAATCCTTCTTGACACGTATAAGATTGCTGCGCGTGGGAGCAATATTAATGAGTGGCATCTTCAACCTTATGATATTTTTGGAGCTCTTCGCGACTTACCCGTGTGAGTTCTTCCTGAGGCAACATCGAGAGTAATCTCCAACCAATCTCGAGGGTTCTCTCGATAGTTCTATTTTCATTCAGTGATTGATTAACAAATTCGCGTTCAAAAGCCCGTCCAAATTTGAGGTATCTCTGGTCAACATTCCCCAATTCCTCTTCCCCGATGACGGAGGCCAGTGCCCGGACATCCTGCATATGAGCATAGGCGGCATAAATCTGGGCTGAAAGATGCGGGTGGTCATCGCGTGTATGGCCTTTGCCGATCCCGTCTTTCATCAAGCGCGATAGGCTGGGGAGTACGGCAATCGGAGGATATATTCCCTGGTGATCGAGGTCCCGGCCCA
>Ga0182027_10011181_pt1 | contig 12711 bp, 17 predicted proteins | sample 712E1DmetaG_FD_121300 | JGI IMG/M metagenome (GOLD analysis project Ga0182027, IMG submission 121300) | Permafrost microbial communities from Stordalen Mire, Sweden - 712E1D metaG (Illumina Assembly) | ecosystem: Environmental > Terrestrial > Soil > Wetlands > Permafrost | place: Sweden...
CCCTCAGTCAGTAGACCAGCTCGCGCGGTTCGGCGCGTCCGGTTCCCGCCGCGATCAGTCCCGATGAGCGCCGGTGCGCCGGGCAATCTCGGCCAGGGAACGCAGCGCGGCGTTGACGGCCGCTACGCTCGGAAACAAGTCGGCCACATCCGGATCGAGGAGGACCACGTTCGAGTTCGCAGCTAGCCGCGCGACATGCTTCCCGCGCACCAACGCCCCGAAATCCGAGCGCTTGTACTCGCGCCGAAGGTCGTCGGCAACAGACTTCCTAGCCTTCGTCATTCAGCTACCCCGGACATCGTGTTCGCGGCGGGAGACCAGCGGCGCGGCCTCGGGGATCGACGGGCGCTTGCGGCGGGCGGAGCAGCAGCGCAGATCGTCCAACGGCAGCGTCTCGCCCCGGTCGTCCTCATCGAGGGCTTCCGTTGCCATTCGACGGATCACGTCGCGGTTGCCGGCAAAACGTGTCGTCCAGGCGTCCTCGTCGGCGAGCGACGCGAGGATCTGAGAGGCAATCGCATCCTGTTCCTCCTCGGGCAGCGCGATGACTCTTTCCAGCGCCTTCTCCAAGAGCGTTGACATGCCTCAATTCTATCGGCGGACACGGCGAGCCGCCATGCCACGTCCGAAAGGCGGGCGGGCGAAGTAAGATCGCGAGCAATCCGCCGCCGGGAAATGGGGGATAATGTGGTCATGGTCCCCGCCGATGGAGCCGACCTTTCCCGGATCGCCGTCGTACCCGGTCAACGCTCGGGGCAACCCTGCATCCGTGGGCTCCGGGTAACCGTGTGGGACGTGCTGGATATGCTCGCCTCCGGCATGACCGAGGATGAGGTCTTGCGCGACTATCCGTACCTGGAGAAGGCCGATTTCCCAGCGGTGTACGGCTACGCTTCGCAGACCGGGCGCGAGCGCGTGTCGCATTGAAACTTCTATTCGACGCGAATCTCTCGCCGAAGCTCGTCCAGCGTCTCGCGGAACTCTTCCCGGATTCGGTCCACGTTTTCGACACGGGGCTCGCCCGCTTTACGTCGGACAAAACCATTTGGGAGTTTGCGCGGGCGAACGGGTTGACCATTGTTACGGCCGATTCCGATTTCCTCGACCTCGCCAGTTCCCGCGGCGCGCCGCCAAAGGTGGTCCGCCTCGAGAACTGCGACTACCGGACGTCCCAGGTTGAAGATCTTCTGCGCCGGCACGCCATTCGGATCGTGGAACTGGAGCGATCTCAGCGCGCGACGCTCGTCATCCGGAATCCAAGCTGACTCGGAATTTCCCAGCCTGCCCGTTACCTCACCAGCAAGGAGACTCCGAGACAAAGTGGCCCTCGCCGGCGGGGCTGACCAGTTCGATTGATCGGAAACCGCCGCAATTCAGTGCCGGCAAGCCCCGTCCACACCAACTGACGAGACACGCCCCGTTCCCGGAAGTCAACTCCCCGAAATCACGCGGGCCGTACCTATGGGCAATGCGGTTCCCACCATGGCAAGCAATCGCCATCAGTCCCGGCGGGGGCCGGCGCGCCGGGCAATCTCGGCCAGGGACCGCAGCGCGGCGTTGACGGCGGCCGAGTTAGGAAACAACTCGGCAATTTCCGGATCGAGGACGACCACGTTCGAGTTCGCAGTTAGCCGCGCGACATGCTTCCCGCGCACCAACGCCCCGAAATCCGAGCGCTTGTACTCGCTCCGAAGCTCATCGGCAGCCGGCTTCCCAGGCTTCTTCATACGGCTTCCTCTCTGCCCGCGTCGCCAGGCGGGCGGTGACGATTCGAATCGCGTCGTCCCGGTCCACGTGCGCCACCACGAGCAGGCACCCGGAGGACGACATGCCAAATGTCACAAAGCGCTTCTCTTCAAGCGAATGATCGGGATCCTCACCCGTCGCTGACAACGGATCGAGGAACACGCTCGCCGCCTCATCGAATGAGACGCCATGTTTCCGCAGGTTCCCATCGGCCTTCCGCGCGTTCCGTTCGAATCCCACTCGAACGTCTAACCTGCCTCTAGTATAGCCGCCGTTGGGCCAGGGAGCCCAAGGTGGTCTGGCGCTCCGTGTCTGAGAGCGCAGCGCCCCCCGGCTACCGCCCCTGCGCCGCCGCGGTCACCACGCCCCCCGGCTACCGCCCCTGCGCCGCCGCGGTCACCACCGTGTGCGGGCTTCTCGGAATGGGATGCGCCTTAATTCGGCTGAACCCCACAGCCCGGTGCATGGCTTCCAGCTCGCGGAACGTGTAGGCGTCGCCGGCGGGGGTCGAAATGAGCATGGTGAGGCTGAAGCCGGCGGCCATCGGCGGCGTGACGCGGTCCTCGTTGGGCACGAATTCGAGCGTGGCGGAAATGCCGCGCGGATGCAGCGCCTCGCGCACCTTCCGCAGCAGGCTCACGCAGGTGGGCGCGTCGAAGTGGTGCAGGAAGTTCGTCAACAGCACCACGTCGTAGGGACCGCCGTAATCCACCTCGAACGCGCTTCCGGGCAAGCGCCGGTAGCGGTCTGCCACGCCGGCCCGGCGGGCGTTCTCCTGGGCCACGTCGAGAACCCGCGCCCAGTCCAGCGCCACGATTTCGGCCTGCGGGTTCTGTTTGGCGATCTCGATGCCGAAGAGGCCGTGGCCGGCGGCGATGTCGAGGACCCGCATGGGGCCCTTGCGGCCAGCGAGCACGATCGCGCCCAGCGGCGCCGCCAGGGGCGCCATCATGGGCGCCATGCCGTGGGCGAAATCCACCCAGATCGGATTATCGTGTGAGATGCTGCCTTGCCCCGGCAGCACGCTGTGGCCCGTGCGCACGGTCTCCGTGAGGTCGTCGTAGGTAGTGCGTAACTCGGCCACGCCCAGAAACCGCGCTACCGAGTGGAGCGAACTGGGCGAGCGCGGATCCAGAAACAGCGCGCTGGTGGGTGTGTGGCTATAAACGCCATCGTGCTTTGAAAGCAGCCCGATGATGGTCAGGAAGTCGCACAGGATGCGAATCCCGCGCACCGACGCCGAACACCGCGCCCCCAGCGTGGCGGCATCGGCCGGGCCTTCGCCCACGGCGCCGAAGACGTTCAGTTCGATGGCCGTTCGCAGCGCGGCGGAGCGCTGGTGGGCCAGCAAGGTTTCAAAAATGAGCGCCGGATTCGGCGCGGCGGCGGTAGCCACGGATGACAAGACGAGCCTCCTCTTCTCTGGTAACGAGTGCAACACCCGGAATACCCATTCCGGACCCAGGTTGCTGTCAGTATACACTGAATTGCCCGCGCCGATTCCGCGAAGCTACGGGGTGAAGCCGCGGGGTGCGGCCGATCACTCCGATTCGAAGATCAGCGCGCCGGCGAGCGGAATGTCGCGAAAGTGCGCGTCCCAGGTGAGGAGCGTCGCTCCGGCCCGCATGCAGGCGGCGGCGATCCACATGTCGTTAACCGGAATGGGACGGCCCCTGCGGCGGAGATCGGCCACGATGCGGCCGAAAATCCCGGCGGTCACACGGTCCACCGGGAGCACCTCGACCACCGGCGCGGACAGGAATTCATCCAACTCCGCGACATTCTTCCGCTTCCGTTTGCCGCCTTCAAAACCTGCAAACAACTCGCCCAGGACGGTGACCGGGACGCCGATCCACTCGGCGCTGTCCAGCAGGCCCGTGATCCTCGGATCGCCGCGTTTGAAGCGGCTGTAGGCGACCGTATCGAGACAGTAGCGGCTCACTTCCAGAACTCGGCGTCGATCTCTTCGAACGGGCGGATCTTCGCCAGAAACCGCCTCTCTTCGCCAGGGGTCCACGTGCCTGCCAGGCGCGCCAGACCGTTGCTGCGGGTTCCGGGGACGCCCAAACCTTGCCGCAACAGGTCGATGACGGTCTGGTTGAGCGACGTTCCGCGCCTGCGCTTCTCCCGGCTCAGCGCGTCGGAGACGTTCCTGGGCAGATTGCGAACGGTCAGATGAAGTGCATTCACTGAATTCAGTATATGAATGCAGCGCGCCCAGGTCAAGCCGGCGCACTCCGCGGCCAGCGTCCGCGAAGCCTCGTCAGCCAAGTTCAAGTATGCGGCGAACGCCGGCTTCCACGGCCAGCAGATCGGACGGGGAGATCTCGGCCAGGCGCTCGTGCAGCCTCTCTTTGGCGACGGCCCGAATCCGATCCGTTACGGCCAGGCTGGCAACCTGCGGCCCCGCCCAGGGGGCACCCGCAATCGGCCGCAGGCTGCCAGCCTGCCCCACATAAAACCGTCGCGGGGCGCGAAGAATTGGAAGAATAGGAGTACATCGCACCGGCGAATCCACTGGGTGTCGCGCACCCGCTGGACGCGCCGGGACCGGTTACCATGGCGGTACAGTGAGCTGAGGCCCACACGAGGATGGCGATGGACGGAAAGCGATGGTGGCTGACCGCGGTGGCGGCGGCGATGGCGGTCCTGATGGTTGCCGGCAGCATCGGCCTGGAGGCCGGTGCGTGCGTGGCGGCGGCGATCGGCGCGGGGATTCTGGGCTACCGGTTCTACCGGGCGCGCCATCCGGCGACAGGGCCGGTGGTGTACTGCTTGCGATGCGGCGAGACGCTCGCACCCACCGCGCGCCAGTGCAAGAGCTGCGGCAGCGCGAGTTGGTCGATGAAGAACTGAAGCCGCCGCCTCGTGTTAACTTTGAGGTTCGTCATCCGCTTGTCATCCGCTTTGCCGCTCCCTCGCCATCGCCGGCGGGCGGTCCGGGTCTCCGGCTCCAGCTCGGCCTAGCCCCGGCAGCGGACTTGGGAGAAACCACAGTGCGCACCCTCATTCGCCATTCGCTCGCCGGACTCCTGGCCGTCGGGCTCGCCGGCGTCGCCTCGGCCGGACACAAGGAATTCACCAACTGGCCGGCCGGCGCCTCGCCCCGGGAGATCGGCAAGAAGATCGCCACGAATATGATCCCGCGCTGGCTCTACGACAGACCCGGGGTCCACTACGCCGAGGACTCCACCTGGTATTCCGCCCTCGAGTTCGCCAGGCTGACCAGGGACCAGGCCCTGACCGGCGCGCTGATTAAGCGCTACGACCCCTGGCAGACCGAGGAGGGCCAGCAGAAACTGGTTTCCTGGCGGCGCCACGTGGACACCAACATCTTCGGCATCGTGCCGCTGGAGCTTTACATTCGCACCAGGGACCCGAAATATCTGGTGCTCGGCAAGAAGCTGGCCGACCAACAGTGGGAAGATCCCCGGCCGGATGGGCTCTCAGCCGAGAGCCGCTTCTGGATCGACGACACATACATGATCACCATCCTCCAGGTGCAGGCCTACCGCGCCACCGGCAATAAGGTCTACCTGGACCGCGCCGCGCTCGAAATGGCTGCCTACCTGGACAAGCTGCAGAAGCCCAACGGCCTGTTCTTCCATGGGCCCGAGATCCCCTTTTACTGGGGCCGGGGCAACGGCTGGGTGGCGGGCGGCATGTCCGAGCTGCTCGGCGTGCTGCCCAAGAACCACCCCCAGCGTGCCCGCATTCTGGAGGGCTACCACAAGATGATGGCTTCCCTGTTGAAGTATCAGGACGCCGACGGAGCCTGGCATCAACTCATTGACCACCCCGAGAGCTACCAGGAGAGCTCCGCCACCGCCATGTTCACCTACGCCATGATCACCGGCGTGAAGAAGGGCTGGCTCAAGGACCAGGCCTACGCCCAGGGGGCGCGCAAAGGCTGGCTGGCGATCGTCAACAAGTTCATGGACAAGGACGGCCTGATGGACAAGGTTTGCAAGGGAACGGGCCAGAAGAACAGCCTGGATTTTTACCTGACCCGCCCAACCGAGAAGGGCAACCCGCACGGCCAGGCGCCCGCCTTGTGGTGCGTCAATGCGCTGCTGAGGAAGTAGGGTGGGGCGGACCCCCTGGTCCGCGCGGGACGCCCCCGTCCCGCTCTTCCTCTTCGCTCGAAGGGTCAAGTGATCGCTATGAGCGGGCAGGCCGGCCAGGGGGCCGGCCGCGGACCAGGGGGTCCGCCCCACAAATGACAGGAAGCCTGTCAATCCAAAATAGAAGTATTTTAGTATCAATCACTTGCGATCATGTTTTGACAGCGGTCCTGTCAAACCCCCCTCTGCGGCCTCGGGCGCGGCCGGGGAAAGTTGCACTCCCCGCACGATGCACACGTCGCCTTACACCCCCGGCGAAACCGGCGGCCCTACAGCAGTTCCGACGCGCTGAAGAAGAAGCCCAGCTCGACGGCGGCGGTCTCCGGGGCGTCCGACCCGTGGATGCAATTGCGCTCGATGCTGGCGGCGAAGCGCTTCCGGATGGTCCCTTCGGCGGCGTTGGCCGGATTGGTGGCGCCCATCACCTCGCGCAGTTTTCTGATGGCGTCCTCGCGCTCCAGCGCCATCACCACGATGGTGCCCTCGGTCATGAACTTCACCAGTCCGGCGAAGAACGGCTTGTCGCGATGCACCGCGTAAAAGCCCTGGGCCTGCGCCTCGGTAAGGTGCGTGGTCCGCAACGCCAGCACTTTGAAACCGGCCTTCTCGATGGCGGCGAGAATCTCGCCCGCGTGCCCGGCGGCGAATGCGTCGGGCTTGATGATTGAAAACGTTCGTTCCACGCTCATAAAAGGCTTTGTACTTTCTCTCCAATTTCGGCGGGCGACGAGCAAACCACGATGCCCGCCTCGCGCATGGCTGCGATCTTGTCGGACGCTTTCCCGCTCCCTCCGGCGATGATGGCGCCGGCGTGCCCCATGCGGCGTCCGGGGGGCGCGGTCTGGCCGGCCACGAATCCCACCACCGGCTTCTTCACGTTGGCTTTCACGTAGGCCGCGGCGGTCTCCTCGGCGTTGCCGCCGATTTCACCGATCATCACGATGGCGTGCGTCTCGGGGTCTTCGTTGAATAACGTGAGAGCGTCCACGAAGTCGGTGCCGATGATGGGGTCGCCGCCGATGCCGATGCAGGTGGACTGGCCAATGCCCAACCGCGTCAACTGGCCCACGGCTTCGTAGGTCAGCGTGCCTGAGCGCGACACCACGCCCACGTGGCCTTCCCGATGAATGTGCCCCGGCATGATGCCGATCTTGCACTTTCCGGGCGAGATGATGCCGGGGCAATTGGGACCGATCAGGCGCGTCCGCGTGCCTTGCAGAAACCGCCAGGCGCGGACCATGTCGAGGGTGGGGATGCCTTCGGTGATGCACACCACCAGGGCGATGCCGGCGTCGGCGGCTTCCATCACGGCGTCGGCGGCGAACGGCGGCGGCACGAAGACCACCGAAGCGTTGGCGCCGGTTTCGCGGACGGCCTGGGCCACGGTGTCGAACACCGGCAGATCCAGGTGCTTGCTGCCGCCCCGGCCCGGAACCACGCCGCCCACCACCGAGGTGCCGTAGGCGATGGCCTGCTGGCTGTGGAACGTGCCTTCCTTGCCGGTGAATCCCTGGACGATCAGCCGGGTGCTGCGATCTACGAGTACGCTCATTGCGGGTTACCCTGTTGCGCCGCCAGATTGACGGCCTTTTCGGCGGCGTCGCGCATATCCGCGCCCACCGTGAAGTTGAGGCCGGACTCCATCAGAATCTGCCGGCCGAGGTCCACGTTGGTGCCCTCCATGCGGACTACGATGGGCGCGCGCACGTTCAGCTCGCGCGCCGCCGCCACCACGCCCGTGGCTAAAGTATCGCATCGCAAAATGCCGCCGAAAATGTTGATCAGAACGGCTTTGACGTGAGCATCGGAGAGCAGGATGCGAAACGCATTGCGGACCTGTTCGGCGCTGGCGCCACCGCCCACATCCAGGAAGTTGGCGGGGCTCCCGCCCGAGTGCTGGATGATGTCCATGGTGGCCATGGCGAGCCCCGCGCCATTCACCATGCAGCCGACCGTGCCATCCAGCTTGATGTAATTGAGGCCGAAGCGCGAGGCCTCCACTTCCAATGGATCCTCTTCGTTAAGGTCGCGAAGCTCAAGTAATTCTTTATGCCGGTAGAGGGCGTTGTCGTCAAAGTTGACCTTGGCGTCGAGGGCATAGACCTTGCCGTCCCTGGTGAGGATGAAGGGGTTGATCTCGAACAGCGAGGCGTCCATGGCCAGGTAGGCTTTGGCCAGCGCCGACATGGCAGCCGCCGCGGCATGGACGCTGGCCGGCGGGATGCCGATGCCGAAGGCCAGTTTGCGCGCCTGGTAGGCCGCCAGTCCGAGGCCCGGGTCGAGCGCTTCCTTGAGGATCAACTCGGGCGTTTTGGCGGCCACCTCTTCGATCTCCATGCCGCCCGCCGACGAGGCCATGAAAACCGGTCTGGCCCGCACCCGGTCGAGCACGATGCCGAGGTAGAGTTCGCGTTCGATGGGGAGAGTTTCCTCCACCAGCAGGCGGTGAACCTGGCGGCCCTCGGGACCGGTCTGGTGTGTGACCAGCTTCATGCCGATCATTCCGCGCGCCAGTTCCGCGGCTTCGGTGGAGTTCCTGGCTATCTTGACGCCGCCGCCCTTGCCGCGCCCGCCGGCGTGGATTTGCGCTTTCACCACCACGCTGCCGCCGATGTGTTTGGCCGCCGCTTCGGCTTCTTCGGCGTTGAAAGCCACTTCACCGCGCGGCACGGGGACGTGGTATTGGGCCAGAATGGCCTTTGCCTGATACTCGTGGATTTTCATGGAAATCTGCTTGTGCTACTATGGCGGAGCCGCCGAATATTCAATAATATCATGCCGTTTCTCCGTTACCTGGAACAGGCCGTCCGCCGCCAGGATCTGACTTCCGACGAAGCCGAGGCCGCCATGCATGCCATCCTCAACGGCCAGGTGAACGCCACGCGAATCGCCGGCTTTCTGGTGGCGCTGCGCATGAAAGGCGAAACCTCGCATGAACTGGTGGGGTTCGCCCGCGCCATGCGGCGGATGGCCGCACCGGTGGACGCCGGCCTTGTGGGCAAGCCGCTCGTCGATACCTGCGGAACCGGCGGCGATGGCGCCGGAACGTTCAACATCTCGACGGTGGCGGCCTTCGTGGTGGCGGGCGCGGGCGTACACGTGGCCAAGCACGGCAACCGCTCCATCACCAGCCCCGCGGGCTGCGGCAGCGCGGACCTGCTGGAATCCATGGGTGTCCGCATGCCCATGCCCTTGGACCTGGCGGCGCGCGCCATCCGCGAAGTGGGCATCGGGTTCCTGTTCGCCCCGGCTGTGCATGCCGCCATGAAGCACGCGCAGCCGGTGCGCATCGAGCTGGGCTTGCGCACCGTCTTCAACCTGCTGGGCCCGCTGACCAACCCGGCGGGCGCGGACGCGCAGGTGGTGGGCACGCCTTCGGAAAAGGCCGCGGAGTTGATTGCCGGCGCGCTGGCGGAGCTGGGACTGCGGCACGGGTTCGTGGTCCACGGGTCCGACGGGCTGGACGAGATCACCACCACCGGGACGACGCTGGCGTTCGAAGTGCGCGATGGCAAGTCCCAGCGCCGCCGGCTGGAGCCGGAGGATTTTGCGGTGAAGCGGGCGCGGCCGGAGGACCTGGCGGGCGGCGGCAAGGAACGCAATCACGAGATCGCGATGGCGGTGCTGGCCGGCGAGCGGGGTCCGCGGCGCGACATCGTGCTGGTAAACGCCGCGGCGGCGCTGGTGGCCGCGGGCACGGTGGAGACCTTCCTGGAAGGCATGGCCTTCGGGGCGGTGAGCCTGGACAGCGGCGCGGCGCGGCGCAAGGCGGAGGAACTGGCGCGCTTCACGCGGGAGGGGTAGGCGCCGGCCGGGCGGGACGGCTCCAGGCCAGTCAATTACACTGGAAAGACAGGAGCGCCGCACTCTCAGGAGGCACGAGCCCATGACCAGTGACCAACGATTCGAAGCCATTGAGAGCGTTCTCGACAAGGTTGCCGCCGCCCAGCGGCGCTCGCAGGAGCGCCACGAGGCCCTGGCGGAAACCGTCGAGATCCTGACCCGCGACGTGCAACAGGACGCGGAGAACATCCGCGCACTCGCCCGAAACTCCCAGATCCTCCACGACTCCATCAAGAGCCTCGAGGTCCTGGCGCTCACGCACGAGCACAGGATCGAGCATCTGGAAGACCAGCAGTAGATAGACCCAGCCGCAGCGGTTGCCGGCGCGCTGTTGCCTTCCGGCCTATTTCGCCGCCGGCATCGCCAGGCGCAGCGGCGGGTTCTCGCCTTTCACAAAGGTGACGAGTTGTCCCTGCCCCGGCGGCGCGTCCGCGGCGCCATCCCGGAAACCGGCGGGCACTGTCGCTGCCGGCCAGACGCGGTACTCTCCGGGCCCGAGCCGCATCGAGAAATGGCCGCCGGCATTCGCTTCTTCGATGGCTACCGGCTGTAAACCCGGCTTTATGGCACGGAACAGCGCATACTTGCCGGAGAGCGGCTGGCCGGAGGCATCCACGATGACGCCCCGCACCTGCGCCATCGCCGAGCTCATGGTAATGACCAACGGCGCCGGCTTGGGACCCTTCAACACCAGGTCGCCGTAAGGGAGATCGGTCCCGCCCATCCGCGCCATAACTCCGCGGGCGTGGCCAAAGTCGCCGCTCGCATCGAGACGATACTTGCCCGGCCTCACGGCGCGCAGCACGAACGAACCGTCCTCCTGGCTGACGGTTTGCGCCTGCATGGAGTCCCGCTGCCTCAACGTGACGGTCACGGGGACGGGCTGCGTGCCGGCCTCGAAGACCACCGTGCCCGGAAGATCCACCGGCCTGGTGTCCTCGACTTTAACGATGATGCCGGTAATGTCGCTGGTTCCCACTTCGAGGTTGGGCTCCAGGACGCCCGCCGGACCGGTGGTGAATCCGCGGTTGTATGGGGGCGGAAGCGCGGGCTCCAACCGGTACTTTCCGGGTTGCACGTTAGCCAGTGTGAAACTGCCGTCATCGGCCAGAAGAACGTAGGTTGTCCTTCCAAAACCGGGGATGCCGACAGTCGCCAACATCACCTGCGCCCGCGCGCCGCTCTGTTGGACGGCGAAACCGGGAGGCATGGCGACGCGGCCCTGGACTCGCACGCCGCCGGATATTACCAGGCTCACCACCACGCCGGCGCGCACCTGGCCGGTGGCAACCTCGATGGCCTCGGCACTTTCGAATTTCAAAGCCGAGGGGTAGTAGACAGCCGTGTAGCGGGCATCCCAGTTCCTGGCCATGCCGGGTTCCACGTGTAGATAGTAGCGGCCGGCCGCGAGTCCCGCCGCGCGGAACCGCCCATGATCGTCGGTGGTAATGCCCCGGTTCGACGCGTTCACCAACTCGCCTTGGGCGTGGCGGGTCAGGACAATGATGCTGGCGCTGGCCACCGGGAAGCCATCCTGGTCTTCTACCGTGCCGGCGATCGCGGCTTGCGGCGTGAGCGAGATCCGGACGCCGGTGGGAGCCTGGCCGGGGGTCAAGACAACCGGCTGGGATGCCTGCAAGTAGCCGGTCCGGCTGGCCAAAAGGTTGTGCGGCCCGGCACGCAGCCCGTCGAACCGGAAGTGCCCGGCGGCATCGCTATAGGCGAGGGTGCGGCCGGGTTCCATTTCGGAGAGCACGACGCGCGCGCCGGCGAGCGGGGCGCCGGAAAGCTGGCCGGTGACCGTGCCTTCTATCGACAGGTTGGCCGGCTCGGGGTTGGGAATCTGCGCCAGTGCCAGCGGCGTGGCCACGAGCGCCAGCAGAATCGCTCTCACCGCACCACCCCCCGGGCTCCGGGCTGCGCGCTGCACGTAATGGCGATTCGCAATGCGCCGGGGGGCTGGCCGGCGATTTCGAATCCGGTTTGCAGCACTTCGCGGCCGCCGAGTTTCGCGGATGCGACCGAGTACCGGTTGCCCGCGACCGTGCGCGGGTCGGGAGTAACGAGCAGCGTGTACTTGCCCGGAATCAGGCTGCCCAGGGTGAACGTTCCGGTGGCCGCGCCGGCGATCTGCCGGGCGATGAAATCGATCCGGCTGAAGGGCGCGGGCTGGATGGAAACGGGCACGGCCGGGCAGTTTTCGCCGAAGACCACGGCGCCCTGGATGTCGACGGGCGGCAGCATGGCGATCTCCACGCCATCGACGTCCTTGTCTTGCACCGCGACGGTTCGCCGGCCGCCCATCATAATGCGCGGATGTCCGAAATCGGTCTGGTCGGTGGTGACGGCTTCGACGACGTATTGCCCGGGCAGGAAATTCTTCAGCTCGAATGCGCCGCCCGCGGCGAAGACCGGTAACATGGCTTCGCGTTCCCGAGGGGAATCCTGCCGCCAGGCAACCACGTTGGTACTCACCATGATGGAGCGGCCCTTGGGACTCTCGGCCGGTGGCACTGCGCGTCCGGAAATCCGCACCCCGGCTTGCCGTATCAACTGAATATCGATACCGGAAACTTCCTGCCCGTCGGCCACGGCGATTGGGCTCGCCGACTCGCCGCGAAGGGCACGCCGGTAGTACGTGATGCGCTCGGTCTCGTCGGTGTCTTCGCGATTCGCGGCAGGCTGGGCGCCCACGAAATAAGTGCCGGCGGAGTGGCGGGCGAACCGGTACTCGCCGAGGTCGTTGGTTCTGGCGCCGGCGGCGACAACCATCTCGCGGTTACCCACAATAGCGCGGCGGCCCTCGGCGGAAAGCACTCCCTGTTCCGGATCGATCGAACGGAATCTCAGCAGCTCCACGATCACGCCCTCCATCGGCACGCCGGCCGAATCCACGATTCTGCCGGACACAGCGGCGTAGGGCTTCAAGGAAAAGTGGACTTGGGTGGGAGTGCCACTAATGATCGAATACGCCGCACGGACCGTCTGAGAGAACGCC
>Ga0182027_10011182_pt1 | contig 12711 bp, 12 predicted proteins | sample 712E1DmetaG_FD_121300 | JGI IMG/M metagenome (GOLD analysis project Ga0182027, IMG submission 121300) | Permafrost microbial communities from Stordalen Mire, Sweden - 712E1D metaG (Illumina Assembly) | ecosystem: Environmental > Terrestrial > Soil > Wetlands > Permafrost | place: Sweden...
GCGATGAGAAATTGATATTCCCACTTTTGCATTTTTCACGCTCCGCAGTGTATTACCTATGAACCTATAGTAACTGTACATTGAGGTATTTGAATTGTCAATACATGAAAAAAGCCTTCTTGACTCGTACATTGTCAGGAAAGCTTTTTAATGAACAAAGATAGTGGCGCGCTTATTTCTTCTTTCCTTTGCGCTTCTTGGTCGGCTTAGCGCTCTGGAGCTGATCAAAGGCCGCTTTAATAGAGCCTATCTGCGCTGCGACTGATTTGACGGTTTCCTGGGACGCAAGGACATTGTCCTCGGTAATTTCTTTAGGCAACGTGACAACGACCGCCTCCAGTTTCGCGCCCAGGTCCGCGGCGTCTTTGTTTTTCTTGGAAACGCCTTCAATGGCTTTTTTGGCATCGGCCGCGGAAGCCTGCGCGGCGGCCAACTGGGCATTTACGTCCGCGATCATTTTCGCCTTGTTCGCGGAGACCGCGTTTTTCGCGGCATCCGCGGCGGCAACGGTCTCTTTAAGCAATTTAATTGATTTTTCATATTTTCGGGAAATAGGAGACTTTGCGTTCTGGGTATTGACTTCAGCCATTGCCGCGTCCAGGTAACCGGTTGCGGTAGCATACTGCTCAGGAGCGAAAACATCGGCTTTCATTGTTTTGGCTGCTTCCATGGACGCTTTTGCGGAGGAAATTTCTTGTTGCGGAGCTTTTGCGCATCCCAAAAGGAACGCCATGAGAAGGGCCACCGCAAGAACCTGGAAAAATGAAGCTTTTTTCATAAAACACTCCTTAAATTAAAGATGGTAAAATTATTTGCACTTATTATTATAAACGTATTTTTAAAAGAGTTAAAATATAAATAATAATGGTTTCTAATGCAAATTGTAGTCCGCCCTGGCGCTAACGGCTATCTGTTTTCCGCGGCAATAAGTGAGTCATTTACAAAATTGAGGTTTTGACTGTTATAGACCCAGGTTTCGGTATTTTCGGAAGGGCCTTGTGCAATAGATTTAGGTTGTCCCCAGCTCATGCGCACCTGCTGCCGGGTCATTCCCGTGGCAATCGAGTGGTTGTTTATGGTCTCCCAGACCGCCTCGTCCCAGGAATAAAGCTTTTGGGGATCACAATCAATCACGTCGTCGCTCCAGGGCGCGGAATTGTTTTTATTGTAAATAATTGCATTTATCCAGCTTATCCGGGTTGGTATGAACCCTTTTTCTCCGGTCTGAGTTTCAACCATTATCCATAGTGGCTTCGGCGGAAGCGGGGTCATGCCCCAGCGCACGCCGGTCACAATGAGCGGTTGTTCGATTTTGACTTTAATATTGTCCAGTTTCCCGGTGACCGAATCGCAGGCGTCGATAAAACGCCGCACCGAATACACGGTTTTCCCGAGCCAGCGCGTTTTTGCGCTGTCGATGTCAGCGGCAAAGGCCACGCCTTCAATGGAGCCGTTACGGGTTTTCCCAAAAAGCATGACTTTGCTTTGTTCGTTTTCGAATTTCACTAAAAAGTCTTTGCCTATCGGCTTGACATCCTTGACAATAATATAAGACCGTTCGATTTTGTCGCACCGCACACGGCGCTGGGGAGTTTCCCATGCCGGGTCGATTTTCTTTTTGCTGGTCCCGAGTTCCGGGGAAAGATACAGTTCGTAGCCGAACTGACGGACGAGGTTCTGCTTTTCAAGAACGATGAATTTTATTCCGACCCATCGGTTGATCGGAAGATCAAAGCCTTGCCCGGCGGGTTGGATATTGTCAAGGGTTTGCTTTTTTTGGGGCTGCTGCGCCTTTTGCGCGGAGGAAGAATGGCAGAAAAAAACAACGGCAAGCGCGACAAGAAAAAGAACGGCATTTCGGGAAGAAGGCATGAACAGAATTATACTATAAAACCCCGCTGTCCCGCAAATATCTGGATTTTATCCGTGCCTTTTGGTAGTATTAAAACAAGAGGACGCATAACCGGGATTATTTTTAATTATAAGAAGGTCTTAGCCAAATCAATAAATCCAGGGAGAAATGTTCATCATGAAGTTTCAATTTCACGGGGCGGCGCAGACGGTCACCGGGTCGATGGTGATTCTTACGGTCAACGGACACACGGTCATGTTCGAGTGCGGAATGTTCCAGGGCCGCAGACAGGAGGCGTTTGAGAAAAACCGCACCTTTAAATTCGATCCCGCAACGATAGAGGCGCTGGTGCTTACCCACGCGCACATCGACCACAGCGGCAATATCCCCAATCTTGTGCGCAAAGGGTTCAAAGGCCCGATTTACGCCACGCCGCCCACGGTCGACCTGTGCAGGATCATGCTCAAGGATTCCGCCTATCTTCAGCAAAAAGACATTGAATGGGTCAATCGGATGCGAAGCAGGAAGAATGAACCGGCGTTCAAGCCCCTGTACACCATTGAAGACGCCGAAGCCGCCATGCACCTGTTTGTCAACGTCCCCTACGACAAAAGTTTCCCTTTGTGTGAAGGGGTCCGGGCGACCTTCCGCGACGGGGGGCATATCCTCGGCTCCGCCGGAATATCCATGGAAATCACGGAAAAGGGAAAAATGACCCGCTGCGGCTTTACCGGCGACATAGGCCGGGCGAACATGCCTATCCTGCAGGACCCGAATATCATAAGGGACATCGACGCCCTCATCATGGAATCCACCTACGGCAACCGCCGGCATGGCGCCCCTGCCGATGTGGAAGAAGAGCTTGTCCAGACGGTGTGCGCGACCGCGGCAAACGGAGGGAAAATCATCATCCCCGCTTTTGCGGTGGGAAGGACCCAGGAGATCGTTTACCACTTCCATAAACTCTTCGATGAAAACCGCATTCCCGATATGCCGGTTTTTGTCGACAGCCCCCTCGCCTGCGAAGCGACCAATGTTTTCAGGAACCATCCCGAATGTTTTGACCGTGAAACCAACCGTGTTTTTGTCAGGAACAACGAAGACCCTTTCGGGTTCGGACGGCTTACCTATGTCCATGAGATTTCCGAGTCAAAGAACCTCAACGGCCTGAGCTACCCTCATATCATAATTTCTGCATCGGGCATGGCCGAAGGCGGACGCATCCTGCACCATCTGCGCAATAACATCGAAAACCCTAAAAATCTGGTCCTGTTCGTGGGATACGCGGCGCAGGAAACGCTTGCCCGTAAAATGATGGATGGCGCGCGTACGGTAAAAATATTTGGGGAAGAGCATACGGTGAAATGCAAAATTAAAACGATGGATGCCTTCAGTGCGCACGCGGATTCAAAAGACCTTCTGGACTATGTTTCGATGACGCCGCCCTCAAAGCTCCGGAATGTCCTTCTTATGCACGGAGAAAAAGACCAGAGCCTGCCGTTCAGCGAGGCCCTCAAAGCAAAAGGTTATCAGCATGTGCATTACCCTGCATTATATGAGTCCATAACGATCTAAAAACTCCGTTTACTTTTATATCATAGTAAAGCCGCCCGAAGGCATGTTGACGAGCTCAAGCGCCTGTTCGTGTTTATTTCATAGACATTTTTCCTCCATGGAACTATACTTTAAATTAATTTATCAGATCGTTTGCAATCCGCACTTTGACCCGAATATTTCTTAAAATCAATACTTTCGTGCGCCATAGAATGCCTAAACAAAAATCGAACAATAAAATAGAAATGCTTGAAGCGGGGTCCCAGAAACATAGCGCCATGGAAGAAGACCTGCTTCTGGCCCGAAAAATACAGGCCGCAATGGTCCCTCAGCGGATGCCGGCCATCGAAGGGTTGGAAATGGCCTCACTGTACCTTCCTTCGGGCGCGGTGGGCGGGGACCTTTTTGATGTTATACAGCTTACCGAAGACGTCCTTGTTCTGGTGATTTTTGATGTCGCGGGCCACGGGGTTTCGGCCGCGCTTATCTCCGCCATGGCAAAGGTCTCCTTCAGCAATCATATCCGGTCGGTCACTTCGCCGCGGGCCGTCATGGAACGGGTCAATGCCGAAATGATCCAGAATATTTCGGCCGATTATTATCTTACCGCTATCGTGGCGTATCTTGACATGCACGATAACAGGCTTACCTATTGCAACGCGGGGCATGCCTATCCCATCATTTTCAGAAGGAAAGAACGGGCGCTCGTGCCCCTGCGTTCGACCGGCGTCTTTGTCGGGGTATCGGACAAAGGCTACTATGAGGAAAAAAGCGTCCATTGTAATCCGGGAGATTGGCTTTTTTTATTTACCGACGGCATCTACCGGATGTTCAGGGCCGACAACGAGCTTTTGAGCCGTAAACTTCTTGAAAAGGAACTCCTGAATCTGCCGGCAGACGGTTCCCCGCAAAGTTTTGTGGCCAGTCTTCAAAAACGGCATGATTACCGGAACCTGGATAATGATGCGGACGATGATGTCACCGCCGTGGTCATTGAATTTCTGACGCTATCACGGAAAAACCAGATCAAGGAAAAACTGGGTTTTAAATGGGACGATCCGGTGTATCTTCAGTACATCAGCTATTTTGAAGAAATGGACAAGGCCGCGGCAAGTATCTTGAGCAGTATGGATTCTCTCGGATACCCCGATGAGAGCATCCGAAAGATGAAAATCATTCTTACCGAGCTGTTTGCAAATGCCATTTACCACGGAAACAAAGGGGACCATTCGAAAAAAGTAACGATAGGGCACATTATCAATAAAAAGAAGATCCTTGTTTCCATCATGGATGAGGGAGACGGATTTGACCCCGCGGGCATTCCTGACCCCACGTTGCCCGAAAACCTTGTAAAAGACTGCGGCCGCGGCCTGTACATCGTGCATAACTATGTTGACAAAGTTGAGTTCAACGCAAAAGGAAACCGGGTCACCGTCATAAAATACCACAGCGGCAAATAGCATGGGCACTGCGCATATCGGCATAGCGGGATTCATGGGGGCAGGAAAATCGACATGCTCACGGTTTTTGTCCGAAGCATGCGGTGGAGCGCGCATTATCGACGCGGACGCCGAAGCGAAACTCCTGATGCAGGGCGATGCGGCCATTAAAAGAGAACTGGTCGAAACATTTGGCGCCGCAATAATCCCCCGTAACGATATTGCGTTTCCAGCGCTGGGCGTAATGGCGTTTCGTTCGGCGGAAAACCTTTGGGCCCTCAACCGTATTGTGCATCCGGCGCTTATAAACAGACTTAAAGAGCGGGTCTTTGCAAACTCAGACTCGTGCATTATTTGTGACGCGGCGTTAATTCCATTGTGGCATATAGAAAAATGGTTCGATATTCTGATTTGGGTGCGTGCGTCGTTTGAAAAACGATATGGGCGGCTAAAAACAAAAATAAAGCTTCCCACCGCTCAGCTCATCGCACGGATGGAGCTCCAGCAAGCGTTGTTTGATGAGCCGGATCAAATGCCCTGGAACATCATCGTAAACCATGGCACACGGGAAGAACTTAAAATAAAATCGCAATCCTGCATTCTGTCCAAAGGAGAGGAGCATTTTTCATGAGACATCAAACGCGCCTTTGTATTGCAGGAGCGTTGCTCTTCATTGCGACGGACTGCACGCAACGGAAAAATCCCCAGTTTCAATGTATCTGTACTGTCGGGTCCGATACGCTCACCCTGCATCGCGCTGAACAACTCGTCCCCGATTCCAGTTCGGCGCCTGCGCATGCGCGAATTCTGCGTGCGCTCTTTGAATGCATGTATGCCGGCCGGATCAGGGCTTCAGCGTCAACTGGAACCGGCGCGCAGGACAAGCAGCTTGCCCTTGATCTGGCGCAGCAGTTGTCACGCCAGAACAATGATGCATGGACGCCGGAGGCGGCCATGGTCCTTTACGATGCGGCAAAATATTTAAAAAGCAAGGCGGCGGAAGGGCAATCGATGTTAAATATGCTGGCCTGTTCGGAATCATTGTTTACGGGCACCGTAGTTTTTTGCGACACCGGATCAAAAGGAATAATCATTTCCGGCAAAGACTCGCTCTTTAATGTCTGGAGCACTCAGCAGACCACCCATTCCATGGCAGAACTGCTGTCTGCACTTTTAATTGTTCCGGCCCCGACCGCCCGGATCGTCTGTGATTTTTTAAATTCCGCGGAAACGTCACCGAATACCGGGAGCGACGCGCGGACAATGATCAAGGGGCTGCTCTTCGATAGTTCCGCGCATCGGAAAACGGAGACACGTCGTGCGCCTGTGCCGGTCCTCAAAGACAATTCCCGGGCGGTTCTTAGGTATCGCTCGCAACAATCGATCAAGGATTCCATCGCGGTGCATGTCCCGTTTCTTGAATCGCTTTACAAAAAGCACCTCAAGGTGCACCAGACCATGGCGGGCACCGTCTGGGTGACTTTTCAAATCAGCGCACAAGGCACGGTTCTTTCGGCCCGGCTGAAAACAAACTCAATTACCGAAAAAGATTTTCTGGTCCCTTTTCAGGATTACCTTATTGAAAAGGTACGTTTCAAACCGGTCCCGGAAGAGGCGGGTCCCATGGCATTTACGTTCCCCTTTGAATTTTCCCCGGAGAATTGACCAGGCATGTTTAAAGACCATCCATCGTTTATAAAGCAGACATCGGCGGCCGTAGATTGCGTGCTGCTGATATCGGCCTTTTACATTTCGTACATGCTCGTTTCCATGCTCAAGCCGCTTTCGGAAATACTCAATTACTGGTTCATGGTTGTCGGCTTTATCGGGTTCTACCTGTATTTCGGCTGGACACGGTCTCTTTTTTCAGTCATGCAGTTTAACTGGATAGAGCACCTGCTCAGCCGCGTATTCATGATTTTTCTCAGCGCCGGCTTTGTCGGCGCCGCGATCCTTTACATGGTCCCCGATACGTACAACAGCAGGACTTTGTATATTTTATTCGCGACGCTCTCCTTTGTTTTTATCGCCGTGGAAAAGCTCACCCTAAAAAAGTTTTTTGTGATAATCAGGCGACACAACCGAAACATTACCCCCATAGTAATCATTGGAAGAGGAAGGATGGCCGCCCAGATTTATAAAGAAATATCCTCGCACCCTGAATGGGGTTTCCGGATCGTCAAAATGTTCGATTTAAGCACGACGCCCTTGCAGTTTGAAGAAATATTAAAAAACAGTTATGTGGAAGAAGTTTTTTTCTGCGTGCCCCGCGCGATGACGAAAAAAGGGTTCGTTATCGATTCTTATTTGCAAATTTGTGAGGAAATGGGGCGCACCGCCCGCGTTTTTATGAACATCCTGGCTTCGACCCGGTTGGCCACATGGCAATACCACCGGTTCATGGACAGGCCCACGGTCATTTCCACGACCGCGGAACTGGACGCCGATCAAATGCTTTTTAAAAGGATTTTTGACGTATGCGGCGGGCTAATCGGGTTTATGGCGCTTATCGTCAGTTATCCGTTTCTCGCGCTCTTGATAAAGCTGACGTCCCGCGGCCCGGTATTTTTTAAACAGGTCAGGGTCGGAAGAAACGGCAAACGGTTTATAATTTATAAGTATCGTACCATGTCCATAGACGCGGAACAGAGGAAAAAAGAACTCCTGGGAAAAAATGAACTTGATGGCGCGGTGTTCAAAATGAAAAATGATCCCCGGATAACCACGGTAGGAAAATTCATGCGCAAATTCAGTTTAGACGAGCTGCCCCAGTTCATCAACGTCCTTAAAGGTGAAATGGGCCTTGTTGGAACGCGCCCTCCGACCCCTGATGAGGTATGTCAGTACCAGAAATGGCACCACAGGAGGATCAGTATCCGGCCGGGTTTGACCGGGCTGTGGCAGGTAAGCGGCAGGAACAGGATATCAAATTTCGATGAAATTGTAAAACTCGATTTAAACTATATTGATTCATGGAGCATTTGGCTGGACATTAAAATCATTTTCAAAACCATATTCGTGCTGTTTCAGCGAGATGAAGCATTTTAAACACAGCGTGCTTTTTATTGCCGTTTTTATGGCCCAAATAGCCATAGGCGTTGAGCTTGAAAACTGGCGGTCGCCTTATTATCAGGCGGGAGCGCTTATCACCGACAGGGGTTCCTCACCGAGCAACATGTTCTGGGACGACATCGGCAGCCAGCCATTTTTTAATCCGGCCCTGTGGCCGGATTCCGCCCGTTTCAGGAAAAACCACTGGATTCTGGAACCTTCGGTTTCGTATTCATTCCAACCGACCGACACCCTGTTTATCGACACCACCCCGCCGGTCAGCCATTATGTAAATGACCGGAACCATGCGGGACAGTCCCAGACAACGGGGTCTTACTGGGCCAGCCAGGTGCTTAATGACATACGGTATAAAAACATCCTGGTGCGGCAGGTTCTTGACGTTGATTCCCGCAATAAAACCGACCTTGACTACCGGGGAAAAACCGACAGGTTCGCGGCCGGAAGGATAGACGAAGCATATTTTCAGGTCGACTGGAAATACGGTTTTTTCAGGCTGGGACGTCTCAACCGCAACTGGGGGCCGTTTCCCGACCGCAGCCTTCTTCTTTCGTCGAACACGCATTCCTACGACGCGATTGAATGGCAGGTCGCGTCGTCCTTTTTCGAGTTCCGGCAGATGTTTACGGCCTTCCCGTACAGCAGTTCATACATTGACGCCGAAGGAAACAGCACGTACCGGTATCTTACGGCCCATTCACTCAATTTCATGTTCGGCCGGTTCGGGAGCGCGGGCATTACCGAAACCATGCTCTTTTCCCGGCAAAGCGGGCTCCCTGACCTGCAATTGGTCAATCCTTTTTCAAGCTATACGGTCATCAATACTAACGGCGAGGGCGACGGGAACCTGATGCTGGGTTTCCAGTGGGACCTTCACCCGTTCGTCAGCAACGTGTCGCTCAAGGGGCAGATCCTGCTTGATGATTTTCAGGTTGACAATAAGGGCCCCAACGATCAGGAGCCCACGGATTGGGGAGGAGATTTCGGGGCGTATTGGTCGAATTTCCTTCCTGTAAAGCGGCCCCATGTTCTGTCGCTCGAGTACCGATATCTTTCGCGATGGCTTTACAATGTTTCGCCCGCGGACGAAGCCCTGGGCCAACGGTATATGTACCTTGGCCGAAGCCTGGGATATCCCACGGATGACGGCGACTGCTTCAACCTGTCTTTTTTTACCGCGGGCGATAACTACTGGGCCGGAACCGGCGGCGTCCGGTATACTCGACAGGGGGAAAATTCTATCTGGACCCCGTGGAAAAACATGAGCGCCGATTCCCTGATCGCGCCAGGCGCTCTGGGATACCGCACTGAAAAATCCTTTCCATCGGGGACCGTTGAAAGCGCCCTTGACGTGTATATTGACGCAAGGGGATATTTCAAAAATTTCGCGGACGCCCGTCTCCAAGTGGACGGCCGGTGGGTCAGAAATAAAAACAATACGGTAACGTCTTCGGCGGAATTTGACCCCCGGATTTCGTTGACGGTTTCCATTCATTATTGCAACCTCTTCGTACCTTTGCCGAAATGAAAGGCCATGCGACCCGTTTAACACCGGCTGCGGATACAAGGCAACAGCTTATTGTCCCTCAATCCGCACTTGCTTTGCAAAAAGACATCATTAACCGATTGAAAAAACTCATTGCCTGCCGGCACAAGTCATGCTTATGTAAAGAATTTAAAACCGCGTATGCCAGGATTTTGCGCCTTTTTGAAGAATATCAGCGAGAGGTCCTTAAAGCAGGGCCCTATGAAATCACCTGTAAAAAAGGATGCGGCGTTTGCTGCCATCATTGGGCCGAAGACGTTTATTCCTTTGAAGGGAAAATCCTTGCCGAATGCATCCGCCAAAACCGCGGGCCGGAAATCCCGTGTGTGGTAAGTGCATTAAAACAGGATCGCGCCTGGCGTGATAGAATTAAATCGGCGGTTGATAGCTCCAGGGAAAACGCTTTTTATAAAGAGACCTTTGGCAAAACCGATCCCTACGATATTGTTTTATCGGGCTTTTATCAATTAAAACGACCATGCCCATTGCTCGGAAACGACGGATCGTGTTCGGTATACGCAATCAGGCCCTTAACATGCAGGATTTATGTGAGTTTTTCACATCCGAAGTATTGCAGGCCGGAGCACATTAATAACGGGAAGACCTTGACCTATCTGCTTGACCTTGAAAAAGACGCCAGTGATTTATTTGACCAGCTGCATTTTATGTATGACGAGTGCGATGGCGATACAGGACTGAGGTCGATGTTGTTAAAAATTTTAATGAATTGTCCATAAGTTATTTTCTAAAGAGGAGGAAATGAACATGAAAATAAACAAAATGATTTTTGTAATTCTTCCGGTATTATGGGTGCTTTTAATTCTTATAAACCCTATGCTGGCGTTAATGGGTGGCAATAAGTTCATAAAATCACGACGCCCATTTAATTTTTTGTACGATGCCGTTCGCGGTTTGAGATCAGCGACCATGTTTTTTCTCATTGTGATAAATATATTTTTGGCAGTGGGTTTACGCGAGGATTATGGAACAAAATATTTATTTAGACAATAATGCCACTACCATGGTGGCGCCGGAAGTTTTAGAGGTTATGCTTCCGTTTCTAAGAGACCGCTACGGCAACCCTTCCAGCATGTACCGGTTCGGCGGCCTGATTCGAAAACATGTGGACAAGGCGCGGGAGCAGGTGGCCGCATTGTTGGGGGCCGACCCTTCGGAAATCTACTTTACCGGCTGCGGCTCGGAAAGCGACAACATGGCCATAAAGGGGTTTTGTCACGAACATCCGGGCAGGGCGAGCCTTGTAACCTCGTCCGTCGAGCACCCGGCCGTCCGGAACTGCTGCCAGTTTTTAAAAAATGACGGCGTGCCGGTCACTGAGATCGGGGTTGATGAAAAAGGAAAACTCAACGTCGATATGTTCGACCGGGTCCTGCTCAACAGGGACACCCTCGTTTCCTTAATGTGGGCAAACAATGAAACCGGCGTCCTCTTTCCAATCGAAACGCTCTCCGAAAAAATCAAGGCTCATGGCGCGTTCTTTCACACGGACGCCGTGCAGGCTACCGGAAAAATTACCATCGATTGCAAAAGAGTCGCCGTAGACATGCTGTCGCTTTCAGGGCATAAACTCCATGCCCCTAAAGGTGTTGGCGCCCTTTTTATCAGGCGTCCGTTGAAAATAGCACCGCTTATCACGGGGGGCCATCAGGAAAAAAGCTTGCGGGCCGGCACGGAAAATGTCGCGGGCATCGTGGGGTTGGGAAAAGCTTGCGAACTTGCCGCGCGGCATTTTGGCGAGGAAAATACGCGGGTACGGCGGATGCGCGACAGGCTGGAGCAGCGGCTGCTTGCTACGTGCAAAGGGGCCAAACTCAACGGCGATCCTCTTTTCCGGCTCCCCAACACGACCAATATCAGCTTTGAATTCATCGAAGGCGAAGGAATTCTCCTGCTTCTTGATGAAAAGGGAATAGCGGCGTCATCAGGTTCGGCATGCACGACCGGTTCTTTGCAGCCATCCCACGTCATGATGGCGATGGGTATCCCGTATACGCTTGCCCACAGCTCCATACGCTTCAGCCTGAGCCGCTATAATTCCGATGCCGACATCGATGCCGTCATCGAGGCGATGCCGGCTATCGTCGAGCGGCTGCGCGCGCTTTCACCATACATCAAAGAGCCTCCACCCGGTTAATGGGGCTTCCCGTGACGTCACTTGTTGACAGAATTAAAACACTTAAGAAAGCGAAAAACGCGGTCATTCTCGCGCATACCTATCAACCCCCCGAAATACAGGATTGCGCGGACTACGTAGGCGATTCGTATGGCTTGAGCGTGGAAGCTGTCGCGACGCCAGCGGAGACGATCATCTTCTGCGGCGTCATGTTCATGGCCGAGACCGCCGCAATCCTCAATCCCCGCAAGACGGTAATAATCCCTGAACCGCGCGCCGGCTGCCCGATGGCGGACATGATCACGCCGTCGGACCTGGTCCGCTTAAAAGCGCAAAACCCAGGCCATGTAGTTGTTTGCTATGTCAATTCAACGGCGGAAATCAAGGCCTTGTCCGACATCTGCTGCACCAGCTCAAACGCGGTGGCCATCGTTGAAAACCTGCCCGTTGACAAAGGAGTCATTTTCGTGCCCGACAAACACCTCGGATCGTTTGTCGAGGAAAAAACCGGACGTTCCATGGTCCTGTGGAACGGTTTTTGTCCCACCCATGCGAAAATCAGGCCCGACCTGGTTTCAACGGCCCGCGCCGCCCACCCCCGCGCCATCGTGATGATGCATCCCGAAGCCCCTCGTGAATCTCGAAGACTTGCGGACCAGGTCCTTTCCACCGGCGGGATGTGCTCATTTGCAAAGAATGACGCGCACCAAGAATTTATCATCGCAACGGAAAACGGCATCCTTCATACCCTGAAAAAGCAAAATTCCGGCAAAAATTTTTTCCCATTGCAAGCCGACCTTACCTGTCCAAACATGAAGAAAACAACCCTCGAACTGGTCGCGGGTGCGCTTGAAGGCAGCGCGGGTAAGAAGGTAACCGTTGCCCCGGCAATCGCCGAAAAGGCCCGCCATGCGCTCGTGCGCATGCTTGAGATGAGCAGGAAATAATTGATTTTTTATGTTGGGGCGCGGTTATCGCGCCCTTACTGAAGACCGCTGAAGTATTCGATGTTTGTGCTGAGAATGTGGTCATTGCCGGAAATGTTGAGCGTGATTCTTGTCCGCGCGTTTTTCCACGATGCATGGCAGGTAAGGAAACCGAGGCTTATTGCAAACCC
>Ga0182027_10011183_pt1 | contig 12711 bp, 15 predicted proteins | sample 712E1DmetaG_FD_121300 | JGI IMG/M metagenome (GOLD analysis project Ga0182027, IMG submission 121300) | Permafrost microbial communities from Stordalen Mire, Sweden - 712E1D metaG (Illumina Assembly) | ecosystem: Environmental > Terrestrial > Soil > Wetlands > Permafrost | place: Sweden...
CCGTTCACACGGCAACGGCTGAACGGGTCGCAGAATCTTCGCTCGTCACGGCGAGCCCCGAAGAGGCTCTGCGTTGCTGACCTGCACGAAAGCCCCTGAATGAACCTCCTGTGTCGTACCACACGAAAATGGTCCGACGAATAGGCTTTGCGACGACACCTGCGCGGAGTTCCGGAAGCAACACCTCCCAGCTCTCCGAGACTGCGGATGAGCTGGCAGTTCGCGCTTACCTTCGCGCACTCGTCGGTGCTCCCGTCCGACCCGGTACAGGTGTTCATGGCACGTGCGGCACTCGGCCAGGTACTCGCGAACCTGGTTGACAACGCCATCTTCTGGCTGATCAGAAGTAAGGGATCGGGGAAGGGTGGCACGATCGAAGCCAACATCGAACAGCTCGATCACGGCTTTGCCGTGACTGTTTCGGACGATGGACCGGGAGTAACCGAAGAGGATCGAAGCAGAATCTTTGAGCCCTACTTCACTCGGAAGCCAAACGGCATCGGGCTTGGGCTCTACATCGCACGATTCGTTATCGAACCCCACGGACGACTGGTGTACAAGGAGGTCGGGGGTCCTTGGAGGGGCCACCTTCGAAGCTGAATTCGACCACGGTGTCGGACTATGCGAACCGGTGCAAAGGCCGGAAGTGTCCAGAGTGTTGGCGTTGCGGCTGCAGCCACCCGGTGCAGAACTCCGTTTGCCCCGAGTGTCCGATGATCAAGCCTTTTCGCGACGGGGCGCCGATGTGTCGCGACTGTGAGGCCGATCTTGGATAATCGGGGCCTTCCGAACCGAGGAGGGCAGCTCTGTCGGATCCGGTTCGCTCGGCAGGTCAGACGAGCCCTTTGGGAACATTCAAGACGAATGGCTCAATCGGGTTAGCCGACGTCGCTTGGTCCCCCGATTCAGCCTTGCGTGTCGAAGCGATCGAATCAAGCTTCTTTGAACCTGGGGGACAATCCTGATCCAATCATCTTCTCGCGGACGAGTTGGCATATGAGCACCGGGAAGTCAAGCCCGAACACGTACCTCATACTCGCACCGGCGGTTTCCGCTACCCGGCCGCCGTCTCCTGCCCGGCCTCTTTCCGTTCCCAGGTCTCTCACCGACTGAACTCGATCGCCAAGCGCACGAATTCAAGTTTGTGCACCTCACAGGTTGCTTGCGACCGCTGATCTTTTCAAACCGAGTCGGTTGACGAACCCCCGCTCCGGCTTGGCGAACTTGTCGATCCGCCGCTCCATGGCAGTGGTTCGGTGGTGGAGCATTCCTGGCTCTGCCTCAGCCGACAAGACCACCATGGTGTCGGCAGGGCCCCGTTGCACCCGTGGCCAGCGCCGCCGTCAATGTGATAGCTGACTCGTAACACACTTACCTGATTCTTGCTCGTTGTTGAGCGAACATTGCTCGATGCGCTATGATTTAGATGTGGCCGCTTGTACGGTGAGCTATCAGCGAACGGGGACGCAGGAGCCGTGGTAAGCAGCAGGGCGAACGTTGCCGCCTCTCACGGCTCCTTAACCCACTCATCCGGGCAGAACGGCGCCACCCTCGAAGTGAGGCAACGCCCGATGGCCAGGGCTGAGCGACTCCGGACGATGCTGCAACTCATCGAGAACGCAAATGCAACGGTTGCCGTAGACCACCTGACTGAACGGCTTGCCGTTTCCGCAGCGACTGTCCGCCGTGATCTCGCTCACCTCGCCAACCAAGGCCTGGTCAGCCGGTCCTACGGTGGAGCGACGCCCATTGACGCCGCGTTGGAAGTCCCCGTTTACCAGCGTGGTGGCACTTTTGCGGCCGAAAAGCAGCGCATCGGCACCCGCGCCGCCGAGATGGTCGCAGACGGTTCTGTCGTGGGCATCACTGGGGGTACGACCACCATGCAGGTTGCCCGAGCTATTGAGTCACGGCAGGGCCTGACGGTGGTGACCAACGCACTTGACATCGGTTACAAACTGGCGCGGCGGCGCAACATCCGCCTAGTGCTCACCGGTGGCGTTTGCCGGCCCGCGTCATTCGAGTTGTCGGGACTGATCGCCGAAAGCACGCTCGAGGGCTACCACCTCGACCTTGCCTTCGTAGGTGTCGACGGCATTGACGCAGAGATCGGTTGCACTACACATGACGACATCGAGGCGCGCGCCAATAGGGCCCTTGTACAGCGAGCGCAACGCACGATCGTGGTGGCGGACCATAGCAAGTTAGCCCGTCGTGCCTTCGCACCGATCTGCTCCCTGGGAGAAGTCAACGTCCTCGTCACCGACGACGGGGCGGATCGAGACGATGTCGCCCGTCTCGAAGACGCCGGCGTGCGCGTCGTCCTGGCCTGACAACTGTGAGTTCTCCGCGGGCGGTCGCGTGCGGGTATCCGCGCGGACCTGCGTGAGCACTAGGCAGGCACACGCAGGCACAGCTCTTGGTCTGCGCCGCCCTAGTCAACCACGGTTACTCATCCGAAGCGGCTCGCGCTGGCAGCCGTCTCGCCACGCTGTGCGGCTCAAATATGACAGCCAGCCCGGGGCGAGCAAGGGCGACGCACCTCGGACGAAGCTAACGCTTGCTACGCCGCGCTGGACAAGACACGCGAACCCGGCCTGGTGCGATACTCTGATCGACCTGCTCAGCCCACCCTGCGCCCTTCTGTTCATTACTGCTTGACTCCCGAGCGATCCTGCGTCAAGATCACCGTGTGGTGTGCACGATCGGTGGGACATGGGCACGGCTGAGTCCCCGGTCGGCGGCCTTATCTACGGATTCAGCTCCAAACGGCTCCGGGATGACGAGTTCCCGAGCCCATGCATGCACTGCCCACATCCGGCAAACCGGACATTTCAGCCAGCCACAACGGGCACCGGGGGTCCTCAGGAGCAGAAGGAACTTACTATGAGCAAAATCGCCATTGTCGGAGCGGGCAGTCTTGTATTCACACGCAAGCTGGTAAGCGATCTTCTGCAGCAAGACGCTACTGCCGACACTGAAATCCATCTCGTGGACATCGATGAGGACCGACTCCATGCTGCAGAGGGCGTCGTTGCGCGTATTGGAAGGAGGGCCGGTCGCCGAGTGCCGGTACTGGCATCGATCGATTGCGCCATAGGAGTGCGAGGGTGCGATTACGTAATCAATGCCATCCAAGTTGGCGGCAGGGAAGCAACGCGGATGGACTTTGATATCCCAGAAAAATTCGGTCTGCGCCAGACAATCGCTGACACGCACGGCATAGGCGCTATATCTCGGGCGATCAGGACGATCCCGCCGGCACTGGCAATCGCACGCACGGTTGCGGAAGAGGCACCCAATGCCCACTTTCTGAATTATTCAAACCCGATGGCCATGGTCGTCATGGCGTTGGAACGCTCAGGGATCCCTCGTCACGTAGGACTGTGCCACGGCACCGAGAACACCGTCGATGATATCACCCGCTACCTCGGACTGAGCGACAAGGGGCGCCTATCCTGGCAGGCCGCAGGAATTAACCATATGACGTGGTTTCTAAAACTGTCAGTCGACGGAGCGGATGTGTACCCACAACTACGGGAATTCGCTCGGAACGTAGACGTTTCACAGCACGAGGACGGTGTCCGCCTGGAACTCCTCCGCCGCTTCGGTTACTTTGTCAGTGAATCCAGCGTCCACAACGCGGAGTACTACCCGTGGTTCCTCCGGCCGGGCGCCAGTGAAGATGTTAGCGGCTTCCGAGTCAGGGAATACCTCTACAGGCTGGACAAGTTGGAAGAAGACTTCCAGCGTGGGCGTTCGGCCAGTGACACCGACGATTCACTACCCCTTGACCCCCAGAGTCCCGAGTACGCCCCGAAAGTAATAGCCGCTCTCGAGCGCGACATCCCTTATCGCTTCATGGGTAACATTGTCAACCGAGCAGGCCTGATTGAGAACCTGCCCACTGATGCTTGTGTTGAAGTGCCATGCTTCGTCAATGGGAAGGGGTTGACCGCGGGCTCCGTCGGACGACTGCCGGAACAGTTGGCCGCGCTAGACCGGCTTCATATCAACGTCCAGCTGCTGACGGTCAACGGGATCCTAGAACGCTGCCGCGACAGTATCTACCACGCGGCGTTCCTCGACCCTCGCCTGTCGGCGCAGTTGAGCCTTGACGAAATGAGAACCCTCGTGGACGAGCTCATCCTCGCTCATGGTAATCCGTCCCAGTTACCATGAGCCTTTCCGAAAAGTGCAACTGGAGGCTCCGTGTCACCAGGTGGGAACGGGGACGAGCTCGCGATCGGGCAAAGACATTTCAACGGTTACAGAATAGTACGCGCGGCCCGCCTTCCAAGGGAAGCCCATGGTCCCCATCCCCTGGGCCGGGAGCTGGCGCGCCGGTCCCATTTACGGCGTGGACCAAGGATATGGGCGAGCGCCTACTGAGGCAGGGTGCCGCTGCGGCGACAAAGCTCTCATACTCACATGCTCACCGATGCGAAAGGTAAAGGGCGCGTCTCCATGGTGACAGTAATCGAGATGCCAGGCTGGCCATTGGACACATTCGAAAGGATGTTGTGAAGTGATAGACGGAATGTTTGTGATGGACTGTCATACACACTGTTACAAGCCTGTAGACACCATCTGGGGTGAGTTGGGTCAGACTCACGAGCAACTGATCACGAGGATGGACAGGAACGGGATCGACGTATCAGTGATTATGGGCCAGCACCGCATACTGCCTGACGATCAGTGGCAGCAGACGGAGTACCTCCTTGCTGCCGTCAAGTTGTACCCGAATCGCTTTGTCCCCGTCATGACATACACACCGTTCTGGGGCGAGCGAACCCTAGACGACATGCGCCGTGGCAAGGAGCTTGGAGTCAAGGGTGTCAAGCTGTATACGCACGGCCAGGGGTTTTATCCCATCGATAGTCCTATGCTAGATCCGATGATGGAATTGGCTATGGACTTTGACTGGGTTGTGATGATCCATACAGACATCGATTCGAAGGTGTGTTCTCCACACCTCGGGTTGCGACTGGCAAGGCGATACCCGTCAGCAAAGATCCAGTTCTCGCACATGGGTATGAACTCGGACATCACTTCCTTTATGCCAGACTGGTGCTCGGAGTACGAGAACGTCTATCTCGACACTTCCGATACACCTAATCTGCCGAACTTTGTGTACAAGCTTCCGATGAAGACGATGCCGGACAGGCTAGTGCTCGGCTCTGACGGACCGACCCTTTACGAGGAAGTCGAGTTGCACAAGCTCTCTATTGCCGAGCGAGACTTCGGGCTGACCAAGGATGAGAAACGCAAGATCCTGGGGAGGAACGCAGCCCGCTTGTGGGGGATCGATCGTGAAGAGTGGGAAAAGGATCCTCATTAGTAAGGCAATGTGCCCGCTCGGGATGGCGTCGAAGGTCTGGTTCAGATCAGTCGACGGGAGAGAACTCGACGGGGACAGTAGGATGACAAGGAGAAAGGAAAAAGAGGAGCTATGCAAAGACATTGGCGAGAGGTAATGAGAGGAACGGTTACGAGCGTGGCGCGCCCCCGGGGCAGTGAGAGGGGCCGGAAGTTCGTGAAGTCAAGGGTCGTTGTCCTGGCAGCTGCCATTGCGGCGCTGGCAAGCTTTGTGCCAGGGCTCAGCTCTTCCTCACTGGCACAAACTGCAGGCAAGTCGGCGGCGGTGACAAACGTCACTTGGTGGACCATGTGGTCGGGAGCGAGCTTGATCCCTGTGAACAAGATGGTCAGCCAGTTCAACAAGACGCATTCGACGATCCACGTCACGGAGTTGAACATCCCAAGTACGACGGGGGACGCGAAGTTGCTGAGCTCGGTTGCGGCCGGCGACCCGCCGGATGTGTTCACCGAGTGGAACGCCACTCTAGGGGAGTTCGCGCACGACGGGGCAATACTGCCGCTGGACCAGTACCTGACCGGGCCGCTGGCCGGGCTGAAGAAATGGGAGTATCCGGCCGCGGTCCAGGGAGGCACGTACAACGGCAAGCTGTACGCTATTCCTCAAGCGATGAACTCTTGGGCTCTGTACTACAACAAGAGCATGCTCAAGTCGATCGGTGTCTCGACGCCTCCCACTACCCTGGCTGAGTTCCAGGCGGACCAGGCGAAAGAATGGCAGATCTCGAATGGGAGACTGGACCAGTACGGCTTCTACCCGTACTCGGTATCGGGTGTGTGGCTTTCGTACTACTTGCCCTTCTTCGGTGGAGCGAACTGCTTCTCAGGCACAAAGTACGACCTTGAGCACTGCAAGGGAGCCCAGGCGGCGGCTGCCTGGACGGCTTCATACGGCAAGTACCCGTACTCGCTGGTTGTTGGGATGCAGTCAGCGTATGGGAACGTAGCTGGTGGCGGCGAGGACCCGTTCAGCATGGGCAAGGCAGGCTTCGAGATGGAGGGGCCGTGGATCGGGTCGTCGTACATCCCGAGCGCCAACCCGGCGATGGCCGATAACTTCGGCGTCATCCCGTTCCCAGCGACGGGCCAGATTCCGCCGGGGGGCACGCTGGGCCAGGGGAACTACGACATCGTCCCGAAGGGCTCGAAGCACCCCGCAGCAGCTGTCCAGTTCATGGCCTGGCTGGCAGGGTACGGCAACACACAGTACATGGCGTCGATCGACACCTCCGGTGGATGGATCCCGGCCAGCCCAGTGGTCACAAACTCCGCGCCTTACCAGGCCTACGTGCACAAGTACCCGTGGATGAAGACGTTCCTGCAGGTCGTAAGCAGCAAGTACACGGAGACGCCGAACCTGACGCCGACGCAGTCCGCCTACTACACGGCGTGCCAGGTGGCTACCCAGGAGTTGCTCACGAACAAGATGACACCGCAAAAGGCACTGCAATACATCGACAAGCAGGGCAACGGCTAGCTATTGCCGCCCCGGTACTGACTGCTATGCAGAAGCACGAGATTGGCATAAAAGGCTAGGATGGAGGGTCCCCGGAGGGCGCTGTATGGTCGCAAGTAAAGTTAGGGCTACTGACGGCCTGAAGTTGCCCTCCGGAAGACCCCCAAAACGACATAGGCGTACCAGCGCCCGGGTCGGGTTGCTATTCATTAGCCCGTGGATACTCGGCTTCCTGGCTTTCACGTTGTATCCGTTCTTGGCCACGCTCTACTACAGCTTCACTTCTTATTCGGGAGTAGGCCGCGCGAAGTTTATCGGGCTCAGCAACTACACGGGCCTGTTCCAAGACCATCTGTTCTGGACGTCGCTCTTCAACACATTATATTATACGGCATTCGAAGTTCCGATCTCCATGGCGGTTGCGTTGGGTCTGGCCATGCTGCTGAACATGAACGTCAGAGGTCGGTCCATCTACCGGACAATCTACTATTTGCCCTCGGTAGTACCCCTCGTATCCGGCTGCATGCTGTGGCTGTGGATCTTCAATCCCTCTTACGGCATAATCAATTCCCTCCTGTCAGAAGTACACGTCCCCGGACCGGCGTGGATGTTCTCGCCGACATGGTCGAAGCCGAGCTTCATCCTCTTGGGACTCTGGGGGCTCGGGCAGCCAATGGTCATCTTCCTGGCAGGGTTGCAGAGTGTACCGAAGGAAATGTACGAGGTGGCCGCGATCGAGGGAGCCGGGCCCCTGCAAAGACTGCGGCACGTCACATTGCCGATGATCAGCCCAATCATCTTGTTTAACACCATGATGTCCCTGGTGGTGTGCTTCCAGTACTTCACGCAGGCATACATAATGACTGACGGAGGCCCCGACAACTCAACGTTGTTCTACAGCCTCTACATATACCAGCAAGCGTTTCAGAACCTGAAGCTGGGTTATGCCTCCGCGATGGCGTGGTTCCTATTTGTTTTGGTGGTCGTCATGACCAGCCTGCTCTTCAGGTCATCCAGGAGATGGGTGTATTATGAAGTCGCAAAATGACGGGGATCAATGGCAGCCAGGGGTTGCAGACCTCAGGCTCAAGGACCGCGGAACAGCAGACCGGCGGAAGTCGCGACGAGGGGCCATGCTTCGCCAGATGGGGAGAAGCCTCGCGAAGCACGGCGTGCTGATAGTCGTCGGGGTAGCGTTTGCCTTCCCGCTCGCGTGGATGATCCTGACCTCGTTGAAACCCCTTGGGGAAGCCATCGCCTTTCCACCAGTGTGGTGGCCGCACCCGCTCATGTTCAGGAACTACCCGGACGCGCTGAGTTCGCTGCCATTTTGGCGGTTCTTACTGAATACGCTTATGTACGCCGTTGTGACGATAGTTGGCGTAGCCATATCAAGCAGTCTGGTCGCGTACGGATTCTCGCGGGTACAGTGGCGCGGTCGGAACCTACTGTTCTACGTGATGGTCTCAACTATGCTGCTCCCATTCCTGTCGACGCTTATTCCACTCTTTTTACTTTACAAGAAACTGGGCTGGATCGGAACGTATCTGCCATTGATGGTGCCCTGCTTCTTCGGTATCTCTGTCTATAGTACGTTCTTGTTGCGGCAGTTCTTCATGACGATTCCTGGTGAATTGGCAGACGCTGCACGAGTCGATGGCGCGAACGAATTCTACATATATTCGCGCATAGTGCTGCCGCTCTCAAAACCGGCTATGGCTACGGTGGTGCTATTCCAATTTATCTATTGCTGGAACGACTTCCTAGGCCCGCTAATCTATCTCAATAACCCGAGCTGGTACCCACTATCGCTGGGGCTGAACGACATCCTTGGGACGTACGCCACGAACTGGTCATGGCTGATGGCTGCGTCGACTGCTGTTACCTTGCCGATCGTGGTGCTCTTCTTTCTTACTCAACGCACCTTTGTTCAGGGCATAGCGCTTACAGGGGTGAAGGGGTGAGGCGCTTGCCTGAGTCAGGAGCGCGATGGGTCGCGGGCGAAGCGGGAGGTGGGGAGCACCCGCTTGCAGGGATTATGGCAAGCCGCGTAATGGGTGGATTGGAAAGTGTTCTCAACTACTTGCTGCTGAACGCTGCGCTTGTATTGGCGGCACTCCCGGTGTTGACGCTGCCCATGTCGATTGGTGCTGCGACCACGGCGCTCGAGAGGTGGCGTCAGGGCGGGGAGGACCGCGTGCTGAAAGAGTTTGCGCTAGCTCTCCGGGCGCAGGTACGAGCTGGAACGATTGTGGCGGTCGGGGTACCGTTCCTCGCAATAGGCGTGGGTGTGGAGGAGATACATTATTTTGCGACAAAGAGCATGGGCATTGTAGGGCAGATCTGCCTGGGCCTTGGTGTATTCGGGATGCTGATGGCGTTGACGGGGCTTGGATACGTGCTCGTGTTGTCGACACGCTACCCATTGGCGAGGCCATCCGAAGTGCTGCGGCTGGCTGTGCAGCTGGGTATGCGAAACCTGTTCGTTACCGGGCCATTGTTCATCGGTGAGATTGGCGTCGCGGGAGTGCTTTGCCTGGTAGACCCAGCACTGGTTTTGGTAGGGGTGCCGGTGGCGTTGGTGAATGTGATCAGAGTGACTGCAGAGTTTGGTATTCGTAGGAGTGGCGTACCGGAATTGAAGGGGCCGGGGTAAGAAGGAGAAAGCTGGCCGCAATGGGCGAAATGTACCGGAGCAGCGGAGTTACGCTGCGTGAGTTAGGGCTCGTACCTGGGCACCGAGTTGGGATGGGAGCTTAATGTGAGTGGGATCGCGGTTGGTGCAGGTAGCTCGATCATCGAGTACGAGGTAGCGAGTCAACCAGAATGTTGGCAATTGGCCCGAGAGGTCGCAGGCAAGGGAATCCTGCCTGCGGCCGGCCCTCGGGTCGCGATCATGGGTTGTGGTACGTCGTGGTATGTCAGCCAGGCTGTGGCAGCCTGGCGCGAGGCTAGTGAGCATGGTACAAGTGATGCCTTTTCTGCGTCGGAAATGCCTCGTGACCGAAAGTACGATGTGGTGGTCGCGATTTCGAGGTCTGGGACGACGACCGAGGTGCTGCGCGCTGTTAGCAAGGTGGGGTCTGACTGTGAAATAGTCGCCATAACTACCTCAACTATGAATCCTTTGGCCGCGAGGACCAAGACGACGGTGACACTGGGCTTCGCGGACGAGGAGGCCGAGGTGCAGACGCGCTTCGCTACGAGCGTCATGGCTCTGTGGCGAGCTCACTTGGGCCACGACATGGAGGAACTAGTGCGGCTGGGCAGGGAGCGGCTGGAAGCGCCGTTGCCTGCGAATCTGGAGACCTACAGGCAGTTTGTCTTTCTCGGCCAGGGCCCCGGGGTCGGGGTCGCCGGTGAGGCTGCGCTGAAAATGCGGGAGGCTACCCAGAGTTGGAGTGAGGCTTATCCTGCCATGGAGTTCCGTCACGGTTCGATAAGCGTTATCGGCGCGCATACCCTTGTGTGGGCACTTGGGCAGTTGCCGCCAGGTCTGGGCGACGAGATTCGAGCGACCGGGAGCGGCCTCGTGACGTGGGACGGAGATCCGATGGTCGACCTGGTCCGTGTCCACAGGGCCGCGATAGCCCTGGCGAAATTGAAGGGACTGGATCCGGCACACCCGCGGGGCGTTACCCGGTCGATAGTTCTGGAGTGACAGACTCATAGGGCCGGGACGGAATGGGTTCTGGCTGGGGGTGGCGACGGCTGGCTCGAGAAGAAGCGGCCCGTGCGCGCTCGACCTGTTGCTCGAGTGACTGACGCGTCGGCGGTGCGAGGGAGAGGAACACCGTGAGCGCGCGGTGCGCGCTAGCGCTGGATATAGGTGGGACCAATGTCGCCGCTGCCATTGTCGACTCTTGGGGCGACATAAGCGACTACAGGCCGATTCCAGTGCACAGTGACAGCCGGCCGGAGTCGGCGCTGGGCGAAGCGCTCGACCTCGCTGAGGCGGTGTTGCGGGCGGAAGAGGCGACGACCAGTACGCTCGGCGTTGTCCACCAAGGGATTGACGAGGAGGACAGCGTCGAGATTGCTCTGGGGCGGCCCGGGTGGGTGAGACTGAGCATTCCGCGTCGCGTCCGGGAGTGGTGCGGGCAGTACCCACACGTTCTAGTCGCACACCTCTGGGACATCCGCGTTGGGGTAACAACCCTTTCGCGACGCCCTTCAGGTCCCCCACTCCATCTCGGCAACCGCGTTATGGTGACCGAGTATTCAGGACCAGGCTCGGGCTGCGTAGCTGAGATGGCGGCGGCGGCGTGCGACCGTTAAGAAGGGCGAGATAGCCGCGCTGCTTCCTCGATTGCGAACACCAGGCTGCGCTCGTCAGCCATGTCCTTACCGGCGATATCAAACGCCGTGCCATGGTCGACGCTGGTACGGACAATGGGTAGTCCCAAGGTGATATTCACTCCACCCTCGAGGCCCAGGACCTTCACTGGCGCGTGGCCTTGGTCGTGGTACATGGCGACTACGCAATCGAAGTCCCCCCGGCCAGCGCGAAAGAATGCCGTGTCTGCTGGAAGCGGGCCTATAGCTTCGATCCCCATCTCGCGTGCTGCTGCGATAGCCGGCTCTAGCTTGTCGCGCTCCTCACCGCGGCCGAACAGGCCACCCTCACCAGCATGTGGGTTAATTCCGCAGACTGCAATCCTAGGGCGCCGGTTGTTGACCGTGTGAGCGAGCGCAGCTTCCGCTAGCTTTATGACGAGCAGTACACGTTCGGGCGTGATCCGTTCGATCGCGTCTACGAGCCCGACGTGAGTGGTAACGTGCGCGACGCGCAGACTGGCCCCGTTGGGGAGCGTCGCTGTGAGCATCATTGCGACTTCTTCGGTCCCGGTCAGTGCAGCCAGGAGCTCGGTGTGGCCAGGGTAGTGGTGGCCAGCCAGGTGGAGGGCTGCCTTGTTCAGGGGTGCAGTGCATATGGCATCGACCGTTCGGGCGATGGCTAATGCCGCGGCTTTTTCGACAAATCGGTAGGCAGCCTCGCCTGCGTCTGCGGAGAGCTCTCCCATTTGAAGGTCGGCCGGGATGAGGTCTAGTGCAATACACTCGAGCGTGCCAGGCCGAGAGGTAACTTGCCCCGGTCCTTCCACTTGCACTACTGAGAGCTCGTCACCAAGCTGCGATCGCGTACGTTCGAGACAACCAACGTCGCCAACAACGATAGGGCGGCACAGTTGCCAAAGGTGTGGATGCCTGCTGAGTGCCTTGACGATTATCTCCGGGCCGATGCCGGCCGCGTCCCCCATTGTTATTGCCACTGCCGGTAGGGTGGGGTTGGCGTTATCCATGTTTTCCTCCGTTGTGATGGTCTCTGTCGTACCGACCTGTGGGTTCAGTCATTGGCTAGGTACTGCGGAGGGCGTTGACGGCCTCGATAAGTGAGCATTCGGTCCCAAAGGAGCCTGCCTTGGTCACGATGCGCAAGCCGCCCGGGCTCGTGCGGAGCTCGACCATCCCCGGCTCGATCTCGGTGATGACTCGAGCGGATCGGACGCCCAGCGCGTCAAGCAACTGGCGAGCAGTTTCTCCTCCAGTGGCAAAGAGGCCGAGGAGTTGCGAAGTGCCCCTGAGAGCTAGGCCAGCACCGACCACGAACTTGGCGTACTCGGGTTCGCACGAGCCATCCGGATCCGTTGGGGACAAAGTGAGTACAACGACTCCACCATTTGCCAGACGCTGGCGCAAGGTCGGCAGTTCGTGTTTCAGCCAAGCGGAGACTGCAGCCTGACCAATGCTGATCTGGCTCACTGCCGCGTCGGTGGTCGCAGCCAGCGCCGTGACTTGCCGGGTGCCGATCGGTTCACGGGTGGCAACCAGGATCAGGATGCCTCGGTTCTCGGAGACGTCGCCTTGTTGTGATA
>Ga0182027_10011184_pt1 | contig 12710 bp, 14 predicted proteins | sample 712E1DmetaG_FD_121300 | JGI IMG/M metagenome (GOLD analysis project Ga0182027, IMG submission 121300) | Permafrost microbial communities from Stordalen Mire, Sweden - 712E1D metaG (Illumina Assembly) | ecosystem: Environmental > Terrestrial > Soil > Wetlands > Permafrost | place: Sweden...
AGTAACTTATCTTTTCTGCGATGCTAGGTTGCCCAGTTGACGTGGCAACCTTGGCATGAGTCACATCAAGTTTGTCGTCAGCCGGTTTGAAAATCGGAACGGCGTCACGTCCTGGCGGGTGGACGGACGGCTTCACGGCCTTCGCATCCGCAAGAACTTCAAGACGCGCGAAGAGGCGGCTGCGGAGCAGGCCACCCTCGAAGTGAAATCGCTGCAAATCGCGTCCGGGATGCGTTCAGTAGCGACCTCCCTTACTGAAGACCAGGTGCGCGAAGCGGAAGCCCTGTTCCGGCGGGTGGCGGGCCGGCCGTCGCCGCTTTCTTTCTATGTGGATTTCGCGTTGGCGAACCACCGGGAGCCGCAGACACAGAAGCGGCTCGTCGAAGCCGTTGCGGAGTATGTCGCCGCCAAGAAGCACGAGCACGAGCAGGACCTGCTTTCGATTTCGCAGTTTGTGAGGATCGACCAGGACCTAAAACGGCTGCAAAAGCATTTCCCTGATGCTTCCGTTGCTGAATTTACGGTGCAGAATCTCGTCGGCTATTTCGAGCACGGCCGGCCAGCGCTCAAGACTTACAACAATCGGCGCGGCATCGTCTCCACGTTTCTCAAGTTCGCATTTCTCCGGGGCTGGATCGCGGAGAACCCGATTGCGAAGGTGCCACAGCAACGGATTCGACGGCGACGCGGGATGGCAACGACATTCTCTGCCGCGCAGGCTCGTGCTCTCATGGAGCACATGGAAACCTATGATGGCGGCCGGTGGGTTCCCTATTTCGCGCTCTGCCTTTTCGCGGGCATCCGTCCGGGCGTCCCGAACGGCGAGATAACCAAGCTCCGGCCCGAAGCGGTGAATCTGGACGCCGACGTGATCGACATTTCGGCAGAAGTCTCGAAAGTGCGCGAGCCGCGCAAGGTGACGATTCAACCGAATCTTGCGGCGTGGCTCCGGGCTTACCCGCTCGAAAAGTATCCCATCATCTTGGGGAACTTCAAGAAACGCCGGCAAAGGTTCGCGAAGAAGTTCAATCTCTCGCACGACGTGATGCGGCACACGTTCATTTCAATGTTCGTTGCCAAGTATCGTTCCATCGGTGAGGCGGCAATCCAGGCCGGCAATTCGGAAGGCATTATTCGCCGGCACTACCTCGACTTAAAGAGTGCGGAGGAGGCGGAGGCTTACTGGAGCATTCTCCCGCAACGCGCAGTCCCTCAGGTTGCTCCGTTGGAGGTTCTGCCGGCTCCGGAAGTCTTTGGTGTCCGACGGGCCAAGTCCGCGGCGTGAGGTGACGGATTCGAGCGAACCATGCAGCTCAAGAAAAGTCGCACAGGCATTCTCAACTAACCACGGTTGTGACCGTGGACGGGAACCACCGGCTTATCCTTTATGGGGAAATGGGCCGGTCCCGAAACTGGAGGGCTGGTCGGTAGGGTTATTCCCCATGTCTATTTCAGATTAATTTGTGTTCAATCGCCCTTTCAACCCGATGCATGCCTAATGACGACAGCCCGTCCCGGTAGAGACTTGAGATACTCTCCGACGGGTCACGCGCGTCATTCGAAAAAAATCACCGTCCTGATGGCAGAGGACAATGCTTTCCTGCGCGGTTCTCTGTGCGCGCTGTTGGATGCAGAGGGCCATATCAAGGTGATCGGGCAAGCGAGGAATGGTCGTGAGGCGGTAGTAATGGCGAAGAACCTCCAGCCCGATGTCATCCTCATGGACATCTCCATGCCGGTGCTAAACGGCCTCCAGGCGACGAGGCAGATTCTCGCGGCCAACCCCCAGGCAAAAGTCGTCATTCTTTCCATACATAGTGATGATGCCTATATCGAGTGCATGACCACGGTCGGTGCGGTGGGTTTTCTGCAAAAACAATCGGTGACAGAGATTCTCCCCACTGCGATCCATGAAGTGTTCAAGGGCCACCGGTTCTATAGCGCTGCAATTGCCAAGCGGATGGCTAGTCGCAAAAACTGGTCACGGAACTTCGACGGTTTGCTCAAGCCCAACGGCGCTCACCTCACCGCACGCGAGACGAAGGTGCTCCGACTCGTTGCGGAAGGTCGGGGCAACAAACAGATCGCCGCGACCCTCGGCATCGATATAAAAACGGTTGAGAAACACCGGCAGCAGGCAAAGGACAAGCTCAACATCCACGAATCGGCGGACCTGATCCGCTACGCTATTTGAGGGATGTTGTGGTCAGGAGGCGGCAGGCCAGAATCTTGCTTCGTTACGCGGCTGAAGTCCGCGGCGTGAGTTGACGGGAAAGGCTGGGTATGGAAACGCCTGCATCTCCCTGCATCGAATCTCAGCTTACGGACATCGTTGGCCTGCGCCTCAGCGGAATCTTCCCGAAGGACAAGGAACCGTCGATCCGCACGCTTCGCTCATGGACGAAGCTCCGGCGCATCCCCTCCCACAAGGTCGGGCACTTCGTTTATTACGACGCCGCCGAGGTCGGCGTCCATATCCGCACCAAGCTCAAGGTGCCGGCCCGAGGGTGACCGCCACCCTCCATCAACGCCGCGCTGGTTCATCGCCAGCGCGGCGTTTTACATTTGGGCCAAAAAAAACGAACCGCGCGGTTCGTTTTTTTCAGGAAATAGGGACACTGGGTACCCCCTAACGCTGGGCCTATTTCGAAAAGAGCGGCGGGAGTATCGTGGCGACGAATCCAAAACAACCATGATCAACAACAACGATTCGTTCTTCGCCGAACCCATCAATCCGCGCCAAGAGGCCCGCGCCCTCGCGCTCGAAGTCATTTGCCGCCTTCTGCTCTGGATGGCCGATGGTTCCACGCTCGAAGACCGCGGCCTGCGCACCTCTGTCGCGCTCTACTGCATCCGGCCCGATCTAGTCGACGGTCGGACCCTCGAACAAATCGGCGCCCTGTCCGGTCGCACCAAGCAGACCGTTCACAAGCTCGCCGACAGCTTCCGCCTCACAACCGGGCTGAAACCATGAGCACGCCGGCCCATACGTCCGCAGCGGGAGAGATCAACCGGCTGCATGCCGAGGTAGTCCGGTTGACGAAAGCCTCCGTAGAATCGATTCACGCGGCACTGGTGGCGGCCTGGCGGTCCGGCAAGCTGCTGATCGCGGAAAAGGAGCGGGTCAAGCGCTCGATGGGTTGCTGCATGTGGAGGGTCTGGCTCGAACAGAATTTCCGAGGCACCACCCGCACCGCGCAAAAGTACATGCAGCTCGCGAAAACGGTCTCCGATGTCGCACAGCTTGAAGGGATGAGCCTGCGACAGGTGTATTTCAACCTGGGCATCGCCACCGAACCGAAATCCCGTGCTGAGGCGGTACCGGTCCGGACGCTGCCGGCCCACGTCCGGCTGGCGCAACGGCTGATCGTCTCCCTCAAGCGAACGGACTTCCGCCACGTCGCCCCGGAGCGCTGTGCCGCCTACCGGCAGGATCTGCGGCCTCTCTACGAGCGATTGCGCCCGCTCTTCGAATCCGATCTCGCCGGACTCACCGATTCCTCGTTACCTCCCGGGTGATCGCCATGAATTCGCCGTTTCGCTCACGCTCAAGCGCTTCGTTCAGCCGCGAGTTGGAGGACGAGGACAGCGCCGTCGTCACACTGTTCATGCAATGCTGCCGCCAGTCGCCAACCCTACGGAATTGGCTGTGGCGGGACTTCGCCCGCAACGCCTCCAGTCGTGAGAGATTCGCGAAGGCCCTGCGTGCCGGCGACCCAGCATCCGCGTCCGCTATTCGCTCGATGGCCGATCTGGCCGGCGAAAACCGTGCGTTGCGTGAAGAGCGACGCCGGCTGAAAGAGCAACTACCCCAGCTCGCCCGCCCATACGGCGGCCTTTCCTGGGGAGAAATGGAAAAGCTCGTCCGTCGATGCCAGGCGGGTCCAATCGATCTCGGAGCGTTCCTGCTGGCGCAGGCTTGGCGCGACGGCGCCGGCAAGCCATCGCTCGCGCTCACGCGCGCCACGGTGGTTTTCATGGATGAGGTCGTGCAGTCAGGGGGTCAGCGACTGCTCCGCAATTTCGCCAAGGCGCTCCGCTTTCTTGAAGAGTGCGACGGGAAAGCAGCTCGCCGGGCTGCTCTCGGGTATCAGGACCGTTGGAAGCTGCATGCCCTGTTCTTCATGCTTCGGAATCCCAGCGAGTCCTACCGAACCCGCGACATCCGGGCGCATCTCGAAACCCTCGGATTCGAAGTCGGCACCAAGGATGTTCGCCGGTTCTGCACGCGGCACGGCATCAAGCGCGACGTGCGCGCCGGCCGGCCGAGGCGCGTCTGATTGGCCTTGCACGCTGCTGGCTGACACGAGGGGGCTGGGGCAGGACTCGGCCCCAGTCAGGCGCGGCGGCGTTCGAGGCCGCGCGCGCCGTGGCAAAGCGCCGGAGGGAACGGGCGCGCGGAGCTCCGGCGACACGCACAAGGCCAAGCGCACTTTCCGCACTCTCCCTTCAATAGCAGACCGAGACTGACCCCCGCGCGACGGCAAGCGTCGCACTGGCACAAACGTCGGAAGAACCGCCCGATTGCCACGTTACAATGAGTGAGACTTTGGGACAGTGGGGAACGGCTGAAGAGGTTGGCAGACAAAATCCCGCTCTAATTCCTGTGCCCTCTCCCTCTGCTGGACATAATCGGCCTGGTTCGCCCTTGGTACAATACCTCGCGCTTCGCATCGTCTTGAAGATCGTTCATTGGAATGCCGATCTCCGCCAATGCTCCGTCTCGCTTGTCGTCTTCCGCAAGAAGGACTGCGTAGAGCAAATGCGCCGGATAAACGTTGCTATCCACTAAAGCGGCCAAACGTTCTGCGTCGGCGAACACTTTCTTCGCAGCTTTGCTGCGATGGATTTGGTCCGGATTAGAGAGCCCCAATTCTCGGTCAGCGGCAGACATGCGCAAACGGCGGCGGAATATTTTGGCATCCAGCTTTGCGGCCCGGAAGACGGACTTGATTCTCCGGATTTCGTGCAGCAGTTCGTCGAGCACCTTATCGCGATTTGGGGTTTCCTTTGAAACCATTTTTGGTAAATCGAGGTCAACTACCTTGCACAAGCCTAGAAGCAAGTGCAGCGGTTCGATGGAGGTAGAGCGTTGGTGTCGCGCTTCGATTTCGGCGATGCGCCAAACCAAGATCAAACTATTGGAGTATTGGATCTTCATCGCTTATCAGGATTTTGAGAAGGCCCAGATATCTGGAACCTCACCACTACCGGCGAAGATTGCAGTGTCTGTTGCTGGGGCACCGATGGCTGAAGACGAGGAATCTGGGCGTTTGGAGAAGCCAATTTCTTTCCGGACCAGAATGTCACAGAAACGGCCACGAGGGCCGCGATGGCGATTACCCCTAGGCTAATCACAACTATCTTCCTTTTAACTGCCGCTGCCGTCTGTGCCGCATCAAGGCTCCGGATGTTGTCTACATAAGCAGTGGGATTCGGCGTCCTTCGTTGAGCGGCTTCCCAGCGATATCTAGCCTTCTCAAATTGTCCCTGTTGGGCAGCGATCCGAGCCAATAGATCGAGGCCGCGCGGATTCTCGGAAAGCTTGCCGGCTTGAATTAGTACGGCTTCGGCTTCACGGAATCGACGTGACTGGGCAAGTTCTGTGGCCCGGGCAAGCCGAATTTCCGAAAAAAACCTTTGGAGTGCGGCTCGCGCATCAGTCGCATCTGGTTGTTTCTGTTCGTTCACATCAATCACCTACCTGCGCAATATGGTGGCCCCGTAGCCCCTCTTTGCCTGTTGAACCGTCTCCTCGGAGAGTAGGTTCCAGAGTTGCCTGACGACGTTCTTTAGCCCGGGGACATTGTTCTTCGCCATACAATCTCGGCCTTGGCCAAGCAGTTTCCGGCCCTGAGCTTGGTCGGACATCTTCCGTTCTTGCTCTTCCATCCTTTGGAATTGAAAGACCCACCATCCTGACTGGGCCATGACAATCTCGTAATACATTGCGACGATCTGTTCGATTTTCTTCCGAAGTCGATCGGCCTTGTGATCGCGGATAACCTGTTCGATTTGCTCCGCAAGGTCTTTGGCCTTCAGCTTCTGTTGATCGCTGCCGTGCTCGTTGACCACTACGCGCAAGTCCTGAAGGCAACCGCGGGATTCGGATACGAGCGCGGGCCACTCAAGGGCATCAGCAGCTTGGTCGAGCTTTAGTTTCAATTCCAGCAGCTGTTTTTCACCCTTAAGTGCCGCGCCTGGATCGGCATTGCCGGCTGCTAGATTCTCTTTGACCTCCTGCGCCAGCGGAGAGGCCTCCACCGCGTCGACAATCCTTCCAGCCGTCTCGCCACCAACTGCCGTCGCTTTAGACCGCACTTCGCGAATCCGTGCCATTTCGGCTTCGAAGTCCTTAATCAACTCTTCGGGGTCTGGCTGATGCCGGATCATCTCGATCCTCCCCGGGAACTCTTCGTCCAGCACGGGAACATATGCGGCAACGGTCAAGATTCTCGATTCATCCATTTTCAACGTCACTTCAACGTCGCTACCGGCGGGCAGATCGCGACGTATCATGTCGCCACGAATTACCAGAGCTCCGTTAAGACGATTGCGGTCAGCCTTTTCGTTTTCTCCTTCAACCACAGGCACCCTGAAAATGTCCTCCGCATGTCCGTGTTTCAGAGGAAGAACAGTGCGATAATCTCGGGTCGCCTTCAGTGGCAGACCATGTCCTCGTTCAAAAAGCTTGTCGTATTCATTATTCGCAAGCGCAATTCCGATCGAATTGATGAGTGGCTGTTCCACGTCTCCCCCGATACCGATTGTGTAGGACACCGAGTCAGGCCTGATTTTCAGTTTTCTTCCTTCGGCATCGAACAACTCGACGGCGAACGTATTTCGCTCGCCTTTCTCCGCGTGAAGATTTGCTAGAAACACGCCATCCCGCTGCAGCGCAATCTTGCCGCTACGCCACTGTGTTTTTGGATTCACCATCTCCAATGTGAAGCCGGCAAGGTCCTCGCCGGCTTTCCCTGACACCTTGCCGCCAACCATGGGCGCGCTGTCCAGCCCGACCGGTCTGAATGACTTGGCAAGGTCCAGTTCGTATTCGCCCATTGCCACTGGCCCGGCCATGCGTGCATCCAAACGTTGTGTTCCGGCGAAAACTGCAGCACCGCTCGCCACAACGGTGAGTGGATCGACTCTATGATCCAGCCGAATTCCGAGTGTTGTCCCGAGCATCTCGCGAAAATAGGGAGCGAGCGTTGGTCCCCCCACAAGGATGACTTGCTTGATGGCGTCCTTGCCAAGCTTCTGTTCTTTTAGCACGCGTTGCGCGATCTCCACGGAACGCATAATAAAGGGCTCGGCGACCTTCACGACCTCGTTGCGCGACAGGTCACATTCAAATTCAATCTCTTTGCCGCTCTCATCGGAGAATTTGCAGGCCTCTAAAGTAGTCCGCTCACTTCGGGAGAGATCGATCTTGGCGATCTCGGCTGCGCGCTTCAGCTTTCTGAAGGCGCGTTTCCACCGCGTATTGCCACGCTTGAACTCCGCAATCCCGAATTGATCGACTACACGCGGCACGAGCAGTTTCTCCACAATCGCCCAATCAATGTTTGAGCCGCCGAGGAAATTGTCGCCGCCATGGTGAACGACGTGGATCGTACCCTCCTCGGTCTTAAGGATCGCTGCGTCGAAAGTGCCCCCGCCAAAGTCATAAACGAGCCAATGGGTTTTTTCTTGATCGACTTCGAACCCATAAGCCAGCGCCGCAGCGACAGGCTCTTGCAGGAGTGGACTCATCTTAAAACCCGCGAGTTGAGCCGCCTTTCGAGTGGCGTCGCACTGGTGTAATTCGAATGCAGCCGGGACGGTAATTACGGCCGCCTCGACCATTTCGCCGGTTCGCTCCTGTACGTCAGCCCGCAACGACTTCAAGATTTCTGCTGAGAGTTCCTCCGGTTTCCTGCTCTGACCGCTGCTTTTGAAGGCGTAGACATGATCGGTACCCATCTGCCGCTTGAATTCGGTGTGGACGTCTTCATCCTCGTCTTCCAGTCGGGCCTTCGCGCGCCGGCCCACGCGCAATGCCCCCTTCTTGTTGATGTAAACGGCCGACGGAGTGATGTCCGCGTCGTCGCCGTCTGAGGTGGTTTTAATGATCTTGGTCAGGTCGCCCTGATTGCCGGTAAAGACAGCAATGGCGCTGTTTGTGGTGCCCAAGTCGATTCCGAAATCTATTGTGGTTCTGCTCATTAGGAAGGTTCAGGTATCAGAGGAGTTGTTCGGAGCAATGGGAGTGGCGATCTCGATTTCGCCGTTCTGGACAAGACGGCCGTTCCAGAAAATGGAAGGCAGCAATGTCTCGCTGACACGTTTCTTGTCCAGCCCTGCGGTGGGCTTCGTGGCGATGACCATCATCGGCTGTCCTTCATCATAGACATCGTTAGTATGGTCTCTGACTGTAAGCCCAATCCCTTCGAGATCGCGCCTAATCGCGTCAAGGTGACGGTCAACGCGTTTCATCTCTTCACGAACTTCGCCCGTTTCCGGGTCTAGGACTCGCTTTTTAGCCCTCCAGAGATTGTTCGCAATCGAGACCAGGGCCTTTTTATGGGCTAGAGAGAATTCGCCCCCCGGCGAGGTTGGCGTATCGCGATCGGGTCGCTGAATGGAAGCCATGCCGGAGATAGTCTCAGCCACCTCATTTTCGTTCGGCCAATCCGCCGGGGGTATCGCGAAGGGGTCCCCCCGTTTCAGACTTTTAATGAACTGGGATGCGCGTTTGGTTTTCATAATATCACCGGCCGGATGGGCGCAATTTCGCGTTGTAATTGTCAACTCTCTCGTTGAAGGCTGCAGTTGCGTCCCTGTCATTTTGAAGTCGCTCGTTATATCGGCCGACCTTCGCATTGAATTGGTTGACGGCCCACTCATCCGTAGCGTCAAGAGAAAGACGATCGCGTTCAATTTCCCTGCCTAAGCTACCAACTTGCGCATCTAGTGCCTCAAGCTTCCGCCGTTCAGTTTCGATGGCAGCCTTCTCACGGACGAGCGCTACACCATCATCAAATGTGGGTCGATAGACGTTTTCTCCAGAAACAGGGGCGCTGGTTGCTTGGGGAAGTGCGTAAGCGGGCGAATCCGAGGAACGTGAGGGGGGAGGGGTGTAGCGGACTGAGTTAGAGGGCGCCGCGTCATTTGCGGAGTGCACAATGGCAATTACCACCCAAAGCATAAGCCCGAAGAAAATGGCGAGATGCCATTTGTCGAACGGCCGGAGCGGGGCCTTGCCAAAAAACCGATATCCGTTTGGGGTGCTGGCTACTCGATAGCGGCATATCGGGAAAACGGGAAATCCAATGGCGACGAAATAGTAGGTGGCTAAGTAGCTACCATTTTCAGGGTCAGGATCCGTCGATCCGTAAAGCGTGAAACCGAATCCATTTATCGTGTGCAGGGACGGAGCTGAGGAGATCGGCTTAAGGCTGCCGTAAAGTCGTTCCGACTCGAGATTTTTGCTGAGCGTGGCAATGTTGTCCTCGATTTGCTGTTTCAGCTCCGCAGTAGCGGCGAAGGGAAGGACAGCTCGGAGGATTTCCAAGCAGGTCCTGTCGTCCTTCGTTTCTTTTAAATATGCAACCGCGAGTTGGTTGCAAATCCTCGCCACCTCATCAAATAGCTCGTTCCGCAGTTCGCTGCCCTGACCGAAGAAAAGGTCGAATAGTGTGAGAGTCTGGCGCGCTTCCTCAAGCAGGTCTCGCGCAGCGTTTGCCGCGTCACGCGGGCTGTCTTTCGCTCTGCTTTCAGCGCGTTGGATCTGCGCTCTAAGTCGATTCTTGGCCGGTGTTAAAACCAGCTCTGCCGTTTTCTCTGTCTTATCCAATCCGAGATTCGCCTCCCGAATGAATTGGATATGGAGACGGGCCGCCTCAATCTTGCCTGATTCCACAAAGGCTAGGGCAAGTTCAGCGTTGATCTTGGCCAGCGCTTGCGGCAAAGCCGCGCGTATCCGTCGCACGAATTCCGGCGGAAGCTTCGGCTCGTTCAATTGCCGAATCCGCGCTGCCACCATATCCCACAACCGCTCATCGCTGCACAAGCATTTCCAGCGAATGAACGCCGCAGTCCAATGACTGGAGACCTTTTGCTGCCACTCTGATTCGCCGCCATTCTTGGCGGTCTTTGCTCCATCGAGGGCGAAGACGTGGTGAAGCAGCGCGAGGTTATGCTTTGCTGAAATGCTGCCCGCACCTTCGTTCTCCCGGCTGACCCACACACTGATTGCCTTTTCTGAGTCACCCGCAGCCATCGCCTGAATCGCACGATCAGAATGGCCGTTTTCAAAGTCTTCCGGCCAAAACCAAAAGAACTCATCAACCAGCCGTTTCTCCGGATCTTTCAGTTTTTGAATAGCATCTCGAATCTCGTCGAGACTTGGCCGTGGCATCGCAGCGAACACCGCGTATTGAGTGAGCGGATCCTGCCCGAGCTCTGCGAGCATCGTCAGTTTGTCTGCGTGTCTACTGATCTCGCGGGCAGTCGCATCGACTGGGAGTCCTGTAATGCGAAAGGCGTTCTGGCGGAACAAATCCATTGTTGCTGCTCGCAACAACGGTTCGCATTCGGATGAATCCTTTTGGCGCGACGAAGACTCGGCGCTTTGTTCGGTTGCCGTAGACATCTCCGGGCGGGGTTACATGCTAATTCCGCAACGCCAAAGCTTCACTTGATGATCGTATTTCTGTCTCAAATCTGGCGATTTGTTAAATGCTTCTTCCATCAAGTCTGCCGCTTCTGCAAGCCGCCCTGCCCGCCCTGCCTTAAGCGCTTTCTGCACGATATCCAGCGCCTGTCTCTCGTCCACCGGTGATGGCATACCCAAGACGGACTTGGACGGCTCACTCGGAGGATCCTCTATTTTTTGTGTAGATATCTGTGCCGTGGGGGTCCAATTCTCCAACGCGTTCAACAACTCTTTTGCCGATGGAAAGCGTTCGTCGGTCCCTTTCTGGAGCGCCTTCAGCACGATGGCATCCAACGCATGATTCACATCGGGATTCGTTCCAGACGGCGCGGCCATCGGTTTTTCGAACAGATTCTTGGTTGTCCAACTGACATTCGCTGGCATCTGAAATGGCAGCCGATCAGTGAGCAAAAGGTATAGCGTGGCACCAATAGCCCACACGTCGGCCGCACATGAGTCTCCTTTGCGTTCCAGGAAAGCCTCCGGTGGCTTGAAGGCGAGAGTGCCGGCGGCAGTAGCAAGCAAGGTGAGTGGGTTGACCGTTTTAGCTAAGCCGAAATCGCTGACCCTCGCCCGGAGACCATCGGCCTCATATCCAACCAGAATGTTTTGGGGTTTGATGTCCCGGTGAATGATCGGCGGCTTCTCCTGGTGCGCTTGCGCAATGCCCCTGCAGACTTGCTTTATCAAATCGACCGCCGTGACGACGGGAACAAACTGTCCGCCATGAGAACGCCAGAATTTGTCGAGGCTGCCGCCAGAAACGTTCTCCATGGTGAAGAAGCCACACGTGCCTTGGGCAGTCTCAAGCACGTTGGCATCATAGACCCGGACGATATTCGGGTGCCCGATTCGGGAAAGGAGGATGGCTTCGCCGAGCATCTCGTGAATCTCACTCAGGTCCATTCCTACTCGCTTGAAGACTTTCATCGCTTGCCGTCCGAGGAATCTGTGTTTTACACGGTAAACCTCGGCAAACGCCCCCTCACCTAGGAACCGTTCGATTTCATAGGTGTCGCGAACCACCTGCCCCTCTTCCATCAAGCGCATGGATTGAACACGAGGAATTTTAATCACGTAGAACGAAACTAGGCAATGTCGAAGGCATCACCTGTCGAAGTGTTTCTCGAAGTAAGCGGTGGTCTCGCAGGCGTCGTGAAAGTGAAAGCGGCCGGGATGACCTCCTCAAAGCAGTCCGGCATGGCGAAAGCTGTAAAAACCTTGGCCTGTCGAGTCAGCGGTTTTTTCGCCAAGAATTAGATGGTCGATAAGCTCTATGTCGACGGCCTGGGCGGCCTCCCGTAGGCGGCGGGTGACCTGGATGTCAGCGGAACTTGGTGCCGGGTCCCCACTGGGATGGTTATGCGCGACCGCAACGGCGGTAGCTCCGTGCTGGATGGCAGCTCGGAACGTTTCTCGTGGATGCACCAACGACCCTGTCGCTGTGCCCGAAGTCACCTCGACCAGCTTCTTGAGCCGGTTCTTCCGGTTGAGGCATAGAACCCAGAACTTTTCCACCTCCAGACCCTTCGCGATTGGCGCCAGATATTCGGCAATGAGTTCGGGCCGATTGAGTATCGGGGCCTGGGCGGGGGAGGGTTTCATCATTCGTCGGCCGATCTCGATCAAGGCGGCCAGTTGCCGTGCCTTAACCCGGCCGATGCCTTTCAGTCGTTGGAAATCCTCCGGCTGCCAGCTGGCGAGTCCGGCAATCGAGCCCGCTTGGGCGATCAGTTGGGAGGCGAGTCCGAGAACGGAGTGTCCGCGGATGCCGCTGTGGAGCAATAGGGCGATCAGTTCGGTGTCGCTGAGCGCCCCTGCGCCGTAGGTTTCGAACCGCTGCTGGGGCAGCTCGCCGCAGGCGATGACGGGTGTCTGCTCCTTACCGTTGAGGTCAAACGTGGATTGGATCATGTGGCCATGCGCCCGTGCGCACCCTGTCCGGGCTTCCTTGCCCGGTTATCAAGGCGCACTCCGCGCGCTGGCCCGTGAAGGCACGCCCAGCCACGAC
>Ga0182027_10011185_pt1 | contig 12710 bp, 10 predicted proteins | sample 712E1DmetaG_FD_121300 | JGI IMG/M metagenome (GOLD analysis project Ga0182027, IMG submission 121300) | Permafrost microbial communities from Stordalen Mire, Sweden - 712E1D metaG (Illumina Assembly) | ecosystem: Environmental > Terrestrial > Soil > Wetlands > Permafrost | place: Sweden...
GTCTCGGTGCCCCAATGGATCTGGCCGTTGGTTTCCTGCATGTATTCCCAGAACATCGTGCCCCACATCGCTTCGTCGAGGATGTCGGGAATCCCGTTCCCCTTGCCCAGAATATGGAAGGTCGCGTCGAATTTGTCGGGGATGTTGAACTGGTCGTCGGTGAACATGTCCGGGAATGCCTCGAAGGTCGTGAGCAGGGTCACCGGCACGTCCATGTGGTAGGTGCGGCGGTCCGCATCGCCGGCATCGTGGTAGCCGCCGTAGGCGGTGAAGCTGGGTTCATTTCCCGTGACGACCAGGCTGGCTTCGGCAATGCGGTCGTTGACCTCCCAGACGGTGGTGTGGCACGGGTCCGGTTTGATGTTCCAGGCGTATGGCTCCATGATCGGGCAGCCGCAACGCTGGTGGTAGAGCGACCGGAACGACACATAGCCCAGACGGCGCGCGAAATCGCCGCCGACGCCGAACGGATAGGAACAGCCGTAGCCCTTGACGGCGATCTTATAGGGGCCGCCTTCGGGGACAGCCGACAGATCAATGCGATAGACGATATCGCCGGACGAGACGTCCTTGCCGTCTCCAACCGGCTGCAGTTTGCCTTGGGCGATGATGGCGCCGTTGGCCATCTTGAAAACGGTGTAAGCGGGGAGGTCCCCGCTGATGGGCTGGCTGCCGCCGTCGCCGAGCCAGATGGCGAAATTGGCGTAGCGCACCTTGGACAGGGCGCTGTAACCGTTTTGATTGGACTTGATGGACTCGCAGAAGGTGTTGTGGTCGTCAAAGACGAAGGTCATGTCGCCGTGGGGCGTCTGGAGGGTGTAGGTCTGGCCGTTGACCAGCTCGGGCACCTGGAGGTAGATGTGGTGATCGCAGGCGTCGGACTCGGTGACGAATTTGTTGATGGCGGCGACGGGCTGGCCGTTGAGTTTCCAGGCGGCCAGATTGGCCGTGTTGACCTCATTGGCGTTGATGATCGTGCTCTTGAAATAGGCGACCAAGACGTTCTTGGACGCGGTGCGGACTTCCTTGAGGGTCAGTTCCGCGTTTGCCGCCAGTGTGGAACACAGGCAGAGGCCGATGGCTAATAGACGTTTCATGGGATTATGGGGTTGGATGTGGACGCGCCGCTGGTTCACGGACGCATCGCGACCGAGGGAGAACAGGGTTTGGCTCACACTCGCTCATTGTGGTTTCATGCTGCCTGACAGGCAGGGGGTCGTCAAGAGGCAAAATCAAGATTAGAAAATATCCATGTCATTCCCGATTTGGTTTGCCGTTTAGCATCCAATGCGCCAGCAATCTGGACAAGTCCATTGCCTTGCGCTCGTCACTGGTGCGGCTGCGGGCGAGTTCGTCCGCCGTGGCGGTGAGGGCTTTGAGCCGCGCCATTGCCCCGGCCAGCAATTCACGCGCGGCATCTTCCGTTTTGGGCAACGCCACGGGTCCATGAATTCCATGCTGTGATGCGAAGAAAACCAATTCCGCATGGGGACGGCTTGAAAATGGAAGGGGCGTGAAGGCGGATTTGTCCGCGCCGGGCGCGCGGAAGAATACGGTGCTGGCGTCCAGGAAGTCGCTGGCGTCTGGCAGGCGGGCGTCGCCCTCGGGGATGCTGACCTGCGGGCCGCCGGCAACCTGGCTTGCCAGCCAGGCCGCAAGCGGTTGCTTTTCATCGTCCTGCAAGCTGTCCCAGAGATCGGCGGCGAGTTCATCGGTGCGAAACTCGCGGTCGCCGGATTTTGAGCGTTGTTCCTGTTTTTGAATCTCGACAACACGGATTTGCCGGAAATGCCTGGCGGTTTCGTAATACAATTGGTCAACCAACTTTTCCCGTTCGCCGGCGTCGGCAACGCCGAGCAATTCAAAAACCGCCAAGTCCAGATCACGACGGTCCGGCTGTTTCAATTCCGCCGGCAAATCAATCGGATTTTCAGCCAGCTTCCTTGCGCGTTCGGATGAATGGCACTCCATGAACGCTTCTTCAACCATTCCGCTGGTGTTGCGTTGGCAAAGGCGCGCGAAGGCATCGGTCAATTTCCTGGCAATAACTTTCGGCGCGTTGAGTGGATTGGGCAATTCGAGCAGATTCAGATCAATAACCATCATTTCAAAATTTCCTTCAGTGCCCGTGTAACGTCCGTAAAATGTCTTGAAAAACGCAACCAGGGTTGAATTGGCGATCGCAGCGAGAATCTCCGGTTCGCCCGCTTTGGCGTGAGCCAACGTGACATCATAGAGCCGGCAGTTTGCAATCAGGTTGTTCTGATTCAAAACAACTACGTGACGATATTGCTGGCCTTTGGCCCAAACCAGATGCCCCGGTTTTGTGTAAGTCAAATCATACCACGGATCACGATTTGCGCAGGTCGCGCGCTCCGGCACAGTCAAAGCATTGGCCTTTTTGTTTGTCGTTACCGGGTTGTTTTCGCCGTAGCGAAGATATTTTAAAACGTACGTGCCGTGAAGTTGGGACTTGGATTTTCTTACCATCAAAACCAGTGACTTAATTTCGCTTGCGTGGATCAACGGCTTGGAAATGGTCATAATACTGTGAAGTTCCGGCTTCAAGCAGTCGTTTTCGACGGGATGGACCGTGCCGTCGCCAGCCAGAACCAATTTTATTTTGCCGGATTCAACTTCCCCGCGTTTGCAGTGCGTGCTCAGCGGCGCGTTGTTCCATTCCAACTTGGAATACTTGTCCAAAAAACCTTGCGATACGTCGCTCGGCATGAAAAAAGCATCGCAGCCGCTTTTCACGCCAAAGCGGATTGTGGCAATCTCGCCAAAAGGAACAAAACGGCTGGCGTAACGCCGCATGATTTGGAAATAGAGATTGGGCGCGCGCAGGTATTTGCCCCATTTGCCGCCGCCGTATTTCGGGCCGTAAGCGATGGCGCCTTCGTCGTGCAACATCCCGTTGCCGTTTTCATCATAGACTTTTCCATTTTCCTCGTCCTCCTCCCCGCTATCGCGATTGGCGATGCCTTCCGCCAAGTCGCGCTGCTTTTGGAGCGCGATTAATTTCCCCGCGCGCAAACCGTCTTCCCAGAGCTTTTTCTGCGGGACAACGACGATGCGGAACTGTTCGCGCGTCGTGTCTTGTTTGCACCTGGAAATGGTGTCGCGGAATTTTTCCGCGGCGGACTGGCGCGAATTTTCGTCAGCGCGCCCGCCTAGGATATCCGCCAACGGCGCATCCAGGCGGACAAATTTCACCAATTGTTCGTTGCGCTCCGCCGGATCGTCACAACGCTGCAAAATCACGGCGCACGTCTTCACGCGGGCATCTTCAAACCACGGCTCGGCGTTGCTTTCCAAAATGGCGTGAATCCTGAAGTGCGTTAATGCCCATTCCTGCAGGGCAAAGCCGTATTCAACATCCAGCCAGCTTGACGAGACGAGAAACCCAAACCAGCCGTTCTCCTTCAAAAATGCCGCGGCCGCGGGCCAGAAGTAGCAGTGCAAATCACTCCGCCCGGAGAGCACGACGCCCCAAAGTTTCTTGCAGAGATCAAACAAATCTTCCTTGGCCTGCATCGGCTTGGGCTTGGGTTTGTCACCGCGCCGGGGGATCAATTCCTGCCGGACATAAGGCGGATTGCCGACGACGGCGTTGAGTTTGGGAAGAAGAATCGGTTGAAGGGTCTTCTCACCGCGCAAGCCGCGAGGCAGTTGCCAGAATGGTTCGTTGGCGCGGATTTCAAAGAAGTTGCGGCGGGCAATGCGCGGGTAGTTTTCTTCCTCGCTAATGTTGCGTGACGCCAGATTGAGTGTTGCCAGATGCGCGGCAAAAAGGGAAATATCCGAGCCGTAAATCTGCGCGATGCGGTCCTGGTGCGCGGCGCCCGGGTTCAAGTGCGCCTTGCGATGATAGGCGCGCACCAAAAAGCTGCCGGAGCCGCATGCCGGATCGAGAACCATGTCTTCTCCTTTGCGTATGCAAAAGGCGTTCACCACGTCAACCAGGTCCTCATTGGTATAATGCTGGCCGAATTTGTGGCGTTCCTCCGGGGCGATCAAGCGCTGGAAAATGCCGCCCAATATATCGGCGCGGACCTCCTTAAAATTGAACTGGTGAAGTTCCCCCAAAACGGCGCGCCAGGCATCCGCCGCGGAATCGTGGGCGAAAATGAGCGTGCCGGCCCAGTCTTCTTCGGCGGGATAAAAAAGCGTCTCGTAATCCCCGGTGACGTTCACGGCATTTTGAAACGCCTTGCGGAAATAAACGTCCAGTTCGCCGGGCGCGGAAATCTGCCTTGGAATTTTGATTTCATCCAAGTTGGTGAAATTCCGGCGAACCGATTCGTAAAACAGAAGCCGGTTTGAAAAGACGTAACAGAGCGTGCGCGCGGCGCGGTCAATCAGCGCGCGCCAGATTTCCTGATCGCGGCGGATGACCTGCCAGCCCTGATCGTTGGACATCCATTCTTGCAGGCGGGTGTCGAAGGTCTTGTTGGCGGCCGATTTTTCCGTGAGGAATTCGCGCGTCAGTTTCACCGGCCAGCCGATGTGGCTTTCAAACGCGCTGATAAAATACCGGTCGGGCGGCTTCGCCCAATCAGTTTTGATGCCGTCGGCGATTTGGTGGAATTCCGCAAAAAACCTCGCGAGAAGTTCTTGAATGCGCTTTTCAACTTCCGGGCGCGAAACCTCTTCGGGCTGGTCGAGGTCCAGGCCCAAATCCCAATCGTTTAGCCGCCGCTCCATGATGGGAACGTCCCATTTTTTGGAATCAAACAGGACGAGTTTGTTGACGTTCCAGGTGAAGAAGAATTCCGCGCCCAGGTTGGCGGCCTTTTGGAAGGCGTCGCTGATTAAATCGGAACTGTAGGCGTTGCGGCCTTGGGCCGTGCCCGGCAGCTTGACTTCACCGGCCAACACCAGGCGGTTCTTTGGCCCGTAGATGCGCAAATCGGAACGCTTGCGTTTGACCGATTCCTCAATTTCCGCCCGGACAAAATTCCAGGATGGATTGAGCGAAAACAGATTTTCAGCCCACTTTGAAACGCGGCTGCAAAAAGTGACTTCGTGAGTGCGGACATCGCCAACGGCCATGAGTGCAAGTGTATGTTTGGTGATTGACTGCGTGGATCGCGAGCCGGGGCCGCGGGTCAGGCCGGCTGCTCGGTTTCGAGGAAGCCGGTGAGTTGGCGGATGCGGGTGGGGTGGCGCATCTTGCGCAGGGCCTTGGCTTCGATCTGGCGGATGCGCTCGCGGGTGACTTTGAATTGGCGGCCCACTTCCTCGAGGGTGCGCGAATCGCCGTCGCGCAGCCCGAAACGCAGCTCCAGAACCATCCGCTCCCGCTCGGTCAAGCTGGCCAGCACGTCGCCCAGTTTGTCCTTGAGCAGGATGTAGCTGGTCATTTCGGACGGGTTGTCGGCGCCCTTGTCTTCGATGAAATCGCCGATGTTGGTGTCCTCGCTCTCGCCGACGGGTGCCTGGAGGGAAATGGGCTGCTGGGCCATGCGGAGGACGGCGCGGACGCGGTCCACCGGGATTTGCAACTCGTCGGCCAATTCGTCCGGGGAAGGCTCGCGTCCGAAGTCCTGGATCAACTGTTTCTGCACGCGCATGAGGCGGTTGATGGTATCAATCATGTGGACGGGGATGCGGATGGTGCGGGCCTGGTCGGCGATGGAGCGTGTGATGGCCTGGCGGATCCACCAGGTGGCGTAGGTGGAGAATTTGTAGCCGCGGCGGTATTCGAATTTTTCGACGGCTTTCATCAGGCCCATGTTGCCCTCCTGGATGAGGTCCAGGAAGGAGAGGCCGCGGTTGGTGTATTTTTTGGCGATGGAAATGACCAGGCGGAGGTTGGCTTCGACCATCTCGGTTTTGGCCTGGATGGCTTTGACGGTGAAGTGTTGGAGTTGCTCGTAGTTTTTGAGGTATTCGAGGCAGGGCATGCGGACAAATCCCTCCAGGGCCTTGATCTTGTGCTCTTCGGACTGGACGATCTGCTGGTGGGTGGGGGAGTCCTTGTGCCCGGCAAAATCGGTGATGATGCGGAGGCTGGCCTGGAATTTGTCGTGGATATTGTCGGCGACGAGGGCCATTTCCTCGATGACTTTGTGTTTGTAAAAGAAGCGGTTGAAAGTGCGCTGGAGTTTGCCGTCCAGCTTTTTGAACTGGCGGGCTGGTTTGCCCGGGCCGGATTTGGGTTTGGCGGCGTTTTGCCAGGCGGCGTAATGTTGGTCCACCGTCTCGTCCAACTGGCGGACGTGCCGGAGGAGCTTGCGCAATTCGCGCAGGTGATTTTCGCGGCCTTCGATCTTTTTGTCCACAATGACGCGGTCGAATCGCTCCTTGGGGGGGTCGGAGATCAATTTTTCGGCGACGGCGATGTGTTCCTTGCCGGCGAAGCCGAAGCCATAGACGATGAGTTTGATTTGGTTTTCCGCTTCTTCGATTCGTTTGGAAATCTCCACTTCCTGCTCGCGGGTCAAGAGGGGCACCTGGCCCATCTGCTTGAGGTACATGCGCACCGGGTCGTCCAGGATGTCGAGCCGCACTTTTTCCTCTTCTTCGTCCCGCTCAGGCTGCTTGACGCGGTCCACTTCGGCCTGGTCCACGATTTCCACTTCCAGCATGCGCAATTTGGTGTAAAGGCTGTCGAGGTCTTCGGTGGAAACGACGACATCGGGGAGGGCGTCGTTGATGTCGTTGTAAGTCAAGTAGCCTTGTTCGCGGGCCAGACGAACCAGGTCCTTGACCTTTTCAGAAAGCTCCAGGCCGGGGGCCGGGCCGGCGGGGCGCGGATTGGCGCCCGGCGGGGGCGGGGCCGATGGGGCGGCCGAATCGGCTTGGGATGGAGTTGGGTTGGCCATGTTGGCGGCGATTAGGTGGGAGGGGCCGCGCCGGGCGAACGGGCCGTTTCGGGCGGCCGTCCTGCCGGAAGGCACAGACCGGCCCGCGACGGACTTGGCCCTCGGTTTCGCCCTGTCTTTTTCAAGGCTCATCTCACGATGTACAAAATTGGTGGTGTAATATGTGGGAAGGCGGCTGCGTTCGTCAAGGCGGCAGGCAAAATTTAATTGCGCAAAAAGAAATAATCTCCCTGGCGTTTGGCACAAGGTATGCGTGCAGCGCGGAACCAGCTTGAAAGAGCGCACAAAGGGCTTGCCCCGGCCGGGCTTGGGATGTTAATTGAGACGGATGTTCGTCAGGCAGAGGAACTCTCATGCAGACCAAAACAGAAATAGGCTACAATTCAAAGGTCGAGGGCGACGTGGTTCACACGCGGCTGGATGCGGCCATCAACTGGTTTCGCAAGAACTCGCTCTGGCCCATGCCGATGGGGCTGGCCTGTTGCGCCATAGAGTTGATGGCGGCCGGGGCCAGCCGGTTCGATATCGCGCGGTTCGGCGCGGAGGTGATGCGCTTTTCGCCCAGGCAGTCGGATGTGATGATAGTCGCCGGGACTGTCACATATAAAATGGCGCTGTCGGTCCGGCGGATATACGACCAGATGGCGGAACCCAAGTGGGTGATCGCCATGGGGGCCTGCGCCTCCACCGGCGGGATGTACCGGAGTTACGCGGTGTTGCAGGGGGTGGACACGATCCTGCCGGTGGACGTGTATGTGGCGGGATGCCCGCCGCGGCCCGAGGCGCTGCTGGACGCGCTGATCAAGTTGCAGGGGAAAGTGGCGCGGGAGCCGTTTCTGGCCCTGCAAAAACAGGTGGCCTGACCGGGCCGCCCCATCCGATATAATGCGATGTCTGCCCGCGACCTGGCTCTAAAACTCAAAGACCGGTTCGGCAATTTGATTTCCGGCCCGCGGGAGTTCCGCGGGGAGATCACGGTGGAACTGGCCGATCCGGGCGTCATCGCCGAGGTATGCGCCTTCGCCAAAGGCAGCCTAGGATTTGACTATCTGGCGGACATCACCAGCATTGACAATTACGGCGAGGACCCGCGCTGGACGCTGGTCTATCATCTTTACGGCTACGGCCATCACTGCGCGCTGCGCTTGAAGACCAGCGTCAGCGAGGAGCAATCCGAGGTGGGGACGGTGAGCGCCGTCTGGCGGGCGGCCGACTGGCACGAGCGGGAGATTTACGACATGATGGGAGTGCGTTTTCGCGGCCATCCCGATTTGCGGCGGATTTTGATGTGGGAAGGCTATCCGCACTATCCCTTGCGCAAGGATTTCCCGCTGGCCGGCAAGCCGACGGCCGCGCCGGAGGTCGCCTTTACCAAGCGCGCCCCCCTGGAAGGCGGGCCATTTGTGACCGCCGCCGGTGGGAAGGACACGATGGCCCGCGAACCGCGCGCGCGCAATCCGGAGAGCGCGGCGGCGGATTTGACCGCGCGGACGGAGATACGGAAGGAAGAATAATTATGGCGACCCAGGAAATCCAGTATCCCGATCCGGCGGCGCGCGTTGCGGAAGCGGACGCGGCTGCCGAAGAGGGGCAAGATATGCAGGGGGAAAAAATGGTGCTGAACATGGGGCCTTCCCACCCCGCCACCCACGGCGTCCTGCGCCTGGTGCTGGAGCTGGACGGGGAGATCATCACCAAGGCCACGCCCGAGGTGGGCTACCTGCATCGCGGCGACGAGAAGATCGCCGAGAACATGACCTACACCCAGTTCATCCCTTACACGGACCGGCTGGATTACCTGGCGCCGCTGGCCAACAACGTGGCTTACGCGCTGGCGGTGGAGAAATTGATGGGGATTGACAAGGCGCTGCCGCCGCGCTGCCAGTACATCCGGGTGATCTGCTGCGAGCTGGCGCGGATATCGGCCCACCTGCTGGGCCTGGGTTCCTTTGGCATGGATGTCGGGGCGCTGACGGTGTTCCTGTTCACGTTCACCGAGCGGGAGAAGATTTACAACTTGATCGAAGCGCTGACCGGGGCGCGCTTCACCACCACCTACACGCGGATTGGCGGACTGTCGCGCGACCTGCCGCCCGGCTGGGTGGGGCAATGCCGGCAGTTCCTGGACGAAGTGGTGGTGAACATTGACGAGACCGAAACGCTGCTTTCCCGCAACCGCATCTTCGTGGACCGGACGCGCGATGTCGGGGTCATTTCGCGCGCGGACGCGATAGATTACGGGTTGAGCGGCCCGAACCTGCGGGGCAGCGGGGTGGAATTTGACCTGCGCAAAGCGCATCCCTACCTGGTCTATGACCAGTTGGAGTTCGAGATACCGACCGGATCGGCGGGGGACTGCTACGACCGTTATCTGGTGCGGATCGAGGAAATGCGGCAGAGCGTGCGGATTTTGCGCCAATGCCTGGACAAAATTCCGGGCGGACCCGATAACGCGGCCCGGGAGCCGGTCAACATCCCCGATGGGAAAACTGTTTTGCCCTCCAAATACAAAGTGCTGACGAGCATGGAGGAACTGATTCACCAATTCATCCTCGTCACCCAGGGCGTCAACGCCCCGCCGGGCGAAATTTATTTCAGCGCGGAGAATCCCAAGGGGGAACTGGGCTTTTACATCAACAGCAAAGGGGGCGGCACGCCTTACCGGCTGAAAATCCGCTCGCCTTCGTTCACCAACCTGAGCATCCTTCCGCGCCTGATGCCCGGGCACATGATCAGCGACACGGTCGCCATTTTCGGCTCGCTCGATTTTGTGATGGGCGAATGCGACCGGTGAAGAAGAGGAAACCAGCCATGAGCTTTTCCATGCCAGCAGATTTGGAGGCGGAGTTGGACGAACTGGCGGGGCATTATCCGCAAAAGCGGAGCGCCGCGCTCATGTTCCTGCACGCCATCCAGGAGCGGTTCGGCTGCGTCTCGACCGGGGCGATGGAGTGGACCGCGAGGAAACTGGAGTTGCAACCGATCAACATTTACGAACTGGCCACTTTCTATCCGATGTTCCGGCAGGAGCCGGCGGGCAGGTACCAGATCAAGATTTGCCGCACCTTGAGTTGCGCGCTGGGCGGGAGCCACGAACTGCGGGATTATTTCTGCAAGAAACTGGGGCTGGACGCCTCCGGGCACGGCCCGCAAACGACCCCGGACGGGAAATTCACGGTGGAATTTGTCGAATGCCTGGCCGGCTGCGGCGCGGCCCCGGTGGTGATGGTCAACGAGGAATTCCACGAAGGGGTGACGGCGGCCAAGGCGGATGAGATTTGCGCCAGGTGCCTATAATGAAAAACAATCCATTGCCACGATTGGACACCAACGGGGAGATTCGGCAAAAGATTTTGCCGTTGTGCCGTTTGCAGGCGGGCGAAGTGTGGATTGACCCGCAAGGGGGCCACAAAGTCGGCTGTCTGGACGCGGCAAATGGAGACGGGATTTTGGGATTGATGGACGGTGAAAAGGCACATTTGGCCATTCACGATCCGCCCTACAATCTGGTCGCTTTTGAAGAGCGGGATCCGGGCGAGTTTATTCGCTGGTGCAGACAATGGGTCAACAATACCGTCGCCGTCCTGCAATCGAACAGCTCGTTTTACGTTTGGCTTGGGGCGGATCAGCGCAACGGATTTCAGCCGCTGCCTGATTTCATGATGATGATGCGGGAGACCCCGTTGCGCCCGCGCAGTTTCATCACCATGCGCAATCAACGCGGCTTTGGGACCCAAAAGAACTGGATGGCCGTGCGGCAGGAGCTTCTTTACTACATCAAAGGCGAGCCGGATTTTAACATCGAGGCCGAATACACGGACATCCCGAAAATCCTGCGCGGCTATTACAAGGATGTCGGCGGGAGGACCACCGAGAATTTTGAGCGGAGCAAGTCGGAGAACATCCGCGCGGGAAACGTCTGGGTGGACATTCAGCAGGTTTTTTACCGGATGGAGGAAAATGTATCGGGCTGTTACGCGCAGAAACCGCTCAAGTGCATCGAGCGCATCATCAAAGCCAGTTCGCCAAAGAACGGTCTGGTCATTGATTTTTTTGCTCATTCGGGCACGACGCTGCTGGCGGCGGAAACCAACGGGCGGCGCTGTTTCACCACGGATTTGGACCCGGTTTTTTGCGAAATCGCCATCCGCCGGCTGGAGCATTACCGGAGAACCCGGCGGCTCGGCTGGCAAAACAGCCATCCCTTTGCGGAAGAAATTTCGCTGCCCGAGCTATTGGAAGCGCCGGACACCGATTCGGAAGCAATAGAAGCCGAATTGCAGCCAAACTTTTTGTAATGGAAAAACTGCAACAAAGACTCGACGAACTGCTCTCGCATCTGAAAGAGGAAAAAGACGTGAGGAGCCGGCTCGCCACGCTTTTGTCCGTTTATCCCTTCAACCGTTTTGAATATCTCATTTCCATTTTGCTGGGCAGAGGCGTGCTGTCGCTCGACGCCTATTATGAAATCCGCGACGAATACATCGCCCGCAACTTGTATCTTTATATCTTTGAAATCGGCGGCCCGCGGACCTTTGGCGAATCTTGGGCGCAGGGCCATTTGAAGGAATTGGTTCCTGATCTGGTCAAACCGTCCAAAAAACTCGACCCGAAGTATTCCGGCGAATATGACTTCTTCCTGGACGGCCGAATCCGCATTGAGGTCAAAGCCTCGCGCGCAGTTGACTTCGACACGAACGAGCCGTTGTATGTGAAGGCGCTTTCGTCTGATTCGCAAAAACCATTCGACATGAATTTTCAGCAGGTCAAATGCGGCTGCTGCGATGTTTTTGTGTGGATTGGGGTATGGCGGGATGTCATCCGTCACTGGGTTTTGAGTTCAAAGGAAATCGAATCGAACCGATACTTTTCGCGCGGGCAACATCGCGGGAATGTTGGCGAAGGCCAGCTTCATTTGAATCAAGACAACATTTCGGAGTTTGCAAAATATGAGGTAAAAGGCTCTGATTTGTTGGAGGCGATGCGGGCCGCTCACAGCCGCCAAGTTCGCGCAAGAACCGCGAAGAAAGGAATTAATTGAAAACGACATGGACAGGGGACGGTTTGGCGGTGGAATTTGTCGAATGCCTGGCCGGGTGCGGCACGGCCCCGGTGGTGATGGTCAACGAGGAATTCCACGAAGGGGTGACGGCGGCCAAGGCGGATCAATTGCTCGCCCGATGCCAATAATTTTGAACAATGCCAAAGAAAGAAAAAAATGAAGACAAGCCTGAAAGACTGGCCGGAAGTTTTCGACCGGATAAAGCGGGTGCGCGGACTGGACGAAAGCGAAAAGGTGCTTTACGCACGAAGCCTGGCCTCTACACCCTCGGAACGATGGCACATGAACGAGATCTATCTCCGCTCGCTCGGCTTATGGGGGCGCTCGGCGCTGAAAAAATTAAATTCCAATTAATTGGCATGTCAGCCGCAGTCCTCCAAGGCGCGCCGGTGGCCACGATTGACGTGGATTTCTGGCTCGATTTGCCCGCGCGGCAGTACATGCGCGCGGTCAATGTGGCGCGATCCCTGGGCGCAACGATGCTCAGGAACACCATCGTCGAGTTGAGCGACGGCACGCTCGTGAATTTCATCTATGAAGTGACCGGCTTGAAAAGTTTTTCCGTGGAATTTCGCAAGGCGAAGCGGCTGGAATTTCATGGGCTGCGCATTCCGGTGATGCCGCTGGAATCCATCCGCCGCAGCAAAGCCGCCGTGATGCGCCCGAAAGACCCTGCCCATATCTTTTACATTGACCAAACGCTGCGGTTGCTCCGCGCAAACGGGAAAAACAAGTGAACCGAAGCTTATGCCGCTCGCAGTTCCCAAATCGAACCTACCAAGCGCCAAATGGCTGCCCGACATGGATTTGAACCATGA
>Ga0182027_10011186_pt1 | contig 12710 bp, 7 predicted proteins | sample 712E1DmetaG_FD_121300 | JGI IMG/M metagenome (GOLD analysis project Ga0182027, IMG submission 121300) | Permafrost microbial communities from Stordalen Mire, Sweden - 712E1D metaG (Illumina Assembly) | ecosystem: Environmental > Terrestrial > Soil > Wetlands > Permafrost | place: Sweden...
TCGGCGAAGTGCGATTCAAAGTTCGCCCGGGCACTGCAAAGCCAGAGACTCCAGCCCTATCTGTAAATACGCCGATTCTCCAAATTCGGGTTTCCAGAGAAAACCCGCACAACTTAATTGGCAAGCCAAAGCCGGTAAGTGGTTCCAATAAATAGCCACTTACCAACCACTTACCGGCTTTTTTATGAACCACTTACCGACCCACTTACTCAATGTTCCCAGGAAGCTCGTAGAACGGTTATAGGCGCTTTGTACATAGTACCGTCATATGCCGCAGAATCCTTACCGCACGGCCAACTGGCTTGCTCTCTCACGATGGCGTGGGCAAATTCATCTTGAAGAAAAAATCTTGTTTTTCGAAATGGGCCATGCTCTTGCCCAACACACTCTTGGCCTGCTGGATGACAACGACTTGGAAACCCTCCGTGACTATGTACTGGTACCGACCGAGAAACTCAGACCCGTCATCTGCCCGAAGGCCAAAGAGATCCTGCCCCCGCGGGCGGTCTTCCGGGCCTTATGGGCGCAGATGACGCCGCTCGAACAACGGGCCAGACTGAAAGATATTTTTGCCGGCCTGTACTTCGATGGCCATGGCAGACTGGGGGAAGCCCGGCCGCACGCACGCGCCCTTTCCTTCCTTATTAGGGTTGACGAAACCAGCAGGCCCTGGAGGTTTTGAAAACCTCCAGGGCCTGCTTTTAAAATTTGCGCGTTTAACCGGTGGGGGAACGTCGTTCCCCCACACCCCTTCCTTCAGAATTCAGTGTGCAGAAACCAGAAGCCAGAAATCAGGAGGCAGGAATATCAGAGCCAGGGGAAAGAAGACGAAAGCCGATAAAGTAGCCGAAGTTACCGGGGACGAACCCGTAGCGGTACGCACAGCGGCAGAACCTACGATTGCTGTCCCACGAGCCGCCGCGCAGGATACGGTTGACTTGTTTCTTTTCGTACCAGGAATCCGCCCACTCCCAGACGTTGCCCGAAAGATCACAAACGCCTTCTGGCGTAGCCCCGGCTGAGAACTGACCGACCACAGTAGTGGATGCTACCTGATACGATTCGCTCCCTATCCATTTATTCCACGTGTCAGAATCACTCAAATCATCCTTTCCAGCCCAAAACTCAGCGCAGTTGACCTGGTTGCGGTCGAACTCCCCTTCCCAGGCATACTCGCGGCCTTTCACGCCGCGGGCGGCGCGTTCCCATTCCTGCTCGGTGGGCAGGCGCACAGGGTGACCCTTTTGCTTCGAGAGCCAGTTGGCGTAGGCCTCCGCTTCGAACCAGGAGACGCCCACCACCGGGGCAAGCGGATTGTTCCACTTTTGGTCGTGCCAAAAAAACGGCTCGCCGCGTTTTTCCGCCGGGCGGTTTTTCAGCCAGCCTTGATACTCCTTCGGTGCTTTTGTATCCCATTCGCCAGTGCGCCACAACCAACCGTCGGTACTCCAGTATTCCTTGTGGTTGAAGCCATCTGCTTTTTCAATAAACTGCCGGAATTGCAAGTTGGTAACCGGGTATTTCGCCATGCAAAAAGGCTGCTCTATGATCACCTTTTGTTTTTTGTCGCCATAAAGGAAGGGGCCAGCCGGGATGGGCAGCCAGGCCTCCAGGTCCGGGCAAATGCGGGCCAAGAAATCAGGGTTGCTCCCGGCCAGGCGGCCGAGGCTGAAACCGGCATCCCGCTGGGTACTGGGCGGCAAGGCCCGGTTCAGAGAAACTGCGGTCAGGGCATCGATCACTTCTCCGGCGGCGGCGCGTCCCAGGCCCTCCTCACCCACATCTTCCAGGCAGGCCCCGGCCAGGAGTACATTCTGGCAAGCCTCGCTCCCGGCGCAGTCCATCTTGAGCATGGCGCGTACCACCTCAGCAGCCACGCGGGGCTGTTTGTTAGCCAGACCCCACACGCCCACCGAAAGCAGGATGGTCTCGCGCCAGGCCGGGTCGGGCAGGTGCTCCCGGATGACGATCAGAGCGACTTCGAGGTCCAGTTGGCCGCGCTGGTAGATGCCATAGGCGGCCAGCATTTCTTCGAAGGTCAGGTGCAGGAAGCCGTACTGGTGCAGGCCGCGTTCCACCAGCAGGTTGGAGTAACGCCGCACGCTATCCAGGAAGAGATGCGCTTTCTCGCTGGCCGGGCCGCGCTTCAGGCCCCAGTCCTCGCCCATATAGTGGCGGGTCAATTCTGATAGCAGAGCTTCCTCAGGTACCACCCCGGCGGTGGGGTTTTCCTGCCGCAGCCACAGGGCCAGCGGGCCAAGCGTGCTCAAAACCTCATTGGGGTTCAGATCCGGGCCAACCGGCTGCTTATCCAGCGCGCGCGCCTTGTTCCAGGAGCGGATGAGCGTTTCGAGGTAAAGTTCGTAAAGTTCCACGCGGCGGTTGGGCAGCACCACCCCCTGGCGTTTGATGAGCGCCAGGATGGTGAGCAGGAGCGGGTTGGCAGCCAGGCGGGTCACTCCGGGATTGGCGGCCAGCGAGTCGAGCAGGCTGCGGCGTTCCACTTCAGCAGACTGGCGGGCTTCGGGGGTATCGCCCAGGGTGGTCTTCTCGAAGGCCAGGCACCATTTGGCAGCGAAGGATTCGATGGCTTCCTGGTCGAAGTCCAACAGGGTATACAGCGTCCACTGCGAAGAGAGCGGGGCTTCTTTGTAACCGACGATGCGACTGGTGACGACCAGTTTATTGCCTTTCGCCACAGCTTCGGCAGCGAAGGCTTCCACCTTGTTGACCAGGAAGGCGCGCCCATCCTGGATCTCGTCCAGGCCATCCAGCAGGATGACGGCCTGACCTTTGGCGATGGCAGCTTCGAAGAGCGGGGACAGGTCAGCCACGCCTTGAGCCAGCCCGGAAAAGTAGCGCGGCAGGTAAGCTTGCAGGCTCACATCCGCCTGGCGCAGGGCGCGTGCGTAGGCATTCAACGGAACGAGAATGGGCAGGGGTGCGTCAGTCTCGGCCGCCAGACGCAGGGCCAGGTACTTGAGCAGGGTGGATTTGCCCGAGCCGGGATCGCCCAGCACAACCACACGCGGCTTTTTCCCCAGGGCCTCTTCCACACGCACCGGGCGACTATCCCCTTTTTCGAGCAACGCCAGCGCCTCTTCGGGAATGGCATCCTTTTCCAACATGCGCCCGGCCAGGCGGCGGGCGCGTTCCCAGGTATCACCGCCGGGGGCTTCGGGACGCGCCACGAGGGGCACGTAGATGTCTTCAAGCGGCAGTTCACGCGAGAAAGACTCCAACTGCTGGATACCACGGAAGTCCAGGGCGCGATAGGTGCGGTGTAGGTGCGCCAAATAATCGGAGCGCAAGGCTTCCAGGTTTGGCGGCGGGATGAATCCAGGGAGTTGGATGATCTGGGTGATGGTGTAGTTGTTCTGACTGCCCCGAATTACATCTCTTTGAGCAGAAATTTCTTGGGCATCTTTATTAACGGGCATGAGGACCTCCCTGACGAGAAAAAAACTTGGGCCGATGCAAACATTCACTCTCATTATAGCGCAAGGAGTTACCAGGGTGCATCGGCCCGGGGCGATATTTGGCTTCCTTCGCCCCTCGCCCGCTCGCGAGAGCCCATGGGGGGGCTTGGCAAACGGGTTTGGGGGGATGGCAGCCAGGGACGGGCGGGGCTGGCTCTGATATGGGGGCCTCGCCTGGCTCGCAGCGAGATGCAGGCTTTATCGGCCAAAAGATAAGAGTCATGGGAAAGAAGACGAAAGCCGATATTGTTGTTGAAGTTATCGGGTACGTTCCTGTTGCGGTACGCACAGCGGCAGTTCCTACGATTGTTGTTCCACGAGCCGCCGCGCACCATCCACCCGGCCCTGACGACAGGCCAGCGATCAGGCCTGGAGCGTTCTCATCCAGCCGCCCAGCAGTTTGCCGATCTCGGTCAGCAGGCGGGCGGCGTGTTCATACTGGCCGGGCTGCACCAGGCCCAGGTCGAGACTCATGCGCAGGTGGGTACGTACCTTATCTAGTTCGGCGTCTGCGGCGGTGAGTGTTCCCTGCGGCGCTTTCTGATGGGCGGCTTCGATGAGCAGTTCCTGGAAGCGCAGGCCTTCGCGCTGCAGGGCGGCAGCCATCACGAAGCGCTGAGAGCGCGGGAATTTGACTGTCAGCGGGAGCAGCCAGGCCACGAAGTCATAAGTGCGGGCAAAGAGCGGCGATTGTTTCATGCCCCCACCCTCGCCCCCCGCCCATCTACCCTGTCGGACACACGTCCCGAAAGGAGAGGGGCGCAGAGCAATGCACGCCGCAGGCCCCAGGTTTGGCCGTGCTGAACGTGGGCAACCCAGCCTTGCACGGCGGCATCCACCCGCTGGAGAGGAATGATTCCATCCGCATACTCCCGTAATAATAACGAAAAACGGCGCTGGAAAGCCACGCCGTTGCGTCGTTTGAGCCGCAGGTGATCGGGATAAATCCGCCAGCCCAGGAAAGGAATGCCGGTAACAACCGGGAAAACCTGGGCTTCGCTCTCGTGCAGGGTCAGGCGCTGGCAGGCCAGGAGATCAATGATGGCTTTCCGCCACTTATGCAGGCTGGCTTTATCGTTCGAGAACAGCAGGAAATCATCCACATAGCGGAGATAGGCCGGGCATTTCAACTCGCGCTTGACGAACTGATCGAGCGAGTCGAGGTAAACGTTGGCCCAGAACTGGCTGGTAAGGTTGCCAATGGGCAAGCCATGGGGTCTGGCAGCCGAGAAGAGATCGTCACCGGGAAAATAAGCCGGTGGCACTTCAGCATGGATGCCGGCCCCACTATCGAGGATCAATTTGCATAGCCGCAGAGTCTGCCGGTCGGCGATTAGGCGGGCGAAACAGGAGAACAGGATTTCATGATCCATGTGCGGGAAGAAATGCTCGATGTCGCACTTGAGTACATACGGGAAGCGGCGGCTGAATTCCTGCGCCCGCTGGATGGCGGCATGCGTACCTTTCCCAATCCGGCAGGCGTAGGTGTCATGGATAAAGCGCCGTTCCCAGATGGGCTCAATAACCTGGCATAGGGCGTGATGCACCACCCGGTCGCGGAAGGGGGCGGCCGAGATGAGACGCGACTTGGGATCAAAGATGCGGAAGTTGAAATACGGGCCGGGGCGGTAGGTTTCACCATCCAGTTCGGCTTGCAACTCCAGCAGGTTTTCCTCTAGATCGTACTCGAAAGCGGCCACATCGCTGCGGGCGCGCTTGCCGCGCCGGGCCTGTTTGAAAGCCCAATGCAGGTTTTCAAAGGATGTGATGCGCGGGTAGAGATGTTTGTAGGTTCTCATAAGCTCCTTTCTTTTGTAAAACCTTGCGAAGGCTGTTGTACCTTCGCAAGGTTGGATTTCAAATTTTATGCGTTTAACCCGCTGGGGGGCAAAAACGCCCCCCAGCCCCCCCGCAGAAAAACAGTTGGCAGAAAGCAGAACCCAGAAATCAGGATACAGAACTATCCCCTCCGTTTCACTCCGGGGATGTATCAGAGCCAGGGGAAAGAAGACGAAAGCCGAGATTGTAGAGGAAGCTATCGGGTACGCTCCTGAGGCGGGACGCACAGCGGCAGTCCCTACGATCGCCGTTCCACGAGCCGCCGCGCACGACGCGGTTGGTTTGTTCTTCTTCAAACCACGAGTTTGTCCACTCATAAACATTACCAGAAAGATCATATACATTTTCAGGCGTGGCACCAGCCGGGAATTGGCCGACCATGCTGGTGGTAGCTTCATCCAAATCGAAGGCATAATCGGCGTTATCATCCTGTTTCCAGAATGGCGCAGCATTGAGTTTGTTGCGGTCAAACTCGTTCCCCCACGGATACTCGCGGCCGTCCCTGCCGCAAGCAGCGCGCTCCCATTCCTGCTCGGTGGGCAGGCGCATAGGGTGGCCCTTTTGCTTCGAGAGCCAGTTGGCGTAGGCTTCAGCCTCGAACCAGGAAACGCCCACCACCGGGCCGAGCGGATTGTTCCACTTCTGGTCGTGCCAGAAAAGCGGCTCGCCACGTTTTTTAGCCGGCCGGTTAGCAAGCCAGCGTTTAAAGCTTTCATCGGTTGCCCTGGTATCGTATTCACCGGTGCGCCACAGCCAGCCTTCGACACTCCAGTATCCTTTTTGATCATAGCCGCCGGCTTCAATAAACTGGCGGAATTGCAGATTTGTAACCGGGTATTTGGCAATACAGAATGGCTGCTCGATGATCGCCTTTTGTTTTTTATCCCCATAAAGGAAGGGGCCGGCCGGAATGGGCACCCAGGATCCCAGATCCGGGCGGATGCGGGCCAGCATCTCAGGGCTGTTCCCGGCCAGGCGGCCCAAGAGGAAGCCGGCATCCCGCTGGGTGGCCGGGAGCAGTTGCCGGTTCAGAGAAACGGCGCTTAAAGCAGCAATGACTTCCTGCGCGGCCAGGCGGCCCACGCCCAGTTCGCCCACATCTGCCAGGCAGGCGCCCGCCACCAAGATGTTGCGGCAGGCATCCTTACCGCAATCCATCTTGAGCATGGCGCGCACCACTTCCCCGGCTTTCTCAGATTCTTCGCGAATAATGCCCCATACGCCAATGGAGAGCAGGATGGTCTCGCGCCAGCCGGGGTCGGTGAGGTATTTCTGAATGTAAGCCAGGCTATATTTCAGGTTCAACTGCCCTACCTGCACCAAGCCACGCGCCGCCAGAGCCTCTTCAAAGGTCAGGTGGATAAAACCATAGCGGCCCTGGCCACGCTCCAGCAGCAGGTTGGAATAACGACGGACGTTCTCCAGGAATTCACGCGCCTTTTCACCGGCCGGGCCGGGGGCCAGTCCCCAGGTTTCGGCGAAATGACCAGTGAGCCACTCGATCAGGGTTTCCTCGGGCACTAGGCCAGCGGTGGGGTTCTTCTCGCGCAGCCAGAGCGCCAGCGGGCCGAGCACTTTCACATATTGGAGGTAATCCAGGTTCGGCCCCACCGGACGTTTATCGAGGGCACGCGCCTTGCTCCAGGCCGAGAGCAGCGTTTTCAAGTAGAGTTCATAGAGTTCGACACGCCGGTTGGGCAGGCTCACTCCCTGACGCTTGATCAGCGCCAGGATGGTCAGCAGGAGCGGATTGGAGGCCAGGCCAGCCACACCGGGGTTGGCATCCAACGCTTCCAGCAGGGAGCGGCGCTCCGCCTCTGCTGCAATCTTCGCATCCGGCGCATCGCCACGCGTGCTGCGTTCGAAAGCCAGGCACCATTTCTCCGCAAAGGACTCGATGGCCTGGCGGTCGAAATCCAGCAGGGTATACAGCGTCCAATCCTTGAATGTAAGCGGCGACTCGCGGTAGCCGACGATACGGCTGGTGACCACCAGCTTGCAGCCGCGTGCCACGGCTTCGGCAGCAAACGCTTCCACCCGGCCCACCAGTATGGGCCGCACACGCTCGCTCTGAACTTCGTCCAGGCCATCCAGCAAGATAACGGCCTGCCCCTGCTCGATGGCGCTATTGAAAAGCGGCGTCAGGTTGGAAAGTCCATGCGCCAGGCCGGCAAAATATTGCGCCAGGTAATCCTGCAAGTTGATATCCTCTTTTTCCAGAACGGCCGCATAGGCATTGAGCGGCATGAGGATGGGCAGCGCGCCGGCCTCAGCCGCCAGACGCAGAGCCAGATATTTGAGCAGGGTGGATTTGCCCGAGCCGGGATCGCCCAATACCACCACGCGCGGCTTCTCCCCCAAAGCTTCCTCCACGCGGACCGGGCGACTGGCTCTTTTTTCAAGCATTGCCAGGGCTTCCTCGGGCAGATGTTTCTGATCCATGACCCGGCCAGCCAGGCGGCGTTCCCAGGTTTCTCCGCCGGGCAGTTCGGGCCGGGCTACCAGGGGCACGTACACGTCTTCAAGCAGCAGTTCGCGTGAGAGCGAATCCAACTGCGGGATGCCTTTGAAGTCGAGAGCGCGGTAGAGCCGGCGCAGGTGGTCGAGGTAGTTGTGGCGCAGGGCATCCAAGTCTGGCGGAGGAATGAAGGCCGGCAGTTGGATGATCTGGGTGATGGTGTAGTTGTTCTGATTGCCTTGGATCAGGTCGCGATCAGCGTGATGTTCTTCTTGCTTCTGTTTCGGCATCGAACCTCCAAAACCTCAAAAATGTTTAACCTGTGGGGGAACGTTGTTCCCCCACACCCCCTCCTTCAGAATTCAGTTTGCAGAAAACAGAATCCAGAACTCAGGATGCAGAACTATCCCCTCCGTTTCACTCCGGGGATGCATCAGAGCCAGGGGAAAGAAGACGAAAGCCGATATTGAGGTCGAAGTTATCGGGAACGTCCCTGTCGCGGAACGCACAGCGGCAGTACCTACGAGCGTTGTACCACGAGCCGCCGCGGAAGACGCGTTCACCTTCGGCCTCCGGCAGTTCGCTTTTCGTCGGGTCATATGGGTAGGGCATGTATAAACTGGAAGTCCAGTTCCAGACATTGCCGGCCTGATCTTCGGCCTCGAACGGGCCTTTTGCGCCTGCGGCGGCATAGGCGCCAACTGGAGCAGGTTTTAGTAAGCGGCCTTCGAGGCTGTTGGTCTTCGTGGGATCCCAGTCGTTTCCCCAAGGATAATACCAGACACGCAGTCCGCGCGCTGCGGCTTCCCACTCAACTTCGGTTGGCAGGCGGTATTCCCTGCTCGTAATAGCAGACAACCAGGCACAGTAGGCCCCGGCTTCAAACCAGGTGATGCCCACCACCGGCTGGGAGGGGTTGTTGTACTGCGGATCATCCCACTGGTCAGGCTGGGTACGGGATTTCTGGGAGAGTTGTTTGGAGATTTGTGTTTTGAGTTCATCCTGGCTCAAGCTGGCAATATATTCATAGTTTTCAATCTGCTGGGGTGAATAGTCGCCACTTTTCTCAAATTGTTCTTTCCAGCCAGGATTTGTTGTCAGATATTTCCAGATATCCAGCCAGGTTTTTACCTGTCCTCCAGCCACATCTTCACCCTTCAGCCAGCGCTTGGCCAATTCGGTGCACCAGTACTGCTCATCCTTATAGCCTCCGGCTTCGATAAAGCAGGCAAACTCGGCATTGGTCACCGGCCATTTGCCGATGGAGAAGGAGGCTAAGTCAACCGTTTGAGAAGGTTTTTCATCATCGTACACATCAGTATCTTTTGCCTGGCTGCCGATGGTGTATTTCCCGGCCGGCACGGGCAGCATCTGCGGCAGAACCACTTTCACGCTGCTGATTTCCTGCGGCTGGAAGCGCGGGTCGCCGATGCGGCCAAGTACGAATCCAGCTTGCAAGCGGGCGCGCAGGTGGATCTGCGGGTTGTACAGATCGGCGAGCAATCCTTTTTGGGTAACTGCCAGAACATCAGCCGGCTGTTCAATGCCGGCTTCATCCAGGCAACGGCCGGCCAGGGTTGGGTTGATCAGCCGAACAGCTTCGATGAGTTTGCCGGGGTCCCTGGCCAGCCCGCAGGCCAGGATGGTGGTCACCTCCCAGCCGGTGCCGGGCGGCCCTTGTAGGGGATCCCATTCACCCACCTCGGCGGGCGGCATTTCATCCACACTGCGGGGTGTCTTCCAGAAGGCGGACAGATCTTCCCCCCCATTAAAGCGCCTCAGGAGTTCGCGGGCAGCGAAGTATTCCTGTAAAAGGTGGTGATAAAAGCGCACATCCGGCAGGGTGGCCGGGTCGAGGATGGATGCGCCGCGCCCGAAACGCAGCAGGGCCTCTTTGTCCACCGGCGTCTGTTCTCCCAGCACCAGCACACTGTCAGGGATGGCCTTTTTAGCAGATGCAAGTTCGAAGGTGGTGCCGCTGCCCTGCTGCTGCATGGCATAAGCCAAGGCAGAGAGCAGATCTATTTTGGCATCCGCACTCAAGGCATCCGGGTGCCAGTCCTGTTCGTGCTTCAGTAAATAATGGGTGAAAGATTGGAATAATCTGCCGCGGTTGGCAAGCACTTGCAGGTTCTTACCGCCCTGCAAATACACCATCACCAGCACGAACAAGTTGAGCGGGTTGCGTGCCATCTCGCGCAGGCGTGAGGCGGAATCATCCAACAATTTGGTCAGCGCCTCGGCCTGATGGCGTTTCAGGAAATCAGCGATGCGCATGTTATCGAGCGGCTGAACGATTACACGTGGTAAATTGAGCTGGTTATCGTAATCCTTTTCCCGTCCGCTGAAGATCAACTGGTTGGCGCCGCGATACTGCTGATCAAAGAGCATCCAGCCTTTCAGGCATAGGTTGCGTTTCTCGCGCGGGATCTCGTTGATACCGTCTGCCAGGATCAGGATCCGCCCGGAGGCCAGGGCCTCGGCGAAGGGTGTGCCAGTCCGGCGCTCCCACTCAGTTTCCAGAAAGGCATATGGATCGCGCTCGCCCTGCTGGCTGAGGCGCACGAAGAGCGGCACCCGGCTGTGTTCGCCCTCCAGCAATAGGCGGGCAGCGTCATAGGCGATGCGCTGCTGAGTGGTGGTTTTGCCCGCGCCCGGTTCGCCCAGAATAACGAAAGCCGGGTGGGACTGCATGGCCTCGGCGATGCTCTCCAGCGGGCGCTGGGTTGGCCCGGCCTGCAGCCCGCCTTCGCCGCTGGGAAGGATCAATTCGGTAAAACAGATTGGAACGCCTTCGATCACCTGGCGCAGATCCATCTTCCCGGCCAACGGGACGAAGCGGGTGGCCCAGCGCTGGTACTCCTGGTCGATGGTCAAGGCAAGCAGGTAGGCGCGCTGGCTGCGTTGTCCAGCCAGTTGGTGCGCCGCACCGGGCTGGAAGATCAATTTCTGCCCTTCGTGCTCGATCTGCAGGGTATCCGGCTGGTCCGCGGATACCGGCAGGAAGATCGCCCCGGCTTGCACGAAAATCAGCACTTTCTCGATCAGGCGTTCCACATCTTCGGCGCTGAAACCGTAGGTGATATTCTGGTCGCCTGCGATAAAGTCCGCACAGTGCAAACCGTCTTTGATGTCGTAAGTTGGTTTTTGCTGAGCCATGCGCTTCGCCTACAACCTGAATAATTTCGCCACTCCAACCAGCAGGGTGCCGATGGTGGTGCCGAGCGCCATGGCAGATGCCAGGCTGCCGCCGATGGCAGCCAGGTACTCTTTTGCTTCGGTCAGGGTTATCTTGATGCGCTCGCCGATGGGCTCCGGTTTGGCAGCTTCCTCGGCAGCATCGGCAATCTTTTGCTCAGCGGATTGAATAATCCCGCGTTGGACGCTGGTTAACCCCGGCTCCTGTTTGATGGCCGCGATCTGCGCCAGATATTGATGAAGAATAGCAGCCAACTCGGCTGGCGACTGGGGTGATGCATAGTTGTTGATAGTATTGTTTTGATCTCCTTTGATTATGTCCCGACCAGCATTGTAGATGACCTGATCGCCCTGGTACACATTCTGGGCATGGATGCCGCCTTCGATATGGAAGGTCGGGCGATCCGTTGTTTTCTTTTGAGCAGGCGTCTTTTTCTCCTCAGTTTTCTTCTTTGGTAAGGACGGCTTCGGTATGCCCCCGGCGCGCTGGTTCAGGGCGAGCGCCAGGCGGTCATAGCCAGCAGGAAAATCCACCCACTGCAGTTCCCGGATGAAGAAGGGCATCTCGCATGCATCCAGCCGGACCGGGATGACGAAGATGGTTCCTTCGGGCTTTTCCTCCTGGTATTGCATCGCCCGCTTATACTCCCTCTGGACGAAGCCTTCCTTCGCCACAGAACGCGCGGAGAAACATAGCAAGATGGCGTCGCTGGATCGCATAGCTTTTTCGATTTCCAGAGGCCACTCCTGCCCTGGCAAGAGGCGTTCCTCGTCGAGCCAGGGATCGAAACCATCCGCCTTGAGGCGTTCGCATAAATAGCGCACAGCAGGTTTATCCTCGCTGGCATGGCTGAGAAAAACAAGAAGCTTCTTCGGTACCGGCATTTTCACCTCGCTTAACGGTATGTTTTTATAACTTTACATCGGAAGGGAGAAAAACACAATAGAGTCACCTACAGAAAGAACCAGGGGGTACAAGGCAACCGCGCGGCGAAATGCGTTTCAAAATTCGCCCAGGTACCGTGAAGCCAGAGACTCCAACCCTGTCTGTAAATACGTCGATTCTTCAATTTCTGGTTTTCCGAGAAAACGAACACAACTTTTCTGACAGGCCAAGGTTGGTAAGTGGTTCAAGATAATAGCCACTTACCAACCACTTACCGGCTTTTTGTCGACCACTTACCGACCCACTTACCCACACTCGCTAGAAAGCCCGTAGAACGGGTTTGAATCCCCCCCAGGAGGAACAATACTGAATAGCCCTGCGACCTTAGCACGGGGCATCCTGGCGGCTTTCGAATTCTCGTATAACAGGAGGTAAATATTGGCTCAAACAAAAAAAAGATGATGAAATTTGCAGTAATCCGTTCACATTGTTCACGCTGGCCTGTGTGCACTATTTTGGTCATCTCCCCTTCCGATCCGGTGTGCCTGATCAAATTGCAATGCGAGAGGAACGATTTACGTCATGATTTCCAACAGTGGAATTCATGACCATAAATCGATGGCACTGTATTGCATCAGGTTCTCGATAATGACAATCCGCCAAATTGGGTCGTCGGTTTTTTGAACAAAAACAGAGCCCGTGAATATCTTATCAACCGGCCACTTTCTGTGGCCGGATTTTTGACATTGTATCGCCAATATCAAATCTTATATGGCGATACGGAAAGCGAGGTTATATCAATGTCTCCTTGTAATGCAATTGCGGTCCAGACCGCCAAACTCAACGTAGA
>Ga0182027_10011187_pt1 | contig 12708 bp, 11 predicted proteins | sample 712E1DmetaG_FD_121300 | JGI IMG/M metagenome (GOLD analysis project Ga0182027, IMG submission 121300) | Permafrost microbial communities from Stordalen Mire, Sweden - 712E1D metaG (Illumina Assembly) | ecosystem: Environmental > Terrestrial > Soil > Wetlands > Permafrost | place: Sweden...
GTCCTTGCGGGCTATTCCTGCGCTGAAAATGATGAGTCTTCCTATTCAATGGGGATAGCGGAAAATATTATGCAGAATAATCTCTATGATTCCGTTACGTACTATAACGGGGTTCCCCGGTATACCTGGAATTCGCAGGCAGCTGTCGCCCAGTCGACCGTAAGTGGCTGGATGGGCAGTTCCGGTCACCGGGAGAATATTCTCTCATCAGCCTATGACCGCGAGGGAATCGGCGTTGCAATAGCCAAAGATGATAAAGTGTACATAACAGAGGATTTTTGTTAAGGGTATAGTCATATTTCAGCGACTAATTTTCTTGCTTTTAATAAAAGCCCCCTTGCGCCAGCCCTGCCCCCCATTGGGGGCTCATGGCGCATGCGATTCATCGATATTACCGGTATACCTGATCCCTGGTAATACAACGTCATCGCAACCGGGGCGCCAGAGCGGCGGGGCGAAGCCCCTGGAGCGTCAACGTTTTTAGTCCCTGATCAGGAACACTTTTTCAATCTGAATTTTGGAACAATATTCTATCCATATTTTCTCTCGTTTTTTCCCTTTGAGTTGGTAGTTAAAATGGCACTATACCCTTGTTAGATACAGGACCGTGAGAAAAGCAAAGGTACGAGAAACCCGCCCTGTTTCTTTAGAAAACTATTGCCGTGATATCAACGTGCTCTTTACGGTGATATCACGAAATTAATTCACTCAGTTGCTGCCGGGTAAAACCCTGTCTGGCGCCTCAAATTCTTCCGATTAACGAGAGTGACCCCCTCTCTCCCCCGGAGGGGGGCAGCCCCGGGGGTGCGCCCCCCTGACCCCCGTATAAAAATCACGTGTTCAAACAATATTCTTGCCCGGCGAGGCCCCGGCAAGGCGGCCGGGCGACCCCGAAGGGGTAGGCTTGCTCATAGTATTGAATATTTTTGTGAAATGATTTCGGGATAGGACACAATGTGCTCTTTACCGCTATCAGCGGTCATAAATTATGGATACGATTCCAGCGGCCAGCGTTTAAATCATCCAACACAATCGAAGAGTACATACTGTCTGAAGGTAAATCACGGCATCGGGAAAGATCTCTATGGATATAAAATCCCTTGCTCTCGCCGTCCGTTTACTCCTTTTCAACCATGCCGGAGAAGTACTCCTCATCCAGCGTTCGCATTCCTCAAAAACAAATCCCGGTACAGGGGAACTCCCTAAGGGAAAGATCGATCCGGGTGAACCGTTTGATACTGCAGTACGGATGCTGACTCCGGTTCATGCCCGTTTTTAAAAAAAATCCCTCTTTTATTTCATCCACCCGAGCTTTCCCAGCAGGACCGCGGTCTCGTCCTGCGCTTTCTCCTTTGCGCTCCGGGGCTGGACGACCAGGGTGATCGCGTCTTTTAAGAGCACATGGTTTCCCTTCCCCTTGCAGAGCAGGTAATCCCCGTTGAACCTGCTGAGGGCTTTGGAAAACGCGTTTACTATCTTCTTCCGGTCCTTTAAATCGCTTTTTTTGAGTTTCATCAGGTGCTCAAAGATGGAAACATCGATAAGGGTGCTTGCCATCCACCCGATCTCGCAGGTGTATCCGAAGATCCACGCAAGGGAAGAGTTCTTTGTCGTTGAAATAAAATCGTCGATTTTGTTGCCGACACTGCAGGAGCCGATGAGCACTCCTTCAATATTCGAGTAATTACCGGCGTCCTTTACGGCCTTGAACATGGCCGGGAGTTTCATGCCGGTACGGGCCTTCAGGCCCCCGATGCGTTTTACGGTCCCGTGAGCGGCGACATAGAGAAAGAGCCGGTTTTCGCGGGTATTGGTCAGGTCGTCCTCAAGGGCCCGGCGGAACCCCGTTTTCTCGTAAAAATTCGCGTAATAGATATTGAAGTCCCCGCGGACACTTTCGAGGCCCTCGAGAAAGGAGAGAACGGACGGGCGTTTGGGTTTCTGTTCCGGTGTCCACCAGAGCCCTTCGATAACAAGTAGTGCAGTGCCTGACATGCCATCACGCTGAAAATTTTTCCTCAGACTTTAGAGGATCCGGGCATGAGATAAACCTTTTTTAAGAACAGCAGGGAACTGTTCGTAATGAATGTTTAAATCCGATCAGGGAAAAGCCTGTACAGTTACCCTGATGGTATTCCTGCAGGGAACCGCAGAACCCCGCACACCGTTGTGACATCATGCCTGATACCCATCCTGATGATGACGGCAAAAAAACATCTGCTCCCTCCGGTCCGGTAAAAGGATCCGAAACAGGCCTGCCGGTCACCATGACGCTTGAAAATATCATCGACCTGACCGGCGAGATGGAGCACCTCAACGAGCTGGTAATGCTCAGCCTCGATAAAAAGGGGGGGTTTACCACACCGGAAGCCTATTTTGCCCTGGTGCAGCCTGTCCTCGACCTGCTGGAAGTGGAGATTCGTATCCGCTGCCAGAGGTGCATGAGTAAAAACGAGATGAAACTGATAATCCAGGACTGGATTGATGAAGAGATCAGGGCGCTCCGGTAAAAACAGCCGGAGAATCTGATGATTCCTCTCCACTCTCGTATCTGCTGACTTTTATGATTCTTCTCTCCCGGGTCTGATGACTCCCGGCAAGAGGTGTTTTTTAAAAATTTCCTCTGCTTCATCTGTTCAGGATGATGCAGGTCGAAGAATTGATCTGCAATTCTTCTCCACGCCCAGATCTGACGACATTCGAAATTTATGCTCTGTTGAAATCATTTAATCGCTATTGTGACGCTCCAGGGGCTTCGCACCGCACGCTTGTGGCACCCCAGATAGGATGACGCCGTATTACCTGTTCATGATAATGTAAAAAACTCATGTATAGGTAATTCCGAGGCATCGTATGCGCCATGAGCCCCCAACAGGGGGCAGGGTTGGCGCAAGGGGGGCGATCATAACTTGAAAAGAGGATTTCTCCCGAGCACAAATTTAAATAAGCCCAAAGACCCAGGCACCCATGTTGTGGATCCCGTTTGCTATCACAACGCCCGGGTCAATGCCGAGCACGGGGAAGATGAAGATGAAATACAGGACCGTGCCCAGCAGGCTGCCGAGGTTCCCGAGTGCGGCGACCAGGACCACCTTGAAGAGCGGGATCTTTGTCATCTCCCTGATTGACTCGGTCTCGTAGATCTTCCGGAAATCGGAGATCGGGGGCTTGCGCACGCGGGCCTCCACATAGGCCCCGATCCAGCCGGCATGGAGCATCGGGTTCAAGGAAGTCATCCACGCCACGCAGAGACAGGAAAGCGCAGAATACGGGTGCCCGCCGGCGAGCAGGACAAAAAGCGCCGCGAGCACGCCGTGGATGATCACCCAGAACAGGAACGCCTCTAAAAGGACATTGAGCCCCACACCGGAGAACCCGATGGCGGCAAGGAGGAAGACAAAGAGGCCGGTCATGGCAAACCCGAATATTTTTCCCCAGGGCAGCGATTTGGGCTCGCCGACCAGGGAATCAAAGGCGGGAAGGGTTGCCGGGTTGTCGAGATACCCGGTGATCCCCTGCTGGTGGCCGGCACCGACAACTGCAAGGATCCTCCCCTCCGGCCGCTGGGCCTTGAGGAGCAGGAGCTGGTGAGCGATAAACGCGTCGCGCTCGTCGATAAGGGTACGTGCGCCATTGGGAGAGAACTTCCGGAACTCCTCCATCACAACATCGATCACGTCCTGGTCCTTGAGCGATTCGATATCGATCTGCTGACCATTGTCCACTTCAGCGATGGAGATGACCAGCGCCCATATCATCCGGAGTTTTTCAAGGATACCCAGCGAGTTCCAGAACCGCAGGAGCGTGACCCGGATGTCCCGGTCAATGAGGGCGATCGCAATACCCCGCTTCTCCGCTTCCTCGATCGCGGCTTTCATCTCGGCCCCGGGTGCGACTCCCACATCGAGGCCGATCTTGCGCTGGAGGTACGCAAGCAGCCACTGGACGAGCAGGGAATTGAAATTCTTGACCCCGAGGACATCCTGGACGGTCGGGTCAGCGGCCTGCCGTTTCAGGGCCTGGTACCGCGAGGGATCCAGTTCGATCGCCACGACCTCAGGGGTGTATTCCTCAATGGCTGTGCGGACTTCATCCACGCTTTTCTGCGAGACATGTGCTGTCCCGATAATCCGGATCTCTGCCATAGTTCCCTTTTATTCCATTACCGTTCGCAGTCAAAGCAGATTAAGGATGAGGTGGCTTAAGATGGGGGGGATTGATGCGGAGTTCCCGGCGATGGTGGTCGCAATCAGACGGTCGAAGAGCATCGGCCCGGTCGAAGAACCTCACGGTCCTTCATCTGCTCCGGGTCTTTCAATGCTCAGCATACTCCTGCCCGCGGTCCTGAGGGGTTATCAAACCCCGGAGAGGTGAAGGGAGGCCCAGGACCGACCTTCATCCCTCTGATGGACCACCCGGAAGTCGAAGAACCCCGATGAGTTCTCCTATTCAGGGTCCTGGTGAACCATCCGGATCTCACAGGTGTTCGGGCGGGGTATTATCCGCAAGATCGTTCTGGATACCCTTGATCAGCCCCATAACAATGATGACTACCGGCACGATCTCGAGCGTGCCGAGCCACATGAGGAGGGTAAACAACCATTTGATGCTCACCGGGCTTGCCGGGCTGATGAACCCGACAGAAAGCCCGACGTTGCTGAGCGCGGAGACCAGTTCGAACACCACTTCTTCCAGACGGAATGACGTGATATACAGGTGGAGGGTAAGGATGGTGGCAATAAAAATCGTCAGCACGTACATGACGATCACCAGCAGGTTCCTTGAGATCGCCACTTCCGAGAGTTCCTTTGATACGGTCCTTCCCCCGAACCTGAGGGGGACCATGACCCGGCTGCTCACAAAAAAGCGGCGGAACCACCATTTCATCCCTTCATACACCATGATGATGCGGTTGACCTTGACGCCCCCGGCCGTACTGCCCATTGCCCCCCCGATGAACATCATCATGGTCACGACAGCAAGCGGGATCACGGCCCACGCATGCGGGTCCGAATTCGCAAGCCCGCAGGTACAGAGGCCGGCGACTGCCATGAATGTGCCCTGCCGTAATGCTGCCAGAAAGGCAATATCGCTGAAAATGAAGAGGTCCAGTGATGTTATCAGGCTCCCGATGAACGCGATAAAAAGGAGGACCATGACGGTCCTGTCCTGGAACATCCTGCGAACCTTGCCGTTGTACAGGAAGAAAAAGATCTTGAACGGGACTGCACCACAAAGCATGACCGGGATGAGCAGGGCTTCGAGCATCGGGTTGTTATAATATGCCAGTCCCCCGGCATGCAGGGTGAACCCCCCGGTAGCGATTGCCACCATGACGAGGTTTAAGGAGTCCCAGAGCGGTATGCCGGCCAGCATGATTAGTCCCGTGAATGCAAAGGTCAGGACAAGATAGATCATCCACATACGGCGGCCGGTGGACGCGGTGGCGGAGACCAGTTCCTCTTCCCGGCCTTCGGCACGATAGAGCCGGAACAGGGAGAGCCGGGTCTTCCGGTGCAGCGAGATCCCGAACGCGATGATCCCGATTCCCCCCACCCACTGGGAAAGCGATCGCCAGAACAGGAGCGTATGCGGGGTCGTGTCAAGGGAGGTGATCATGGTAAAGCCCGTGCTGGTCCAGCCGGACATTGCTTCGAAGACCGCGTCCGTGTAGGACATATTAAGGCCGAACACGAACGGCAGGGCCCCGATGAATGCGATCGCGAGCCACGCGAGTGCCACGGCGCTTATCGTAATGGAAAAGGAGGGCTCGATATCCCGGTACGGGAGGTGCGAGATGGCATACCCGAGCAGAAGGAACGTGGCCGGCGCCGTTGCCATGGGCAAAACGAGGTCCCATTCCCTGAAAACAACCAGCACCAGAAACGGCAGCAGCGAAGCCACGCCAAGGAACTCGAAGATGAGCCCCATATCATGCGCGATCATGGCGATGTGCTCGATGCGCGTCATCTCACTAACCCAGCTGATTGGGAGTTTTATCGTGTTATGGGTATCGGTGAGGGTTCCGGTACCTGAAAAAACCATATCCTTAATCCCGATCCGTAACAACAGATCCCTGTTCATGTCTGCACTGCGGAGCAACGACCTCTTCCCCATCGCGGTCATCGGCATCATCACGCTCATTGCGTGCATTGTGTTATGGCAGATCGTGGATATGGTACTCCTCGGGGGATCGCTTGCAATCGTGCTCATGCCGCTGCATCACCGGCTGTCTGCCCGGGTCCGGCCATTCTTCTCTGCAGCAATCATTACCGGGGGTGTCTTTCTGGTTTTTGCCGGGGCTGCATACATCACGCTCATGATACTCACGGCAAATGCAACGACCTTAACCAGCATGTTTGCCAGCATCGGGACATGGCTCAACGATCCTAAAACCAACCCCCTCTCCTATGGCGTGCCGTTTTCCAAGACTACCCTCTCGGCTGTCCTGACTGAAGGAACCGATATCTTTGTGGATTACGAAAAGACCCTGATCGCAAACCTGTCCCTGATCCTGTTCAAGATGTTCGTCTTCTTCTTCTCGCTCTCTGCCCTGCTCTACCACGGCGACCTGCTGAAAAAACGGTTCATGTCCCATATGCCGCCGGTGATCTGCGAATGGGTCACGCGCCTGTCAGCAGTCACGGCCGACACGCTGTATGCCATCTACGTGGTCCAGATTGCCATCGCGGTCCTTACATTCTTCATTTCCCTGCCGGTCTTCTGGCTTCTCGGGTACGGCAACGTCCTGTTCTATTCCTTCCTTGCTGCTTTCTGTGAACTCATCCCTGTCCTTGGTTCCTCCGCGACCTTCATCCTCATCGGGGCCTATGCGCAGGCACTCGGGGATACCCGGGGAGTATTCATCCTCTTCATTTTCGGCTACCTGATCGTTTCGTGCGTGCCGGAGATCTGGATCCGCCCCGTGCTGGTGGGCAGGCGGGTCAAAATCAACGCGGTGATCATGTTCATCGGCATTATCGGCGGGATCCTCACCATGGGCCTTGCCGGGTTCGTGCTGGGGCCGGTCATGATCGTGCTCCTGATTACCAGCTTCCGTATCTATTCCAGCGAGCGGAAGGAGCGGAAGGTTGCTGCAGATGCTTCCTGCGTACGGGTTTAACCGGACAACTGTACCGGTACCGTGAAAAAGGGAAACCATTATCCCTGTTTCTGATAAGAGGTTATGAAGAAATGCCGGGCAATCATGTTCCCCTCAAGGGAATTGTCAAGTCAATGGGGCTGGTCTTTGGCGACATCGGCACGAGCCCCATTTATACGCTGACGGCAATTTTTCTCCTCATTCCCCCCACCCCCTCAAATATCATGGGGATCCTCTCCCTCATCCTCTGGACCCTCACTATCCTCGTTACCGTCCAGTATACCTACCTCGCCATGCAGCTCGGTAAGAAAGGTGAGGGAGGCACGATCGTGCTCAAGGAGATCCTGCTCCCCCTCTTAAAATCCGGAAACCAGGTCGCGTTTATTTCCCTGCTCGCGATCATCGGCATCTCTCTTTTCATCGGCGATGGAGTCATCACGCCGGCCATCAGCATCCTTTCTGCGGTGGAAGGCGTGCTGCTCATCCCGGGCCTGGAAACCACCCCGCAGATTTACCTCATGCTGGTCGCAGCCGTCATTGCAATCGGGCTCTTCTCGTTCCAGGCCCGGGGATCCGAGCGCGTGGCATGGGCATTCGGGCCGGTCATGGTCCTCTGGTTCGGGACCCTCGCGGCCTGCGGACTGACCGCACTGGTCTCGGCCCCGCAGGTCCTGCTTGCCATAAACCCGGCGATCGGAATTACCTACCTGCTGCACAACGGGCTTGCAGGGTTCCTTATCCTCTCTTCCGTCATCCTCTGTGCAACCGGGGGGGAGGCACTGTACGCGGATATGGGACACCTGGGGCGGGCCCCGATCGTACGGGCATGGCACATCGTCTTTGTCGCCCTTGCCATCAATTACCTTGGCCAGGGGGCATTCCTGATCAACCATCCCGGGGCGCACAATATCCTCTTTGAAATGGTAGCCTCAGAATTCTCCATCCTCTACATCCCGTTCCTTCTCCTGAGCATTGCCGCGACCGTTATCGCTTCGCAGGCCATGATCTCGGGCCTCTTCTCGATTGTCTATCAGGGCCTGACAACCCGTATCCTGCCGCTCATGCGGGTTGATTATACCTCTCCTTCCTTCCGGTCGCAGATCTATATCGATATCGTGAACTGGCTGCTCCTCGTTGCGGTCCTCATGATGATCGCCATCTTCAGGACATCCAACAACCTTACCCATGCCTATGGTCTTGCGGTTTGCGGGACGATGACGATCACCGGGATCATGATCACCTGGATTTATATGCGCCGCGGCGAGATCGTGAAGACCTTCATTGCAATGGGAGTGCTGGGCATCACCCTTATCTTCCTGATATCGAATTTCCAGAAGATCCCGTTCGGGGGCTACTGGTCGCTCATCATCGCGTTCATCCCGTTCTGTATCATCATGATCTATGTCAGCGGCCAGAAGAAACTCGCGTCTGCCCTGCAGCCGGTCCCGCTGGACGTGTTCCTGCCAAAGTTCAACGAAGTCTATCAGAAAGTAAACCGCATCAGCGGCACCGCCCTCTTCTTCTCCCGCGATTTCCGCCAGCTTCCGCAGTATATCTCCCGGATCATGTTTACGAACAATATCCTGTACGATGACAATATCATCATCTCGATCATCCGGACCGAGCAGCCGTTCGGGGTGACCTGGGGCGTCACCCGCGAGATTACCCCGGGGCTGTCCATTTTCGAGATCTACCTCGGGTACATGGAGATTGTCGATATCGGCAGGATCCTGACCGATGCCGGGATCGAGGAGAAGACCATCTTCTATGGTATGGAGGACATTGTCACGACCCGTATTGTCTGGCGGATTTTTGCCGCAATAAAGCGGCTCGCGCCCTCGGTCGTGCAGTTCTACAAGCTGCCCTCGGACAAGATCCACGGGGTCGTGACCCGGGTGGACATGTAAGCGGACCGGCAATGCCCTTTTTTGATCGGGCAAAAGGGCCGGCCGACCGGGGAAAACCGGGAAAATATGCCCTTGTAAAAAACCCTGCCCGGGAGAAATTCTCTTTTCAGGTGCTGATCACCCCCCCTGCGCCAGTCCTGCCCCCCGGGGGCTCATGGCGCATTGCGATGCCCCGGCATGAGCTGAACTGAAAATTTCCCTGCGATTGCATACAGGTAATACGGCACAATCGCAACCGGGGGATAGTCCGGGGGCTGAGCCCAGAAGAGCGTCATTGCTTTCTGAAGGATTTTTCCGGAGCAGGAAACCGGTTTCTCAAACCGGAAACCCCCCTCCTGCGACAGACCCGGGTTACCGGTAATACGTTGTTATCGCAAGGGGGGGATGCACCGGTGGCGGGGGCGATGCCCCGCGTTATGACTTTCTGAATGATTTCTCCGGAGCAGAAAAATATTCATTCGTTTTCTGAACGGTTCACGCGATATCCATGGTTTCTATGGACGACATCATCCGCTGGTTCAGGTCGCGGTAGGTGTCGGCACCTTCCGTATCGGAGATAAAGGCAAACGAGTAGAGGTGGTGCACGGTGACCACCACTTTCTTGGAGTATGCACTGGGGTAATATCCCGCGGGCAACCGGGCGTCATAGGTAGCGGCCATGGCATTCCCGCTCCTGAAATACTGGTAATTTCCCACGTAATTGGTCGGGAACAGGTCCGGATACATCTTCTGGAACTCGTTCTTGATCCAGTCGATATTGGGATCAATTTTGAAATTCCCGCTCTGGTAGTCCCTGAAGTCCCGGGTAAAGGCTGCAAATTTCAGTCTGCCATCGGGACTCGTGAAAACGACAATCCGTGCGGTATCCGCAAACGTATTCTCGTCACCGTAAAAATCGAACGGGCCGTACGACCGTACCGCATCTGCATAGCATTCCACCTTCCCGGAGCCAAAAGCCGCCGGGCAGTAGTCCGGGGTATAGGTTGAACTGGTAATAGTCCATGTTGAGGGGTAGTCAATGCCAAAATCGCTGTCGGAATATTGTAAAAACGTGATCGCATGTATATCGGTCGGATCTGCGGCAGGGGAAGTGGCTGGTGCAACCGTCGCAGTCTCAACGGGTGTCAATAGCGTGAGCGGCGGGGGTGTCACTGCGGTAGCAGCAGGCGTCAGGACCGTTGTTTCCGTTACCAGGGGCGGCCGTGCGGTTTCCTTCTGACCCGTGCACCCCGCAGTCAGGACGATCCCCAGACAGAGTAAAACGAGAACCAGTGCCGGATAGTTTTTCATACTGTATCTGATGGCATCAGCAGTTTTAATCATTGTGTTTATCTGTCTGGAGAAATCCTCTTTTCACGGGATGATCCCCCCCTTGCGCCAGCCCTGCCCCCCCGGGCTCACGGCGCATTGCGATGCCCCGGCATTACCCGGGAAATTTCCCTGTGATCGCGTACAGGTAATACTGCACAATCGCAACCGGGGATGCCAGAGCGGCGGGGGCAGAGCCAAAAAGAGTGTCATAATTACTATCGGATGATCTCTCCGGAGCATGTTTTTCCGTCCGGTCCTGCCAGCAAAGGGACACCGGCACCTGCCCGGGAAATCCCCCGGGATTGTGACGTTCCGGCGGTATCTCCTTTCGATACCCTCTTATCACGGCCGGACAAATATTTTCAGGCAGGCACTGCCCATCCTGCCGCTGCATCATTCCTGCGTGGATATCCGAGCCCGGTCAAAGGAGCGGGATTTAGGGTCCCGTCGCGAAGGCGTTCGCAGGTTCAACTCCTGCTCCACGCATCATTTTGTGATGGAATTACTTACGGAATTCTTTCTCCCGCCGCTGTTCTTCCTTCCTGATTTTTGCTATCGCCGTTTTGAAGCCCGGTACGGTATGGGTAATAATCCCCCAGATGATTTCATAGTCGACATGGAAGTACCCATGAGCGATCACATCCCTCAGACCTGCTATCTGCTTCCATGCGACCGAGGGATAGCGGTCCCTGAGATCCGCGGATAGTTTCTTTGTCGCCTCGCCAATGATCTCGAAGTTCCGGATCACGGCATCTTTTCGTCTCCGGTCTGCGACAAACTCTTCAAAGGATATGCCGGTCGTGTCATCCTCAATATTGCGGATGGCTTCAAAAATATCATCAAGGTACTGAAGCTGGGTTCTATGCATAGATTACCTCGCCGAGAATATAGGGCCTGAACCGGGTTTTAATCGTGTTTTTCATCACCAGGTCCACCTTTCTCCCGAACAGGTCTTCAAGATAGAACTTGCAATCCATATAGTTTTCAAAGGTCTTTTGTCCTTTCCGGAATGTTACCAGAACGTCAACATCGCTGTCAGGCCGCTCTTCACCCCGTACGAATGAGCCGAATATGCCAATCTTTCCAACACCGAATCGTTTTTTCAGGACCGGTTCGTGTTGCCGGAGCAAGGTGAGTGCATCCATTTTCCTATTGTGATATGATCGTGCTGACTCTTAACTTTACGGTCATGGGAGTCAAAACTGCCGATGGCGGACGGGAGATCGATACCAGCGGATATGAGGTGAAATTGTTCCCGGTTGAGAAGTTTCCTGATACCCCGGTAAAACGGTATTTCAGGAACCCGTGTGTCCGGTGAGGGGGTACACCTCCGGAACCGTTTCTTTACCAGGACTGCAAGCACAATATTTCCAGGCAGGCACTGCCCATCCTGCCGCTGCATCATTCCTGCGTGGATATCCGAGCCCGGTCAAAGGAGCGGGATTTTAGGTCCCGTCGCGAAGGCGTTCGCAGGTTCAACTCCTGCTCCACGCATTGTTTTTTTACCTTTCAAGCGGCAACCGGTGATTCTATCAATAAGCACGGAATAAACGTTAATCAGGATTATGGCTGCTTCCTCACCTACGCATGAGACGGGCCCCGTACCCCATCTCCATATCAGCCCCCCGAAAAAATGGATCCCTCTCGATCTTGTTGAACTCTGGAACTACCGGGAGCTCCTGTACTCGTTCACGTGGCGGGACGTGAAGATCCGGTACAAACAGACCGCACTCGGATTCCTCTGGGCGATCATCCAGCCGCTCTGCATGATGCTGATCTTCACCGTCTTCTTCGGCAGGCTGGCAAAGATCCCTTCCGACGGCATACCCTACCCGCTCTTCGTTCTTGCCGCTTTGCTCCCCTGGACCCTGTTTGCGGAAGGGCTGACCCGCTCAACGAACAGCATGATTGTGAATGCCAATATCATGACCAAGGTGTACTTCCCCCGCCTCATCATGCCCCTCTCCGGCATCCTGTCGCCGCTCGTGGACTTTGTTTTTTCGTTTTTGATCCTTGTGGTCATGATGGCCTGGTACGGGTTTATCCCGACGCTGAATATCATATTTTTACCCTTGTTTATTCTTCTCGCCCTTGCCACATCGCTCGGGATCGGTCTCTGGCTCTCGGCACTGAATGTCCAGTACCGGGATTTCCAGTACACGATCCCCTTCCTGATCCAGCTCTGGCTGTTTGCATCGCCCGTTGTCTACCCGGCAAGCCTTGTCCCCGAACCGGTGCGTTTTCTCTATGGCCTTAACCCGATGGCCGGCGTTATCGAAGGATTCCGCTGGGCGCTCCTCGGGACGGAGATGCCGGGGGCGATGATCCTTGTCTCCGTAGGCATGGTTGTTGTGCTGCTTGTTTCCGGTGCATTTTATTTCCGGAAGA
>Ga0182027_10011188_pt1 | contig 12707 bp, 15 predicted proteins | sample 712E1DmetaG_FD_121300 | JGI IMG/M metagenome (GOLD analysis project Ga0182027, IMG submission 121300) | Permafrost microbial communities from Stordalen Mire, Sweden - 712E1D metaG (Illumina Assembly) | ecosystem: Environmental > Terrestrial > Soil > Wetlands > Permafrost | place: Sweden...
ATGTATTTGAATAGCAATCCATACAATGTAAAATGATAAGAGAACATCTAAAATATCACCTAAACCAGGAATTAAATCGATAACTGCACTCACTCCGAATCGAAATCCAAACAGATTAAACTTATTATCTAATATATTTGCTAATAAACTAGCAAAATGCAACTGATTTTCCATATGTAGCTATATTTATAACTTTGACTTAATGAATAAAAAAGAAGCTGTCGTTGCAGTATCCAAACTAAGCGATATATCCAAAAAATCTTTCTTAAATTACGCTGCTTTTTTCAAAAAGCGCAGCAAGAAGACAATGACTGCTAATACTAACAGTATATGGATGAATGCTCCTGCGATATGCAAAGCAAATCCGCCAAACCACATGATGAGTAAAATAACTGCAATGATTTCAATAATTCCCATATTATTCACCTCCTTCTTCTTATTTTGTAATGTGCTTATTTATGGATAAGTCGTCCTAAGAAAATAAGAACTACTGCTCCAATTACTGCTACGATAAGACTATAAATATTAAATCCAGTAACTCCTGATTGTCCTAAGAAATTCAAGATGAATCCTCCGACAAATGCACCAACTATACCCAAAATAATATCTTCAATTACGCCATGATCACTTTTCATAATCATGTCTGCAATCCACCCCGCTACTGCTCCCAAAATTACCCAAAGTAGTATATTCATATGTTTTCACCTCCTTTATTTGTTTTTCCCTAATACTTTTTTTGTATCTTTTGTAATCTTTTTAATTGCATGATTTCCTACCTTAATATTTGATCCTGTTCTCAATGCCTCAACATCATCCATTGCTTGATCTTTTATCGCCATTGCCTCTCTGACCGTAACGCTAGCTACTCTAACCGCTCCCGCTACGCGTGCAACAGCAGAATCGATTATTTTTTTGTTATCATCTTGTTTTTTCTGATTTATATTTTTCATATATCTTCACCTCCTATACATCTTATATCTAACCTAATCTTCCGTTACTGCCTAACCTAGATTAATATAGATTATATACTTTGATATATTTCTATAATGCGGTGCAGACCTCTCTTATTGTGTGATTTACATTACTGAAGGTTTTGGGACTAGAAGTTCTAATCCACTCCACTTTATCTTAAAATTTAATAATTTTTGAGGCTATATTTGAGGCAAAAACGGTGCTGCGGGCATTGAACAATATTAGAACCGCTTTGGCTTCACGAAACTATTATTACACAATTATTTAGTTGATTGCGGCATAATCGGTATTTGCGTTGGAACCAAACAAACAATGATTCGAAAGGCATCGGGTTCTACTTCAACTTTTCCCTTAACTATTCTTGTTCCGTCATCGCAAGTATCAAACATTGTTAACTTTATTACTGATTGTGCTCAGGGTAAATTAGTGACAGACTTAATGAAAATTACAAATGCTTTAGCGAACCGGAGCAACAATGACCCATTTGCCAAGCCACTCATCATCGGAAGGAGTTTCGCCAGGCGTGTAGGGGTCGTCGTTTGGACTGCCATTGTTTGTATCAAAAGGAAGGAAACGATTCTTCAATGGATCCTTAAGCGTGCCATAACCATACTCTAAGGCAGAATATGAAATACGAGTATTACGAAAGCCAACTTCTCCCTTCCGTGGCTTCAGCGGATCAGTCAAATAAATGTATTCAACTGTAAAATCGGAAGACACAGCAGGGTCTTCGCCCTTAACCTCATATCCAGTTATAATCTGCGCATGATTACCATGCCAAGCAAGAATACCAACCGGCTTGTTGTAGAGGGCTATCGCCCTAACAATCGCTTTTAATGCTTCAGCATAGGAATCAAAAGCTTCATCTTCATAAACCATCTCATCCGGATTAGTGTATATGCCCCAACCATATTCGTTTAGGCCGTTGCGCCATCCATGCGCGTCAGTTCCATCGAGATCGGGAGTTTTTAACCGAGTATCATGGGCGCGTTCCCAAAGCAAGATTTTTTCTTGAGTGCCATAAGAATTAGTAGGTTTCCATTTAAAACCTGTTCCTCTGTCACCTTTTTCGGAAATAAAATTCAACATCATTTCCGTAGAAGCTGGGATACAAGCAGTCCAATCCGGATTTTGGTAGCGGACTAAAGCATTTTTGTATAGATTTTTACTATATGTTTTTGGGATTGGTGTTTGTTCAGGTGTGGTTGTAGCACTAGGCGTAGGTTCTTGTGTAGGCAATGATGACTGAGTAATTGATGGAGAAGGTGTCGGTCCAAGAGTCAATTCTGCAGTTGGTTTTAATGTTGGTTTCAAAGTCACAGTTTGAGTTGGAATAGAAGACCAATTATCAAGATGTGAGCTCTGAATGGACAGTCCTCCTCCGACACTCACAACAACAGCTATTGTCCCTACTCTTATTGCCGTCCTAACTGGTCTAGGTAAACCTTCTATAAACATGTATAAGACTATACTCTTTTCTTGGAGGTAAATCAACTATAGGACTAATTTGCTGCGGGACATGGATTCGAACCATGATAAACGGATCCAAAGTCCGCTGTACTACCATTATACGATCCCGCATTGCATAGATTCCAACTTCAGCGGGTGCGTCCCTTGTGGACGATCCCGCATTGATTTAGACTTCCTAATGATATCAGAATAAGCATTCAGCTTCAATAAGGCTAAAATGAGATCTTGAGCGAAGCCCAAGTCGAGCGAGGTCCAGAGGATATTCGAGGGAGAAATACTGAGCATAGCGAAGTAAAATTAAGCCCTGAGCTTCCACTACTTTTCCGTATTTACTAATTTTGGATATACAATTAATTGATTTCCGTTCATGTATTAGCTATAGTAAATTGGATATGCAGCAAAAAATTATTTCTTTTAAATATGCAATTTTACTCTTTTTAATTATTATTCTGGCAGCAGTACTACGTCTTTGGTCACTTAATACTATTCCTGCCGGCTTTAACATTGACGAAACCGCCATTGGCTATAATGCTTATTCCTTACTTACAACCGGTAAGGATGAATTTGGGAAAATTTTACCAATCACTTACAAATCATTCGGAGATTGGAAATTAATTGGCTATCCGCTTATTACAACTTTACCAATAAAATTATTTGGTCTGAATATTTTTAGCGTCCGCTTGCCAAGCGCTCTTGCCGGAATTGCCCAGGTAATATTAATCTTTGGCATTTGTAAGTTACTTTTTAAAAAAACCGGCGTTGCTTTATTTGCCGGTCTTTTTTACGCCATTTCCCCTTGGAGTATTTATTTTTCACGCATCGCTTATGAAGTAAATTTAGCGACTGCGTTTTTCTTAGGTGGACTTTACACGTTTTTAATTGCCCTTGAATTTAATCGGAAAAGATTTTTTTTCCTAACAGCAATCCTTTTTAGCGCTACGCTTTTTACCTACCATGCTTATATAATCAGCATGCCGCTTTTCGTAATTGCCTTAGGAATAATTTATTGGAAGCCGCTATTTAAAAATAAGATCCTGATCGTATCCCTAATAGTATTTTTCGCGTCATTAGCCATTGTTGGATTTTCCGTAGTCAAACAATCATCCTCTAAGCTTTCCGATGTTAGCATTTTCGGCAATCAAAATATTATTTATAACCGCTCCGATGTATTTCTTTCCGACAAAGCCCCTGACGCAAAAATTATCAGTAAAACTCTTTACAATAAATATACCGCTGTCGCTTACCAATTCGGGCAAAACTACTTAGAAACTTTTTCTCCTAAATTTCTTTTTGACACAGGAGGGGAGAAGCTAATGGGAAACTTGGGCTACTTTGGATTATTCTATATCGTGGATGCATTATTTATTTTACTAGGCCTTTGCCGCTTACTTTATTTAAGAGAAAAACATCTATTTTTGCTTTTTGGTTGGCTACTTATCGCGCCTATTCCATCAGCTATTACGGTTGATGCTCCATCATCTACGCGCGCTTTTATGATTTTGCCAATTCTGATTATTTTTGCCGCTTTTGGCGCTCATTTTTTATACACAAATTTAAAAAGATTCCGGTTATCCTTTTTACTTTTGGGAATCTTAAGCCTAGTTTTTGCCTGGAATATTCTCTTATTTATGGATGGGTATTTCGCTCACATGAATTATCAAAGAGCGGTATTCCAACACTATGGTTTTCAACAGGCGGTAGAGATAACGAACAAATATCCAAATGATAAAGTCGTTATGCAGGGACCGGATAACTTTCCCTATGTTTCATTTCTTTTTTTCAATAAATATGACTCTGACAAATTCCGTAGGGAAGTTATCTACTATCCAGATAACGGAAATGGTTTCGTGATGGTTAAAAGTTTTAACAGATTTAATTTTGTAAAATCAATTGACTACAGCCACATCTTACCAAACACGCTTTATATTAGTTTGGCAACGCAATTGCCGGACAAAAAAGTTTACACGACTGTTGGAACAATTAATCTACCATCAGGTAGTCCCATCATGTCCTATCTTATTAAATAACAAGCCCTCTTAAGTCCTTTTCTTTTGTTATAATTGAGCGATGGAAAAATTTTTTAACAACAAGCCTCTGATTTTTATTTTGGTTACCATGTTTCTTAACTTCTTGGGATTTAGTATTCTTTTTCCGATTTTGCCTTTTATGGTCGGGAGGTATGTTGCGGATCCTCATCAAATCGCTTTTTACGTCGGATTGCTTCTTTCAATTTATGCGCTTTGCCAGTTTTTTGCCGCACCTGGACTGGGTTCTTTAAGCGACAGGTTTGGCCGAAAACCAATTCTTTTAATTAGTCTTTTTGGATCCGTTGTCGGATATTTATTCTTAGGATTTGCAGGCGCTTTATGGGTACTATTTTTGGGGAGAATTATCGATGGCTTAACTGGCGGAAATATTAGCACTATTTATGCTTATATGGCTGATATTACCGAGCCGCAGCAAAGAGGAAAATATTTTGGACTGCTGGGTGCTGCCGGCGGAGTCGGTATGATTTTTGGTCCGGTAATCGGCGGATTTCTTGGCACGATTTATCTACCTCTGCCTCTTTTTATCGCCGCTGCAATTACTATTGTTGATATGTTGTTTGGCTTTTATATTTTACCGGAAAGCTTACCACATAATCTTCGATCTTCACATTTTGACCCTCAGCACTTAAATCCTTTTCAGCAATTTTCCCATATTTTTTCGATTGATATTCTAAAAAGATTATTTATCTCCGGATTTATTTTTTTTATTGCAATGAACGGAATGTATGCGACCAATGCGGTTTTCTTTAAGGACGTCTTTTCCTGGAATCCCGCGCAGATCGGAACGATATTATTTATGATTGGCTTCGTTGACATCTTTAGTCAAGGGTTTTTAATTAATAAGTTGTTACCGAAATTTGGCGAAATTAAAATTTCAATATTGGGACTTGTGCTCGTTGCTGTGGGATTTTTTATAGTTACTCTGACGGCGATAATTCCATCCGTTGTATTGATTTATTTTGCGCTAATTGTTTTAAACATTGGCGACGGCTTATTCGAACCAAGCCAAGGTGGACTTATTTCTAAATCAGTCGGTCCGCATATGCAAGGCCGTGTACAGGGTGCAAATCAAGGCATGCAGTCAATCGCCAGAATTGCTGGACCATTCCTAGCCGCTTTTATTTATGGTTTTGGCAGGGGGTTACCGTATTTTTCAGAAGGGGTTTTAGTATTGATATCCCTAGTCATTTTATATTTTTCTATCTCGATTATAAAATCACACAGGGTTGATGAAACTAAAAATGAAACTCGGTAAATACCAACATTCAAAAACAGGAAAATTATATAAAGTGATTGCAATTGCCAAACACTCCGAAACACTTGAGGATTTTTTTGTCTATGAAGCCTTATACAAAAATCCCCGAAGTAAATATTGGATCAGACCAAAAAAAATGTTTTTAGAAAAAGTTGAAATTGACGGTAAAAAAGTACCGCGCTTTGTACCGTACAAGAAATCTAAAAAAGAAATTAATGGGAAATTTTACGTTTATATTCTACGCACTTCTGCAAACACTTTATACACCGGACAAACTAATAACTTAGAGAAAAGAATGAAAGAACATAAAAGTAAAAGCTCAAGATCGGCAAAATACATCCGCAACTTTGAATCATTTGAACTGGTCTATTCTGAAAAGCACCAAACCAGAGGCGAAGCGATGAGAAGGGAAGCCTATCTTAAGACCTGGCCTAAAGCTAAAAAAGAACAGCTGATTATTTCTTCCTTATCTCCCCAACGATAAACACCAAATCCTTATTATGATTATAAATTCTGGTTAACTCGTGCATATTATTTTTTTGATTTTGGTATTCAATAGGGGACAGAGCAACTAAAATATTATTGCTATTCGTCCAAGCCGGTATATTCACATTTTCCAATTCATGCTGTCCGCTTTCCCAAGCTGTTCCACCAAATTGATATTTATCGAATGCGACATGTGAGCCAAATGTTTGGAATTTTCGGGGATCATATTTTTTGTAAAGCAACGCGTAAATATATGGTTGCCAATAATGTCCTGTAATTACAATTTTGTTGTAATTATTTTCTCTAGGCAAAATGTATTGCATCAATTGCTTGTATCCATCCGCCCAATCAGCGCTGGTGGCATTTGCGCTATAGCTATAATAATTATTTAAATACAATCCAAAGAACACCAAAATAATTATTGCCATAAAAACAACGTAAATTTTTTTCCATAGTACCGACCTGAGTAGACTGAAGATGCCGACCACACCAAGCGCAGTAGCAAGCTGTGGCATTGGCAGCATATTCAAAGTCCTTAGGGCATGTGGAGTAGGAACAGATACTGCCGCAGGAATTGGCGCAATCAGAATCCAAGCCAAGATTACCAAACCAACCCGCCGATCTAATTTGAACAATAAAAAAAGTCCAAACAAAATAAAAGGCAGTTCCCATAAGTAAAGTAGCCCCATGCCTCTAGGGCCATGCCTGCCACTATTCGTATCACCGGTAATAAACAAATAAATTGGCGAAAAATGCGATAAATAATTGGAGGCAAAAATCTTTGCCAAAACGAGTCTTCGGTTATAAATGATTTTACTAATAAGTGTGCTTCCGGCTTTTTGCTGCATCAAAGACGCTTTATAGAGCTCGTTAAAGGAATTATTTTGGATACTAACTTGATCCGAGCGGATCATGCCTTGTTTCGAAGTAATAACCGGAATAAATGGTAAAACAATCGCAACGAAAATTATGAGCCCTAAGAATACTTTCCTTTTTTGTCCCAAAATTTCTTTGTAGAAAATTACAAAAAAACTAAAAATCAAAAGAGGAACAAACACTAAAATGCTACGGTAAAAATACATACTAACGGCAAATACCGCCATTGATAAATAAATTGACCATGCTTTTTTTAAGCGGATAAATCTTAGCAGAAGAAATGCGCCTAAGACTACAAAAAACAGTCCGACATTGGCTTCAAATTCCGCTCTGGAAAACTGGATGTGCCAAGGAGAAATACTTAAGAAAAAGGCGGTTAACAAAGAAACTGAAATGACAAAATTGGACTTTGTCAAAAATGAGAATTTACTTTCTTTTTTAAATAATGACTGAAGCAATAGCAATTCCCGGATTAAAAAAAACGTAAATAAAACCGTTAATGAGCCGAAAAAGGCCGTATTAAAACGCTCGGCAAAAGCATTTAGTCCAAATAGCTTAATCGGAATAACTGTTAAGTAAATATTGGCCGGCATTTTATAGTCATTGAACGATTTAAAAAGCAGGGGAAAGGGGATACCGTATTCATCCCTACCGGTTTCCAAAATAGAATATGCGTTATAAACATTGGCCGCTCCGTCCCAATACAAAGAAACAGGAACATCGGATAAACGATAAAAGCGGAAGAATAGAGCAGACAAAAAAATAGCAACAATAATAATGGGGATTAAAAACCGTTTTAAAAAAAGTCCTACTTTTTTCATATCAATACTTACTGTATTGTATATAAAACAAACGGTATTTGTGAAGCCCTATCTAATTTTGCACTACTTCGGTCAATTTTAAGAATTCATTAATATATTCTTTTAGCAATTTTTCAAACTGCGGCGACGTTGCTTGAGGCGGAAGATTAACCATTACATTCTTGAAGTAATCGAATTTTTGCGCTAGTCTCGGATCCACTTGAGACAAAAATATATAAACGGTTTTTTCAATTTTACCGTCAGTATCTTCTAATTTATGTCTTTCCAAATTTGCCATCGCAAAAGCGGCGCTTAGCAATAACTTCGCGTTTTCCCAAGCATCTTGTTTGGAAAGTGGAGCAAGCATCGGCTTGCCAATCCAACCCAAGAAGAACTCGCTCATGTCCCGTTTTCCGGAGCCGTTTATATACGCCGGAAAGGAAATATCATCGGCGTATAAGTCTTGAATATTATTAATAATGTTGTGAATAATTTTTGCTTGATACTCATAGATTTTTTTATCCTTCCACATTTCATCTAATACGTTCTGCTGTAGAGAAAAATTATGCGAAGGATGATTTATCTCCGTCATGTAAACATGCCCGAGCTCATGAATAATTAAACCCATGGCCATATCGGTTGCAAGCGACCACTTAGAAACCACAATCAAGGGCTTTCCGTTGCGTTCTGCCGTATAACCCATAAATGGCAACTTATCGTCTACGGCAATATTTATGTCTTCTTTTATCGGAAAACCGTGCGATTGCATTAACTCTAATGCCTGATTTTTTACTTCATCAAGTGTTTGCATAGAGCAAAATTTTACCTAAAATAGAATTCTTTTCATGTGATTTAGATTACATTATAAATTGATCAATGATAGTTAGTGAAGTTTAGAAACGGGGTTCTATTATTTCTGGCGTCTGAAATATTCAATTTGCTGCAAGCGTTTTCTTGCCTGTTCTTCAGTTCTATATGTTCCTATATTCCGGCCTTTTTCCGAAAAGATTTTATATTCTACTTTTATTTTCTGTATCATAAAAATCTCACCTCCCTTATTATCCTTTGTAAATAATAAACAAATTATTACCATTTGCCAGTAATTTGCATTACAAAATTTTTGTTAAGTAAATCAAATTCAGAAGAAAGCGCCTATAATTTTAATCTCTATTTCCCTTGACTAATAATTTAGCTTAGAATAGACTTCTCCTATGACTATTGTTCAAAAACCGAATAAATTACTTATTATTACACTTGCAGGAGTTTTGCTTGCGGCGATCACTAGTGGCTTTTTACATACGTTAGGAAATGTGGTTTTTATCATCGCCGGAAGCGTCTGGTCATATTTAGAAATTACTGATGGGGCAAATCTATTCCGTAAGTTACTTGGAATATTTGTTTTACTACTGATATTTTGGAATCTTTTTAATAAATTAGGTTAATTTTATATTCCTGAAACTGCGAAGAGTTTTCCAATTGTAAAAGTTACTACCATTGTTAAAACGCCACCCAAAATCACCCTGAGCATCGCCTTCATAACGCTTGCGCCTCCAACTCTCGCACTTAAAAAGCCTATCGTTGCCAAAGCAATAAGTGAAGAAACAAATACTACCGGAACTCTTATAGAAACCGGGGGCAATACGGTTGCCAAAAGTGGAGTTATTGCGCCAATCAAAAATGCGCTGGCAGAAGCAAATGCTGCGTTGCTGGGATTAATTAAATTATCCGGATCAATGTTTAACTCCATATGTGCATGCGCTGCGAAAACATCTTTTTTAGATAATTCTTTAGCGACAAGTTCTGAAGTTTTTTGCGATAATCCTCTTTGCTTGTATATTGCGGTTAGCTCTTTAAGCTCTTTTTGTGGATATCTTTCCAATTGCTGACGTTCTTTTTTAAGCATTGCATCTTCGTTGTCCCGAAGACTGCTGACCGAAACAAATTCACCAACGCCCATTGAAATTGCACCGGCAACTATTCCGGCAATTCCGGCCGTTAGCATGGCGGGTCCCGATGAATTAGTTGCTCCTGCTACGCCTAGCACCAAGCCCGCAATAGAAACTATTCCATCATTTGCGCCCAAAACCGATGCTCTTAGCCAGTTTAGTTTATGTGGAGGATTAGTTAGCTCCGCTTTAATACGTTTTTTCATCATAAAATGCTTTTTCGAATCTACCATCTTTGATGAACATGAGGTTTAACGTAGTCTGTATAAATTGTTTTTACTTTTTTGATTGTTTGATCAGTAAGATTTGGTAATTTTCCGGCCAAAATATTATCTGAGACTTGCTCCGGTCTTTTTCCGCCGGGAATAACCGTTGAAACAGCGTCATGCATTAAAATCCATTTTAAAGCAAATTGCGGCATTGAATAACCTTCAGGTTTTATCTTTTTAAGCTCCTCTACTGCTTGTAGTCCCGTTTCAAACGGAACACCGGCAAATGTCTCGCCAACATCAAACGATTTACCCTCACGGTTATAATTTCTGTGATCGTTACTGGGGAATTTTGAATATTTAGTCATTTTTCCGCTCAAAAGCCCGCTAGCGAGTGGCACTCTGACGATTACACCGATATTCTTACTTTTAGCCTCCCTAAAAAATAATTCTGCCGGACGCTGGCGGAACATATTAAAAATTATTTGAATAGTGGAAACGCCGGGAAATTCAATTGCTTTTAAAGCTTCTTCAACTTTTTCAACACTAACGCCATAATGTCTAATTTTTTTGTTTTTAACCATTTCATCTAAGGCTTCAAAAACCTCAGGATTGTAGTAAATCGAAGATGGGGGACAATGTAGCTGTAAAAGATCCAAAGTTTTTACGCCCAAATTCTGCAAACTCCTATCCACGAATTTATTTAAGTTTTCCTTTGTATAGCCTTCTGCAACGTGGGGATTTAATCTTCGCCCCATCTTTGTGGCAACAATAATTTTTTCCTTGCGGGTTTTTAAAAACTCTCCTATTAATTTTTCCGATCTGCCGTCGCCATAAACATCTGCCGTATCTATAAAATTTACGCCCATATCTACCGCTTTATTTAAAACCGCAAACGCCTGCTCTTTTGATACATCTCCCCAATCTGCGCCACCCAACGACCATGATCCGTAGCTTATTTCGGAAACTTTGTATTTGGTCTTCCCTAAAATTCTGTATTTCATGTTTTTAAAGTTTACCAAGCCAATCGTAGGAATTCAATGAGAAGGCTTACAAACTTTGTTATAATTGGTCTATGGAATACAAAGATAAAATATTTACCGGAGATGAAATAAAAGGACAGAGCTTTACCGATTGTCAGTTTTTAAACTGCAAATTTACCGGTGCTAATTTACGCTTCACTTCTTTTAATAAATGCCTATTTACTGCCTGTGATTTATCTTTAGTTTTATTTGATTTAACATCGTTTACTAAATGCCGATTTACGGAAAGCAAATTAAGCAATCTTGATTTTTCCCAAAACACAATTAAGGAATGCGATTTTTCAAAAGCAATCATGCGAAATTGCGTCTTGCAACAATATAAAACAGGCAGTAAAAACGAGAAAAAGAAATTTGATCTTTCAAATTCAAGCTTTGCCGGAACCGATTTGTCAGGATCATTATTTTCTTTTTGTGAATTAAAATCAACAAATTTTCAAAAAGCGAATTTAGAAAGTGTGGTTTTTGAAAGATGCAATCTGCGGGATGCAAATTTGATAAACGCAAATATTAGCGGAGCAAATTTTAATGACAGCCGAATTGAAAACACAAAACTGGACTTAGAGGGATTTATGACCTTTGGTAATTCAAAAGGTTTCACCTTAGAGCAAACTCCTCCACATCTTTACTCAGAATAGGACTATAATGTAACGGTGGTAAATACCAAAGCTTCAAGTCTGATCCTCTTAACATACAAAGGTAAGGTTCTCCTAATGCATAAAGAGAAAAGTGTGATTGATACAGAAAAACATCCCTGGTGTCTAATCGGTGGATATAAGGAAAAGAAAGAAACCTTTGAAGAAGCTTTAAAAAGAAGAGTAGAGAATGAAACCGGTATAAAAATTGATAAAATTGAATGCGTATCGGAATTTTGTTATCATGCTAACCTTACTGACGACAATGTTAATAAAATGCAAAGAAAAGAACATCAACTGTTAGATTTTTTTACACCTAGAGAATTAAATAAGCTTTTCTTGGCCAACTCCACTCAAGCCCTTATTGCCAAGCACAGCAACCTCATAGCCTGATTTTTGAAATACCCTATAGTTGATTTAGCCTCCTGCTTTTGCTATACTCTCTTCCGAGTCGTTTAACTCTAGATTAATTAGCTTTCTAGGAGGTTGAACTTCGCACTTTTACAGCTCTAGCTAGTTGTTTATTAATTCCAATAGCAAGGGAGGCATGTCGTGTTTGCGGGAGTAAAACAGTGGCTCAGCGGAGAAATTACTTTCGATGAAAACTCATTTCTGTACCACAGGTACATGCTCTGGCAAAAATACGGAGGAGAAAATCAACCTGGCTACCGAGAGAACTTCTGTCACTTCGTGAGAGTTGCTCTCTTCTGGTCGACCAAGCGCTGGCTGTTCAACAAGCTGCTCGACGCAAGCGGATTCGGTGCGGGCGTGACCTTCATAGTCGCACTCTATGCTGCTTGGATCATCGCTATGCTTGCGGGCAGCATCGCCAATAGCGCCGTCGCAGGATTAGCCACCGCGGCTATCGTCTCTGTGGCTTGGATCCTGCTTCTTGTGATCTTTCGCATCCGGTACGTCCGTGATCCGAAAGGATTCGAAGCCAAGACCGACAAAAACCTTGAGACATTTG
>Ga0182027_10011189_pt1 | contig 12707 bp, 22 predicted proteins | sample 712E1DmetaG_FD_121300 | JGI IMG/M metagenome (GOLD analysis project Ga0182027, IMG submission 121300) | Permafrost microbial communities from Stordalen Mire, Sweden - 712E1D metaG (Illumina Assembly) | ecosystem: Environmental > Terrestrial > Soil > Wetlands > Permafrost | place: Sweden...
ATTTCATATGGGACATTGGCGGCTGGCGGAATCTCTCTCACGGTCTACACCGGCACCGTTACTGGTGGCGACTGGGGCTCCTACTGCACCGGAAGCTACTGGGACGGCGTCGGTTACGTTGCCAACTCTGGCAGCAACACCGGCACGGGCAACCAGTGGTATCAAATCGCCGCTGGCCCCTGGACAGGTGATTATATCTTCGCCGGTGCCCTTGTTGATGCCGTTGAACCGTAGCACCAGAGGGCAATCCACAGGTACCGGCCATCTGGCAATCTCTCGATGAAACCGGTTAAAGAGATGGCCCATCAATCGAAGTTGATGGGCCATCTAATTCTTGTTTGTCGAGGAAGATTCGAGCTTATGAGCCCAGGTTGACGACCGGGACTGCCGCTGCCTCTGGCTCAGCCTCGAAGAATTCGCGCTTGGAGAAGCCCATTGGCCCGGCGATCAGGACGTTGGGGAAGACTTGCAGTGAGTTGTTGAAGGTCAGCACGGTGGCGTTAAGGTGCTGGCGGCTGAACGAGATCTGGTTCTCGGTGGTGGTCAATTGCTCCTGTAGTGAGAGGACATTCTCATTGGCCTTGAGGGTCGGATAGTTTTCCACCACCGCGAAGAGCGATTTTAGCGCACCGGTCAGCACATTCTCGGCGGCCGCTTGGGCGGCGGGCCCTTGCGCCCCGGCGCTGATGGCATTGGCCCGGGCCTCGGTCACTGTCACCAGGACACTCTTCTCGAAGTCCATGTAACCCTTGACCGCGTTGACGAGGTTGGGAATCAGGTCGTAGCGACGCTTGAGCTGAACCTGGATCTGGGCGTTGGCTTCATCGACCTGGTTGCGCTTGGTGACCAAGCCGTTATAGATGCCGACGAGGAAGACCACGATGAGCACCAAGACGACTAAGATGACGATTGGCACCAACATAACTAGTCTCCGATCTTCTTACACGGCGCATTGACGAAAAGCGCTCGGCAACGGGCTCGCGCAGAGCATTGTCTTCACTTCGGCCCTTGCGTCAATTTTTGAGCCCCGGATGTGGGAATTGGCCTCTGCGCGCGACGCAATTGACGACGGAGCGAAGCCGCGCGTTTGACATTGCCGATTAAGTGGGCATTCTCCAAGACAGAGATGCTCAACGAGACGGAGGCAAAGGAGATATCATGGCGCGCATTACTTTTCGCGGCCGCAACTACATCCTGCGCACGGTCGCCGCTGGTGGCGAGGCGGGGCTCTCGGCTGAAGAGGTCCTGGCCAACGGTGGCCACACTGGTGCGCTCTACGGCATCACATCCGAGACCTTGCTCCCGGTGTTGGGCAAGATGGTCGCCAACGACCGGACCTTGGGCAAGGTTGATGGCAAGTACCATCTGACCGACCAAGGCCGCCTCGAGGTGTCCGCCGGTAAGATGTGAGTCTAGAGGAGATCGCCTTGCCTGCTCCGGCCTGGCCCACGCTCAAAGCTGGTGATCGCGTGTCGGTCGCCGGGGACCTCTCCGTCGGCGGCGGTCCGACTCACCCGACCGCCCAAGGAACAGTGCGCTCGATCGAGCGCACCTTCGATCCCTACAACGATCCCCGCACCCCCTGGGTGGGACACGCCTACAAGGCCTGGACCACAGTCTTGATCGCCCTTGACGGGCAGGATGCTCCAACCCTGTTCTGGCCGCTGAGATCTGGCATCCCCTACGGCTGCGTCTGGCGCGGTCAGGTGGTCGGCGTGACCATCCAGAAGATCAGGCGTTAGAAGCGCACGAACGACACCGGGGGCAGGGTGCGCTTGAACTCGATGTTCTGCGATGGCACCTTGGTCGGGACCGAGCCCTGCCAGGTGGTGATGGTGTCAGGGACCACTGCGTACGAGAGGAAGCCTGCGGCGCTCATCTGATCCAAGGTCGCAAGCACGGGCAGCCCTGCCAGGCGGCCGTTCTGGTAGTCATAAAGTCTTGCCCCTGCCATAGCATGCTCGAAGAGGTAGACTTCGAGCGGGCTCAAGGCAGCATATAGCAGCTCAAGGCTGCGCCTCTCGGCCCGCGAGCGCAACTCGCGATCGCGCTCAATCCAGAAGCGGGCCATCACCGGGGCAAGAAGATCGCGGAGCTCCAGCCAGCGCGCCTCCCAGGCGGGGAAATCGGCTTGATAGTCGAGGGGTTGGCGCAGGATAGGCGACGGCAGCCAGACCTGAGCCATATTCAGCAATCTTGGTACCATGCCCAGATCGCGGATGGCGGAATCCAATGAGGCGAAGGCTTCGCGCCGACAGAGCGGATCGTTTGGCGCCGATAGGCGCAAATCAACCGCCACGGCGCCATAACGCCCCGAGACATCGATATACCAGGTCGGCCGTTCGGCTATCAGCCCGCTCGCCAAGGCAGCAAGGCCGCCCGTCCAGTCTAGCGAGTCAGCCGCCTGTGGCCGCACGGTGAGCTGAATGGGCTCGGCAAAGAAAGGTCGGGTGTCAAAAGAGCGGGTCTCGACGAACAAGCTGGCCTCCTGTTATGGTCCCTACATCTTAGCACAAAGTGGGCTGGCGGGGAAGCTCATCTTGCAAATCCTACGGTCCTGGTGACATTTAACGTCTTTCGGACGCTTCGAGCGGACCGGCACCCTTTCTTGACGAGACACGGCAAACGCCCATGCTCACCGAGTAAAGAACCCCTTTCGAGAAATTCCTATGACCATTTTGGCCATCCACGCCCACTTCTATCAACCCGATCGGCGCAACCCACTGACTGGCCTCGTGCCCTCCGATCCTACCGCCGCCCCGGCCCACGACTGGAATGAGCGCATCTACGAGCAGTGCTATGCCCCCAATGCGCGCCGGGGCAACTACGCCAGGGTGGGCTACGATTTTGGCCCGACCCTGCTGACCTGGCTGCGCTCCGAACACCCGGGCCTGCATGCCGCCATCGCCATGCAGAGCGCCGGGCAGAGCGCCATGGCCCAGGGCTGGCACCACGCCATCCTGCCCCTGGCGCTGCCACTGGATCGCAAGACCGAGATCAAGTGGGGTATCAGTGATTTCGCCTTCCGCTTTGGCCACGCCCCGACGGGTTTCTGGCTGCCCGAGGCGGCCGTCGACAACGCTACTCTGTGCGACCTGGCCGATGCGGGCATCAAATATGTGATCCTGGCTCCCTGGCAGGCCGTGTCGCAAGTGGACAGCCGCCGGCTCTATCGGGTGCGCCTGCCTGGCGGGCGCTCGATCATGGCGGTCTTCTACGACAAGGAGTTGTCCGCCAAGGTCTCCTTTGAAGACGCCGCCACCGAGAATGCCGACCGCTTCGTCGCTGAATATGTCCTGCCCCGCAGCGCCCGCCTCGAAGACGGCTCCGAGCCCCTGATCGTGGTGGCCACCGATGGCGAGCTCTACGGCCATCACAAGTCCTTCCGCGACCAGTTCCTGGCCTCGCTGCCCGCCGCCTGTGCCCGGGCCGGGGTGAAGCTGACCACGGTGGGCGACCTTGTGGCCGAGACCGACCCGGACTCTTGCTACCTCGTCACCATCGCCGACAACACCTCCTGGTCCTGCCACCACGGGGTGGCACGCTGGTCCAAGGGCTGCCCCTGCTCGCGCGATGGACGCTGGAAGCCCATCTTGCGCGATGCCCTCAACGGTCTGGCCGACGACCTGGATTATGCCTCCGAGCGGGCCTTTGGAAAACTGGGGCTGGACCTCTGGGATTTGCGCGACCGCTACATCGTGGTGGCCGCCGGCTTCTCAGACCCCGCCGACTTCGCCGAGGCGACCCTGGCCGGCACACGTTGGGCCGACGATCCGACTTCATTGGCGTTGGTGGCCGACCTGCTGGCGGCCCAGCGGTCGCGCCTGGCCATGTTTACCTCGTGTGGCTGGTTTTGGGAGGATCCCAGCCGCCCAGAGACGCTGATTTGTCTCGCCTATGCGGGCGACGCCATCACCAAGGTGCGCCGGACCACCGGGACCGATGCCGAGCCCGCCTTCGTCCGCGCTCTGGCCGGTATGCGCAGCCCTGCGAGCGGCGAAGATGGCGGCGCGCTCTACCGGCGCGCGCTCGAGGCGATGGAGTCGACCAAGTAGGTGCCCGGCGATCAAGAACAGCCGGACCTTTAGCGCTTCTTGCCCTTGGCTGCGTCGCGTTGCGCGTTGCGGAGCAGATCCCAGAGGTAGTTGCGGTCCAGCAAGATCCACTGCACAAAGTCGATCTTGGGTTTACCCAGGCCGCGCGAGATGGCCTTGGCCATTTTCTGGTCGGGGCGCACCTTGTTGGCCAGGAGTGCGGTGACTGTTTTGGCGGGCAGGCCGGCGGCGCGGGTGAACTGCGCGCGCCCGATGTGGCGGGCCTTGATCTCTTCTTTCAAGATATCACCGAGACCGGCGATCATGTCGGGGGCCGGGATGAGGTCTTCGTCGGTATGCATTATATCTCCTTTAGCGCGGGACCACTCGGGCATTGCTGTTGGCCAGCAAGATGGCCAGCACGCCCATCGCACTCTCGTTGCCCTTGGTCGGAGCGACCCAGAACTCGGGCGGGGTGGTTGCGGTAGCGGGTTTGGCTAACCGGACTTCGACAAAAGTGTGGTAACCGGCCCAAGACAGGACTTTGAGGACTTCTTTTTCAGTCTTGTAGACTTTCATGTCAATCTCCTGCTACTTGCTGGTGTGTGCCTTTAGTTGCGCGGCGAAGTCGCGCAGAGTCTGGATATGCTCAAGTGTCAGGCCGATGGCGGGATCTGGGCGGACCAGGAGCGAGCGGTACCAGCGGCCGTTACGCCGCCGCGCCCAATCGGGAACCCCGTACTCGAAGCTGTCGTCGAGCCAGGCAAAGGGCCGGCCGGCCACGAACTTGCGGGCAGGATCAAACTTCTCAATGCGGTAGAGCCCCCGGCGCACCGGCTCGATGACCGGCAGGGCCGCTAATCCGATCTTGGGCCCGATGAGCTCGTTGGCCTCATGGCTCCAAGTGGTGGCCCAGACCAGGTCGAAATCGGCGGAGAGCGAGTTCAGCCACTCGCCGTGGGCGGGATTGAGCAGGACCGGGAAGGTTCGCCCGTCGCGCACGGTGATGTGGTGGAGCACAAATCCAGGCGCCGGGGCGTTGCGGTTCATGTCGAATGGGTTCAGGACGCCATCGACATCGAGGAGCAGCAAGGGGCGTGCGTTCTTCATGAGGACATTATGGCACAACTCCGCCCAGAAGGGAAGGGCTTGCGCGCAAAATCTCTTAGCTGTAGTGCGATCGCTCTAATGCTAGTTTGGCCACACCGGGTTTCACACCCCAGGGCGGCTGCAGGTGGGCGATGTGGTGGGGCAGGCGGTTGTCCTTCCAGACATTGCAGCGGGTATGGACCAGGACGATGTTCTCGGTCGCGTCGGGCCGGTAGGACGGACCCTGCCGGCGTACCACGTCGCGCGGCACCACGTGGTCGCGCGAGAGTTTGTCGGGCCCTGTGGCGTTGGGGTCAAGGGGCCGCCCGCAGATATAGCAGGGCTTGGCTAAGCGAATCATCCGGCAGCCTGGTGTGTGCGCTTTGGTGCCGCCACACTCGGGGCAACTAACTTTGCGGTCGGCCTTGGCCAGCTCGCGCGCCCGTTCTTCCGCATGGGTCTTGGCCTCGGCGGCGACCCGCTCGGCGTCGCGCTGGCGCGCGACGCTCAAGCCCGCGATCCAGGCCGGGCGCTTGGCCAGACAGAAGCGCTCGTTGCAGTAGATCTGGGTCGCGCTCCTCTGCTCGAACATCTTCTGACAGCAGGGGCACTTGCGGCGCTCGAACTTGGGCTTGATGAAGGGCATGGGTGTCTCCTTAGGCTCGAGTGGCGGACTTGGGAGTGCCGTCGGAATTGAAGTGCTTGGCCACCGTGCGCACACTGACCGGCTTGGTCACCTTGGTCAGGGTGGGCGCTGGCAACTCGCGCGCGATAACTTTGGCCACACCGGGTTTCACACCCCAGGGCGGCTGGTACAATACGATGTCCCGTGGCAGGCGATTGGATTTCCAGTTGTTGCAGCGGGCATGGGCCAAGACGACATTGGCTGGCAGATGGACGCCGGTGGTGCCGTTGATCTTGAGATACTGCTGGCTGGCCAGGTGCTCCCGGGTGGGGGCGTCGGGACCGCTCGCGCCGCGGGTCATCATGCGCCCGCAGATGTAGCAAGGCTTGGCGAGTCTCGCGGTCATGCAGGTGCCGGTGTGGCCGGCCGTCTTGCCGCAATCCTGGCAGCCGGCCTTGGGCCGTTTCGCTTCGACCTCGGCGGCTTTGGCCGCCTCGATCTGGGCACGCCAAGCCGGGCGGCGGGCCAGGCAGGCTGGGACCGAGCAGAAGGTCTGAGCCCGGCCGGCGGGAGTGAAGAGCTTCTCGCAGCAGGGGCACCAGCACTGGCCGGGCCCTGGCTTGATGTAGGGCATGGGTTGATCCTCGAGAGGGGGTTATTTTTTCTTGAGAGACGTGCTCGTGCTCAAGGGGTGGCGCAGGCCGGTCGACGCCGGCGGCAGGCCACCTGAGTCCACTTTGGCGATCCCCGGCTTCACGCCCCAGGGAGGCTGGAAGGCGGCATAGTCGCGGGGGAAGCGAGAGGCGCCCTTCCAATCACGGCAGCGGACATGCAGCAGGCAGTAGGCGTCGTGCCCGGCGCCGGTTGCGGCCCGCGGATGGGCCTTGAGGTACGAGCCCGGAATCAGGGTAGTCCGCAGCCAGCCGTCAGGGCCGGTTTTCTGCGCGCGGTTGAGCATCCGCCCGCAGATCGGGCAGGACTTGGCGAATAGGACTGTCAGGCACTCAAAAGTGTGCTGGCCCGATTTGGTGCCGCAGTCCGGGCAGCCCTCGGTAGCCGCGCGCTCATCGCGCCGTGCCGCGTTGATCGCCTTGGCATGGGCCACAAAGGCCGCCTGGCGGGTCACACAGGCCGGCTTGGTGCAGTAGGTCTGATCGGCCTTGGCGGGTGTAAAGAGGAGCTCGCAGCAGGGGCACCAACGCTGTCCGGGTCCGGGCTTGATGAAGGGCATAAGCCATGTCTCCTGTGAGTGTATTGAGGTCCTAAGGTGAGCAAAGTCCAGCCTGGCCTTTTGTCAAACCTGGCCGGGCTTACCGGAAGCAACGCTCGCAGTATTTGAAAGGGGCGAGGTCAGGCTTCTCGAAATAAACATCAGCGTGCGCCAAAACTTTGCCCCGTTGGCCAGCGGTGCTACACTCTGCCGACAAGCCGTGTGGTAGCTACTTAGTGATAAGTTCAAATGACCTACCAAGGTCTTGACCCGGAGAGGGATTTGCCCATACTTCGAGACATGAGCACCCTCGTTAGATCCAGAGAACGGCATAGCCACATCTTGACGGACGCAGCCAAGATCGATGAAATCGAGGTGGTTTGCCGGCTGTCTCAAGATCTACGCCGAGAGACGGTGTATAAGTATTGGCCTTTTGAATTCCTGCCGACCGTCCTGCACAATCCCAAGTCCGTGGTGACCGCCCGGCGGCACAACGGCGAGGCGGAGCGGAATTCCCTACGATCCCATCAGCAGGGCCAGGCGGTGCTATCTGGCCTAGGCGTGATCCGGGGCTCCTGGGAGCAGTGTTTTGCGGCGGTCCGATCCAAGGCCGCTCGACGCAAGAATACTGGGTTGTTCAGTGAAGCAGAAGCCCATGAGATCAACTGGCTATTACGCTGGCCAGAGATGCTGGTCTTGATCCTCCGGGGCCAAACCGTAGTACCAGATCCTAAGCGCAAGGACGGCACCGAAAATCTAGATTTTACAGGCAATGACCACAGCAAACTCTGCCGTTGGCTCAAAGGCGCGTTAGAAGATTCCCGTCCCGGCCAGTCCTCGCTCAAGCATAAAGTCTTCATGGAGATTGAAGGCGGGACTTATCGGGCTAGGTTATCCAAGAAATCCACGCGGTTCCCGATCTGGCTGTCGGTGCCAGGACTAATCAAGGGCGAGACCATTAAGATCCCCATGGCCGGCGAGAGCCTGGAGTTTCTGGAGGGCTCGGGCAATCTATCTGTTTTCGTGGTCCAGGATAGTAAAGGAATCAAACGCCTGCTCTTCCGCAAGGCGGTGAAGATCGAGATCGAGGATGTCCCCGACACCAAGACAGAAGAGGTCGGTCTGGATAAAGGGGCTAATAACGCCATCGTGGCCACCGGCTCGGATGCCGAGCACGCCCAGTTCTTTGGCACCCAGATGGGCGAGGTCCTGCGGCGGTGCTCAGACCGCTCTTTCCGTCGGGGCCGCTCGCAGTTCCAGTCCCGGGCCGACAATCTCTCGGGTCGCTTCACGCCCAAAGGGAGATTCCACGGTAATCCTAATCCGACCGAAGCGCAGAAAAGGACCGCTCGCAACATCCGCCGCAACAATCTGGGCACCACTCGGCGCGACAATGAGGAACGCCGGGCGCACGCGCAGATTCAGAACCTCAACGGCCGCAGCGCTCGAGAGCTCATGGAAGCTTATCCTAATGCCCGCATCTTCTACGAGGAGCAGTTGGACTTTGTCGGCGAGAACTTATCGCGGGGCAAAGACATCAATCGTAAAACCAATCGTTGGACCAAGAAGGAGTTGTCTATAGCTATAGAGTCTCATGTCTCGGCTGGCCGTGCCAGTCGTCAGTTGGTCAAGGCGGCTTACACGTCCCAGGCCTGTCCCCTTTGTTCCTGGACTGACAGGGGCAATAGATCGGACGGTCGTTTCGAGTGCCAGCATTGCGGGTACTCTGGGCATGCCGACGCCGTGGCCAGCAGCAATGTGCTCACCAGAGGTCGAGATCAGACCATCTCGCTCTTCACGCCCTATAAAGAGGTGAAGAAGTCTCTCTTAGAGCAACATGCCAAATGGCGCGCGAGCGCCGGCACGGACGCCCGGTGTGCGTCCTGGGGATGTGGTCTAGAAGAGTCGTTGGTTAGTCCCAACGTCCTAGATTCTCAGGAATCTTTCTAGAACCGTTTCCACGAATGGGTCGCTGGCGATCTCATCGTCAAGTGGTCAAGCACTAGCCACCTTGCTCTTTGATAGCCCAGTGCAATTTGGCCTCCGGCCAGCCGCCATTGCGCGTCTTGGAGAAGGCGGGGAAGACGTAGACTTGGCCAGATGGTGTGCTCATCTAGCCCTCGCGGAAGCAGTGGCGGCAGCGGTCGGACCAGAGCATGGGCGAGAGCTCAGGATGGATCCGGACCAGCGAGAAGGTCCGGCCACAGGCCGTGCGGTATTGCGTGCTGGCGCCCAAGTGCTTGGCCCGGTGCACGGTGATCGTGGGCGCCTCGCCTGCCTTCGGCCAGCGAAAGGCGTGGTAGGAGGAGACGAGCAGGTCGAATGTTGGTGAAGCGCTAGTCGGCATCACTGATACCTTTAGGGAAGCAGCGTCCACAGCGGCGTTCGGGCAGCCCCATCAGCTCGAGATAGGCACCACCTTCTACCAACTGCCTCGGATTGCCCGGTGTCTTCAATGTTCGCCCGCAAGCGGTGCGATAGGATGGTCCGGTCTGCTCAGGGCCACCTGGGCTGTCCATCCTCGCCCGGTGGAGCTTCATCTCAAAATTGCGGCGGTTGTTGGGTTGAAAACCGGAAGAGTAGATATGGAGATCGAAACTCATGGCGCTCCCTTAGGGCTTGAAGCCCGGGGGCTGGGAGAGGACCTTGACGTTGCCTGCGGCGATGAAGTAGGCCTCACCGGTCTCATTCTGGATGCGCAGGCGCGGGCCGAAAGCGGAGTCGCCAGCCCAGACCACCCGGCCCACGAAGCCAATAGGCACTTTGCGACCCTTGACCACTTGGACCATGCCGCCACGGTGCGGCTGGGTCAGGGCATAGGCCACGCGCTCCTTCTCGCGGACGGCGTCACGGGCGGCCTGTTCCTTGCGGATCTTCTCTTTGCGCGCGGCCTCGTACTTGCGCCAGCGCTCCATGAGGGCTGGCGGGGCGTCGACCACCCCGTGGCCGGCCGGGGACTCATAGGTTGAGCCCACGTTGATGTTTTTGAAGGTGCCGCCCTCAAAGACGGTGGCCATGTAGCCAGAATCACCATCGCCTACGTAGACATCGTAAGCTCGGACGACCTTGCCGACATGGCCGACCTTCCAGATGATCGTGCCCTCACGTTTGATGTTGCGGGCACCCTTGGGCGGCTCTTTGTGCAGACGGACATAAGTGGGCATCGCGAAAGATCCTCCTATCGGTCCCCGACATACTTCCGGATGGCCGCCTCAGCCGCCACCTTGGCTGCGGTCAGGGTCTTGGCTCGGCCCGTTTTGTGCGCTTGGGGTACCATCCAGCGCCAACCGGGATGGTAGACAAGCCCGAAGCTGCTGTCTTGAATATACGCGACCTCCCGGTCGCCATAGTAGAAGAAATAGTAGCCGGCGGCGCGTTTGGTCCAGACAATATCCATATTAGACCCCGAGATACTGTCGGATGGCCATCTCAGCCATAACCCTGGCCTGCGCCATGGTGTCGCCTCTTCCCCACTCCTTGGTGGGCAGCAGGGCCCAGTTCCAGTGGAGCGGTCCTTTGCCCACATCTTTGATCCGGGCGAGCTCCTTACCCTCGTGGGTGAAGAAATAGTCGCCTGGTCCGCGCTTTGTCCAGTTGATGGTCATCTTTGATTCCTCCCGCCGTTGGTCGATGTCTAACTTTGGCTCAGGATTTCGAATTCCTTACGCAGGATCTCGAGCTGTCGGGCCTGGCGCCAAGCCGGAGCAGGCTCACCATTGATGCTGATGCGCAAAGGAGTACTCTCACTGATGGAACCTTCGGCGATGAGACCTCGGACTTTGGTGATTACCCCGAAGGGAGTGAGCGCCTGGCCGCCGGTGGCGACCGTGGGGGCACCGGTCTGGCCAATGATCTCGACGTTCCAGCGTCCGTGTCCGGCATGGCTCAGCTTCACTTCGCCTTTGGTATTCTTAGGCATCTGTCTGGCTCCTCTGTGTGGTCCTGAACTTACTATTCCATATATTCGGCGAGATGAACTTTGCCAGCTTCGAGCATGTCAACGACCTGCCAGCGCTCTCGGAGGGCTTTGCCGTGCACGAATAGCTTGATCGGGGTCGTGTTCCCTATCGAGCCCGTGTCGCAGAATTGCGCGACACAGGAGAAGGCCTTTGTGGGTGATAGTCCCTGCTCAAAGCTTAGGACCGAGCCCTCGCGGTCGCGCACGGCCAGAGTCCAGGCTTGACCCACCAGGCTCAGGGTCACTTCACCCATATCCGCGCTCATCGGGGCTCCTTTCGGAAGTCGTCAAGCTTCAAGTCGCCGCCGAAGAGGTCGCCGACCGTCCGCCGGTGACTCTTGCCGTCCGCCTCTACAATCAACAGGGGCGTGCCCTTCTTGATCTGGTTGAGCTGGAGGTGCGCCCGAAGCAGGCTCAGGGCCTCTCGGCTAGAGCGGTCATGTACCACCCGCGACAACGGGTTCTCGGGACGGCCGACGACCATGACGGTCCACTCGGTCCCATCGGAAATCAGGCTGACTTCGCCCTTACTCTGGCCCATGGTTCTACCCCTTGGCTGCTTCGAATTTGCGCAGGTCCAAGCGGCCGCGCAAGTCGGCGAGGGTCCCGTGATACTCTTTGCCGCCGGTCTCAACCACCAGCGGCGTCTCATCCACGAGGTAGCGCAGCTTCAAGAAGACGCGCAAGGTTTCCAAGGCCTCGACCCTGCTCGCCGGTGGGGCTTCGCGGAAGCGGGGGTCGGGCATGCCGACCCGGCCGCGGATGGATAGCCGCCAGCGGTCCCCGACCGCAATGACGCGGACCTCGCTGTTGCCGATGCGGATGGGATCACTCATGAGGCGCCTCACTAGTCTTTTGGCTCAAAGCTTTCTAGCTTGAGCTTGCCTGCGACCAGGTCGCCGACGGTATGTCCGCGGTGAGCCTTACCCGCAGAGTCGATGAGCACCACCGGCGTTGCCATGGTGATCTGGCTCTGGTTCAAGCACTGGCGCATCCCGTCCTCGAGGATGGCGCGAGCCGGCCAGGGCGTGACATTGCGGACAGGGAATTTGATGCCCGGTCCGGTGGCACGGAAGGACCACGTGCGCCCGACCTTGGATTGAGTGATGCGGAATTCGCCGGCGAGATTTACCATCTCGGTCTCCTTACCTGAAGTTTGGCCTTGATGGGACAGCTTGGGCGTGGAGCGCGGATGGTCAAATATCGCCCTACGCGAGGGCGTTGCCTACCTACCGATGCGAGCCTGGAGCGCCAAAATCTCACGTCGGGCTCTTTGCGCAAAGTCGCCGATCGGCTCGTCGCTGGCCAGTCCCAAGGCGGTTTTCGCCCCAGTCCAAGGCTCCGCTCGATAGCGGGCCTGCGAGGGGCGCCGGTAGCCGTGGTCGGGGCTCTGCCCGTTCTGAATATCCAAGTGCCCTGAGACGCTCATGACATAAGCGTAAATCTGCTCCAACTCCCCGGTGTCGGCGTTGTAGCCCGACAGGATCATCCAGAGGGGCGACTGGAGGGTTCGGCGGGCGGCCTCATCAAAGTTGACGGCCAGGGCGGTGTGGCAGACCAGGGTCACCGGATCGCTGATGCTGTCACGCAAGACCCCCAGCGCTCGTGAGGACAGGGCCTCAGCTTCGGCGAGCAATGGCCGGATCACGGCATTGGTCTGGTCCCGGACCTCTTGGCCAAAGTCGGTCAGGGCGAGAAGATCATCCTGGCGCTCCAGGCGATAGCGCGAACAGCCGTTCTCAGCATCGAGGTCGTTGACTCCAAGCTCACAGGTTCCGAAGACTTCACCCG
>Ga0182027_10011190_pt1 | contig 12705 bp, 8 predicted proteins | sample 712E1DmetaG_FD_121300 | JGI IMG/M metagenome (GOLD analysis project Ga0182027, IMG submission 121300) | Permafrost microbial communities from Stordalen Mire, Sweden - 712E1D metaG (Illumina Assembly) | ecosystem: Environmental > Terrestrial > Soil > Wetlands > Permafrost | place: Sweden...
CATTGCAGGATAAAAGACTGTGCGCATTGAAGGATCAAGATGCATAGGCAAAACAGGTGTTGAATTATTACCGGTTGCAGGGTGAAGACTGTCGCCGGCCAGACGTGGCAGGATGAGGACAAAGATGATCCACAGCACAAAAGCGAAAATATTGTAAACGGCCGATACTTTTGCCCGTTTATGCCGGTCTTCAACAGAGCTCCTTAATATGAGATAAGCCAGGTAAATGACCAGGCCAACAGCTGCCCCGTTCAGTTTGGGGTCCTTGACCCAGGGGGCGCCCCAGGTGAAATTAGCCCAGATCATCCCGGTAAAAATACCGAGAAAACCGAATAGGAGCCCAACATTTACAGCCTCTATGGCTACCCGGTCATTTTCTTCGCGAAAGCCTTTCAGGTACCTCAGACTGTATATAAAAGAAACCGTGAGCATTGTAAACATCCCGAACCACATTCCAACATGATAAAAGAGGTTTCTCATGGTCTGCAGTATCATGCTTTCGGGTATAGCGACATAAAATCCATAAGTCACCGCGTAGAGCAGGAGCAGCAGGCTGAGGATTTTCCACCAGTATTGTTTCAGCATAGGTTTAGAATCTGTAAAAATAACAAAACTGTATTTAGCGAAGCGTTTCACACAAGCCGCCCCCGGTGATGGGCAGCGAACCCCGGCGGCGGTATGAAGACGCGAGCGTTTCGCTATTTATAATTAGTCTCGCCAAAGATAAGGAAATAACAGGTACGCGAGGAGGATCACGGCCACATTAATTATCAACAGTACAACAATCAGCGGTATGCTTCCGCTCCACGACAAAGATTTTAAGGCGGACCCGGAGACCTTCATCAGTGTCATCAACAAGGGTAACACGATAGGGAAGCTCAGGATAGCCATCAGGGAAAAATTATTTGAAGCACGTGAGGCAATAGCTGCGATCATAGTCAGGACTGACGAAAGTCCGAGGCTTCCCAGGAACAGGGCTGTGATAAACAGTCCGGGGTTTTGTATCATATTCCCCATAAGCAGGACAAAGAACAGAAGGGCAAGAATGGATAAAATGGCCATCAGCAAAAGATTATAGAGGATTTTGGAAAGTACGATTGCTTCAGGGCTTGTGATAGTGTAATAATACAGGTGGCGGGCAGGACTTTCCTGGATAAAACTTTTCGATATCCCGTTCACGGCAACAAAAAGCAGGATGATCCAGAATAAAGAGTTCCAGGTTTCAGAAGTTATGGTTCCGGTAAACGCCAGGTAGGTAACAAAAACAGTGGAAACAAGATAAAGAAGGATACCATTGAGAACGTATCTTTGCTTCAGTTCCAGCCTGATTTCCTTTAGAAAAAGATGGGTCAGCTCCCGTCTTAACAGCATAGCTTATATATTAAAAAAAGAGGTTGCCCTGCGGGCAACCTCTTTCCGGATTTATCAAAGAAAGATTATTCAACAATGATCTTTCCTGTAACTTTCTGGTTGCCCTGCTTTACAGTGTAGAAATACACACCTGAAGTAAGCTGGGATGCGTCCAGGTTGAAGGTTTCTGTAGTTTCAACATTCTTTGTCAGGCTCATAACAGTCTGGCCAACAAGGTTTGTAATCTGGATAGTCACTGTACCCTGCTGAGGAACAGTAACCTTTATACTGGCAATACCCTTTAAAGGATTCGGGTAAACGGAAGCAGTCAATTTGGCTGCATTCTGATCGCTGGTACCTGTTGGGAAAGCTGGTACGCAAGAAGTTCCCCATGTGGGACCAGTACCAGCAATAGTAAAGTTAGACTGGGTATAGCTAAAGTCGCTTATATAGTAGAAAGTAACCGGGTTGTCCAAAACAAGGCCGGTTACACCTTCGGTAACGATCGGGATTTGCCATGAACCATCAGGTTTTGAGAAAACAATCTGTGCCTGGTCGCCGGCGAAAGCAGTCCCTGTAACGTTTGACAGGAAAGTAACATTGGTACCGGCATCCAAGCCGTTATTGTTTGTCAGCTGATTGGTAAGCAGATCCCAGCCGCGGGCAAACACATCGGGAGCAGAGTTATCAGTAGCGCTGGAGCCCCATGAATCGAGCCATGTGTAGAAGATCTTGTCACCAAATTCATTTCTTGAAATATTGGGACGATTGTATATAGGTGCGGCTGATCCGCTGGAGGTTGTAGCGCAATCGAAATGTTTCATAATGCCTACCATACGAGCGCACCAGGTAATTCCGCGGTCGGTTGAGTAAATATCAAACATCGCCAATGTACTGTCAAACAATGGTGAGTTTGAGCCGTCGGGGACATATATCGTGAACCCGGTACCGGGCAGGCAGATATCAACGAGGAGATGGGGATTGCGCCATTTATCTACGGTAAGGTCACAATCAAATGCTGTGGTATAAGCAACCTGATCCCTGGGAGGAACAGTAGTATAAAGTTGGGCAAGCCTCGAATCGGAAATATAATTTTTAATAGCTGGTAATCCGTTCGGGCCGTCCAGAGTTATTGCGATAGGGGCGCCCCATGTTGCACCGCCATCAGAGGAGTGGTAGAAAATAGGATAATAGGTTGAGTCAAAAACGGGGCTTGCTGCGCCATTATTGGCGATTGTAACTACCCACACATCCGTTCCACCAGGGTCAGCTGCAACTTTTGCAGTAGTGGGCATTCCGGCTGTTCCCGTAGGGGAAGGACACGGTAACTCGCTGGGGGTATATGAAAAATCATGGGTTGTATTGTCCCATGTACCTGTTTCGAGATACAGATTATCATCATAAACACTTGTATTGGCATCATACCCCCTGTCGATAGAAAAAGCCTTACCAAGGGGATTAATTGTGAAGCCTTCCGCAATTCCATAACGGTTAGGGGGAGGATTGTACCAGTCCATATGCTTGGTAGTATCGGATTGCGTACCCCAGTGTGAACGGCCATAGCTGTAACCGCCCCATGTACCACCGGTATTGGCATAGGAGAGGTTCGGAGCGAAATAAACAAAATAAGAATTTGTAGGATCGGTATTTCCTGCCGGGTTATATAAGCCACCCTGGGGATAACGTGCAGCATCGGCATAATATGTACCGCCGGCATTCAGCACAGCGGCATAAATCTGGTAGCCAAGAGACCAATCGCCTGCAGTTGCGCCATAATTCAAGGCATGGTCAAACGCAAGATAGCCTGAAAAACTCGGGGGAGAAGATCCCGGGCCCATACGGTGGATCATCGAGATCGCTTGCAGTTCATTATCGGCCCACATGTGTTTATAAGTGCCGGAACCATAACCCCAGCCCAGAGCGTTGGCCGCTGTACCAAGAGTAATAATATCAACAACCTTGGCTGATTTTGTCCGGTTGGGCTTTGGTGTGATAACAGTTGATGCCTGTGTTACAGGAACAGGGTCAACTGAAATGGCTTTCTGGTTGAGGACTTTGGTAGGTATACCATGAGTTCTCAACTGAGCCTGCGAAACTACGGCCAGCCCTAAAACAAGGGCAAGGCCTAAAAGTAGAACTTTCTTCATTGTTCAGATTTTTGGTTTAACATTTCAGTTTGATACTATATTTTTCTTTTGCTTTGGGCTAACAAAAATACACTAAATCATGAGAATCTGCAATTTTTTTTTTAATTTTTTAAGGAATTCTTAATTATTGACCCTGATCACACTGTCTTTTGTGTCAACCGGAATGATTGTGGAGCGCTGAAACTCCAGGTTATCATTGAAAAGCTTCCGGTAAGTCACATGCCTCTTGGCAAATTTTGCCCCGACTGATTCATGCAAGGCCCTCATTTTGGGGTTAAAATCCCCTACCCAGCCCAGTTCCACTTCGGTGATATATTTTTTCTTCTTCATTTTTTTATTGAGATGATAGAATATCCCTGATTCTACACCAAACCTTTGATATTTAGGTTTTACTCCCATAATGACTATCCTGGTCCGGGTGATGGTCTTCCGGTATTTCAGCCATAAAAATTTCAATTTATTAAGCAGGTGGAGCTTGCCGTGAAGATGCTTAATGATCTGGTTCACATCGGGGAACTGGATTAGAAATGCCACAGGTTCTTCTTCATAATAGGCAAACCAGATGAGTTCGGGATCAATGAATGATTTTGCCTTCTCAAGCCCCTTATTAAGCGTAGCCTCATCCATAGGGGTATAATTCTCATGAAATTTCCAGGCATCGTCGTAAACTTCCTTCATATCCCTGATAAATTTATCTCGCATTGAAGGTTCATAATGCCGGAACGACAGCTCTTTTTTTCTCATGGCCCAGTCGGCAATTTTCCAGAAACGCTCAGGAAATTCCTTTGTCATGTCGAGATGGTTCGAGATCTGCTCGAAGTAGAATTTAAACCCATAGGATTCAAAGAACTCTTTATAATAAGGTGGATTATAATTCATCCCAATACCGGGGTGCATAAAGCCCTCAACAAGCAAGCCCCAGTTCACGTCATTTTCACCGAAGTTTATAGGCCCGTCCATTGCCTGCATTCCCCTGGCCATAAGCCAATCCCTGCAGGTATCAAACAGGAGATAAGCGGCTTCCTTATTATTAATAACCTCGAAAAAGCCCATTCCTCCCGTTGGCTGCTGAAACGTATATGCCTTTCTCGTATTAATGAAAGCAGCCACACGGCCTGCCACTTTCCCTGTGCCATCTTTCAGTATCCAGCGAACAGCCTCACCATGGTTGAAAAAACTGTTGGTGGCGGGATTAAATACCAGTTCGATTTCCTGGTCGAGCGGCCTTACATAATCAGTATCACCCAGGTAAACAGTTTCAACCATGTCGAGAAAGGCAGAGCGGGAGTGTTTGTCGGCTACTTCTATGATTTTCATAAAAAAAGAAGCGATGAGTGATTAGCGATCAGGGAAAAATTAAATTATAAAATCCTGTTCGCTATTCGCTATTCGCTATTCGCTATTTAAAATGCAAATGTATACTTTTAACGCCAAAATTGTACAAATGCGTATCTTTGCTTTAAGATTTGCATTATGAAGAAACTCGACTGGTTCATTCTGAAATCCTACCTGGGGCCGCTTGTTATGACATTCTTCATTGCGCTCTTTATACTTCTGATGCAGTTTTTATGGAAGTACATTGATGACCTCGTCGGAAAGGGACTTGAATGGTATATTATCATTAAACTGCTCTTCTTCGCTTCATCGACCTTCGTTCCCATGGCTCTTCCTCTGGCCATCCTTTTGTCTTCGCTTATGACGTTCGGGAACCTGGGGGAACATTACGAGCTGGTTACCATAAAAGCTGCAGGGATCAGTCTTTTCCGCATAATGCGGTCACTGATCGTGGTATCGATTCTTATTTCCGGCCTGGCTTTTTATTTTTCAGATATCATCCTCCCCAAGGCTAATCTTAAATTCCTTTCTTTATTATATGATGTACGTGAAAAGAAACTTTCTTTTAACCTCAGGGAAGGTGTTTTTTATAACGGCATCGAAGGATTTGTGATCAGAGTGGGAAAAAAAGATGCTGATGGCAATACAATTCGCGATGTGATGGTCTATGACCATACCAAGCACCTGGGTAATATTTCTATGACTATCGCGGATTGGGGTAAAATGGAATTGAGCGCCGATAAACGATACCTGGTGTTCAAGCTATACAACGGATACAATTATGAAGAACGCATTGACCTGCGCCGGAATGAAATAACAAGGCCTTTTCAGAGAACCAAATTCAGTGAACAGTACCAGATGTTTGATCTTTCAGGATTGCAGCTTACCCGCACCGATGAAAATCTGTTCAAAAAGAATTACGAGATGCTGAACATTGGCCAGCTCCTTTTCTCAATTGATTCAATAAGGCAGGAACTTCAAAGAGAAAGAAAAACCTCATCCGATAATATGTTCAACAGTTTTGTGGTTCTTACCGGCCGTGATACGCTCGTTACACGTTTTACACGCGTGCCTGCCGACAATCCGGCCCATACTAAACACAAGGCCTTTTTTGCCACTAACGTTCTTGCAAGTTTTGAGCCCTCCGACCGTGCAAATATTATCAACGCGGCTTATAATACAGCTTCTTCAGTGAAAGAAAATGTAAGCATGTCAAGCGAGAATTTTGACAGCAGGGAAAAACTTGTTTTCAAGCACCAGATCGTTTTCCATAAGAAGTTCACTTTTTCAATTGCATGTTTCCTGCTGTTTTTTATTGGAGCCCCGCTGGGTGCGATCATCCGGAAAGGCGGATTGGGGATGCCTGCTGTTATTTCAACCGTTTTCTTTATTCTTTACTGGATCATTTCCTTTACCGGTGAAAAGTATGCCGCTGACGGACAGGTCCCGGTTTGGCAGGGTATGTGGCTGGCTTCAGCGGTACTCCTGCCAATAGGTATTTTTCTCACCCGGACAGCCACCAATGACGCCTCATTACTTGATATAGACAGCTGGATAAAGCTCTTCCGGAAGATATTCCGCATTCAAACAGAACAGGGGCTATGAGGATTTTATTCCTTTGCAATAAATCACCCTGGCCACACAAAGAAGGCGGGCCTATTGCCATGAATATGCTCATTGAAGGGATGATTGAGGCTGGCCATATTGTCAAAGTCCTTGCCGTCAATTCATTTAAATATAATATTAAACCCGGTGACATTCCTCAGGCTTACCTTAAGAAAACCGGTATTGAGCTGATTGATGTCGACCTGAGGGTGAAAGCTTTTCCGGCTTTAACTAACCTGTTTACAAGTCATTCCTACCATGTTGAACGGTTCATTTCAGCTGCATTCGCCGACCGTCTGATTGAGGTATTGCATGAATCGGCATACGATATAGTTCAGCTCGAAACCCTTGTGATGGCTTCATACATCGACGTCATCCGCAGAAATTCAAAAGCAAAGATCATTCTCAGGGCTCATAATATTGAGCATCTGATCTGGGAAAGGGTAGCAGCGAACTCATCCAATCCGTTTAAAAAATGGTATATTAACCACCTGGCGCGGACTCTGAAGTTGTTCGAACTTACCGTATCTGATCTGGTTGACGGAGTAGCCGCGATCACGGCAAAAGATGCGGAATTTTTCAGTTCCCATTCTGAAAAGCCGGTTACAGCAATTCCTTTCGGTATCAACCCCGCCGATTACATTGTAAAAGAAAAAGCAAATAAATTTCCCACCATATTTATAATAGGCGCAATGAACTGGATCCCGAACCAGGAGGGGGTCCGCTGGTTTCTTCAGAATGTATGGACCGATCTCCATCAACGGTATCCCTCGCTGAGGTTTCATATTGCCGGCCGTGAAATGCCTCGCTGGATGAAAGATCTCTCCCTGGCAAATGTTCTGGTGGAAGGTGAGGTTGACGATGCTTCAGATTTCTATGCTGCAAATGATATTATGATCGTTCCCCTGTTTTCGGGCAGTGGTATCCGCGTTAAAGTCATTGAAGCGATGGCATATGGAAAAACTGTTGTTTCCACCTCCCTTGGAGCCGAGGGTATTGAATATAATCGCGGAGAGAATCTTCTTATCGCTGACCTGGCCTGCGAGTTCTTCGAGATGATATCTGTTTGTATTGAGCATCCTGAGGTTCTTCAGAAAATCGGGTTATGCGCCAGAACACTGATAGAATCGGTATATGACCGTAAAAAAATCATAGCAGAACTTGAAGGATTTTACACCAAACTCACCTCTTCTGCAGGATTTTCCTATTTTTGTCCTCCACAGACTTACTCATGAGAATATTTTTTCTTCTTCCCCGCGTACCTTATCCGACAGAAAAAGGTGATAAGCTCCGGGCATTCCATCAGATCAAACAACTTTCCCGGAATCACGAGATTATTTTATGCTCTCTCAACGACAGTGTTCTTCATAAGGATGCCCTTCATGTACTGAATAAATATGTGAAAGCCGTTCATGTGATTTCCCTTGATAAGTTCACTATCCTTTTGAATATAATCATAGCCTTTTTCAGCAAAAGGCCCATGCAGGTAGGTTATTTTTACAGCCCTTCGGCAAAAAAAAAGATACTGAAGCTGATCAGCAGGTATAAACCTGATCATATTTTTTGCCAGCTTATCCGTGTCGCGGAATATGTAATGGATCTCCCGATCCCAAAGACCATAGACTACCAGGATGTTTTTTCAAAGTGTATTGACCGGCGGATAGCGCTCTCCCCTTTTTACCTCAGGCCTTTCCTGAGAATTGAGCATCGCCGGCTTCAGAACTATGAACGAATGGTGTTTGACCGTTTCGACAACAAGATCATCATCTCGGAACCCGACAGGGATCTCATCCCCCACCCTGATCATGACAAGATTGTTGTTGTAGCCAACGGGGTGGATACCGATTTTTTCAGCCCCCAGGAAAGGGAGAAAAAATATGATCTCGTTTTTACGGGTAACATGGGTTATCCCCCAAACATCAACAGCGCCGAATTCCTTGTCAACCAGATCCTGCCGAAGCTGCTTCCACTAAAGCATGATATTCGGCTCCTTCTGGCCGGAGCCAATCCCAACATCCGTGTGATGGTCCTGAAATCAAACAACGTGGAAGTCAGCGGCTGGGTACCCGATATGCGCGAATGCTATGCCAGTGCAAAGGTATTTATTGCCCCGATGCAGATTGGTACCGGTTTGCAGAACAAGCTCCTTGAAGCCATGGCCATGCAGATCCCCTGCATCACCTCACCTCTTGCTTTTCAGGCTCTCAATGCAAAAGCGGGCGAAGAAATACTGGTCGCAAAGACTCCCGAAGAGTATGTTAAACATATTCTCTTTCTCCTGAATAATCCTGAAAAAGCAAGGGAGATAGGCATTAACGGCCGCTGTTTTGTTCACAACAATTTCAGCTGGGAAAGGGAAACGGCCAAGATTGAGAAATTGATTAATAACCAGCTATGACCGACGACCGCAAAATAATCTTCTCCATGGTGGGGATCAGCAAGATATTTCCGCCACATAAACAGGTGTTGAAAAACATTTACCTGTCTTTCTTTTACGGGGCCAAGATCGGGATCATTGGTTTGAACGGTTCCGGGAAGTCCACACTTCTGAAAATAATTTCAGGCGTTGAAAAATCGTTCCAGGGGGAGGTTGTATTTTCTCCGGGATATTCTGTCGGATTACTGGAACAGGAACCCCTCATTGATGAAACAAAGACTGTGCGCCAGGTCGTGGAAGAAGGTGTTCAGGAAGTGGTGGGCCTTCTCAAAGAATATGAAGAAGTGAATCTGAAGTTCGCAGAGCCCATGAATGATGAGGAGATGAATAAACTCATCACGCGACAGGGAGAGCTCACCGAACTTCTCGACCATCATAATGCCTGGGAACTTGACAGTAAGCTGCAGAGGGCCATGGACGCCCTGCGCTGCCCCGATGAAAATATGCCGGTAAACGTGCTTTCAGGCGGAGAACGCCGCAGGGTAGCCTTATGCAGGCTATTGCTGCAGGAGCCGGACATCCTGCTTCTCGACGAGCCGACCAACCATCTTGACACAGAATCGATACAATGGCTGGAACAGCATCTGAAGCAATATAAGGGAACCGTTATCGCGATCACCCACGACCGCTATTTTCTGGATAATGTTGCAGGATGGATTCTGGAGCTTGACCGCGGAGAGGGCATTCCCTGGCAGGGAAATTATTCTTCCTGGCTTGACCAGAAGTCGAAGCGCCTTGCTATGGAAGAAAAGCAGGAAAGCCGGCGCCGGAAAACTCTGGAACGTGAACTTGACTGGGTGCGTATGTCACCCAAAGCCCGGCAGGCAAAGGGTAAAGCCCGGTTGAGCGCATATGAGAAACTCCTTAATGAGGATGTTAAGGAAAAGGAAGAACGACTTGAATTATATATCCCCAATGGCCCCAGGCTCGGCAACCTGGTTATCGAAGTTAACGGCGTTTCCAAATCCTTCGGAGATAAACTGCTTTATGAAAACCTGAGCTTTGCTTTGCCCCCTGCAGGGATCGTTGGAATTATCGGGCCAAACGGAGCCGGGAAAACTACTCTTTTCAGGCTGATCATGGGCAGTGAGAAACCCGAAAAAGGCCATTTCCGTATAGGGGATACCGTGAAACTTGCTTATGTAGATCAGGCCCATACTGCTATAGACCCTGAGAAAACTGTGTACCAGGTCATATCAAATGACAGTGAGACTATTCAGTTAGGCGGAAGGTCTATGAACGCGAGGGCATATGTTGCACGTTTTAATTTCACCGGGGCCGACCAGGAAAAAAAATGCGGTGTTCTTTCCGGGGGAGAAAGAAACCGCCTTCACCTTGCATTGACTCTGAAAGAGGAAGCCAACGTGCTGCTTCTTGACGAACCAACTAACGATATCGATGTAAATACACTTCGTGCCCTCGAGGAAGGCCTTGAGAATTTTGCCGGCTGTGCCGTGATCATCTCCCACGACCGATGGTTCCTCGACCGTGTTGCAACACATATACTTTCGTTTGAAGGCGATTCACAGGTGTACTTCTTCGAAGGTTCCTATTCGGAATATGAAGAGAACCGGAAGAAACGCCTGGGGGATGAAGCACCGAAGAGGATAAAGTACAAGAAATTAAAGGATTAAGCGAATGAAGGACTGAAAGAATGTGAATACCCGAATACCCGAGTTTTGAATTGCGAAGCAATCATGAGCACGCAATTAATATGAACAATTGGTGCGAATAATTAAGAATCGCTCATTTTCGCTCTTCACTAATCGCTCTTCACTAATTGCTATTCGCTAATCGCTATTCGCTAATCGCTAATCGCTCTTCGCTCTTCGCTCATGATGAAGAAAATGGGATTTAATTACACTCTTTTCCTATCTTTGCACAAATACCTTTGAATGTTAGTGCAAAAACCTTCCATTCCTAAAGGAACACGTGATTTTACGCCTGCCGAAATGGTACGCCGGAACTATATTTTTAATACCGTACGTTCAGTTTTTGAAGTCTTCGGCTACCTCCCTATTGAAACTCCGGCAATGGAGAACCTTTCGACACTCATGGGTAAGTATGGGGAGGAAGGCGATAAACTTCTTTTTAAGATTTTAAATTCCGGGAACTTTCTGGATGGATTGCCGGATTCGGCTTTCACAAAGGATTCATCGAGGGAATTTACACAGCATATCTCCGAAAAGGGTCTGCGTTACGATCTTACCGTTCCGTTTGCCCGTTTCGTGGTCCAGCATCAGAATGAACTGGTGTTTCCTTTCAAACGGTATCAGGTTCAGCCTGTATGGCGTGCCGACAGGCCACAGAAAGGGCGTTACAGGGAATTTTTCCAGTGTGATGTGGATGTCATCGGCAGTCCGTCATTGCTGTATGAGGTTGAACTTATCCAGATCATAGACGAAGTATTTTCCCGGCTCGGCATTGAAACCACAACCGTCTTCAATAACCGTAAGATCCTTGCAGGCATTGCCGAAGCAATTGGCGCTCCTGAGAAGATGACCGATATTACAGTTGCCATTGACAAACTGGATAAGATAGGACTGGAGAAAGTGTGCCTGGAACTGAAGGAAAGAGGAGTTAGAGATTCCGCCCTCTCTGCCCTGCAGCCTGTGCTGCTGATGGAAGGCAAAATCAAGGATAAAATTCTTGTTCTGGAGGATCTGTTTAAAAATTCGCCAACCGGGATGAAAGGAATTGAAGAAATCAAACATCTTGGCGGATTACTCAAGGACCTGAATCTGCGGAATAAATGGACTTTTGATGTACGGCTAGCCCGTGGGCTCAATTACTATACAGGTACTATTATAGAGGTTAAAGCCAACCAGGTCGGGATGGGTAGTTTATGCGGTGGTGGCCGCTATGATGATCTTACAGGGATCTTTGGCCTGCCGGGCGTTTCCGGGGTCGGCATCTCCTTTGGCGCCGACCGTATTTATGACGTGATGAGTGAACTGAATAAATTTCCCGATACCATTACGCATACAACAAAAGTTTTGTTTGCTAACTTCGGTCCTGAAGAAGAAAGATTTTCACTGCACCTGCTTAGTGAGATCAGGCAGGAAGGGATAGCATCGGAGATTTACCCCGATGCTTCAAAACTGAAGAAACAACTGGAGTATGCCAGCCGTAAACAAATCCCTTATGTCGTACTGGTTGGAAAAGATGAAATGGAAAACGGTATGCTCACGGTAAAGGACCTGGCCAGCGGGGAGCAAAGCCGGATGAGCAGTGAAGAATTCATCCACAGACTGAAAAATAAATAATATGGTAAAAAGAACATTCCGGATTTCAATTTTAGGTGCCCGGTCGTGGGTGGTTGGGGCAGAGTAAGTGTCAGTAGCGAAATAGCGAAAGCAAGCGGATTCGCACTATTGACTATTCTCATAAATTACTTTTTCTAAAAAGCTATACAATGACACTTATAATAAAAGGTTCCGGGCTTACAATAGAAGATGTTATTCGTGTTGCCCGCCAAGGAGAAAAAGTTCAGCTTGACCCCCAGGCTATAGAACGTATCAATAAATGCCGCGCCATGCTCGAGAGAAAGATCGAGGCACATGAGATCATGTACGGTGTAAATACAGGTATTGGCGAATTTTCCGAAATGGTTTTAAATGACGAGCAGGTAAAGGAATTCCAGAAGTACCTGATCTATAACCATGCTGCAGGCATAGGTGATCCCATGCCTATCGACTGGGTGCGTGGCGCCATGCTTGGCCGCATCAATGTTCACGCTCATGGGAACAGCGGATCGCGGATTGAGATTACACAAACCCTGGTAGATATGCTTAATAAAGGGGTGACCCCGTATGTATGCCAGAAAGGTTC
>Ga0182027_10011191_pt1 | contig 12705 bp, 8 predicted proteins | sample 712E1DmetaG_FD_121300 | JGI IMG/M metagenome (GOLD analysis project Ga0182027, IMG submission 121300) | Permafrost microbial communities from Stordalen Mire, Sweden - 712E1D metaG (Illumina Assembly) | ecosystem: Environmental > Terrestrial > Soil > Wetlands > Permafrost | place: Sweden...
CTCGGGAAAGCCACCTTGGCTTTAGCATTGGCAACGATCGTAATAACAACGGTTCTCTTCATTGCGAGCATAGCTTCAATGTTGTAGAGCTCATTCTATTACGTCAAAGCTGACCAAGCCATCAGCATCATTGAGGTTAAGTTTTCTGATAATCCGACTGCTTAACACAATAACACAAGCAATTCGGGTGAACGTTACAAGCGAAAGTATCATCAGCCACAAAGACCCCGTGTTCTTTAGAATCCGCAGCGGGCAACCTATCCAGGTTACCTAATCCCTTTTGTTTGTTTTTCTTTTAAGTGATAAGATGCCGCCAAGACAAAGAACTCATCATGCACCAGGCTATTATGCCGAAAGAAGGAAGAACGGCGAATTCAAGAAATTCACAAGTGTAGGTGCAAGTATTCGCGCTGATAGACGCCAGAAAGCAGAATCACACCCGACAAAACCAGGATACGGCAACCAAGGCGATTACATAAAGTAAGCGTCTTCCTTCTCCCCTTTTCTTTTTTGTGTGGCTCTATTTTTTCCAGTATAGTAATTTTATTCTATATTAGCTATGCAACTCTTTAGATTTGTAGACCGAGAGTTGAATGTAAGGAAAGACCTTCCGTTACTGGAAGTTGAAGAATAATAGAGACCTCTCGGTTTTCTACCCTAAAGAGTTCATAAATTTCTTTTAACAGATAGGTTGCAATTCTATTTCGCGCTATTACATCGATTGCTTTTTTGCTTCTTTCGGGGTATCTTTGGCTTAAGTCTTCTTTGAATTTGATGTATAGCGGGTAATATTTAGCGTCCTTGTAAATAATTGTCTCTTTGCTGAGTTCATGCATTATTGGCTTGATTCTTCTGCTGTACCTCTTTAATTTCCTAGATGCTTGCGTGTATCCGCAGTAGAAGAGGAATTTTCGTTGGCTTGGAAACCTGTTTGGGTGAGCATATGCTAAAATTCCAGCTAAGCTAATCACACCGAACCCTTTGATGTGCTTAACTTTTGGAAGCTCATCCTTCATTAAGACTTTAAGTTCTTTTGATAATGTTTTCTTAAGCAGTATTGCTTGTTCTAAACCGATTTCAGGTGTCTTATCGAAGTCTTTCTGGTAAGCGGTACTCCAATTTTTCATAGTGACCAAAATGGTGTTAACTTTATCGTATTCTCGCATTGTACGTGATAGTGGCGTGTTGTGTGGCTCTGTTCCATGGATTTTCTGGTGTTCTCTGCGTGGAATAGGCACTGTTTCTTTCGGCTTATTCTTCTTGTCAGGATGATGATTCTCAGTAGTTTGCATTTTAGACACAATACCCACTTGATAAACAGGTATAAACCTTTTTTTCTCTTGTTGGGCTGGACCATTAAGAAACTCGTCTAACAACTTTTCTTTTGTATATTTTTTCTATTAGAGTATTAAGGAGATAATAAAATTGAAACCATGGGCAAAAGCAGTATTAGCAGTTGTACTGGTTCTATTGGTAGCTTATGCTGCTGTTTCAGCAGACATGGGCAGCGTGAATCCTCATGACTGGTTCAGCTTAGCACAGCAATCAACGTCATCGACATCGTCAACTGGTCTTTCCACTACTCCTGCACCTGGATCCTATACACAGATCGACATGAACGACAGAGGCTACGACACTCTAAACCTTGCAGCGTCTTTAACTGACGACACAAACTATCAAATCAACTATTACGCTTTATCAAGCACAGGCAACTATATGCTTCTTGGCACAGGCACTTCTGGTGCGGCAACCGTTGAAGTTACTCCATCAGACGGTGGCTACATTTATGCCGCAGTTATGCCGAGAAGCGAACAAGCCTATTATGTTGATGTGAAAGACACTTTAGCCAACAACCCGAACATAGTCGGCGATAACTACATCAACCTCAACAACAACGGCTACAACTACTTCGTCTTCAAAATTGATGTATCCGGCCTTCCACAGCCAATCGGACAAAACGCGCAACTTTGGTTATTCCCATACTTCTATTCGATGCAAGCACCAACACTCAACAGCCTTAACGACATAAGCAGCATCGGAACCGCTGCAACCACAGAATACTTACAGTGGCAAGCAACCTTCGCCAACTCAATGAACGCGTTCGCAATGACCAAAGTAACCTTCGTCCTCAACACCACAGATCCAACACAAGTCGCGCTCAACGACTTGAACATACCCGGCGTCGGCTACTTAACAAGCGCAGAACTTGGAACTCCAGCTGAAGGCGCCACAACCTTAACCTGGACTTGGACAGCAAACCCCGCTAACCTGAACGGAGCAACATACATAACCTTAGCCACTAACGCGTTGAACCAATTTGCCTTTACAGCAAACGTGGGCTGCACCCTATCAACAGGCAACCATATCGCTGCGACATTGAACATCTACGGAGTAGACCAGAACGGTAACTCTGTAGCAGACATAACCAACACGGTTGTTTTGTCAGAATAACTGTTGCCATAAAAATCCTCTCTTTTTCTCTTTTTTTCTCTTAAGGTAAGAAGAAATGACCAAAGGCAAAAAAGGAAAGCATAAACATTTACTAATGATAACTGCAATTTTAGCCGTTGTAATTATTGTTTCAGCTTCAGTAGGCGCCTACATATATACAACACAGAAATCGCAAGCGTTAGCAGTATCTAATGGCGGATACGCTCAATTCGTCATCAACTACGCCCCGGTTAATGGGGTAACGCCAGCTCCCACAGTCATCAACTCTAACGAGCCGCAATCAACAATTAAGCAAGACGCATTGGTGATGAATGGTCAAACAGTCGCCAGCATCAACAGTAACTTGTACGTTTCACCCACCTTCACCGTAGACACCGGTGACAGCGTACAAAGCTGGAGTGTAACAGGCACATTTGCCGAGCAGCTTAACGGACCCTCAACCTCTGGTCTGGGCGTGTTAGACCAGGGACCAGTTAGCCAAGCACTACAACCTGTTTGGACTTTCTCAGGACAGCCACCACAACCAACCTGGACCGCAGCATCTTCAGGACAATCATTCATCGTTGCAAGCTCCACTTTAACCGCAGCACAAATTCAAGCCTTATACTCAGGCTGGCAACAAGGAAAAACATACACCATCACAGACACCTACAGCGGATCCGTAACAATTAACTTTGCAATCGCGGGCCCACAAACCCAAACAGTAATGGGTCCAAGCGGCACATCAATTTCAGGCACCGTCACCTTAACATACAATTCAGCAAGCAGCTTCACAGGCGTAACAGCAGACTTCGCATACTCCTAAGCTTTCCCTCTTTTTCCCTTTTTTTCTCTAGGAGAGGGCAAATTTACTTTTTAAACATGGCGAATCCGGCAAAACCAACAATAGACGCATACACCTACCAAACTTTCGGAACACCTCAATATCTAACGGATCCAGCGGACCAATTTAGCAATTTGGGCAAGTCAATTTTTCTTGACTGGAAGGGACTCTTGTAGTCAAGATTTCTTGACGAGAACCCTTAAAAGAAAAATGCCCTCTAAATAGGTTACATGGGAAAACTAAAGAAATTTTCTCTTGGATTGATTCTGATCGCTTTGTTTCTCACCTTATCAGTGGCCACCACTGTTCACGCCACAGGAGGAAACGCAACGATTACAGCAGTAGCTGACCCTCTGTGCGTGGCTTATGATTCAGGCAAAGGCGAAGTTTTTGTAACCAATCAGGCTTACAACGGCAACTACGTCTCGGTAATCTCAGACGCAACCAACGCCGTCGTTGCTAACATACCTGTTGGAGCGTCTCCCTGGGGAATGGCTTATGATTCTGGTAATAGTGAATTATACGTGGCCAACGATGGCGACCAAACGGTGTCGGTCATATCGGACAGCAGTAACTCCGTGGTAGCAACCATACCCGTGGAGGACCACCCATTTGGGGTAGCTTATGATTCTGGCAAAGGCGAAATATTCGAGGCCAATTTTGATTCTGGCACAGTTTCGGTCATATCGGATTCCAGCAATAGCGTGGTAGCAACCATTTCGGTAGGAATGTTTCCCTCGTGGGTAGCATATGACCCCTCTCTAAACGAGATGTTCGTAACTCATTCTGGGTCGAATACGGTCTCGGTTATTTCAGACAGGAGCAACACCGTGATTGAAACGATATCTGTTGGAGACGAACCATTTGGAATAGCTTATGATTCTGCCTCGAGCGAGATGTTTGTAGCCAATGAGGGATCAAACTCGGTGTCTGTTATATCGGATAGCACTAATACTGTAGTTGCCACCATTCCGGTCGGAAACTATCCTGAAGGTATAGCGTATGATTCAAGCATAGGCGAACTTTTTGTGACTAATTATAAGGACGGTACGGTGTCCATCATATCAGACGGAACCAACGCGGTAATTGCAACTGTACCTGTTGGAAATTGCCCTGTGGGCGTAGCTTATGACTTAGGTCAAAGTGAAATATTCGTTGCCAATTGGAGATCCGACTCCGTCTCGGTGATAAACGTCTCTGGCACGGTTCCTTTGCCAAGCCCAACACTTGCTCCGTCTTCAAGCTCTACTCCGTCTTCGACTTCAAGCGCAAATCCAGGCTCTTGGGTTACCAAGGCGCCTATGCCAGCTGCAGCGGGTGAAGGAGGATGCGCCGTGGTAAATGGCATAATCTACGTGATTGGAGACACGTTCAATTACGCTTACAATCCAACAACTGATACCTGGTCTTCAATGACGGCTATGCCAACGCCGAGAGATTCTTTTGCAGTAGCTGCTTGCGGCAATAAGATATACGTCATAGGTGGAACAGAGGATGCCACTGGATCAACTTGCTCAGTTAACGAAGTTTACGATCCAGCAACGAACTCGTGGGCTACTGCAGCTTCAATGCCGACAGCTAGAAGCGAGATGAACGCTGCTACGGCTGATGGCAAAATCTATGTCATGGGCGGAAGAACAGCGGGGGCATATTCAACAGTAAATGTGACTGAAATTTATGATCCCTCGACTAACTCATGGACCACTGGAGCACCCTTGCTCTACCCAGTGGTTGCCTATGCTTCCGCAGTTGTTAACAACAAAATATACGTAATAGGTGGACAGGACGAGTTGTTTGGCTTCAACGGGTTTGTTCCCTTTGGAGAACCTGCGCCGAATCCCACTCCGAACATAAACGTGCAATTCACCCAAATCTACAACCCCGCAACAAACAGTTGGAGTTTAGGTGCTTCAATTCCCGCAACCGCTTTTGGCTCAGAAGCAGGTGCAACCACAGGCATTCTATCTCCAGCGCAAATTTACGTTTTTGGAGGCGTGGCTGGTTTCGGAATAGCATCAAATCAAAACTGGGCTTATGACCCAACTACAAACTCATGGAGTTCAGCAGCTGCATTGCCTAACGCAACTAGCAGTCCAGCAGTCGCCGTTGTAAATGACCTCATTTACGTAATTGGCACCACCAGCAATAGTAGCGACTTCTATGCAGTACCTACATTTTCAAGTAACTGGCAGTACACGCCTATCGGCTACTCAACTCCAAGCTTAACACCTATGCCAACATTTTCGCCCTCGAACGCCACTGTTCAGAGCGGCACCTGCACCACAATTATCACTAATAATTCTGCAACAATAGACATGTCTTCAACAACTGGCGTGAGCATCACGATTTATGGGTCCTCGCTTCAAGATGGCACGCAGATAAACGTGACTTCGACTTATTATGGCGGGAACCAACCCTTGAGAACAGGCATAGCATCCCTTAACAAAGCGGCCTTCTATGATGTATGCGTCACCTCAAGCAGTGGAACCCTAAGTTCGGACGTCTACGCAAATGTCACCATCTCGAATCCAAACTTCACAAACGCCAGCGTTATCGAATACTGGAATGGAAACGGTTGGGTTTCGATTTCCACTATGTTCAACCAGCTTAACATGGTGTCGGGCACTATTTCCGCCTCAGCCTTAACTGGAACGCCCATCGTAGTAGGCATACTTAAAACAGATAACTCAGCCAAGTCAAACTTGCTTGATCTAATTATTGGAGCAATGGCAGGTATAGCAGCCGCAGCAATAGCCATAACTGTACTTAGGTTCGCGATGGAAAACAGAAAGAGAAAAACCGCCGGCTTTTAGTCGAGTCCGTGCTATTCAAACGCTCGTGCTTTAGTCAGACTTAATTTAATTTTTAGAAAAGACATCACTCGTTTCGCTGGTTTCTCTCCAAGCTTCCACAGCAAAACTTGTTAGTGCCCAGTGCCAACCTCTCTGTTCTGCAATTCTCTCGCCAAACTCTTTCTCAAGTCGTTTATTCATTCTTTGAATTCTTCTGCTGACCTGATGTACCGCTTTTTGTTTTTTCTTTTGTAGGGTTGCCGTATGAAAATCACTATTCGGGAAGTTGCTTTGGCTCTCACGCTCTCAGCCATGGGGTTAACTTTTAACGCGCCCTTTTTCCTGAATTTTATGAATGTCCTTAATCCTCTGGAGGGGTTTGCGATCTACGAAGGCATAAACTTCGCCAGCCTCTCCGTACTGAGCCATTTGGACCTGGTTATTTTTGGAATTAAAATTAAAAGTGTGGTCCAAACATTTGGGCTTTGGCTTTGCACCTTCGCGTATTTCCTAGCCGTCGACATGACTTCGCAGTGGGTCCAATATGTCACAACAGGAACTCTCCACGGTGTCTCCTCAGTGTTTTTACAGTCAGAAGATGGAGCTAGCTTCTTCACAATTTCAACCTTAACGCCTTGGTTTTCACCGGAGATCCATTACGTCTTAACCTTCGGCGTATTCTGCTTCATAGTCGCGTTGTTAGGCGGAGTTTTAGCCGCTAAGAAACCCCGCTTCTAACTCTTCTCTTTTTCTTTTAAGGAGCCGTCTGGTATGGAGAAGAAGCATCAGGATATCCTGATAGTTTTAATTCTGTGGGTCTTCACAGCAGTCTTCTTTCTCCTGCAAGTCAGCAGCATCTGGCAGACAGCCATAATCGTTATAATTTACACAATAATGGCTGGCATCTCTCTAATTGTGCTGCTTTTCCTCAAGTCAGATGACGCCTACTACGAAAACTTGACAGGAACCTACCTGCTTTACATCATTATTGCGTCAGCAGTAATGTATGGGGTGAGCCTGGTCTGCGCGAACTATTTCCCTGCAGCAGAAGCACCACTAACAACGATACCGGGCGCAACCAGCATAACAACCGGGTTGATCAGCGATGTTCTCTTCACCGTCGTTATGGTGGCTTTGAGTGAAGAAGCCTTGAAGCTTGGCGGCTACGCAGAATTTAAGGAAAGATACAAGGGTCACTGGTACCGATGGTTAATCGCCATATTCCCGGTAGTTTTATGGGCCGGATTCCACGCCATACAAGCTTATAACAACTTGTGGTTCTTGATTCCGGCATTCGTCGACGGCCTCGTGCTGCTGGCTCTTCTTGAAGTTACCCATTCCTTCTTAGCTCCAGTTTTGGCCCATGGCGCCTACAACACCATACTCATCGTAACCGGCTACATGGTAGCTGCTCCCTCGTTACCGTTGTTTCCGCCATACGCGTCCGCAACAGACTTCCTGCTAATTATCTTGTGCATGGCCTGGGTGGTCTTCATAATTGGGCCAATCATCCAACGGTCCAGGTCCTCAAATCAATACTCAAGCTCAAGCCGAAGAAAACACTAAATCTGCTATTTTTCTAACAATTTCTTTTTTCTTTTAAGGTAGGAAAACGAATGAAAACACAGTTAATATTGTTGGTCCTTGGTGCAGTATTTTTCTTAGTAACTCTAATTGGTTCCGCGGTTTTCACAGACATAATGATCTTACAAAAATTAGCTGACGAAGGTAATCCGCTTACAGCGTATCTAATGTCGCATATAGGCGCGGTCACGGCTGAATTTGTTATTTGCCCTCTTTACTTCGGGGTTTATTCACTTCTTACCTTCGGTCTCTACTTTCTTCAAACTCACTGGTTGCCTAAACCTGAACATGAGCCTATTAACGAATTCATCAGGGACTTCGTTATAATTGCTCCTTTCATAACTTCCCTGCTGCTATGTTACTGGCAATACTCGGATTTCACGCATGACTTAACATTCTATAGACGGGTGAACTAAGATGATGATGAAAAGAAAAAGATTTTTGCTTCTTATCTTTTTAGCTGTGGCGCTGGCGTTTGTCATGGTAGCGCGCACTATTCCAAGTGCGCATGCAATGACAGCAACTTTCACCGCTGAAGGCGCAAGCGGAGCAGGATTTGATATTTACGATAACACACTCCATGAAGGTTATAACAATCCATCTGGAACTGCGTCGATGGTTGTTAATCTTGGAGATTCACTAACAATAACTGCAACTAAACCTCCAAACACGTATTCTTTTAGCGAATGGTACTGGGCTGGAGATCCGTCCCCACCAGCATCTTACAGTAACCCCTACACTTTTACTTTCACTGACATACCCAGTTCAACGATGGTTGCCGTTTTTAATGTTGCCATAACCGTCAACAGCGCTTACGGTGACGTCAATCCTAACGGAGTAGTTAACCAAGGCGGCAGTGATGCTCCTTATGTTTCATCACCTGTTTCATTAGCGTCGGGTGAACAGGCTGTTTGCACTGGGTATTCAACCACCAGTTACGGCAGCGGTTACGGTACAAGCGTTAGCCTCTCCAATATTCAAACAGACCAAACCGTCACTTTCAACTGGCAAGTTCAATATTATTTAACTGTTTCATCAGGCTCCGTCGGTGATGGAACCTCTGGCTCAGGCTGGTATAATGCTGGCACATACGCTTACGCAAGTACCAACGACCAGACTATTTCAACTGGCTCAGGCGCCCAAGTTGTTTTCGCAAGTTGGAGCTACGACGGCGGAACAAATAACGGCTATGACCAAGTATTAATGACGAGTGCAATAACAGACACGGCAACATGGACACAGCAATATTACTTAACGGTTACAGGCGGCGACGGCGCCGCTACTGGCCAAGGCTGGTACAATACCGGTTCAGATGCAACAGCCTCTTCTGATTATGTTTGGAATGTGGTGTCTGGCCAATCCCGCAGCAGCCTAACCGAGTACAATCTGGACAGTGGCGCATGGAACGCCGTCACCCGAGCTGATTCAGGCTCGTTTACCACGCCTCAGATTCCCATGGATGCGCCGCACACCATAAGTTTTAACGGAGTTACTCAGTATTTTCTGTCCGTTACTGGCGGCAGCTCCATCTCTTATGGAACAGCAAGCCCAACAGGAGACAACTGGTATGATTCTGGATCCTCAACAACGGTGTCTTCCAGTGGCGTCTATGGACGGGCTGGCGGATCGGGTGCACGAGTGTCTGCATGGAATCTGGATGGCGGCTCAAACACTGCTGAAAGCACAACTGGAACCGCAACAACCTCGCCCATTTCAATGGGCACTTATCATACGGTGACTTTTAACTCGGTTACTCAGTACCAGGTAACTTTGGATTCCGGCGCCACAGCAGCCCTCAGCAGCATTACGTCGCCGACAATTTCCAGAGACAACTACTGGTATGACAGCGGCACAACCGTAACCATATCCTTAAATGGTGTCTGGGGCAGAAGCAGCGGATCCGGAACCAGATTATCAAATTATGCTCTTAACGGCGGAAGCAACATACCAACGTACACAACTAGTGCCTTTAACGTTTTCAGCGGTCCCATCTCAAGCCACGAGTATGTCACGACCACAACGGTGACTCAGTATTTCTTAACCGTGACTGGGGGAAACGCGGTTTCTTATGGAACCGCATCAACGATTTCAGGCGATACCGGTTGGTACGATACTGGAACTTCAACAACAGTGTCTTCAAACTGGGTCTGGACCATCGTTGCAGGTCAATCTCGTGACGCCATCAACAACTACGCAATTAACAGCGTAAATCAGAATCCGACAAGGCAGTACAGCGGAACCTTAACCACCGGATCCCTCTCAATGACAGCCGCTCAAACAGTAGCTTTCTCAGCAGTAGTTCAATATAATTTTTCGGCCACGTCAACATATGGATCCCCAACGGGCGCTGGTTGGTATGACACTGGCAACTCCGTATCATCAACCGTAACTACGCCCGTTGCAGGTGCTGCAGGCGTGCAGTATGTTACTTCAGGTTATACGGGGACCGGATCCTTAATGTCAGGCGGCGTCCAGGGCACCAGCACCACAGGACTTTTCTCGATAACGGCGGCTTCAACATGTGTCTGGAACTGGCTTACACAATACGAAATTACGCCAAGCTCTGACTCACACAGCACGATAACACCAAGTACAGCCCAATGGGTTAACTCTGGCGGCTCAGAATCCTTCACGTATTCGCCGGGCAGCGGCTACACCATCAACTTAGTTCTGGTGAATGGCACTTCAGTGCCAATAACAGGAAGCTTCACATTCACTCATGTTTCAGCACCGCAGACAATTGCGGTCTCAACAACCTCAAACACCTTCACCATCACAGCCACCGCAGATGCACATTCCACTATTTCGCCGTCTGGAGCCTTCTCAATAGCTGCTGGCGGCAGCCAAGCATTCAGTTTCAGCCCCTCAACAGGCTACCATATCAGCGCTGTTACAGTGAACGGAACCTCAGAAAGCACAACGTCGCCCTACACATTCACCAATGTAGAAGCAAACTATGTAATTTCAGTATCCACAACTGCATACGCCACTTTGAACCTGCAAACCATAGATGAACAAGGCAACGTTCTTTCAGGCACAACTATCACTTTGAATGGCACCGCATACCAGACCACAGTTGGAGTGCTGCAACTTACGAATCTGCTTACTGGAACAGATTACGCGGGCTCAGTAACATGGCAAAACGTCGATGTTAACGCTTCCTTCAACATAGAACTGCTAACCCAAAACACCGCCCTCAACATAGTCTGCACCGCATATCCCTACCAATTCAATAATGTTCTCTACGAAGTAGCCACAAACAGGCCAGTAACGTCCGAAATATGGGATGGAACACACTTCACAATCTTCTTCGGCGCATCCTTAACCAGCAACGCCTTAGTTTTTGATGCGCCTCAAGTACCAACCTATCTTTCAGGCCTCAGCTACAGTTTAGCTTCAGACTGGAACCCCAGCACAGACGTATTCACTTATACTCTCAGCAACAGCACTTTCCAAGCAGCAATAAACTTTGACAATTTCGGCAGCGGCTTCTACCTGCAAGAAGTAGATACTCCGATATCGACAGTCTCGTGGACCGGCCAAACCTTCACCATAAATCTTGAAACAAACGGAACAGGCAACCTCATCATACACTGCAGCACACGAGGCGTACCCACCACAGTAACAGGAATGACCGCAGTTTACGATTCAATCACCAATTTCCTCACAGGCACCTACACGGATAATGACCAAATAATCGTGGATTGGACACAAACCACAACCCCGCCAGGAGGCGGCGGAACAGGCGGCGGAACAACCAGCAACGTAGACGTAGCCGTTTCAGCAGCAAACTTTGGAGATGTCACGTTGGGAGAAAACCAAACAATCGATGTGTCATTCACATTCACCGGCACCAGCCTAACCGTAACAGGCATACAGTTAACCGGAAACAACTCTCAATACTTCAAAGTTGACACGAAGTTCCCGCAAACCTTCTTTGGCGGCTCAGGCACCATAACACTTGAGCTAGATCTCCCCTTAGACGCTACATTAGGAACGTTCACCAGCACCTTAACCCTTTCTGCAACAGACGCCTTCGGCACAACACACACTGCCTCATCATCAGTAGCTTACACCGCGCAAAACCCAGGCCCAGGAACAACCATACAAATACCCAACAATTCAACAACAGAATTCGCAGTTGCCCTCGCAGTAATGATTGTTGTAATAGTTGGATCCTTAGCAGTGCTAACAAGAAGACGAACCTAATCACTCTTTTTTTCTTATGGTGGCAAAATGAAGAAGAAAATAGTTGCCCTTGGTCTTCTTCTTATTCTCGTAATTGCAGCTTTTTTCATTGTTGACGAAAGAAACACTATCTTGCCTGGCAATTTTTCCTTTGTGAAGGCGCAATCTGTTGATATGGGCGTCTATTCAAATGCTCAGGCTTCATCGGTACTCAGTGACATAAATTGGGGTAACGTAAGTTTAGGTGTTGCGACAACCACCATTTTTTATGTGAAAAATCTGGGGGATGACGCCTATGTAATTGGTCCTCCAGAAAGTTCCAGTCTTGTTTGTGATGACAATTCCCATGCGTTGCTTACAGGCGATTATTCTCCATATTTCACTTTAACTCTGAACTGTTCTGGAACACAGTTAAATCCAGGTGAAGTTGTGGCAGCGCAGTTATCATTGACTATCGGGTACGACATAAATCCACACGTTACCTACTTCAGTTTTTACATCTCATTAACCATAAGCACTCTGCAGTTATCTGCTGGCTGGAACCAAGTGAGTTTCTCTATAATCCCGGCAAACCCAGAATTCAGTAACATCCTTAGTGGAATCAGTGGATACCAAGCAGTCACATGGAATGGAACAAGTTATGTCACAGCCACATCAGTCGATGCAGGTCGAGCTTACTGGATACTTGTGTTATCAGCCCAAACCATAAACATGTTAGGAGCAATCTCAAATACCTGTACCCTTGCTCTGAATCCTGGTTGGAACATGATCGGCGGCGTTTTCGGTCAATCTTTAAGCGCTTCTTCTGTGTTTACACGCGGCGGATACTATCAACTGGACACCTGGACAGGAACAGGCTACCAAACC
>Ga0182027_10011193_pt1 | contig 12704 bp, 9 predicted proteins | sample 712E1DmetaG_FD_121300 | JGI IMG/M metagenome (GOLD analysis project Ga0182027, IMG submission 121300) | Permafrost microbial communities from Stordalen Mire, Sweden - 712E1D metaG (Illumina Assembly) | ecosystem: Environmental > Terrestrial > Soil > Wetlands > Permafrost | place: Sweden...
CGAACGCAAAAAGCCGGGTTCCCCCGATGCTGGCGCCGTACATGGACGATATCGCCATCCTCATCTGTCTTCAGCCGCGGGGAGAGTTCATTCATCTCGACCTCGTCAAGGACCATGATGCCGAGATGGTGTCGGATATGCACTTGAAGCTCGACCCACGCATTCTGTTGATCGCAGAGGAGAATCAGGCGGAACGGGTGGTGTGAGCTGAAACACGAAATGGGTAATCGTGGTTCATCAGATCCTACTCATCGCAATGATTGCGGCGATTTCGCTTGCCGGCGCCCAAACTCCGGGAAAACGCACTCCCTATGGAATTCCACTTGCAAAGCTGAGCGTCTCCTTTAACGATCAAACCAACCAGTTCGAAAAAGTAAAGGTGTCTTTCGGCAGCTCCGACGACGACGAATCGTCCTACGACATCATCGCCCCGATTGCCGACTTCGAGATCAAAGTAACCAAAGACGGGCGCCAGAAAATCGTGCATAACGAATTGCCCGACAAGGCGTACATGATCTCCGATTTCGAGGCCGACGTTCTCAACAGGGTGTGCAAGACCATGATCCCGACGCTCGAAACCTTCGAGCGCGACCTGCAACACGAGCGCTGGGACAAACTCCTCTACCTCGACTCGTTCTTCCCCCGCTTCCTCAAGGGCTTCTACTACCTGTACTGCGCCGCGCGGAATTCGCCCTATGCCCTGCCCAAAAGCGTCTGCATCCCGGATTCGCTGTACGATATCTCGCTCACCTCTCCAAAATCCGACGAGCGAATACGGATGTGGCAAACCCAGAACAACCAGATCATAAAGCTCCGCATCGTTTCGAAGGAGCTGGTGTATCAGATAAAGGAATGGCAAAAGCAGGAGCTCGACAACCAGAGGCGAAACCCGGAAGTGTCCAGCGGGAAGAAGTTCGAAGAGGCATTTACTCTTTTTGTCAAGCTCTATTTCAATGTGCAGCCGCTGCCCGACATTCCGCCCGAGGGTCAACACCTCTAGACTCAAATAATCTTTTTTTTGGAGGGGAAACCGCTGCGCGTTTCCCCCTGGCCCCGAGCCTCCTCGCCGCGAGGAACGCGTCTGCGGGGTCTCGGGGCACACCCCCTCCAGCGGAAACGTGCGCGAGGCGCAACGCTTGCGCATTGCGCGCGTCACGTTTCCGCAACGCCTTCTCAATGGAAAAAAACTCCCCCGCCTCCGGTATTTCGCCATGCAAATTGGGATAGAAATCGAACACGGCATTTTATTTGTCGGCGGGCCGTGGTCGGGCGGCACTGCGCTTTGGCGCACCATTCCGGTCGCCCCTAACGCGAAAACAAAACTACAAGCACAACGTCAGCGCATAAGCGGAAGTCTCCAGGTGCCACTGCACGTGAATTGACAATTGCAACTGCTCTTTGGATTGTAAATTCTCAAATCCGCAATCTTCACCGTCGCGCTAATCATTGCTCTAATTGTGACATGCAGGCTCTGTCTAAAGAAAATGTAGCCGCAAGCGTTCTCCCGAGCGTATCTTAAGACAAAGACAATTGTTGAGGGGAAGAAAAAGGCATTCATTCATATGGACAAGGCTGCAGTTCAGGCCGCACTCAAAGAGATCAATTCCACGCAAGACCTTCTCGAAAGGGGCCTCAAACTCGCGGGATTGATAAGCACCCTTTTTGCGGAACAGGGCACCGAATTGGTAGTTGTGGGCGGTGCCGCCATCGAATTTTATACCGAAGGAAATTATATGTCCGGCGACATAGACTTTTGCCGGAAAAAGGGAGGTCCGGTTCCGCCGAGAGTCCAACAAGAAATAATCGGCTCCCTCAACGGCTCCGGAGGTCCGCGGTCCTGGAAAATCGGCGGTCTTTTTGTAGACCTGCTGGGGACGCTGGAAAAAGATTCCAGGACGCCTTTCACCCGGCTTGCCACCAAATACGGGACCATATCACTCATTCCGGTGGAAGAACTGCTTGTCGAGCGGATATTGATCGCATTCTACCCCCGGCGGGACAAAGAATCGGAACTCTGCGCAAAGGTGCTCCTCGCGCAATGCGTTTCGGGAAAAATCAAGGCCGATTGGAAGGAAGTGGACCGTCTCGCCGCCGATAAACGATATGCCATCACCGAACGGGTTCGCGCCCTCAAGAAGGAAGTCGCCGATGGCCTCAAAAAACAATAAACCCGCATCTCGCATAATCACTTGGGAAGAATGGCGGTCCCGGCGGCCGGAACTCAGAAAGATTTCGAAAAGAATCTGTCCAGCCGGATTACGGCGCAAAGAGAGCTCTTCCGACAAGCGCCTGCGCGCGGCGTTTGACGGAGAGAGGGCGCCGTTATATCCGAAAAAACCTCGGCAAGGCGCAACTTGATTCTCAGATTTTCCGCAAAAGTCCATCCCTCATCATCGAGCAGAGAACACCGAGAAAAAAAAGACTCACCGCAAAGACGCGCTCGCAGTGGGATTCAACCGTAAAGATCATCAAACACTTCTTCTAATAAAACCCGCTAATTTCTATTCTTCCCTGTCTTTGACAATTGCAACGTTGGGAAAGCTTACGGTTCAGCTGTCCTTTCTGGGTGCCCCCGCACATGAGTATGCGTTGCGAGCCGGATCACAGGAAGTGCGGAGACGATTGCCGATGGCAGCCCGCAGGGTGCGCCACTAATAGCTGATATCAAGAAACAAAGTCAGAACCAACCCGCGAATGCCGTCGTTGACATTTGTGCCAACATCTTATGCGCCGCGTTAGCTGGACCGGAGTGCGCGCTAAAGCGCGTTGACGGCCGACCCGGCCGCGGCGGCGCGGCATAGGGCGGACCGGCAACGAGGCCAATGGCCGAGCACGTAGGGAGAGCGACCCTCGCGAAGCGAGGGGAACGCCCAAACCTACTGTCAAGATTTGAGACAGGCCGAATTTCCCCACCAAAAGATTTTTATTCAAACAGTCTATTTCAAACCGCCCTTGAAATTGAACAGACAAGACCCCGGGTACTTCCTCAGCTCCCGGTAGCAAGATAGGATCTCGGCGAGAGTCTCGCCATCCGGTTCCATGAAGCTCAGGTCGATGCAAAACGTGTTGATCCCCTGCTCTTCGAGCCTTTCCCTTTTGTTAAACAGGCACACCGTCTCTTCGGCCACCAGGTAGTGCAGCCCGTGTTTCTCGGCGGTGAACGCCGTTCTGCCCAGACGGTCGGCTATGCGGCTCCCGGCGGGAATCGCGGGCCGCATGCGGGAAATAAACAGCGGCGCGTGCGTAAACAGATACAGCATGCCGTTTTGTGAAGCGCAGTCGCGGATGTTCATCGAATCGTCTTCGAGCGAGTAGGAGAAGAACCGCATGCCGAGGCCGCTGTATGCAGCCTGCGCCGCCCGATTGAGGCACCACAGACCGTAGTCGGCGCGCACCCGCTTTACGCCATGCGTAAGCGCGGCATGACCCGGGTTTCCGCACATGAGGCCGAAATCACCGTCCACGCAGAGGCGCGCCACGAGCCGCCGCCATTGCCCAAGGTCCTCGTCCGATACGAACGGCGGCGGCTCGATGTAGGCTGCGCGGCCCAACTGCTTTTGCGCGCCCGGATCCTGCGCGAGCCGCGCCGCATCGTTTTTGTCAAACGCGCAAATAACGCCGCCCACCTCCGGCCCGGCAAGCATGGGCAGCCATCCCGGCGAGTCTATCTTGACAAACAGCCGCCGGTCGCGGTTTGCGTCGCGCTCGCCGGCCGCGCCCTGCCGGCGCACGATGCCGCGCGCATCCCGGCACTCTTCGTTGTAGCGTGCGGGCCGGACGTTGAACCTGCTCTCGGTTGCGATCGCGTCACCGGCAGTACCCACCCGGTACACGGCGTCGCCGCGCCCGCAGGCCAGTTCCTTGTCAAGCACGATGCGGGTTGTGCCGTTGTCCCGGGAAACGGCCGCGGCGGCCGCCATTATCCCTTCGGTCCCGATCTTCGGCTGGACTCGCAGCAGGTCGCCAACGGCGAGGCTTTCTTCTGTTTCGACAAAGATCGCGGGCCCTACCACCTTGTCTATCGTGCCGATCGCGGTTCCGGTTCCGGGCGGGTTCAATGGATCTATGAGACTTTCCTGGACAAGGCCGTCCATAAACAACCGCGTCTTGCGCCTGGCCATGTCGCCCGCCAGCAGCAGTTTGGCCTCATCCGTCTTTTCCGGATGGTCAAGAGCCATGCGCAGCGCGCGCACCACGGTGCCCACGTAGGCGGCGGGCTTCATGCGCCCTTCGATCTTGAGGCTCGCCACCCCGGCCGCCGCCAGGAGCGGCAGGTGGTCCACAAGCGACAGGTCGTGCGCAGAGAAAAAATATCCCGGCAACGCGTTGGGATCGGCGGGCTGCCTGTCGAATGCACGCCTGCACACCTGGGTGCACCTGCCTCGGTTGCCGCTCGAGCCTCCGAAAAAACTCGACGCAAGGCACATTCCCGACAGCGAGTAGCACAACGCGCCGTGCACAAAAACTTCTATTTCGGTGTTTCCGGCCGCGCACACGCGGCCGATTTCCTTGAGTGTGAGTTCGCGCGCGACAACAACGCGCCTGATGCCCAGCCGCCTGCAAGCCTCGGCGCCGGCGCTGTTGTGCACGCTCATCTGCGTGCTCCCGTGCAGGCGCAGCCGCGGGAACTCGGCGGACGCGATGCGGATTATCCCGAGATCGGCAACGATGACCCCGTCCACGCCGATCTGGTCGAGCTGGTACAGGAAATGCACCGCGCGTTCGAGTTCGGCCTGCTTGACAAGTGTGTTGAACGTCACGTACACCTTCACGCCGCGGCTGTGGGCAAACGGCACCGCGTACGACAATGTCTTCATGGTGAAGTTGCGGGCGCGGAGCCGGGCGTTAAAATCCGTGAGCCCGAGGTACACCGCGTCGGCGCCCGCGTCAATGGCCGTCCGGAAGCTTTCAACCGAGCCTGCGGGAGCGAGGAGTTCCATTGCGTGCGGCTTTTTAGTATCTTTCATGATGCAGGGAAAATATATGGCTCACCGCAAGAAAGTTGAAAAGTTGAACGGTTGAAGAGTTGAAAAGAGTAGCTTTTCCGTAACTTCGTCCCTTTGCCACTTTCTTGACTTTGTTGCTTCGACAATTTGTAACTCCTTCACTTCTTTGAACTCCGGAGGCTTCCAATGCCCATTGCAAAACTCTCGATCGTCGACCTGCTGCTCCGTACCGTCATCGGCGACAACGAATGGGAACGCGACGTCCGCCAGGACGTTGTCATCAACCTGTCGCTTGAGTTCGACGCGTCGAAGGCCGCGGCATCGGACGCGCTCGCCGACACGGTCAACTACAAGCAGCTCAAGAGGAAAATTATCGCCGAAGTGGAGAACTCGCGCTACCGGCTCATCGAGAAGCTTGCCGCCCGCGTGCTTGCCATCGTCATGGAAGACTCGCGTGTGACAAGCGCCACCGTGAGGATCGACAAGCCGCAGGCCCTGAGGTATGCCAAAAGTGTGGCGGTTGAGATGAGTAATAAAAGAGTAGTTTAGAAATCTGGGCGCCCCGCCGAGGACGGCGGCGGCCCTCCTTGCAGGCTCGGCTTTTCGCCTCGGTGCCGGTCCGCCCTATGCCTGCGGCCGGGTCGGCCGGCCCCGCGCTCTTGCGCGCCTTTCAGTCCGGCCTGGCGCATGGCAGCGGGATATTTCCACATTTGTAAAGTCTGCTGCGCGGTCGAAGCCGACGCTTGCGCTCGCGATAACACAGAATATCAATGGCTTTCTATTGCCGCGAAGCGGCATACCTACAGGAAGGCGTTGCGGGAACGCGACACGCGCAATGCGCAAGCATTGCGCCTCGTGCGTGTTCCCGCTGGAAGGGGTGTGGGTGCTTATGTAGGGGCGCATCGCTATGCGCCCCTACATTGCACCCCAGGGGAAACCACTTCGTGGTTCCCCCACCATAGAAAACATCAAGAAAAATAATCCGTCACATTAGCGGAAACTTGACCCCGACCCGTATGCCGACATTCGTTCCGGGTGTGCTGTAGGGAGGATCGCGGTCCGTGGCGTTTGTCTGGTAGTTGATGATCTGGTTGTTCCAATCCGTCCCGTCGGGATAATTCGAATTCGTTATCGTCCGCTGCGAAGTCATGAAATTCATGACCTCGCATTGCAGTTCCCCGAAAACAATGATCGACCGGGTAATGGGATAATCCAGTCCCAGCGAACCCTCGAACGCGAATGCCGGCCACTGTCCGTCGTCGGCCCGGGCCGACAGGTTTACCCCCGGACCAACGTCGGTCCTATGTATTGTCAACCATGCGAAATCGAGACCGATGCCGAAGCCGGTGTATACGGTGAACAGGTCGAGCACCTGGAACGTCGGCTTGACAAGCAGCTTGATACCCAGCGTCGAATACGAGTACTGGTCGGTGGTCTTGTCGCCGCCGGCATATTCCACGACTTTGTCGATGCCCCAGAGTCCGTTGCCGTAGCAGAGCGCCGCCTGGCCGTACAGATGCTGCATGATCCTGACATCGGCTCCGCCTTCGAGCTGGAGACCGCTTCCGAAATTAAGGTAATTGTCGGTTGTCTTGGTGAGATAGCCGCCCACCAGAGCCGACCATGATTGCGAGGCCCCCACGTCCAGGCCGCCGACACCGATCCCCGCCCCTGCAACGGCATACACGTCCAGCATTTCCTTCTGCTGTCCAATGGCGGCGCCGCTGATACACAAAACGGCAACGGCGAAAAATGCGAATGGTCTCATGCCACGCTCCTTTGTTGCGGGGATAGCTTTCGCGAGGTGAATTTCCGGGACACTCTAGGCGTAGACCCGGTAATTGATATGAGGAAAAATATTATTGTGCGACTCGAGAAGCGACAGAAAGTTTTCGTCTATCCGCTCCCCCTTCACCTCGTCGTACAGACGGTTGAAATTCGCGATGTGCTCTTTTGACCGGCGTACGGCATACTGCACCATGGTGCCGGTCTTCATGATAAACGCCCAGTCGCTCGACTGCGCGAGCAGGAGTTCGCGCGCCATCTGGTTGAGGGTGCGGCGCAGCACGTCGCCGGCCTCGGGATGCTCTTGCGCCGCCTCCACCATGCGCTCTTCCATTTTGTGAAGATGGCGGTACAGCCAGTCGTTGCTTCCTTCGAGCCACACCTCCGAATATCCCTTGAAGCCCCAGCTCGAAAACGACGGGCTGCAGCTCTGGTTGCGCGGATTGGCCGTGAGGTAATCCGACGCAGTGCAGAAAGACAGCACGTTCTGTTCGAACGCAACTTTACGGATAAGATAATTGAGCCAGTCGGGACCTTCGTACCACCAGTGGCCGAACAGCTCCGCGTCGTACGGGGCGACGATGATCGGCTTGCGGTCCATGATGGAGGCGAGATATTCGATCTGCTTACCCCTGTTGAACAGAAAATTGCCGGCGTGCTGCGAGGCCTTGTCGAGCGCGGCCTGCTGGTTGTAGGGTTCCTTGTGGTCGGTCTTGCCCGTTATCCTGTAGTACTTGATGCCGGTGTTGATGCGGATGCCGATGGGATCGATGTACGGCCGGATATAGTCGATGTCGAGGTCAAAGCCGATATCGCGGTAGAATTCCCTGTAGTCAATATCTCCCGGATACCCTTCCTTGGAACTCCACACCGATTTCGAGGATTCGATGTCCCTCCCGAAGGCGGCGACATGCGTCCCCTTGCAGTACACGGGAGCGAAGACGCCGTATTTGGGGCGCGGCTCGGCAAACAGGATGCCGTGCGCGTCCGTAAAGAAATACAGGATGCCCGCGGCCTCCAGAAACTTTTCGAGCCCGTTGTAGTAGCCGCATTCGGGAAGCCACATTCCCACCGGATTCCTGCCGAAGGTCTCGTAATACGATTCGACCGCCACCTCGACCTGCGCTTTTACCGCATGGGGATTGAATTGCATGTTGGGCAAAAACCCGTGCGTCGCGCCGCAGGTGATGATTTCGAGGACGCCCAGATCCTGGAGCTTCCTGAAGTTCTTGACTATATCGCATTTGTTGACGTCCACGAATACGGACCTGCACATGGTGAACTTATCGAGGTACATGTGCGCGGTCCGGTTGAACGCCGGGTCGTTCTTTGTGCGGACGCATTCCTTTTCGGCAAGTTCAATGAGGCGGTCGATGTGGCGCACATACCGTTCCTGCAGCATGGCATCGGTGAGCATGGAGACGAGCGGCGGGGTCATCGACATGGTTATTTTGAACGGGACCCGGTCGGCTACCAGGTTCTCAAAAACGGCGAGCAGCGGAATGTAGGTTTCGGTGATGGCCTCAAACAGCCAGTTTTCCTCGAGGAAGTATTCGCACTCCTGGTGGCGCACGTACGGCAGATGGGCGTGGAGCACGATGCACACGTGCCCCAGCGGATCATTTTTTCGGGAGGCGATTTCCATCGTGTTCCTTGATTGAAACGCTGCGCGCCGCGCTTACGACATCGACCCCGAGCCCGAACCGGATGCCAGCCCGCCTGCGGCCTGGACGGTGGAGAACTCGGAGGAGTTCTGGCTTGCGCCGAGCATCTTGCCGGTTGGGAATCCCGAAAGCCGGATGAGTTCGTCGGTGGAGGCGGTGGTCCATTCTTCGTCGAGCACGGCCGACACCGTATTCCTGGGCATCTGCGCGGCATTTGAATTGACAGCAGAGAAGAACCGGCTGTCGGGAGTGACGATTCCCACCTGGAGCATGTAGGACCGGTCCGCTTCCCACACTTTTACGTACCACGTGGTGGCATAGGGCGCGAGATCGATGTCGGTCTGGCGCCACGCGTTGGACCCGTTGTAGACAAGGTCGGTGACGTCGAGCACGCGCAGCACCCATTTCGATTTGTTGAAAACGTCCTCGCCGACATGCCGCCGCAGGAGTTCCACGGTCTCGCCCGAGACCTCCCAGTATGCAAAAAGCCATACGGGGTCTCGCGGAAGGGCGCGCAGGTATGTTTCGTTGTACTTATCGGGAATTTCGGTGGAAAAGAAATACTTTGGCCCCTTGGCCGGTTTGGCGGCGATGGAGAATCCGGCGCCGAAAAACTGCCTGTCCTGTTGCGGAGGAATCGGACCTGGCCGGCGCACAGCGGTGACAACGGGCTTCTTCACTCGCTGCATCGCCCGAGTCCTGCGCGGCCGGGCCGCCGGCTGTTTCCGCAAAACGGGGCGCGGCTTTGGCGCGGGGCGGGCCGCAGCCCGCGGCGCAGAAGTCCGGCGACGCCGCGGAGTCGCAGCAGCTTTCTTTACGGGAGTCACGGGTTGAGGCCGCTTCTTAGCCGCTGCCTTGCTCTTGCTGTTCTTCTTGGACTTGACTGCCACAGAGAGACCTCGCTTGCGATAGCGCCGGGTTAGTACGTGCTCTTGGTGGACTGCACCCACTTGTGTCCGCCGTTGAACCCGAACACCAGATTCAGGAAATCTTCGCTGTAATTTGCATACTGTTTACTTTCCCGCCTGCCAAGCTCCACGGCGACATCGAAAATCCCGGTTCCTTTACCCATAGGAAGCCCGGTCCCGAGACTCAGCAGGTATTCGTAGGAATCCCGCGCAGGCAATTGGGTGAATCGCACACCCGCGCGATAGCGGATGGTTTCCCAGTATTTCGGCGTCAGGAGATTGGGCGCGGGAATGTATTGCGCGCCCAGCGAAAACCCGGTTGCGGTGGCGATATCGGGTTTCGATACCGGCCCCCCTATGGTGGCAAAACGCCAGAACACAAACGACGCATCCCCGGCAACGAGCCATTCCGGCGAAATGTCGTAGCTGAGGCCCACCAGAAGCGAAGGCGGAAGCCGGAGGTTAAACGAATCGACCGTCGAAGTATTCGCCACCGGCGTGGTGAGCCCGTTTGCATAGAGTCCCCCGGTAGACATCGCGCTGCTCGTAAGGAAGTATTCGCCGCTTATTCCTATACGGAGAAGGCCGACGGGCACATCGATACCCGCGCGCACGCCGTTGCCGCTGCACAGCACGGTGGTGCTGTCACGCGAATCCGACGACTGGGTGTGGGCAAGCAGGTACAACTGGGATACCATTGTCTGTTCGTCATCCAGGTAAAACCGCTCGTAGGAAATTCCCACTTGTCCATGTTTCCCTATCGATCTGCCCCAGCCGGCCTGCCACGTGTAAATGCCGCCGTGCGACGACAGCCCCTGCCTGAGCCACCAGGTGTCGTTGCCGTTATAGGTGAGCGAAGTGGAGTCGTTGTAGAATGCGGTGCGGTCGCTGCGCTGTTCAAATGAAATGCCGAAAGTCCCCACCATCCCGAACGGCACGCCGATGGAAACCTGCACGGGATTCGTGGTATAGAAATACGAACGCGACGACGGTCCGCCCAGCCGCGTAAAATCGAAGGAATATGATGCCGACAGCACCGTCCTGTCGATGGTTCCCAGGTTGGCAGGATTGAGCAGCATCACGTTGTTCTCGCTCGCAACCGCGCACCCTGCGCCGCCCATAGTGAGCGACATGCCCGAATTGGACTGTATCGGGAGGCCGAACGGATAAGTAAGCCCGAGCAGAGACTGGCCGAAGGCTGCGGAAGCAAACCCGGCCCAGAAAACCACACAAAATAATTTGCTCTTCATGTAATCCCGCTATTGCTGTGGATTGGTGAACAAGGCCGCGCACTTGACGGTTTTTGGCTTCGCTATGGCCACCCGCCCGAATGGGAAATTGCTGGGAACCCGCTCAAAAACGTACAAATAAGCTGTTGACGGCCGCGGACTTTCCTCGTATAAGCTCTGCATGAATATTGTAACGGGCAGTTGGATCTGCGTTGGCGTCTGAAATACGCTGTCGTTAGCCAGACGCCCGCTTGCGACAAAGGCCAGCAGCGAATCGTATGCGGCAACGCTCTGAGCCCTTGCCCCTGTTATCGGGTGATCAAGCAGACCGTAAACAATATCTCTCTGCTTCCGGTGGTTGGTGTCGTTTCCCTGCAATTCGACGCTGGGAAGCGATGCGTTGAGAAAGAACGTGGCATTCTGAACAATCCTGTACGCAGTGCCATTGCCGCCGCCGGTTGCGAATTTCCAGATTGGCGTGAGGTCTATGGGAATCTCCGCAAAGCGATCGGCCTGCCAGGAAGCGACGAGCGAGTCGTTGGCGGACGCGGAGAGACTCGAGCTGTCGGTCTCCTTGACCGTCATGTCGAAGTAGTAGTTCAAGGCACTGCTGGTGACTGATCCTTTGGTGGAGGCGGCGGTGTCGCAATTCGAGTCTCTGTACCGGATGTAAAACACCGGCGGCCCCAGGAAACGCACCACCCCGCGGCCGGCGGTGGCATATATGTGGAGAGCGGCAACGTATTTGTCAACAGAATCGTAGACAAGACGCTGCCTGAGCGTCCTCAGCTGCAACGCGGAATACTGCACTATGGTATGTAAGGTATCATGCAACGTATCTCGTATTGATACGGTATCCGCAACAGTGTCGTGCGTTGTAATTGACACGGAGTCGACGATAGTGTCGTGCGATGCCACCAACACGGAGTCGACAAAAGACACGGAGCCGACAATGGTCTGGAGCAATGCCGTCGTGTCTGCAAGAAAAGCGGTGTCGGCTTTTGAAACCGTACTGGCAACATAGTTGACAAAAACAGTATCACCGCTCCTTTTCCCGCTGAAGCCGGTGACGCTCCTGACGCCCTGTAGGGTATCCGCAAACGAGATGCGCCCCGTGTCCGGGACCCAGATCGTGTCGGCCTTGGTGCGCTTTCCGGTATCGCCGGCAACCCGGCCGATAAGCGTATCCGTTTCTGCAACGTGCGGCTTGTAGTACGTCGTGTCAAGTTCCGCAGCCAGCATCGCATTTACTACGTCCGGACCGAGGCGCAAATAGAACGTGGTATCGGTTCTCTTTCGCGAAAAAGTCACCGAGTCCGAAAAGGCAATATCGGGCGTCAAAAGGCCGTTTTGAACCCTGGGAAGAAACTTGCGCTGGCACGAGTACACCTGGACATGCACCATGGTGTCTGCTGGAAAACTCTTGTATGAGGTGTCGTTGATCGAGGTTGCGTAATGCAGAAGAAGATAAACGCTGTCCTGCCTGTTTGCCGGATTGCTGCAACCAGTGCGAAGCGTTGTGAGATTTCCGGAGGAGAGGTGGAATTCCTCATACGTAACAACGCTGTCGTTTCCGATCCTTCCGGCCACAATCTGATTCACGTGCTCTCCCGAGTGGAGCACGTAGGCGGTCGTGTCGCCCCCCGGTACAACCAGGCTTCGCGCGCCAGAGACGGTGAGGAACACGCTGTCGAGCTTGGCAAATCCGCCTTTGAGGTTCGTTACTGTGGAATCGACGCTCTTGACAATATCGCTGCCGCTACTGGTATCCGGCGAAAGAACCGAACACGAAAAGCCGATTGCCAGGAACGTCATGAGAAGAAACGACACGCAGACATGTTTTTTGTTCATTCGCTTTGCCGTAGTAGAGATGGAAAACCGATGGAGGATCGATCCTGAACCGGAATTGTTATTTAGTTAATATAAGTCTCATCGGCCGGCCGAGGTGTGGCGCAAGACGTTTGGGATGGTATTATGCTTCATCCGCCGTCGAACAGACAGACATTCCCACTCAAGACCGATCAAAAGCCGTTCTAAGTAAAGAACCACGGCCATAGGCCGTGGCTTTGATGAGGGGGTAAAAGGGCAAACGACATAATGGATGGTGCGCAGCACCACTACCAAACCCTTACGAAACTATTGTGAGAAACCCCCGAAATCAAAGAAAGCACG
>Ga0182027_10011195_pt1 | contig 12704 bp, 12 predicted proteins | sample 712E1DmetaG_FD_121300 | JGI IMG/M metagenome (GOLD analysis project Ga0182027, IMG submission 121300) | Permafrost microbial communities from Stordalen Mire, Sweden - 712E1D metaG (Illumina Assembly) | ecosystem: Environmental > Terrestrial > Soil > Wetlands > Permafrost | place: Sweden...
AAAGTTTCGCCAGATAAAGAACTTTCTTAGTATATTGCTGCTTCAGAACCAAACGGCGTCCGCCGTTTGCTTAGCAGCATGGAGGGCAAAGCCCGACAGGCTGCCCGCATATTTCACAGTTTTCACCACCGCTACGATCACTTATCTGCACGCGTCACATCTGCTAGCGGTGGTCACGGGATATGCGGGCTAGTAGCCCGGATGCGCCGGCCAGCACGCTCGGAGCAGGGGTTGGCAACAGTCTGCAAGCAGGCTATCGCGTAGAGTGTGAAACATCCGGGCTCGCTGGGGTGAATGGCTTTCAGCTTGCGGAACCGTGGACCGTTCCGCACAAACACGCAGCTATGGATAAGCTGGCCCTTCTTTCGGTAAGCGACAAACGCGGCCTGGTCGAATTCGCGACCGCCCTCGTAAACCGGTTTGGGTACCGGCTCTTGTCCACGGGAGGCACGGCGAAACTCCTCGCAGAACGCGGGCTGCCCGTCACGGAGGTCAGTCAGCATACCGGCTTTCCGGAGATCATGGAGGGCCGGGTGAAGACCTTGCATCCGAAAATCCATGGCGGATTGCTGTGCCGGCGCGACAAGAAGGATCATTTGCAGCAGGCCGAGGTGAACGGGATCGCCCTGATCGATCTCGTGGTGGTGAATCTTTATCCATTCGAGGAGACCGTGGCCCGCCCCGGCGTTCAGTTCGAAGCGGCGATCGAGAACATCGACATCGGCGGCCCGTCGATGCTGCGTAGCGCGGCGAAGAATCATGAGAGCGTGACCGTGGTATGCGATCCGGCCGATTACGATCCGGTGCTTCAGGCGATGGAATCGCCCGCTGCGTTGGCCGGGATCCGCCGGCGCCTCGCGCTGAAGGCTTTCCAACGGACCGCGAGCTACGACGCCGCGATCTCCCGCTATCTCGAAGGTCAGATGGCTGAGCCTGATCTGGATGCTGTCGCGGGTTTCCCGCCTGTGTTCACTCTGACCCTCAAGAAGGCCTCGGGTTTGCGTTATGGCGAGAATCCCCACCAGAAAGCCGCCCTGTACGGAACGTTTTTCGAGCATTTCGAGCAGCTGCAGGGAAAAGAGCTTAGCTATAATAACATACTGGATATCACGTCCGCGACGTACCTCATCGGCGAGTTCGAGCGCCCCACGGTGGCGATCCTCAAGCACACGAATCCCTGCGGCGTGGCGAGCGCCGAAACACTTCTTGCCGCCTGGGACCGCGCCCTTGCCACCGACCGGCAGGCGCCGTATGGCGGCATTATCGTGGTCAATCAGACGCTTGGCGGCGACTTGGCCGGGGCCATTGCCGAGATCTTCACGGAGGTCATCATCGCCCCGCGCTTTAGTGACGAGGCGCTGGCGATCCTCCGAAAGAAGAAAAATCTGCGGTTGATGGTGGCCAGGAAAGGCCTCGGAGCGGAATCGCTGCGCGAGGTGCGCTCGGTCATCGGCGGCGTGCTGGTGCAAGATCGCGACACCACGCTCGGCGACGTGCCTAATTTCAAGGTCGTGACGAAACGTCAGCCGACGGACGAAGAGTTGGCGAGCATGCTGTTCGGTTGGAAGGTCTGCAAACACGTCAAATCAAACGCCATCGTCTATGTGCGCGGCGAGGAGACCCTTGGTATCGGCGCAGGTCAGATGGCTCGGGTGGACAGCTCGCGGATCGCTGTCTGGAAGGCTGGTGAGGCCGGATTGGCCCTCAAGGGCTCAGTCGTGGTGTCGGAGGCGTTGTTCCCCTTTGCCGACGGCCTGATCGCCGCGGCCGAGGCGGGCGCAACGGCCGCCATCCAGCCGGGTGGTTCGGTGAGAGACGCCGAGGTGATCCAGGCGGCCGACGCACGCGGTATGGCCATGGTTTTTACCGGCATCCGGCACTTCAAGCACTGACCGTCCCTTCCACGGATGCGCTTTCGTATTTGCCCGCGCTGCGGGCGCGCATATCTTTGGGTATGTTTGACCCGGTCGAAAAACTGAAGGAATTCGTCCGCTACCCGAGCGTTTCGACAGACTCGAAGTACAAGGACGGCATGAAGGGAGCGCAGGAATTCGTCAGCGGCCTGCTGCGTTCCCTCGGTTTTGCAGTGGAGGTCGTGAAAACCGACCTGCATCCGATCATCCTCGCGCAGCGCGACGGACCCGGTGACTGGCCACACGTTATTATTTACGGCCATTACGACGTCCAACCACCAGATCCGCTGAACCTCTGGAAGACGCCGCCATTTGAGCCGACCGAGCGGGAGGGCCGCCTGTGGGGGCGTGGCACGGCCGACAACAAGGGGCCGCTGATGGCGCATATTTCCGCGGTGGGCCGGCTGCTGGAAAAGAATCCGCACCTGCCATTGCGGATCACGTTTGTCATCGAAGGGGAGGAGGAGACGGGGAGTCCGAGCTTTCTGCCTTTCCTGCAGAAGTACCGGGACCGGCTGAACGCCGATTTCGTGTTCCTTTCCGATACCGGAATTCCTCGCGAAGATCAGGTCGTGATCACGTGTGGTTTGCGCGGCCTCACGCTTTGCGAGGTGGAGGTGACCGGCGCGAAAATCGACCTGCATTCAGGTCTGCATGGCGGCGTGCTGCGCAATCCGATCCAGGCGCTCGCCGAGCTCTGTGCCTCGCTGCACATGCCGGACGGTCGCGTGAATATTCCCGGCTTCTACGACGATGTTCTCGAGGTCGAGCCCTGGGAGCGCGAAGAACTCCGCAAATTGGGAACCAGTGAAGCCGAGTATCGCCAGTTTCTCGGCATTCCTGCTTTCCATGTACCGGCGGGCTACACACCTTTCGAGGCGGTCCGTTTTCTGCCCACGCTCGAATTCAACGGGATTGGCGGCGGATATCAGGGCGAGGGAAGCAAGACGGTCATTCCCAGCAAGGCGTTCGTGAAGATCAGCTGCCGGCTCGTGCCCAATCAGATGCCGCAGAAGATCCGTCCGCTGCTCTACGCGGCGATCCGCGAGCGGATGCCCAAGGACGTCACCTTCCGCATCATCGACCAGCACGACGGGATTCCCTACGTCGTGGTTCCGCCCGACCGCTCGAACACGCCGAAAGACCAGCCGGCCCGGCTGGCGCAGGCGTTTCGCGCGATTGACAGTGCGGCAGGAGCGGTGTTTGGCCGGCCGCCGTTGTATTTGAGGGAAGGCGGCAGCGTGCCGATCATCGCCGACATCAAGCGCGTGCTCGGGCTGGATTCGGTGTTGCTCGGGCTATTCCTGCCGGAGGACAATCTCCACGCGCCCAACGAAAGTTTCAATCTCCGGATCATGCAGAAAGGCTCGGCGGTTTCGGAGAAAATGCTGTCAGTGCTGGCGGGGGTGTGATCTGGAATTGATGATTGGAGGGCGGACCGCGTGTCCGCCAGAACTGGGAATGGCGCTGACGGCGCAGCGCCCTCCAATTAAACCGAGGGCGTCGCGTCTCCATCTCACAACAAAAAAGCCCCGAGCGATTTCGGGGCTTCGGAGGAACCGGCCAGGCCGGCGATTATTTCTTGAGGATCACGAAGTCGACCTTGCGGTCCTTCGCCATTTGTTCCTCTGAACCTTTTTCAGCGGCGCCGAGTGAGCCCTTGGAGAGGATCTGCAGCTTGTCCGCCGAAATCCCCAGGCTTATCAGAAGTTTCTTGACCGCCTGAGCCCGCCGATCGCCCAAGCCCAGATTATACTCGGCAGTGCCGCGCCAATCGCAGTGACCTTCGAGCAACATCCGGTATTGCGGAGTCTTTTTGAGGTAATCAGCTGCGGCGACGATGTTCGGCTTCTGATCCGGCTTAACGGCGTCCAGGTTGAAATCAAAGTACACCGGTTGGAGCAGGTTCCGGATGGTGTCGGCGTCCTCGATGACTCCGTCTGTGCGCTGCTGGAGGCCCGAGGCCGATGAGTCTGCCAGATTGCCCATTTTGTCGGTTTCAGTGGTGCTGGTAGGCGAGCCCGTCGGCGTTGTGTCAGCCGGAGTGGGGACTGGCTTCTTATGGCACCCGGCGAAAATCACCGTAGCGCTGATGAGTACGAGACACAGTTTCCGAGAGGTTAGGTTCATCGAAGGCACAAGGCAGGAGTGAATGGATCTTATTGTCCAAAGCCGTAGCACTGCGCAAGGAATTTATCGACGTGAATTCTGTGGGGTGCATCCTGTTTTTCAATCCTGAGGCGAGGGGCGCATGCCGCGTGGCCTGGGCGTCCCGCTCTTGGGCACGAACTGAGCGACGGTCCCGTTTCCATGGTTCCACCATTATCCGGCACGCGGTGTTTGCTCTTCGACAACGGCTCGCTGCGGCCGGAGTCGACGCTCAATCTGCGCGTGATTGCGAGCCGGCTGCAATCGGCGATTGGGGGAGAAGTGCAGGCGGCTTCGCTGTTCCACTCCAGCTCAATTTCGCCGGACGAACTCGAAGGAGTGCCGGCACAACTTCTGGAACCGGTGCTCGGGGCATGGTTGGCCGCCGGCGTGGATGAGATCGTGTTGTTGCCGTTGTTCTTTGGCCCCAGCGCTGCACTCACTGACCACCTGCCGCGGCAGCTCGGACCGTTGCGGCGCCACTACCCCGGCCGGCGCATCCACCTTGGACGATGGATCGTCGATCCATGCGCGGCCAACGACTTTCGGGTCGCCACGATTTTGGCGGAGAATGTGCGCGAGGTGAACGCGGCGCAGGCGTTGGAATTTCCGAACGTGGTGCTGGTCGATCACGGGAGTCCGCAGCGCGCAGTGGTCGCGGTTCGCGATCTTCTGGCCCGACAGCTCGCGGTGCTGCTGGCCGGGGAGATCGGCCGGTTGGTCGCGGCGTCGATGGAGCGGCGACCGGGGCCGGAATTCGATTTTTGCGACCCACTGCTTGCCGCGGCGCTCCGCCGGCCTGAGTTTTCCGGCAGCCGGGTGGTGGTGGCGCAGCAATTCTTCTCGCCCGGCCGGCATGCTGGTCCCGGGGGGGATGTGGCAGAAATCTGCGCCGCTGCCGAAAAGGCGAACCCCGGCATGAGAACTTTTGTGACGAAACTGATCGGCGCCGATCCGCGCCTCGTTCCGGTGCTCTGCGATCGCTATCGCGAAGCGCGGGCTCCTGCGCCGTTCTGGAATTCAGGCGGGCACGGCGGCCCGCCCTCCATGGGTCTGTAATGCGCATTTAATTAAGACGCTCTGTTTAGTCGCAGACCTGCGCTACTCAACCGTCCGATTGCGCTGATGAACATCAGAAATCATGACCCACCACCATGAAATGAACCGGCAGGAACACGATCGCAGCCGTTTTGTCTGCATTCCATCCCGGCATTCCCCGGCGCCTTCAGCCCAGCGGCTTCACCAGAATCTTGGAATTTCGTCCGTTCTCTTCGTAGCCCTTGAGACGTGACTCGGGCAGCACTGCCTTGTCCGCCTCGGCAAATCCGCAGGAAGAAATGAAAAACGAATAGCTCTGCGTGGACAAGGCGAGCGCCGTTGTGGCGCCGCGCCCCTTGGCGACCAGGCAGGCGTAATTGACCATCTTCCGACCGATGCCGCGGTTCTGATAGAAGGGCAGCACGTACAGGGACCCGACCTCGGCGGTCTGTGGCTTGTCTGGAAAGAACGTCAGCGATACGCACGCGATAAGGTTCTCGTCGATTTCGAACACAAAGAACTGGTCGATGTTCTTTTCGATCGCTTGCTGGGTGCGGTAGACGAGTTCCTCGCGCTTCACGGCATGGCGCGTGAGATTGTAGATCAGGCGCACGTCGCGGCGGGTGGCCTTGCGGATCTGCTGGTAATCGTTCCCGTAGATCAGCGTTCCAACGCCTTCGTTGGAGAAAATCTCATTCAGCAGGCTGTCGAACACCCGGCCGTCGAGCAGGTGGACCCGCGTGGTCCCGGTCTCGATCGCCTTGATGGCATGGACGGCTTTGCTCCGCGCCTCTTCGGCAATCGTCTCGGGCTGGTTCGCGAGAATTCTCCGGAGCGCTTCGACCGAGACTTCCCGCCGCAGTTCGCCGCCGATGAACATCCCGGCCAGGGGCGCGAGGTAGATGATCTTGCTGGCCTGAAGCACCTCGGCGAATTCGGCCGCCAGCAGATCCGAGTTGATGCGCAGGGAATGGCCATCGGGCGCGAAACCGATGGGTGACACAATCGGAACGATGTCAGCGCTGATGAGGTGGAGGATGAAGTCCTTGTCGATGCGATCGACCTTGCCGGTAAACTGCTGCTCGACGCCCTTGATGATGCCGACGGGAATCGCACGGACCGAGTTCGTGATTGCGCATTTCATCCCGTTTTGGGTGAGCCCCTCCAGGATCAGGTGCGACACGCGCGCCGAGGCCCGGATGGCGAGATCGAGCGTGGCGGCGTCCGTCACTCCGGTTCCATGAACGTCGGTGATCGGGATGTGGCGTGCGGTCGACAGCGCCTCGATCTGCTGGCCGATGCCATGGACGAGCACCACCTTGATCCCCAGGCTGCGGAGGACGGCGATATCGATGAGCAGATTGCCGAAGTTGTCGTCGGCGACGATGGCGCCATCGAGGGCGATCACAAAAATCTGTCCCTGAAACCGGGGCACGTATTTCAGAATACCGCGGAGATCCGTGGGCTTGATGTTTGTGATGGTGGAGCCGTTGCTCATCGAGGTGTCTGCGGTTCTCATCGAAACCCGCGGCTGCGTCAATGGGGGAGTGTGGGCGGCGCCCGACAAACCCTGATGGTTCGTTGGAGGGCGGACCGCTGTGTCCGCCAATGACACGGAATGGCGCTGACGGCGCAGCGCCCTCCAGCGGAGGGTTCTGCGTGAAGATGGCGCCTCACTCACCGTACCGTGAACTGCCAGGTCTTCGATGCCCGCCCGCCGCAAATCGTGACGGTGTAGGGACCCGGGGCAAAGCCCTCGACCGGGATGCGCACGAGGACGACCGTCTCCTTCCATCGCGCCAGCAGCTGGCCGCTTAACCGGGGGCAGTCAGGCAGCAGGAACAGCTGAGGTCCCTTGCGGAGCAGCAGCACGCTGTCGAGCTGGGTTTTATAGTCGGGCTGCGCACAGATGAACTGAAGCGCGTAGATTCCGCCCGACGAGATCTCGCCCGGCGCGGTGACGCTGGTGATCGCGGCGGGCAGGGCGGGCTTGGGGGCGAGGGCGCCGGCAAGTTCAGCGGGCAATCCGCCCGACGTGCTTCCGATCTCATCCACCGCCGGGGCAAACCGGGACGCCGGCAGGATCTCCGCCGGACGCTCGATCTCCACCGCAACCCGCTCATATCCGAGGTCGAGCAGGCGTTGGGTGGAGGCACGCTCACCGAGATCGTGATATGGTTCGAAAGGTTTTTCGCGTTTACCGTAGTGGAGCCGCAGGAACGTATAGGCCAAAATAAAGACCACGATCGCCACCACGACCCACCGCAGGGGCAGGGTTTTGGTGATCGGCTGCGGAGGAGGCATGCTGATAAGATTTATCGGCCCGCCCGGCCGGCATCGATCACAATTTCACGAGCAGGGGCATCTCCGGATGAGTCTGGATGCCTGTCGTGCACGGGCAGCCGTAAATCAATTTGCTTCCCCCGGCGGCGGCTGTTCTCTTACCCGCGCTCCATGAAGCTCTGGTCCAAGTATTTCATTCCCACCCTCAAGGAAAGCCCGGCGGATGCCGAAATCATCTCGCACAAGCTGCTGCTGCGCGCGGGCCTCGTGCGCAAGCTGAGCGGCGGGCTATACACGTATCTGCCACTCGGCCTGCGTTCGTTGCAGAAGATCACGCAGCTGTGCCGCGAGGAGATGGACGCGGCAGGCGCGATCGAGCTCTGGATGCCGCACCTGCATCCGGCAGAGTTCTGGCAGGCCGGGCCGCGCTGGGCCGCGGCGCGCGAGATCATGTATCGCGCCGACCACGCGGGCGATGGACGTCGCGGCCCGCGCGAGCCGGAGTTCGTGCTCGGTCCGACGCACGAGGAGATCATTACGCCGCTCGTGAAGACGGAGATCACCAGCTATCGCGACCTCCCGAAGAACTTCTACCAGATCGCCACGAAATTCCGGAATGAGATCCGTCCGCGGTACGGCCTGATGCGAGCGAGGGAGTTCGTCATGAAGGACGCGTATTCGTTTGATGTCGACGACGAGGCCGCCATCCGCAGCTACCTCGCAATGAAGGAGGCCTACACGAAATTCTTCGCGCGCTGCGGCCTGAAGACCATCTCGGTCGAGGCGGACACCGGGGTCATGGGCGGCAGCTTCTCCCACGAATTCATGGTGCCGGCGGAAGTCGGCGACGACGATGTGGTGTACTGCGAAGAGAGCGGCTATTCGGCCAACCGTGAGAAAGCGACGAGCGGACTCGTGCCGGCTGACCTGCCGGACGCGGCCCCGGTTGGCGTGCTCGAGGAGTTTCCGACGCCGGGGGTCGTCACAATCGCTGCGCTGGCTGCGCCGCCCTATGGCGTGGCGGCGGGGCAGCAGTTCAAGACCCTGCTTTACGTGGGCGACGGAAAGCTGTTTGCTGTCATTGTCCGTGGCGAGGACGAGCTCGAGGAGGCCAAGCTTGGAGCCCTCGGATTCACGCTCTGGCGTCCCGCCACACCGGAGGAGATCGAACCCGTCATGGGAGCGAAGCCCGGCAGCCTGGGGGCGGTGCGCGGCACGATAAAGAATCCAGAAGGACTCGCCGGTGTCTATGCCGACCATGCAGTGCGGCTGATTGGCAATGGCGTCACCGGCGCGAATCGGGACGGATTTCACCTGCGCAACGTCAATGTGGCGCGAGATCTTGCGATCACCCGTTTCGGAGATTTCCGGCGCGTGCGCGAAGGCGAGCCGTGCCCGAAATCAGGCGCCCCGCTCAAGATCCGTCGTGCCATCGAGGTAGGCCACGTGTTTAAGCTTGGGACGAAATACAGCGAAAAGTTCGGCGCGGTCTACACCGACGCGCAGAAGCAGAGCAAGCTGATGATCATGGGCTGCTACGGCATCGGCATCAGCCGCACGCTGCAGGCCGTGATTGAACAGTGCCACGATGCCGATGGGGTGGTGTGGCCGTGGAACGTGGCTCCGTTCCAGGTGCTGATCGTGTTGCTGGACCCGCAGCTACCCGAAGCTGCCGAACTCGGCCGGAAGCTGGCCGCGGCCGCCGAAGTCGCGGGGGCAGACGTGTTGGTGGACGACCGCGCCGAGCGCCCGGGTGTGAAGTTCAAGGATGCGGACTTGATCGGCGTGCCGTTGCGGATTACGATCGGCGGACGCGGATTGAAGGAAGGCGTGATCGAGATGAAATGGCGCACGGAAAAGGACGTGGCGAAGGTGCCGCTGGCTGAGGCGGAGGCACGCGTGCGTTCGGCGGTGACCGCCGCCCAGGCGGCGGCGAAAGGGTGACCATGCCGCAGGCCAGGACCGAGGTTGCTCCCGCTCCGCGTGCAGAGACCGAACTGGCCCTGGCAGGACTATGGCGGGTCGTCGTGTTGAATGATCCGGTCAACCTCATGTCCTACGTCGTACTCGTTTTTCGCAAAGTGTTCGGCTTCGATGAGGTGACGGCGCGCCGCCATATGCTCGAAGTCCATGAACTGGGCCGCTCCGTAGTCTGGTCCGGTTTGCGCGAGAAAGCGGAGGCCTACGTCTTCACCTTGCAGCAATGGCATCTGACAGCGATTCTGGAGCCGGATGAAACGCGTTGAGGTCAGACTCGGCCTGCCGGTGGTGGCTCCGCTGCTCGATATCATCAAGCGGACGGTGGATGATCTTCATGGGGGGCTGGCCGCACCCCAGTCGCTGCAGGATCTGGATGATGAGCTGGGCTTCGCGTGGAAAAGCGAGTTGCTCGACGGTCAGAACGACGACTGCCGCCGGTTTCTGGCCCTCTTTGACAGCGAATTCTTTGCGAGCGGGATGGTGGCCTTTGACGACGACAATGCCGAGTCGGTGCTGCGCGCTTGCGCGGCGATTCGTCTCCGGCTGCGGGACCGGGATCTGCAGGGGTTGCCCGACGAGGCTCTCGAAGGCGCAGGGGTGGACGCTGGCAAACTCGACGCCGCCGCCCAGAAAGCCTACTTGTGCTATGTCTTCCTGGCCACGCTGCAGGAGTTGATCATCCAACATCTCGATTCGGCGATTTTGGAGGGATGATGCGCGTCACACTCGATGGCAGATCCAAATTGTAGGAGCTTGCTCGCAAGCGATTCTTCCAATCGCCTGTAAACAGGCTCCTACAGTGCTGACAGCCATCTGATTCCATCGCACAGGCCATCCATGCCCAAAATCCAGTGCAGCTACTGCGGTCTTCCGTTCAATGTCCGCCAGATCGAGCCGGGGCGCGCGTATTTCTGCTGCTCGGGCTGTTCTCTGGCGAGCCGGTTGCCGCAACCGGGCGCTGGAGGCGAGTTTCCAGTAACGCCGGTCCTGATCGTCGCGCTCGGCGCCAGCTTTGCCTTTTTCAACGAAGTGCTCTTCTGGACGCTGGGGATGGCGCTCGTCCACGATCAGCGGGTTGCCCAGGCGGCGCTGTTCGCCCGGATATCGGCCGGGCTGGGGGCCGCGGTCTGGGTGACGTTGGTGGCGGCAATGGCCCGCGCGGCCTCCCGCCACTGGACCGATGCGCTGGCGGTGGTGGTTGCGCTGGCGGGCCTGGTCGCTGCCGCCGTGTCAGGCCGGCCCGCTGGCTGGATCGTTGGCGTCAACGTCGCGCTGGCGCTGTGGCTGGCGCGAGGCTGGGGCAAGCGAAAATTCGCGCGAAATAAGTCGCTAACGGTTTGACCGTGGGCGTGGCCCATCTACCGTGATCGCGACACCCTGCAGTGTTCGAGGTGTTTTCGATAACCGCTCTTTGCCTTTGAGAAATTCCGGGAGCCAAACCCTGGTGGTAGCTGCTAGGCCGTAAATCGGAAAGCAAAAGCCATCCGGAGGCGCCCACCTTAGCTTAAAAAGGACTAGAGCCTTTGAGCATACGGCACAGGCGGGGTGTTGCTTCCATTTTTCGTCCATTCGCACCGGTCTTCGGCAGCCCGGGCATTTCGCCACCTGAATGAATCCCTACGAAATCGTCGTTCTGCACGTCCTGCATGTCGTTTCTGCTCTGGTTCTCGTGGGCTATACGTTCTATGCATTCGCGGCGGCGCCGGAGACGCGCAAACCGGTGATGATCGTGACCGGGGTGGCAGCGCTGGTGATCCTGGCCACAGGCGTCCGCATGTGGCAGGAGGTTTTTGGTTTTGCCCCGGCTGGCTGGCTGATCGTCAAATTCGTCTGCTGGCTCGGCCTGTCCGCCCTCGCCGGGATTGGATATCGCCGGCGCGAGCAGGCGGGGCTCCTCGCCAAGGTGGCGATCATTCTCGTGGTGATCGCGGTTGCGATGGTGTACGTAAAGCCGTTCTGAAAGCGCATCGGACTTCGTTGCAGTTAGTCGATTCCTTGGAGGGCGGACCGCCGTGTCCGCCGATGACCCGGGTGGCGCTGACGGCCTGCCTAGCCGAAGCTTTAGCGAAGGCTGGCGCAGCGCCCTCCAGATGCGGATGGTTCATTGGAGAGCGGACCACAGCGGTCCGCAAACGCGGTCGGTACAGCGATGGATCCGTTGACGGGTGTAGGCGGATGCTGGCAGGCTGAGCGCGTCAAAACCATGAACTCCGATCTTGCTGGCAAAGTTGTTCTTATTACTGGAGCGTCAGGCGGGCTGGGATCCGCCATGGCCCGGGCTTTCGCAGCTGAGGGAACGCGGCTGGTGTTGCACTACAATTCCCGGCGGGCCGAGGCGGAACAGTTGGCTGGCGAGCTCGGAGCCGTCGAGTCGCTTGTCGCCGGCGCGGACCTGCGCGACGAGGCGCAAGTGCGCGCGTTGTTCTCACAGGCCGGACGGCGTTTCGGCCGCGTCGACACCCTGGTCGCGAATGCAGGCGTTTGGAGCGAGAAGGATGTTCCGATCGCCGACATGTCACTGGCCCAGTGGCAGGAGACCCTGGCGGCGGACCTGACCTCGGTTTTTCTCTGCTGCCGGGAGTTCCTCCAGTTGGCGCGCAGCCAGCAGCAGGGAAATATCGTTGTGATCGGCTCAACGGCAGGGGTTTTCGGCGAGCCCGGGCATGGTGATTATGCGGCGGCGAAGTCGGCATTAGCCTATGGGTTTACGCGTACCCTGAAGAACGAAATTGCCCGCCTGGCGCCGCACACTGCCAGTTATTGTGGCGGCCGGGTCAACTGTGTCTGTCCCGGGTGGACTGTTTCTCCCATGAGCGAGAAACACCTGCAGGAGCACGAAATGATTCGCCGCGTGACCGCCACGATGGCGCTGCCGCAAATCGCGCGGGCGGACGACATCGCCAATGCCGTTGTCTACCTTGCGTCGGACAGGCTGGCGCGGCACGTCACCGGCCAGACTCTGGTGATTGCGGGCGGCATGGAAGGCCGCCTGCTCTGGAGCCCGGAGGAAATCGATCCGACCATCGCCTGAGGCCATCGGCTTGTACGCCGCCGCCGGGTATCGCCGGATTCCGAACTACGCCCAATCAAACATGGCTCGACTTCACGTTCTTTGCGGATTTCCAGGCTCGGGCAAGAGCACCTTCGCCATGCGGCTTCTGACTGAAATCCGAGCGGTCAGATTTGCGAACGACGATTGGATGATTGAACTCTTTGGCTCAAATCCTCCGGAAGCAGAGTTCCGAATCGCCGTTCGAAAGATCGAGACGCTTCAATGGCGGTTGGCTGAGGACATTCTCCGGCTCGGCATCGATGTGATCTGGGACTACGGGGTTTGGTCAA